>TARA_R110002167_G_scaffold110677_9_pt1 | contig 90610 bp, 77 predicted proteins | sample TARA_R110002167 | Tara Oceans TARA_R110002167 (sample SAMEA4398238) | marine metagenome | biome: Polar Biome; feature: [MES] marine water layer (ENVO:01000295) within the mesopelagic zone...; material: water (ENVO:00002006), including particulate matter (ENVO:01000060) such...
CAACCCCGCCTTTCACGGACATCTCGTAACGAGCAGTTTTTAATGCCTTTGTAGGAATAACACGCGTGAACATCTAGTGATTTCGCTAATGGAGTAGGCTTGAGATTGAGCAGGTTTTCGCTAAACAAACCAATTACTAGCTTTCTCTATAGTACTTCCAACAATTCCAAATTAATCTATTAGGTTTCATTATCCTAGCCCTAGCTAGGCAAACATTGATTATCCACGTATTTAGCGGGATACTGCATATCAGTTTTTTATAGCAAGCATGCACGGATTACACTGGATATTGTGCGCACACTATATAAATATTAGAAATACGATGCCCCTATGAATAATCAAGAAAGATATAACAAAAAATTTGGTATCAATGACGAAGACATTGAGAAGACTCAGCGCGCGCTAGATTACGCACTAGACATAAGGAAATTTGAGATTGAGTTATATTGGAAGCGTGCCACGTACTTTTGGGCTTTAATTGCTGTGGCCTTTGCCGGCTTTTTTGCCATTTTGGCATCCGACAAGATTGAACAGAGAGAACTCTACGCATTTATTATCGGTTGCGTTGGTTTTGTTTTTAGCTGGTCTTGGTTCTTAGTTAATCGCGGTAGTAAGTATTGGCAAGAGAACTGGGAAAATCACGTTAACATGCTTGAAGATACTGTGATTGGACCTTTATACAAAACAAGGCTTCAGAGACCAAAAGACGACGATATTATTGAAAGATTGATAACAGGTCCTGCACAACTTTCAGTTTCAAAGATTAATCAATGGGTAAGTTTTTTTACGTTGATTGTATGGGTGATTCTAGTGTATTCGACAGTGCCGCCTTTATCATGTAGCTCTTCAATTAATGTAATGATGGTGATTGTATTCGCAGCCACAGTATCTGCATGTTTCATGATGTGCTGGAAAGGCAAGTCCTACGTCTTCTCATACACACATTTGATGCGCAGCAGAAAGGCAAAAATCAAATGACCATTTCGAACAAAGCCAATCAAAGCGACAACTTTTCCGTGGCGCCGTTGCCGCCACTACAAAGCCGCGCGTGTTGGCGGCGTTTTTTCTACCAGCACAATTAGGTAACAATTTCATGGAATTAAAGAATGAAAAGTACGCGTTTCTCTTTGAACACGCAAAGGCTTCATTTGAAGTGGAATTGGAAAGATTCAGTAGTGCCGAAGAAAAGGCAAGCAAGTTTATATCGCTACTTTCTATTGCTATCGCGGCATATGGAGCGTCTGTAGCACTAATCTTAGAAAGATATTTGCCAATAGATTCGATCACCGAATGGCTTTTTGTATCTTTCAGCGCTCTTGCCCTGATGGCGCTGGCTTCCTCTTGGAGTCTGATTTTTAGGTCACTAAACTTTATAGAAATGCCACGACTGCCATTGAATGATGAGACTTTTAATTCTTTCGAAAAAAATAATTTGGCAACAATTCATTATTCAATGGCTAAAACCTGCCAAGTGGCGACAGACATTGCGAGAGAAGCTGTTAATTCGAAGTTTAATCTACTGAGGATCGCTTACACCGATATAATACTATCCGCTTGGTCGATATTCGCTTCATTTTTAGTGCTTGTGCTAATTTTAATCAACTAACCAATAGGGAAACATTATGACAAAAAATGACAGTGGCTCTCCGGCGTCAGGGCCATCATCTCAGGCACAGCCACAAGTTGAAAAACCAAACCTTAACGTCACCCCTCAAAAAGTCGTGATGGTGACAAATGGATTCAAGCCTAAGCTAGGCAACGGAATTAAAATACTCAACGAAGATAGTAAAAAGTAGGGAAAAGCCTAACAACCGCCTTCAAAGTGACGCAGCAAGCCGCGCACTTGAGGCGAGCGTTAGGCGACTCCGCATACGCTCTTCACGGAATCTCAACCATAAAGGCAAACTCTATATGAACATGACAAAAGTCGAAGGGTTACTATCGCTACGCTGGAAAAAGCGAGGAATCGAGCCACAAAACAGCACCGCAACGGACTTCAAAGTCGCGGTAGTGCGGCTAGGCAGCACGGTGTCAGTCGTCGGAACATTGGATGGGCGAAAATTCGACATGACGGCTTCTGCCGTAGATGGAGTGCGCATTCAAAATGTGGCATTCCGCGAAAATAAGATGAACAATTGGGTGGCTCCGATTGGTCCAGTATCGGTAGAACTTGCTGACAGCGGCAAAGCCTTTTTGATAAGGTTTAACAAAACCATCACTGCAACCAACGATGGAGCATATTGGATTATGGCCGATTCGGTTATCGCCTGTGAAGATTAGGGGCAATTGGATTCGGACTTTACTTCAGCTCATAGATGAAAGTTTCCTGTCCCGAACCAACGTTGCCTAACAAGGTGTTCCAACACCGCTCCGGCGCTTCGCGCCTTCACTCGACAATTTGTAAGTAGCGCATTTAGCTAATAGCTGCGCAAAGTTTATCGCAATGCACTACTTACAAACTGCGGTTGAACACAACGTTATGTGCACAAAGTAGTCTGCAGATACAGAGAACTTATATGAAAGAACTTTTTCTTTTCGATCCTACTTTCAATTGGGCGACGTTGATCCAACTTTTTGGTTTTATTGGAGCAATCTGGGGTGTTAGTTTTCAGCTAGCTAAGCAACGAGAACTACAAAAAGAGAACCATAAGAATGAATTGCAAGTATCTATCTACAAAAACATTACTTCCCAAATTGAGGGTAGCTCCCCCACTGGTATAGCTACTTCTTTGTGGATGGTAGTTGGTTCTCTTGACGAAGCAAGGGGAAAATTAACTCCGGAGCGGCCGTATGTGCCGCCCCCATTTAGGGTAGAGAAGCTTCATGATGACTTTAAGGAAATTAACAATAGGCTTTGGAAAGTTGCTAGTTCAATAGAAAAATTCGAAATTGTTTCTCCAAATCTATCTGTATTTCGTGAAGTTTTTGTTATCAAGCTTAAAGAGTTGTCTGAGCGATATATGCCATTGCTAAATATATTGCCGCATGTGCTTCTATCAGACGACGGAATCAATGAAGCGGAGAATCTATTAGTTTTAGATGATGCCGCAATTGAGCTTTTAGAGGAAAAGGCAAACTCATTTGGCGATGCGGCGTACGACGTCGCAGCATACCTTCATGATATCCAAGTTGAGTTGCAGAATAGCTTGCTTGGGGATTTCTTTGGTAACAAAATCTCTATACGAACTCCACCAGATGAACAACTCGTTTTGACGTCTACAGATCCTGTAATGGTACAAAGAGCCAAAGATTATGTCACCAGTAGCAATATAGATACCCATGAATCTGTTGATGGTACATAACAAACAAATCTGAAAGGAATGGTGCTAGGCACCATCCTCTTATTAAGAGCGTTATGTGAAGTTAATAGTCACGCATGATTGAGGAGTCGTTATGAAAATGAATTATCAAAAGGGCGTAGAACTGGCTTTGGCTAATGGCTACGAAGAGGTGGATGATGCTAATGCTCACAACGGAGTCTATTACATTCGAGACGGCTTGATCTGGATACACAACATCGAGGCGCTAAAGAGTTACCTTGGAATTGAGTCAACTGACGAATTGAGAGCGCTTTCTTATGACGTAGATGCTTACGAAGAATATCAGAATCATACGAATGAAATGGTAGATGATGAGCTGAAGGGCCTCTACAACGACCTCAGTCATGGCGACGGCCAACCGGTGTATCTAATGGATGGAGTGTATCTCTTTGCAGATGGGAGCACACGCGAATTGTAGAGATCAAGAAAGTAGCTTCGGAAGCTGAGATGGATGCCGCAAAATCAAATAAGCATTGCTTGCCTCGTAAAGTACGCATCGAAGTTAAACGATGGAAGTACCGACGTAAATGTAACTGTCAGGGCCGTAACCAATAGTTGCCGAAGAGAGTGGTTGCAGTTTCTAAAGAATTTGGGTTTCAAGGCTAACAAGTAACTCAATTGGACGCCAACTGCTTCGTACAAGGTTGCGCTGGCTTTGCCAATTTTAATAACGTTAGAAAACCACCGCGGAATTTAGCTTCATCAAAATAATCAAGTCAGTGGAAAGGACATTTGTGGATACCATTTCAGCTTTACTAGTACCAATGATCGCGGTAATAGGTTCGCTTATCGCATACTTCCAATGGAATACCAATCGCAAGCGGTTAAAGCATGAACTCTTTGATCGCCGATACAAGCAATTTGAAGTAATTAGGGATTTCCTAGGTTCCATCATGACGTGCGGAAAAGTTACTCAAGAAGCTGAAAGGGAGTATCTAATTGGAACAAGAGGCATAAGATTTATTTTCGACGCAGAGATATCAGAATACGTAGATAAAACTATTTGGCATATGGCTGTACATTTGCAATCTTTAGAGGCAGAGCTTGAGGGGGTGCCGGTAGGTGAGATCAGGTCTAAAAATGTCAAAGAGCAATCTCATATCAAGAAAAAATTACATGAAGAAATTAAGGGCTTAGAGGCTAAATTTTCTAAATACCTACAACTTGGACATTGAGCCTTCTAACAATCGCAATCAGCTCAACAGCTTTGCGGCTCAGACGTCTAAAAGCTGCGCTTTTTCACGCCATTGTTGCGAACTTTAGCTTTACGAGGCCGCATGAAGCATCTTTCGCCAAATACAATTTTGCTGGTTTTACTCGGCTTCACGATAAGTACTATTTACTGCGTCGAGTTCGTATTTGATGATGTGCCTGAATTATTCAGCGGCGGAGAGAAGCTTGGCTCCATTGTGGTCAATATCTGTCTTTCATTCATTGCCGCTTACATTTTCTACCTCGTGACCTACCTGATCCCGAAGCACATAGAGCGTAAGCATATTGAGGAGCATGCGGCCCATTTAATCAACAAGGTGCTGTTTTACATCCTTTTCATAGTGCAGGATGCAGCGAACTTTAACATCCCTCAGAAAGATCTGAAACTTAAAGATTTGTCAGAGGATGACTTCAAAAATGCGATGACAAATCTGTTTATGGACAATGAGATAAGAAACTTTCGTGCTGGTATCGATGGACACAATGTAAAAGTGGGTCAAGCCGTTATAAACAGTATGGAAGGACTTACGAAAACTGTAAACGAGCTTTTCAAGTACTCTCAGTACATCGAAACGCAGCTTATTGCAGACGTAAGCTCGGCTACCCGAAACAACATGATTGAATCGTGGACAAACCGATATCGGATGACCCCAATCCATTTTGGTGGCCAAATCTTGGCAGCAGCGAGGACCGACGTTTCCTGTTATGCAGAATATGTGCATGAGTATCATCGACTCTATAGGTCAATTGAGACCATATTCTTGACGAAGTACGCGTCGACAGAGGCTGCTAAAAAGTATGCTGAGAATATTGCGAACTTACGTACAAGCTAACAATATGATCCTGATCAACAAAAGTCTGCCGTCATGCTTTTTGCAAAAAACGCGATAACATACTTTGACTCCAGAAAATGGGCGTTAATGGGCTTAATGAGGCATCACTATGGATAGCAAGAATATAGAAACAATAAATAGGAAAAAAGCGGCTTCTGGAAAAATTAGCTACGGTGACCCTGTTGTCGTGCATGAAACATCAGTATCAAGAGTGACATTTGTTCCATATTACATACCGCATTCAGACCATACCGAGCTATCAGTAAAAATTGTTACTTGGGGAAAACTAAAAGAGGAATGGAAGTTCAAAGAAGAAAAAACAATAACTCTTTCAGAAAGTGCATCAAGACACTTACAAGCAACCCTTGCACAACACTATGAAGTTGCCAAATCAAATGAGGATGGAAAATACCTTCTACTAAGAATCAATGACGGAACGGCAGATTTAAGTGATCATGACCCTCAACTTGTTGCTAATGCATTAACTAAAGCTCTTTCTCAAAAAGATATAGTTAAGCACCTTCATCAAACAGAGTTAAGTGATGAGCTTATTAATTCCCTTAGGGGCGCGATTCGAGTCAAGGAGATGCAACACGCCGTCTCAGAACTTCAAAACAATTTAGATTCTGATATCAATGATGAAAACACATATCAAGAATGGTGCCAAAACCACTCTTGGGCTTTTGGAAGTGCATACATCGTAAATGATGAAGTAAGAAATATTTCTGCGAGCGACAATTTGGATATGCTTCTACCAACAGTAATTGCTGGTTATCGAGATTTGGTAGAATTAAAAAGGCCCAATATGCAGGTTCTCAATTATGACAATAGTCATAGAAACTATTATTGGACTTCTGATGTTTCTAAAGCTATTGGGCAATGCCATCGTTACTTAGACATTCTTCATGAGGTAGCTGCAAATGGCCTAAGAGACCACCCTGAAATTGTTGCGTACCATCCAAGAGCTATTATCGTCATAGGTCGGTCTAGTGACTGGGATGAAACCAAATTAAGAGCATTACACGGTTTAAACCACAGGTTATCTAGTGTAAGCGTAATGACTTATGACCAATTATTGGCACAAGGTGAAAGGTTGCTTCATATGGTTATACCGAATGGCGACGCTGTAGATCAAGATAATGAAGAGACAGAGTGGAATGAAAACATTCCTTTTTAGAAAGCCCGTTAACTGGTAAGGCCCTAGAACACTAGACACTTCAAAGATACATAATCAGCACAAACTATGAGGTGTTAAATGTGCGGTAAACGTTACCTTTATAAAATTTAGGGGCATTTATAGGGGGTTCGCTAAATGAAATATTAATTAAGTTTAATAATATCAATAAGATAGGTCTAGGATTCGATTCCGGTCCCGGGCACCAATAAAATCAAGTAGTTACGAACATGTTCGCTTTCTGTGCTTTTCTGCAATTTCACCGTGTAGGCGTAGTGTAGGCAGCTGTCCAGTGTTTCTTGATATGGAACTCCTAAGGGACAGGTCGCAGGTTCAAATCCTGCCCGGGGCACCAATAAAATCAATTAGTTACAACAATTACCGCCTTTCGACTGGACAAACAACTCCAATTTAAGTCCAAAATGTACACAAGAAACGGTAGCGACGGACTTTAAATACCTCGATTGAAAAATCGTATTTGATTGAATCTGAGCACCATATACTTTCTGCATAAAAATCGTACTAGGCGAATAGTTTAGAACGCCCCATATACTCACCTAATTGACAACTGCCGGACTGCAAAAACCTTTAGCGCACATATTGCCGTGTAAATTAGCATCTAGCATTGAGCCCCCAAAAAAGACGGGGAAAATGTCTATACCTGACAGCAGGTTTTGCCTATACTCCTCAAACAAAGTTTGCAAGGTCGGCCTAGAAATAATTGTTATGAGGCTGAGGTCCTCCTAAACGGACTCCTAGAGGTTTCTGTCGAAAATGAGCTCTCACTACTTTACTTCGCCCTGCCAAGCAGTCGTACTCTTTCACTCGCTGTTTTTGTCGTTGTCGTTCTGTTTCAGCCGAGTTGTAGCTCACGCATAACCACCGTCGGATATACGCTTGAGGACCCGAATACATTCACATCCCAATGTGGACCTATCCAATATATACGCTCCAATTCAATTTTTCGACGTCACACCATAAATGTTGCTCCCCCGCTAGTTTCGCTGGTGGGGGTGGCACCGATATGGCCCATTCCGGCTAGAGAATTTGCGTACCTTCAAGTCACCATCAGGCCCATAGATACGGCAGACGCCAAGATGTGTACGACAGTGATCCGCAATGGCAACGAATTCGCCTCTAGCGAGTATCGTTCAAATTGTTCATGTGGTTATAGATTCGACGGTCTTGAACTCACCGAGGAGCCGCTAATGGTTGCACTGGAAAACAGGGTAATTGGTTTGCCGTATCGAAGAGGAGGAATATAAGTACTACAAGAACACTCAATATAGGCCACTAATGTTTCCACAGTGATAAGAGAGTAAGTGTAGCTGCCCAACAACCAAATTTATCAAGGACGCCTCAACATGCGCCTTTTGGGTATCAACGGGGTAAGACGTGTTTGAATTCAGGACTCCATCAATGATCATTTCTGGTCCGCTTGACACTCTTCAGCAATTACATAAACCTGAAGTCCTTGATGGACTCAATGGTATTAGGGACTACCGAAGATCGGAGAGATTCGATTACATAGAGGGCTCTACAATCCTCGACGAAATCATGGTACAAACAACGAACCGTCTCCTGAAGAAATTGAAAGCAATACTTTATGAAACTACAAGGTGCTGGAAATTCCGAGCTTTACCAAATTTCACTTAACTTTAATGATAATTAATATGAAATCAACCACAAGAAATCTACCTTACACATCTCACTTTAAGTTGTTGGACAAAATGCATCCTAAATTATCAGGCCATGAACAAGCCGAATTTAATTTCTGGAGAGATAAAAAGCGAATAAAGTACGCAATAGAACAATTACGTATGATTGAAATAGTCCCGACAATATATCAAAAAGAGCAGCCTGATAAGCTGCGCATTTATTACTATCCAAGCAAAGTCTATAAGAAATCAAAATCAATAGTAAAAAAAGACCTTATAGAAGCCAATTACCACTCTAACTTTAAAAGCAGCAGTGGAATAATTATAGAGGGTACAGTAGGTCAAGGTAAATCCATTCTATTAAGGCATCTACATATATCAGAATTAAACTCTGGCGAATCAATTCCTATTTTCATTGAATTAAAAGACATTAAAAAAGAACGAATTTTGTCTGAATTCATATGCTCATATATAAGTAACACACTAAAATTAAGGTGTAGTGAAAAACTATTTAATGAGCTACTTAAGTTAGGGTTGTTTTCCTTTTTCTTCGATGGTTTTGATGAAATAGAACATGAGAGGCGAAATGATTTTGTTGCGTTCATATCTCATATAAATGATAACAATGGAAACCTTAAGACTTTCGTCACTAGCCGTCCAGGAAATGAAATTCAACGTAGCTCTGCGTTTGAGTTATTTGGAATAAATCCTTTGGAAGGCGGAGAGCAAATTAGCTTTGTAAACAAACTGCTTAACAAAAAGCACAAAAGGGAACAAATAAATTATCTAAAATCAAATTTGGAAATAATGAACACTAAGCTTAGAACCCTTCTAACCACGCCGCTAATTCTGACTTTATTTGCGATGGTGTACAGAAATAAAATTAAAATACCTGATTCTTACTCTGCGTTTTATAGAACTCTATTCGATACATTAGTCTCTGAGCATGACGGCTTAAAATTAGGATTAAATCGACCAACTAAAAGTGGCTTGCCAGCTGACAGAATTAAAACTATTTTAGAGTACTTATCACTCCGATCTATTCAGAAAAATATAAAAACCTTTTCCTCAGAAGAGTTTCTTAGGGAAATTAAAGCTGTTCTTATAATAGTTGGGTTAAAAAGTGCAAACCCAAAACACGTAATTGAGGATTTAACTAAGAACACTTGCCTAATTCAAGTCGATGATATGGATTATAGATTTTTGCATGAATCTATCCCCAATTATTTTGCTGCCTCATGTATTGCGAATAATGCAAGTGACGAGGAGGCTGCTGAATTCTATAAAGGAGCAAGGGGAAAGTGGAAAATATGGACTGAGGTTATCGAGTTCCTTTTAAATATAGATAAAAGAAGGTGTAACTTACACTTTTTGGTTCCTGAGATTAGCTCTATTTTTAACAAACGCAAACTTCCAAGCGAATATAGTTTTACCAATGAGGCAATACAAGAACTATCAAAAAATATTATCATCGGCTGCATTTATAACAATATGAAGGTCTCGCAAGTAAATAAAAATAGCGATTACGATCTGAGGATTGTCTATTACCCTACAACCTCTTGGGTCTTCACAAAGTATTTTGGAATTAATGGCCATGGTGTAAGTACAACCAGATTGACTAACGCCATGAAAAAGCACATTGGAGAAGATAAACATTTCAGAGTAAGTGAATACCTTTTAAAAAATCAATCTCTTTCGGAATTCGGAAGCAGTTGCATCATTACCGCGCAACTATTTGGACTGATGAGCCACATTAATATTGAAAAAGCATTTTTTGAAGAAGCCAGTAAATTGCTTTTTGAACCGATCAAAGATGTTTACACCGAGGCATGCAATAATGAAGAAAGAGTCATCTCTAATAAAAGCAAAAATGTATTTGGAGCGTAGTATATCTTGGGAAATTGTAAGAATTTTTGGGAACAGCAATGTTGTAAAAAGCAATTATATTTGGTTATTTATCATACCATTCCTAGCCAAAAATTTCGATGAAATATCTAACTACCTAAATTTGGATATGGAAATAGCCTTCAGTATTCCAAGGTTATTCTTTGCTTCCTTATGTTTTGTGTTTGGAACTTTAGTTTACCAACTTCGCTGCCCTAAATTAGTAAAAGATCATGATGGCTATGCTAGTTTCGAAGAAAAAGGTAAAACGATCCAGCACGTAGTCGATTATTTTCAGGCTGTGCAAAGACAGCCTTTTCCAGCTTTTGGGTTTGACCACGTAAAAGAATTTATTTTGAAATTTGATCTCAATGCTGAAAAAGATAGTAAATTGTTAGTAAGTATTAGCAACACTAAAGGTGAAGTTGAATCCCTATTTGTAGATAAAATTTTAGTGAAACAATTTTTTTGGGATACATATGAAAAATTGAAACGTTCTAATATCGGAGCTGCACTTGTTAGTTTTATAGCTTACTTTATTGGTTGTTGTTTTTTATTTATAATATCCATCGAAAATATTATTTATGCATTGAAGCTATTTTTATTTTAGAAAATCGTGTCCAGAGTAAACCTGCCCGATCTGATGCACACTCTTTAATCGGTACAATATTCGCTAAGGAGAGAGACAAATACAAGACAGACCAAAAGTATTAATCGCAGGGTTCGGTTGGCTTTTCCTAAACAAAGCGCACGCTCTGTTAAGTACAATTGCGCTCATCGAACGCTAGCGTTGGTTGGTAGTTTAGAAATTTAGGGTAAAGTATCTATACCTGACAGTAGGTTATGCCTATACTCCCCAAGTCAAAAATTTGTAAAATCTACCTTCATATAATTAATATGAAGTTGAAGACCTCATTAACGGACTGCTGACCTCAGTGGAGATATAGTTTGTTTCCGAAAAAATCCCAATGGAGCGCTTGGAGTTTACCTAGCAAATACACAGCTATTGGTTTACTCATTGCAACTTTATCTCTAGCTATTACGTTATATACATTGCTACCACGAAATGACTCTGATGGTCTTAAAACCATTCAAGGTGAATAAGAATTGGTTGGTTTTGGTACACACGAAGTAAACTACCGTGTTAAATTTCGAACAAAACCATCGCTCAAATTTCTTGGTGGTAACTTTGACGGCATTTCAAACCCAGAGCGGTTCGAGATACTTGGAAAATCAAGGGGTCAGGTTCTTTGAACCCTTAAAATTTATGAAAATCAAGGGGGCAGGTTCTTTGAACCCTTAAAATTTATGGATCAACGAACCTGACCCCATTATCCAGAAGAAGGATTAATGCCCGTCTTCAATCATCTTCTGTGATTCATTCAACCAGTCCACATCATCCTTGCTGAGATCCAGCGTGTTAGAACGTTCACGTCGCATTTGCTCGTCGTGTCGCGCTCGCGCCAGAATGTCTGCCGGAATCTCTTCTCCAACCACGATGTGCTGCGGTGTGGTCGGGGCATAATAAATGCGGGCATTCGCCATTTCATCGGTGGTGGCTGGGCCATATTCGACAGCGACAGTTGGGTCTGGATTGAAGCGATTCGACTCCGAATTATCGAACCACCAGCTCATGTGCAAAGAAGAACCTGCAGGGATGAATTTTGGTTCCTTATATTCGTAGAGGAACTGCCAGTTGAAATCGTAATCAGGCACCCACAGCAGGGTCTCCATTTCACCATCAGGGTATTCCAGATCATAGCGCATGGCTTTGCCGCGATAATGCATATGCGGCCCCATCGATAGCAGAAAGATGTCTTCGTCGATTTGGTGCTCACTGGTCACTTTGAAATTGGGATCCCCCGGCGGGATCGTCCAGCCGCGATGCGGCAGCAAATTGGTTTCGACAACATGGTCGATAACATCGCCGTTTTCATAAAACTTGAAGCCGGCGCGAGTCATGTCTTCGATGGCAGTGCCTTCACCGGGAGTCTTGTGATAATGCATGTCAACGGTGATGAATGGATCTTCCGGCATCAGCACACCCCAGCCTTTGGGATATTCGAAAGGACCGCGTCCTGGCACGCCGACTCCCATGTGACTGGAGACGATGTGATGTACCCATGGGCCGCCGGGATCAAGCTCGGCTTTTGCGACCCACTTAGGCTCTGTGTGAGCTCCCTCGGGCACCTGCATTTGGATAGATGGCTGCCAATCTTCCACTTGGTCTGGCACCTTCACCGGGCGCTCGAACTGGACGATCAAATCAGGATCGCCAATCCACCAGCCGGATTTGGGGAGGACATTGCCGCCGGCTGAAGCTAGCAGTCCATCAGCTCGCGCCGCATCGGCGGGATTACCTTCCAGTGCTCCGGCATCGACCCAGGCAAGCAGCAAATCTTTTTCTTTCTTGTCGATGTAGCGCTCGCCTTTAAATTCACCACGATGACGCTCATGGGCTCCCCATGGCGGCATATAGCCAGTAAGGAGGGCGTTCTTGATCATTGGGGCCCAGATTCTGGCTTGGTCATAGTCCATTAGAGACATCGGAGCGGTAATACCGCCCACTTTTGGACCATTAGGTTGGTGGCATGCGACGCAGTTCTTCTGAAAAACGGGTAACGCGTCTGCGTAAAAGGTAGGGGCAAGGTCTTGTGCGCTCGCCCCATTTGCGCCCATCAGGGCGGACAATCCGAACAAAGCAGCTGGAACGTTCAAAAATCGTGGATTCATGATCAGTCCTTCTTATTAATTTGTTAGCTTGCCAAGACTAAAACGATTGCCGAGAAAAGTCTATTTAACCAAGCGTGTTTAGGCGTTCAGAGGAGGGTTGTAATCCCCCCATTACTAACCGACTTTTTAAGTAGAGTAATAAATGGGGTCAGTGTACATTTTAATTGGGTGCCATTGTCTTATGGTTAAGCAGCAAACTCATTTCTGGCTACGGCTGGAAGAAGGGCCCGTAGACAGGGTTAGGAAAACTTACACTGACCCCAATTTTCCCCACCTACCGCACAGAAAAGACCACTTACCGGACAAGCCTAAACCCAGAGTATCCCACCCCGTAAAAGCAATGCTAGGATGGCCTCAGGATTTTTGCTAATCGTATATTCCGAGCAGCTCATGGATTGACGCTCTATCTAACAACAAAAATGGGGGCCCAAAGATGTTTTCTACAGCACGTACTACGCTCAATACCTTAACGATTATTTCCAGCACATTGCTTTCTAGCCTAGCGATCGCCGATAACCTTTCCTATTCCTCTCCAGAGTCGGTTGGGATGTCCTCTGAGGCTTTAGAGAGGATTGCCCCCTTATTGCAGCAATACGTCGATAGTGGCGAGTTGGTGGGGGTTGTCAGCATGCTGGCGCGCCATGGTGAGATCGTGCACTTCGAGAACTACGGCACTCTTGATATGGATACAGGCGCGCCGATTGAGAAAGATAGCCTGTTCCGTATTTACTCCATGAGCAAGCCCATCACGACTGTGGCCGCGATGATGCTGTATGAGGAAGGCAAGTTTCAGCTAACGGATCCCGTGTCTAAGTTCCTGCCTGAGTTTGCCAACTTGAAGGTCATGGACGAGGGCGGTTCCATGGTGGCGCCGGAGCGGGCAATGACGATGCAGATGTTGATGAGCCATACCGCCGGCCTTACCTATGGCGTGTTCGGCGACACCTTGGTGGACAGGCAGTATCGCGATGCCGAGATCCTAGGCAACACGGATCTGGCAGAGATGACGAGTCGACTGGGCGAGATTCCTCTGCAATATCAACCAGGCACCCGTTTCCATTACAGCGTCTCGGTTGATGTGCTTGGGCGTGTGGTTGAAGTGCTCTCCGGTCAGCCGCTGGATGAGTTCTTCGAGCAGCGCATCTTTACCCCTCTAGAGATGACAGATACCTTCTTCGAAGTGCCGGCCGACAAGAAACCGCGTTTCGGCACCAACCATAGCTTTGACCCGCGTACGAAAACACTCGAGGTCAGTGACCGTCCAGAAACGAGTGCCTTTGCCAATGAAGTGACTTTCTTCTCCGGTGGCGGTGGGCTTGTATCGAGCACAGAAGACTATATGCGCTTCTCCCAAATGCTGCTCAACGGGGGCGAGCTTGATGGCGCTAGAATCCTTGGCCGCAAGACTATAGAGTTCATGACGCAGAATCATCTGCCCGGCATTTTCGGCGGGGCGTCAGAGAACACTAATGCGGACTTATACGGCATGTCGCGCGGCACGGGCTTTGGCCTTGGCTTCGCAGTAATAGAGGACCCAGCAGGGGCTGGCGGTATTACTTCCGCAGGAGAGTTTTACTGGGGCGGCGCGGCGGGCACTATATTCTGGATCGACCCGGTAGAAGACCTCATCGGCATAGTGATGATCCAGCATATGAATGTGCAAGTACCGCTGCGCAACACGTTCAAAGCTGTTAGCTATGGCGCTATTATTGAGTAAGAGAAATCAAGGGGTCAGGTTCTTTGAACTTTTAAAATTTATGGATCAACGAACCTGACCCCATTATCCGTTATCCCCCGCTAACTACCCATCTGCTTAAATAGCCCGCTAGTGGCAACTATCCAAGCATTGTAGAAATTTCTTCCATTTTTAATTAAAGAAATATTTATGCTAAAACGACTAATTCCGACTGCGAAAGGCGTATACGCAAGAATCAACGACCATCACTTAACGCTGGTGGCAGGGGGTGTCGCTTTTTTCGCGTTTTTGTCAGTGTTTCCAGCCATCGCCACCTCGATATCTCTATACGGATTAGTAGCCGATGCGGGCACTGTGCAAGAGAATATCGACGCGATCACCGGGTTTATTCCTGCGGAGGTCAAAGAGCTGCTGTTTAGTAGGATGAGGGATGTTGCCTCTGAACAGAGTTCTGCACTCACATGGGGGTTAGTTGTGGGAACTTTGGTTTCTCTATGGAGTGCCAACAAAGCCATGAAGGCGATAGCGAAAGGATTGAATATCACCTACGAGAAGAAAGAGGATAGGGGGTTTCTAAAAATAAACATTGTGACTCTGGCGCTAACCATTGTGACAAGCCTAGTTTCGATCTTGGTTATCGTGATCGCGGTTGTTCTACCCATTGTGGTGAATTACTTTCTATCTCAAGGTACTGCTCAAGTTCTCACCCTAGTCCTCAGTTGGGTTTTGCTGGTCGCTGTATTGATGGGCCTATTTTTATTACTCTATCGTTACGCGCCAGCTAGAGACCGGCGCCCGCATATCAAAGACTCAATGCCAGGTGCACTTTTTTCCACCACGCTGATTATAGTTGGCTCCATTGCCTTTTCTTTCTACGTTAAGAATTTCGGCACATTCGACGAGGAGTATGGGGCGATCGCGGCGGTGGTCATAACCTTACTGTGGTTATATTTGGGCTCGCTCATTTTTCTAATAGGGGCCGAGTTCAATGGCGAAGGCCAAGCATTGTCATCCGATAAAAACACGGGTAAATCTGAAGTGAACAAGCACGATTGAGGAAACAATTGGATCAGAGTGTATTTCTGCGATGCTGTTTTGTGTCTAGGAAGAGATGAGGTGGCTAAAGCAGCCTTAACTAACACGCTAGTATCAACGAAATATTTACCTAAACTAATCTGCTTAATTACTCCAACTCCAACGTAGGGATAACCCACGCCGATTTCTTATAGCTGCTTGGTCATTAGTGTCGTCGGCGAGCATAAACGGAAAACGGAGATTGATTCCGAATCTTTCGAAGGACTTAATACGAGCGAACTCTTCGGGATTGTCTACTAAGTCGACAATCTGATACTCCCACTCGATCGTTTCATTAGGAAGCAAACTCACAGGCTTTAACTCAGGAAGTTCATCGACACTATATTGGTGAATAGAGCGATAAATTTTGCCAGCTTGGGAAATTGTGATGTTGGTAGCCACACCATCTCCTTCTAGCGCTAAGAAAACTGTAATAGGGTCCTCGTTCACGTTGCTTAGCTGGTACCTAAGGGTCAATGGAACTCCGGTACGCATGCCGACTTCAACACTTACTACTATTCCCGATGGATCCCTAGTCTCTTCTCGCTGCCACAATAAGTCATCATCGACTTGCGAGTAGGCAAAGCCGCCAGAAAACAGTAGGAGCAGAGTTAAAGGGAACAATAATTTATTCATCAAAGACGTGAACATAAGTTTCATTAGCAAAGAGTACATCTATTATCCCCCCATCTGTTGTTTTTCACCCAGAATAGGTACCATGCAGGGCATTGTAAAACTACAACAAGGGCAATCACGAATGAGTTCTCCACAACCGCTACGCAAAGATAAGCACGCCAAGCTAAAGGTCACCGAATCAGGCGACTACACCCGTTATAAAGAAAATCACCTAGTTCCTATCGTCATCCAGGACTTCTTTACCCTAGCCGCCGAGTTTCCACTAGTTTTTGTCAAGATCGGTAAGACCGACGAATTCGTTCCCGTCGCCCTTATGGGCCTGCGCGAAGGCAAGAACCTCTATTGCCAGACAGAGGAGTATAAAGCCGGCGTGATTCCCGTCAGCTTCGGTAACGCCCCCTTTAGCATCGCGCGCGTCGATGAGGCCACCGATCAGCTAATAGTGCTGCTGAACGAAGAAAGCCCCCTGTTAAGCGAAGAGAAGGGCGAGCCGCTGTTTGACGAGAAGGGCGAGCGCAGTGCCTATCTAGAGAAAAGAATCGAATCCCTGATAAAGGTAGCGGAACAAACCCGCAACACTCAGGAGATGTGTAAGAGGCTCACGGAGAAGAAATTACTGGCTACCCAGAAGCTAGAGCTACAGCATCGTCCGGACGCAACGCGCTATAACATCGAGGGCATCTACGTTATCAACGAGACAGCGCTTAATGAGCTGTCCGACGAGGCCTACCTAGACCTGCGTAAGATGGGCCTGTTGCCCATTATCTATGCCCACCTAACCTCATTGCAGCAACTGCGTCGTGTTTCCGAGATGCAGTACCAGGCCGATAAAGTGGCCAAAGCCGCAGAAGCGCCAGCTGCAAGTTAAGGGCCGATTAAAGGGGGCAGAGCACTTAGTTCCGAAGTTTAGGAATTAAGTGCACTGGCCCCATAATCCCAAATCCCTCTACCTTTATTCCCCTACCCATCACGTCCAACTATTTTTCTTGGCCCGAAGTCGTTCAAAAATTTTGTTTGAATATTTGCATTCTATTATATAAGCTTCGGCTTATGAATAATCTCAATGCCGCTTTCACCGCTCTGTCCGACCCTACTCGTAGGGCCATTCTGGCTCGCCTAGCTAAAGGCGAGGCCACCGTAAACGAACTTGTAGAGCCATTCGCGATCAGTCAGCCCGCGGTCTCGCAGCACTTAAAGGTGTTAGAGCAGGCGGGCTTGATTGTCCGCAGAGTCGAAGGCACCAAGCGACCTTGCTCGCTCAATCAAGAGGGCATGCGGGCCGTTGAGGCGTGGATGTCGCAGCAGCGGGCAACTTGGGAGAGTCGTCTCGACCGGATGGAAGGCTATGTCAATCAACTCAAACAGAAGGAGCCGAGGGATGCAAAACGAAACACTTAAGTTCTGGGATAAAGAGATTTTAGAGCGAGAGCTGGTGCTAACCCGCGTGCTAGATGCGCCTAGGGAGCTTGTGTTCTCCGCATGGATAAATCCCGAGCATCTGAGCGCTTGGTTCTGCCCCGAAGGCTACACCTCAGAAACCCATGAGATCGATATACGGGTTGGCGGGCGTTGGCGTTTCTCCTATCTCAGCCCAGAGGGTATACGTTATGAGAACCGCATTGTCTTTCTGAACATCGATGAACCCAATTCGATAGAGTTCGATCACGGCCCGGATGAGGATGATTCCGCTACTCGCTTTCGTGTGCTTATTACCTTCGACGAACAGAGCAATGGTAAGACAGTGCTGTCGCTACGGCAGTTGCACCCAACTAAGGCACAACGTGATGGAGGCCTTGGCTTTGGCGCTGTCGAGATCGGTAACGGCACATTGAATAATCTGGAGAAATATCTCACGACTATTTCTTGAGTTGAATGGCCCCGGCATAGCTAAATCGAGAACTGTTACAAGATTTAGTTGGGGCCTAATAAACTAAGTGCTCAAAACTTCCCAAGGCTCAATGCCAAAATCTGCCTTGCCTCTGATACATCCGCTGGGTTCAGGTATATCTTCTTCTGCGCATCCACAATGCCGACGTAGATCATCTGCTGGGCCGCAAGCAAGAGCTTGAGCTCGGCAGCGCTGGTCAATAGCTTGGCAGGTATATGATTGCCCACCTCGAGCAGATTAAACTCCGCACCCTCTGGAAAGGTGAGTTCGGTGAATAGGATATCGAGATTCTTCTGGAACGAGAGTTGCGAGATATATTTGGCGGCAAGTTTGTGGGAGAGCAGGGTGTTGCATTGTTCGGCGCGCTGGTTGAGCAGCTTTTCGATTTGAGGATCTTTTAGCACCGTCACAATTTTCGCTAAGAATTTTTCGTCTCGATTCGCTGCGGCAAAAAGCAGCATCGTTAACCTGAAACCCAGTTCATCGTCTAGGTTGATTATGATGTTCTCGTAATCTCCCTTCTGTAGTCGCTGTTGAAACTCTTCTGTGAAATATTCTGCCGGATCGTCGAACACGAATTGCGCATCGATTAGGAACGCGCGGCTAGAGGCGTCGATGAAACGCTTTACCGGCGCAACCGGCCAGGCCTCACCAATCACGCAGATGCGTCTGGTCGACTGTTCGGTGGGGGGCGTGATCTCGGGGTGAGGTAGCAGGGTTTGTGGCGCTGCCGGCGAGTAAGCCAGTTGCCGAGAGTCGTCAGTTAAGAATAGCAGCCAGTCGCTAGGGGCGAGTGCTTTGCCGAAGGGGCAGAGTTGTAAGTGGAAGCGACCGCTTGCATCCACTGAGGAGTAGCCGATCAAGATGCCGCCGCTAAATTCGAACATCAGTTGTTCGAAAAGAGTCTCGTTGGCGATGTCGAAACTGGGGAACAGGCCGGGGTCGATAAAGTTCGCATTGGTGCCTTGAAACGACAGCGTTTCGAAAAACACATTGTAATAAACCACGTCCACCATAGCGCGGGCGAGCACATGGCCGATCACATCGTTCGGGGTAATCACCGAGAACATGGGGCCAGAGTCTTTCGTGGTAATCGACAGGGCGATGTCGCGGCAATCGGCGTTGTTCGAGAGCTCGATGGAGCATTTCATCGGCTGTCGTAGATTCTGCCGATCTGCTAAATGCGCGAAGAATTCTTGGTTGTTCACTAAGGTGGTGAGGAGTTTTAGATTGAAATTATCGGCAGCGAAGGCGCTGTCCATGTGGTCGGGCAGTAATACCACCATCGCTAGGGCTTTCAATACTCCCTGTCGCTCGAATGTTGTGAACGACATCAAGTCGCCCTGACGGATATAAATCTCCAGATTCGACCAACGTTCGGTCTCAAGATGCTCATGGAAGTTGCTCACGATCTCCGGTTCGGCAAATAGTAGAACAACGTCCTCAACAACATCTCTGCTTTGTGCGCGCAGATTGAACTCGTCCAGTATCAGCGGCAATTTCACATTGTAATTGACGATTAGAATGTGGCCACTCTTGCGAAACGGCAATCTGCCACCCTTGATATCGGCCACTAGCTCAATCAATGCTGCCGACAATACCGAGACGATGAAAGAGAACAGTATCAAACCGAAAATCATCTGCACTAGGCCAAAGAATATCTGTAGGGGCCCTTGTGCGTCGGCGAAGGTGGAGGGGTCTGCGAATATCCGGTAGCTAGTGGAGATATCACCCAGTGCCGGTGATAGAAACACGATCACGATAGCGCCGAACACAAAGATGGTGGCGAGTTGTTCCCATACGGAGGCCTGCGCGAATCCGTCGGGGCTCAGCAGCGAGCGCAAATAGCGGAAGAAACTAAACAGTTTTTTAAGCATGACGAACAACCCCTAACTCTCGGTCTTCGCGAAGTTTTTACGAAGGCGTTGAGTATAGTCATCATCCCTGTGCTTAGTCACTATTACGTTGATCGGCCGCTGGACCCTTCGCTCAGGGTGTAATGGCAACCTTTAAGACGGCGTCTCGTTGATGAGAGAATAGGTCGTAGGCCTCCTCGATGGCCTCGAGCTTGAAGCGATGGGTTACCAGTGGACGGGTGTCGACGCGACCAGAGGCAATGACCTCCATTAAACGGCGCATCCTCTCCTTGCCTCCTGGGCAGAGTGTAGTGATTATTTTGTTATCGCCAAGTCCGGCAGAGAATGCGTCCAGTGGAATCTTCAGGTCGGCGGAGTAGACACCCAATGAGGAGAGGGTCCCCCCTGGGCGCAGCACCCGTAACGCGGCTTCGAAAGTCTGTTGTAGGCCGAGCGCTTCTATCGCCACGTCGACGCCCCGACCATCGGTGATTTTCATGATCTCGTCCACAGGGTCTACCTTGCTGAAATCCACGACATGGTCCGCCCCCATCAGTCGCGATACGGAGGCCCTATCGGGGATCGATTCAACCGATATGATGGTGGTCGCGCCCATTAGCCTAGCACCGGCAGTTGCGCATAGGCCGATGGGGCCTTGCGCGAATATCGCCACCGTATCGCCGATCTTGATTCCGCCTGATTCGGCGCCGCCGAACCCAGTCGACATGATGTCGGGACACATCAACACCTGTTCGTCGGTCAGGCCATCTGGCACCGGCGCAAGATTCGCCATGGCATCGGGGACGAGTAGGTATTCGGCTTGGGAGCCATCGATAGTATTACCGAAGCGCCAGCCACCTAAGGGCTTCCAACCATGCTTGGTGCCGGCACCACACTGTGAATGAAAGCCGCATAGCGATGCATTGGAATATCCAGAAGGGGTAATAGCACCGGCGATGACGCGCTGGCCTTCATTGAAACCCGAGACCGCCGATCCGAGTTTCTCAATGATGCCTACCGGCTCATGGCCGATGATCAGGCCAGGGTTAACCGGATATTCCCCTTTTAGGATGTGCACGTCGGTGCCGCAAATTGTCGTGGTGGTAATGCGGATCAATGCATCGAGTGGGCCTACCTCCGGGATAGGCTTGTCCTGCACTACGATGCGGCCAGGCTCAACAAAGACTGCTGCTTTCATCATACCGGCCATGGATATCTCCTTACTCGTATTGGATTGATAGTAACGCTGCACTTGAGGGCAACGACATCGCTTATTGAGCGGTGTGCGAAAATGAGCGTTCTAGATTTCCTGCCGTGCGCACTGAGAGTCTTCCGACTCGGGCATGGTCAGTGGGAACTGGGCCGTCTCTTGCTTCACGAAAAGAACCCTTAGCGGCTTTGATACTAGCGTACCGGTAGGAAGTATTTTTGATCTAAATCAAGTAGCGAACCGATACGCTACGCAGGGAAGAGGGTGCGTAGGCTTTAGAATCAGCGCATTGCGAGTGTTTGACACACCGCCGGCCACAGACAATACTACGCCCCGCTAAAAAATAATAACAAGTCGTCATCTTCAAGGGCTCCACATGTTTGCATGGATAGAGGGAACACCCATCGCGCAATGGGTGAGTCTGTCACTATATGCCTATCCGCTGTTGCTCGCGGTGCATATCGTCGGCCTAGCAGTTGTCGTTGGCATATTCATGATGCGTGATCTGCGGCTTGTCGGCTGCTTCAAGGGCCTAGACCCCGTCGCGTTTCTCTCTCTCAGTAAGTTCGCCTGGGTCGGCTTTATCTTCAATGCCATCTCCGGGGTCATGCTCTTTACCTCCCAGGCCGTTACTTTCGCCGGCAACCCCGCATTCCTGATCAAGATCGCCTGCATCATCGTGGGCATGGCACTGGCGGGAGTCATTCAGTCGCGGCTGCGCGCCGATACCCAAGGCGGCGTCGATGTATTTATCAGCCGGTCCACCCGCACACTGGCCGTGTGTTCCTTGCTGACTTGGACGGGAGCGATCATCGCCGGCCGTCTCGTCGCTTATATTATTTGAGGAGGGGACATTATGCTCAGTTCTATAGTCTCTTTCGTCGACGGAAGCGCACTCAATCAGTGGATCGTCTCGGCCTACTGGGTGTGGCCAATTCTAGAGATCATTCATTTCTTCGGGCTGTCACTATTGTTCGGTGGGCTGCTGGTCATCGACCTGCGTCTGGCGGGACATTTCCGACGCCTCGACCCCATCGCCACGCACTCGCTGATCCCCGTCGTGCTGGCCGGTTTCGGGCTCAATCTTGTTACTGGCGTCTTGTTCTTCTTTGGCGATCCGCTGACCTATGCCTACAATGCAGCGTTCCAGCTAAAAATGATTCTTATAGTAGTGGCCGGTCTCAACGCCGCGCTGTACTACTGGAAACTTAGCCCGCAGATGCATACGTGGACGGCGCAGACTACGCCACCTCTTGTCGCGAAAGTAGTGGGCTATACCTCGCTGGCGCTGTGGACGACTATACTGCTGTGCGGCCGCCTGATACCGTATGTAGGCGAGTATTTGGGCACAGGAAATTGATTTAGTAGATTGCTTCAAAAAGACAATAAAAACTGGAGAGCATTATGAGTAGCAAGCGTTTGATTACTGCCGCCGGCCTGGCTTTGTCCATTGGGGTCGCGTTCGTGATGACTCCCGTCATCGCCCACCATGCCAGCGGCCCATTCTATGATCCTGACCGCAGGGTCGAGATCGAAGGCACCGTGAAGCGCTTCGTGTTTCGCAACCCCCATGCCTTCCTCTTCGTCGATGTCCCCGATGCCGCTGGCGTGATCACAGAGTGGCAGATCGAACTCGGCGCTCCCGTAAGCCTGCAGCGCACAGGGTGGACACCCGATACCTTGCCGATGGGCATGGTGGTCAAAGTAACCGGCCAACCTTCCCGAGCGGATGGCTCTACCGGCCTGTGCTGTGTGCGCATGACCAAACAGGATGGCAGTCCAGTACTCTCCGGCGGCCGCGTGGAAGAGGCGACTCAACCTCCGCGCTAAGTCCTTGCTTGGCAACAGACAAACAACAACAAGAATTCTGGGAAGGAGGGGATATGAAACAAGATTCAAACAAGCCTGCCGGCGTTAAGGCAACACTTGCGACGTTCGCACAGGTCGCCTTAGTCGCGCTCATCAGCGTGCAGACCGGCGTGCTGCTAGCGCAGTCCGATGATGCGGCGATACCGGACTTGTCCGGTGTATGGGATGGCGGCTTCGGAGCACGTCCGGTCAACAGCGAGACGGTGCCTTGGACGAGCGAGAATTTCCCGAAGCTCAACGAGCGCGCGAAGGCCTATCAAGAAGTGTTTGAGGAGATCATCTCTCCTAAATACGACTGTCAGCCAGCGTCCTCGCCAGCCATTCAATACGACCCCTATCACATGCAGGTAACCCAGTGGCCTGACCGCGTGATGTTCCGCTACGAGAAAGACGACCAACTGCGCACGGTTTGGCTGGATGGGCGTGAGCCAACGTCATTGGACATCAATAATCAGGGCTTCTCTGTGGGCTACTACGAAGACGGTGCACTGATCGTGACTACCACGCACTTCATGTTCGACATTACCGGCTTCGATGACTACAACGGCATTCCATCTTCGGCGCAGAAGGTATTGACCGAGCGCTATTGGATGGAAGAGGGCAATCTACAACTGACTCTAACGCTCGAGGACCCAATGTTCCTGTTGGAGCCTGCGTCTTACACTACGCGTTGGGTGCCTGCGCGCCCCGGCTATCAGCTAGCGGCCTATGGCTGCGACCCAGAGTCGGCGCGTGCTTCTGTGCGCTTCTACCCTTCGAAGTATAAATAGGCGAAGTTTGCGTAGTTAATGAACAAGTCTAGTACCCTCCATGACCAGCCGAACTCCTTCGGCTGGATTTCCATAGCCCTACACTGGACGAGCGCAATAGCGCTCGTTTCACTTTGGCTGCTAGGGAAAAGTATAGCGTGGCAGGAGGCCGAAGAGGTGGATGCTCGTCGCGCCTTGCACATCACTATAGGCCTAAGCGTGTGGCTGCTTCTAGCGGCGCGCATCGCCTGGCGCATACGCGTGCCCCATCCTCAGGCCGTAGGGCAGGGGCCGCGTACCCATCGCCTCGCGGTGCTGGCCCATGCCCTGATTCTGGCCAATGTGGCGGTGATGATGCTGTCCGGCCCTTTGCTGGCCTGGTTGCTGCCGGGCCCGTCTACACTTGTGGATACCGCCTGGCGCATTCACTCCACCGCGGCCACAAGTTTAATCATCCTAGTGATCCTCCACATAGGCGCGGCACTAAAGCACTTGATGTTTCACGATGACGAGACCATCGCCCGCATCTTTAAGCCGAGGGTTTAGAATATTTCGCAAGGTGATGAGTTTTGAAACTTACCGTTTCGGAATAATTCGCTAGTTGACGTTTTTTGGAACTTAAAGTTAAGGAAATGACGAATTCAAAAAGTGGTATTTTTCGTGACAAAAAATAACAATTTTTACGAAAGTTAAAGCAATCATTAACTACTCTTCTCCAGTTGTATGTTTGCCTCTCAGTTTTGCGACCAGTCCCGTCAATATTGCGATAAACGGTTTTGCGACCTATTCTTTTCTTTCGCTATTTCATGGACATTCCGATTACTCATATTGAGGTTAATACGTGGCCTAGGATGGCCATGCTATGGGACTTCATGAATTGGGGTATGGGTCGACTTACGGAAGACACTAGTTCATCCGAAAATAACAAAAATGAGAATAAAACGGAGATGTATATGAAGCCACGCTTGAATATCGAGAGACTAACGCACCCTCCATCATACCTGTTAGGTGCCGCAGCATTGTTCCTAATTCCCTTAAGTAGTTACGCACAGCAAAACACAGTAGAAGAGGCCGAAGTAGAAGAAGTAGTAGTCACAGGCTCTTTCATCCGCAATAGCCAGTTCACCAATTCCTCCCCGGTTACCACCATTTCGCAAGATGATCTCTGGCAGTCAGGCTCCGCCAACCTTGGCGAGTATTTACGCGATCTGCCCTATATGGAGAACATCGATACCGTCGCTAACTTGCTGGACACCCAAGACGGGCAGCAAGACTCTAACTCCGCTCGTTTCAACCTGCGCGGCCTAGGTACAGAGAGTACTTTAACGCTTATGGATGGACGGCGAGCTGTGAACGATAGCGCAGTGGCAGCGCTACTGCCGAGCATCGCGCAGCGCTCCGTAGAGATTGTGACTGATGGCGGCGCGGCACTGTACGGCTCTGATGCCGTGGCCGGCGTAGCAAACCTAATTCCCTATAAGGAATACGAGGGTTTCAAGGCGCGCAGCTACTATAAGCGTGACCAAGAAGGGAGCATGGAGCAGTCGACTCTGGAAATGATGACGGGGCAGAGCTTCAGCTTTGGCCTTAACTGGGTGGGCGCGTTCGAATACAGCAATCGAACGCCCTTGTTGGCCTATGAACGCCCAAAATACATGGCGGTGGCAGACCAAGATTCAACCTCGGGTTGGCCGGGCACCTATCGCACACTCACGAGTGCCGCGTCTCGCGTTGACCCCAGTTGCGAGACATTCAATCAGGGCGCCGAGGATCTGGGAGAGTTGTATAGTTATCCCAGTGGTTATCGCAATACCTCCACCACTTCGCCGCGCTGTATCCTCAGCTTCGGAGAGTGGCAGGACTTCGGCCGTAAGGCTGAAGGCTATACGATGTTCAATAACTTCACTTATGACGTGACAGATTGGTTGGACTTAGAGTTCCAGATGAGCCACAACTATCGCGACTCGGTTCTCACTAGTTCTCCTAGCAGCGCGGTCTCCTCAACACCGAACCTGAACCTATTAATCATTCCCGCGAATCATCCTGCTAATCCCTTTGGTGCAGCGGTTCGCCCCCTGGCATGGCGACCCTTCGGCAAAGGGGGCACGTTACCCAGTCATCTTAATAGCGATGGCACAGCCAGTACCGAATATCATTACTACGCGGACGCCTATAAGTTCGGAGGCAATTTTGAAATTCAAGGTACTACTTGGGTAGGCGAGGCGTGGGTAGGCTATCAGCAATCGCGCAGAACCTATGATGGTACGCGCATCTCTCTTAGCCGTATGTCCCAAGCGATGGCAGGCAAGGGCGGAATAGGTGGCAACGAATGGTTTAATCCCTTCGCATCTTCGGACCCTCGTTCGCCGTTCTACGCCGAAGGTATTACCAGCAATAGTCAGGCCTTGGTCGATTGGCTGCATGTGCCGACTAAATTCCGTGATACCCATGACCGCCTGAAGTACTTCGACTTGGTGTTCAACGGCGAAGTTTACGACCTGCCAAACGGTACGATCAAGGCGGCGGTGGGGGGGCAACTACGCCACCTGAAGAACTTCGAGTTCCGCGACAAGTTGGTGGAGGCACGGGATGACCTGTACTCCAATATCACCTCTCCCTTGGATGTTGTAGCCGATCGTAACTCCGGCGTGCGGGCGATGTTCGCAGAGGTCGAAGTACCGATATTGAAGAACTTAGGTTTCAAGGCAGCGGTGCGTAGCGAGGATTTTTACTCGATTGGTTTTAGCGCCACTAAGCCTAAATTTTCTTTAATCTGGGAGCCTCTGGAGACATTGGCCTTACGCGCGAGCTATGGCGAGAGCTTCCTAGCTCCGTCTGCTAGTCAGTTAAGACCGTTGGCGAAGGAAGTCTGTACAGAGGTGGCAGATAACAGCATAGACCCGACTACGGGGCTTACCCTCAATGGAGTCGATAGTTGTACCTCTGGTAATCCAGCCGTGAACGCCGAAGAATCCAAAATTCAGAACATTGGCTTCAGCTGGCGTCCGGTCGAGGGGCTGAGTGTCGACATGGACTACCAGCAGATTGAATACGTCGATCGTATCTCCACGTTAATTACGCGAGAGATTACTACGGCGGAGTTCAATCGCTATCTAACCTCGAACAATCTGACAGCGAGTCAATACAGCAATAAGGACGCGAACCAAGTCGCCGCAGCACTGGCCTGGATGAACGCCAACCCCAATGTGTTGATCACACGTGAGGCTGCCACCGGGCAGGTAACGGACATTTACCGTGGCGCGGTCAATATGTCGTCGCAGTTCGTGGATGTATATGACTTGCGTGTGCGCTACAGTTTTGAGGTGGGTGATCTCGGCAGGTTTACTGCCAGCGTATCCGGAAACTATTACACCCGCTGGGAATATCAGCTCGACCCCTATTCTCCGGTTGTCGACGGCATAGGACTTCAGAACGGTAACACCGGCTTGGCCTCACCACTGGCGAAGTTCAAGGCCAATATGGGCTTGGGCTGGTTCCGCCAGGATCACAGTGCTAACGTCTCCTTGCGTTATACAGACCGCATAAAGTTCGATGAAACCACGTTGACTCTCGGCCTCGAGAATCTAGCACCGGTCTACATCAATGCGATCACCAAGGTCGATGCACGCTATTCTTACCGTTTCAACGCGTTCAGCGCCGATTCCAATGTCACAGTGGGCATTACGAATCTGTTCGATCGCGATGCACAGCGCCTGCCGGTGGCAGGGGGGCTTGAAAGCCGTGTAGACGATCCCTTCGGTCGTCAGTTCTATATTTCTTTGGATTTCGAGATTTAGAGCTAACTTCGCTTAAGTCGGGGGCGTCTGCATGTGGCAGATGTCCCCGTGCCTCACACTTCTCATTCGGGCTGTTTTGACTATCAATAGACTTTCGTCGTCGCCTAGTCTGTTCAAATATCGCGGTATCAGCGTATTAAGTACGCTATTTTATTCCCTAAGTGTCCGTTGACTTAAATGAGTAATGGCTCATTGAGACGTAAATCTTTTATACTGCGCAATCGAACAATACTCCGGAGCCATGCGTCGACTCTTAGCGAGAACGCTTTAAAATCGTGTCCGATATCGCCTTATTTGCTGCCAACATCCTCGTTGGCTTTACGCTCTCGCTGTGCGTCCTGATCGTAGCCATTGGCCGTGATCGACAGCTACTGGTATGGTCGCTCATATTCGGCCTGCATGCGGCTAGTTATGGTTTGCTCGCGTTACGGGGGCAAATCCCGGATTTCATCTCCATCGTCGTCGCCAACACTTTCGTTTCCGCCATGCTCGCTCTCTATGTCGAGGGCATTTGTCGCTTCGAATCGGTGCGGCCCCGGCGTTGGCCTTACTGGTTGCCGGTATTTGCCACCTTCGTATCCTATTGGGTCTTTATAGAAGATTTCGACACCCGCGTTGCTCTAGGCAGTGTTCTCTATGCTAGCCAAACTGCGTACCTCTTTTACATAGTGGTGCGAGTATTTAGGCAGCGTGAAGGGCAGGGCCGGTGGATCATGATGGGGGCAGCGTCTATCGCTACCGCAATGTTGGTGTTTAGGGTCGTGATAGCACTATTAGCCGACCCGGAAGTTGTCTCTGGTAGCGGTACCAGTCTTCTACCCATGATGACCTCCTTATCGGCTATCTCTGTGCTAATCATGTTCGCGTTTGGCCTAATAGTAGTGTTCAAAGAGAGGGCAGAACAAGCGAACTTAGAACTAGCCCTGCTCGACCCCTTAACCAGCCTGGGCAATCGGCGCATGCTGGAAAATACACTGAAATTGGCGTTGCGCAACAGCGTTCGCACTAAGCAGATCGGGGCGATACTCTTGATTGATCTCGATGAGTTTAAACCCTTGAATGACAGTTATGGCCATGGCATCGGCGACCAACTCTTAGTTGAAGTGTCATATCGCTTGAAAGAGTGTGTGAAGAATGACGATACGGTGGTCAGGATGGGCGGCGATGAATTCGTCGTCTCGCTTAATGATCTCGGCACCGAGCCTAGGCTGGCGCGCGACAATGCGCTGTTGGTGGCCGAGCGCATCTTGTCTGAGATATCGCGTCCATATCAGTGCCTCACATTCGCATTGGATGGGGAGCAGCGCCAGAGAATTCAGCACGAATGCACTTGCAGTATTGGCATCGCGTTTTTCGTAAGCAATGAAGTAAGCGAAGAGAAGCTGCTAACCAATGCCGACCTCGCGATGTATAAGGCCAAAGAACAAGGGCGCAATCGCATCGTGGTTCATCAAGATTAATGGCCGACAAGTTTTACCCCGGCCCTTAATTGCACTACTGAGCAGGCATTACATATTTGTAGTGGTCGTGCTGCGCCGCTTTCTTATATACTCCCTAGCTTCCCACCAAATTAGCGGAGTTAGCGAGTGCTCTTTTTGAGAGTGCTGGCCCTCAAGATGGATATTCAGACACTTTTTATAGTCAATATTGCCCTTGGTTTTGTCTTGGCTCTGTGTGTGTTGGTAGTCGCCATAGGCCGCAATAAGCAGCTGTATCTATGGGCTATCGCATTTGCCATGCATGGCATGAGCTATATTCTGATTAGCCTGCGCGGACAAATACCCGACCTACTCTCCATTGTCTTAGCGAACCTGCTCATCTCATCGATGTTGGCAATCTTCACGGAGGGGATCTACCGATTCTCCGAGATGCGCCCGCCGAGGCTACTAATCTGGTGGCCCGCGCTGGTAACGGTTATCACGTTCTGGTTCTACATCGATAATTTCGAGATGCGCGTCATCATTGGGGCGGCCTTCTCTGTCTATCAAACTGGTTTATTGGTGTGGAGCATCGCGCGAGACTTCCATGAGCGCAGCGGCCAGGGTAGATGGATCATCATCTTCGCCGCTGGCATTACCACAGCGATGTTTGTGTTCAGGGCAGGCGTAGCACTTACGGGCGATAATTTATTGCTGGCGATTACCAGCTCAAGCCCAGTGCAGTCCATCACCTTCATCGGCGCCATGGTCGGCTTGATCATGTTCGCGTTTGGGCTATTGGTGATCTATATGGAGAAGGCCGAGCAGGTCGGCCTGTCTTTAGCGCTGCACGACCCGTTGACGCAGCTGGGCAATCGCAGAGTGTTGGATATAGCGCTTAACTACGCGATGAGCCGTGGCAAGGTGAAGACAGTGTCTGCGCTCATTATGCTGGATCTAGATAAATTCAAGACACTCAACGATAGCTATGGCCACGCAATAGGCGATCAACTTCTGATCGAGGTAGCCTACAGAATAAAAGAAAGCGTTAAAGCCGAGGACACCGTTGTGCGGCTCGGCGGCGACGAGTTTGTAATATTAGTGATCGATATTGGCAACGATTTGACTGGCGCCAGGACTAAAGCGGCGACTGTCGCTAATCGCATACTGCAACAAGTCGCCAAGCCCTATCATTTGTTGGCGCAGTTAGAGAATCAGCCCATGTCGCCCCTGAAATATGAATGTAGCTGCAGCATCGGCGTTAGCCTGTTTCAAGGCCATTCCACTAGTCGCGAGATCGTCATGGAGCGAGCCGATGTCGCGATGTATAAGGCCAAACAAGAAGGGCGCGATCGAGTCGTTTTTGCCGAAGGGGAGGCAGCCTCCTGAACAAGACTTGGGCAGCCATTGCCGCGATGTTGATCCATGGTGTGTGGGAGGCGATTCTGCCGGGCCTGGTCTGGGGCAGTGGCTACATCATATTCGTTCTATGGATCGATGTGCGGGCGCAGGCAAGGCTCATTACCGTTTGAACCAGCGCTGGATTATCAGCGCTAGGACCCACTATGCCAAGGCCTCATTAGTGTTTGACCGGGACGAGGGCACTTGCTAGCTTCTGACAGTATCAACCACTCCTAATGCGAGCTTCCTATGTGCGTAGTTCAGTCAAAATTTATTATGCGAATACTGCTGTTATCACTGTCAATGAGCATGTTCATGCCGGCGCTTGCCCAGCCCGCTGCAGCGCATTTCGACGGGAAGGGCGCTCTCCCAAGTCCTTATACGCAGGCCTTGCAGGCCGAACTACGTCAGAGCTTACCATTCGAGGATGAGCGTGACTTCGACGAGTCTCGCCGCGGTTTTATCGCCGCGCCGAATTATCGGCAGATTCTCGGCGCAAATCAGAACGTGGTGTGGGATATGGCCCGCTATGACTTTCTGCTCACGGGAAGTGACTATGACAGTATTCATCCTTCGTTGCAGCGCCAAGCGATACTGAATATGAACTACGGGCTGTATGAGGTAGTGCCCGATTTCATCTATCAAGTACGCGGTTTTGATTTAGCTAATATGACTGTGATAAAGGGCGAGACGGGCTGGATTCTATTTGACGTTCTGTTGACTCGAGAGACTGCAGCAGCGGCCATAGCCTTGGTCAATTCCCAACTCGGCGATCGCCCTGTACGCGCAGTCGTATACTCCCATTCCCATATCGATCACTTCGGAGGTGTGCGAGGCGTTGTCGAGGAGGCGGACGTGCGTGCCGGTACTGTTAGCATTATCGCGCCAGTGGGGTTTATGGAAGAGGCGATTGCAGAGAATGTGTATGCCGGCAATGCTATGAGCCGCAGAGCATCTTATCAGTACGGCAATCTGCTGCCCTCGGGCCCCTACGGTCAAGTGGATTCGGCTATCGGCAAGGCATTAGCGCGTGGAACAAGCGGTTTAATTGCGCCCACTCTTGTGATCGAACAGGAGTTCGAGGAGCATACTATCGATGGTGTACGCATCGTTTTTCAGAATACACCCGGTACCGAAGCTCCTGCCGAAATGAATGCCTGGTTTCCCGAGCAAAAAGTGTTTTGGGCCGCAGAGAATATCACCGCGACCATACACAATATCTACACGCTGCGTGGCGCGTTGGTGCGCGATGCTCTGCGCTGGTCGCAGCATATTAACGAGGCGCTGTACCGTTTCGGCACGCAGGCCGAGGTCATGATTGCCTCGCATAATTGGCCGCGTTGGGGCAATGCGCGCATTCAACAGGTGATGCGAACACAGCGCGATGCTTACGCTAATTTGAACAATCAAGTTCTCAACCTTGCCAACCAGGGCGTTACTATTAATGAAATTCACAACGAGTACCGCGTGCCCCAGAGCCTGCAGCAGCAGTGGGGGGCACGACAGTATCACGGCTCTGAGTTTCACAATGCGCGCGCGGTACTCAATCGCTACTTAGGTTATTGGGATGGTAATCCTGCGACACTTACCCCAGTGTCGCCAGCGGAGTCTGCCCCTCTATATATCGAGATGATGGGGGGAGGTGATGCGGTCCTATTGCGTGCTATCCAACTCGAAGAGCAAGGAGAGTACCGGCTGGCGATGGAGATTCTCAGCAAACTGGTCTATGCGCAACCACAGAACCAGGCGGCGAAAGATCTGTTGGCGCAGGTTTTTGAACAGCTCGGTTATCAATACGAGAGTGCTAGCCTGCGCAATGTCTTCCTATCTGCGGCCTTGGAGTTACGCAATGGTGCGGCTCCGGTTGGGCCGGCTCGAGGAACTAGCCCTGACCTAGCCCGTGCGATGACAACCTCGCAGTGGTGGGATGCCGTGGGCACGCGTGTCGACAGCGCAGCGGCCGATGGCTTGCGCTTCACTTTGAATTTCATCACACCCGATACCGGTGAGTCTTACGTCATCGAGATGAGCAGTGCTACTCTTACGAATATCCGTGGCTATCTAGCGGAGAATGCCGATGCGACAATACGCATGAATCGTAGTGATCTGGATGCCGTCATCACGGGGCAGGCGACACTGGGTCAACAATTGACCGCTGGCAATGGTTTGCTCGAGGGTGATTCGCGAGTCTTGCAGCAACTCAATTCAGTATTAATCAACTTCGACCCGGGTTTCGAAATCATGCCGGGCACACGCTGAGACCTCTATGGATAAGATAAATAGCTCGAAAGCCGATCGCGCACTGGATGCTCAGCGTGACTATATGGCCAAGCGTGAGAAGGGCTATCGCGAACAGGCACTTAAACTGTATCCGTGGATCTGCGGACGCTGTGCGCGCGAGTTCTCCCGTCCCAATCTTAGTGAGTTGACGGTGCATCACGTTAATCATAATCACGACGACAATCCGAGTGACGGCAGTAACTGGGAGCTACTTTGCCTGTATTGCCACGACGAGGAACATAGTAAATTTGCGAATTTTATTCGCTATGGTGGCCATGCCGAGAATCAGACCAGTGCCGCTACCCATAATCCATTCGCCGGCCTCAAAGAGGCTTTAGCGAAGAAAAAATAGGTCAGTTGCTTGCGTGGATAATGCGCTAAGCTCACTAGTCATAAGCTGCACCTAGGCCAAGATGGAGGAAAGTAAGATGAGGAAATGGACACTAGGACTCATAGCCGGATTAATGCCGCTGCTTGCTGCTGCAGCCGAGCCGGTTTTGTTTATAGACAATATGCTGCGTTTAGACGACGTGATTGTTATAGAAGGCGAGTCCACGCGTTTTTACCAACAGGTGCAATTAGAACCTTCGAAAGATGGCAATTTCAAAGTGGTGGGTGGGCTAGAGAAGAGCCTTGCCACTATCACGGAAACGTCAGTGAATGTTCTTCAGACTACGCCAGTGCAGGTGCAGCTAGAAGTTAGCGGCTACATGGATACTCCCTGCGTTCAATTAGAGACTGCAGTCACTCGTCGCGGCGACGTCTTCTACGTCGTGTTTGCCCAGACCCCATTGCAAACCCTAGTGGCGTGCGCCCAAGTAATCGAGCCCTTCGAGCGGGTCGTGGCACTCGATGTCAGCGACTTGGGTCTTGGCGATTATACGGTGCAGGTCAACAATCAGAGCATTGCCTTTCGCTTAGAGTAAGATGCGCCGCGCGCCTTCGTTATTGATACTCCTGCACTACTGGGCATGGTCCGAAAATATTTCGGGTTTAGCGCTGCCTTGACCTGATGCTTTTGCATATGGAATTTGCGACACTACCGAGCTAAGCCAAACACAGCGTTCAATCTTGGGACGCTCGTTTACAATTACTTACAATTAGACGCCAAAACTCATACAAAACGACCGTGAGCTGCGCGCTACACTGCGGGCCACTGTACTGATTTTAGGTGAAGACCGCTTGAATTCAACTGCCCATCACTCATCACTTATCAAAAGCCTGAACGGTATTGCCGTGTGCTTTATGGCGCAGCTTTGCGCTATGCCAGCCTCTGCGCAAGACTCTGTGCAGGAACAAAGTGAAGAGCCAAGCCCTTGGACCCTGGGTGTGGCGCTTGGGCATGGTCAGCGCATTAATCCATTCATCGGCTCCGACGATACCCGGCTCAATGCCGTGTTAGACCTAGCGTGGTATGGCGAGCGATTCTTCTTCGACAATGGAGATTTTGGTTTCACTCTTAGCGACTCCGATCAACTTTCGGTCAGTGCCTTGTTAGTGTTCAATAACGAGCGCAATTACTACAGCTCTCTCAATAACGGCAGCTCTGGTCTGGATATCTTCAATCTTAAACGCCTCGCGCAGGATAAGGGCATTGGCTTGCCCGGCATAGCGGGCGGCGACGATTTAGACCTGGATTCGCTTAGCACCGCAGAGCTCGAAAAGATCGTGTTCAAGGACATTGACTCCTCTTTGCCACAACGCGATTTTGCGGCAAGCAGCGGCCTAGAGTTTCTTTATAGCAACGCTTGGGGCGATTGGCAGGGGCAGATTCTCAGTGATGTGAGTGCCGTACACTCAGGTCAGTCGGCCTGGGTTGCATACTCCTATCCTTGGTATACACGCAGTAGTGAGTTCAAGCTCAGTTTGGGCTTGGAGTTCAAGAGCGCGCAGCTGGTCGATTATTACTATGGCGTGCGTCCGAGCGAAAGACTCGAGGGTAGGCCGACCTATAGTGCTGGGTCAGGAACTAACAGGGTGTTACGTTTGTCTGCGACTCACAGACTCAGTGAGCGCTGGCGAGTAGTGGGAGTTATGGAACGAGAGCACCTAAGTGCAGCGATTCGAAAAAGCCCAATTATCGAAAGGGGCACAGTGGACACGATATTTGTAGGTATTTATTACCAATTTAAATAGCACTTTGTGGCGACAATGATTCTAAAAGTACACAAGGCTTCTAGTTCATGCACGGTCTTTACGACTGTGGGCTGTGCTATGGCTCTTTCTCTTGTTTTAATTCTGGCAGGCACCCCCTTGTATGCCGCAAGCCCTCCTAGCGGTTTCGCGATGCAGGTACGTCCGCGCTTGTGTGTGCTAAGCCCGGGCGAGAGCGTGTGTGTCATGCAGTTCTCTGTGATCTGGTCTGCCACGACCGCCACGGATGTGTGCCTCACGTTTGCTGGTGAGCTAGAAGCACTGCGCTGCTGGCAGCAAGAGCGCGAAGGGGAGTTCGAGATGAAGGTCGAAAGACGGCAGAGCGCCTTAGTACAACTACGCGAAGCGAATAGCGATACTCTATTGCTAGAGGAGCAAATCCCAATCATCAGCCGCGATATGCGCGATACGCGTTCGCGTCGACGGCACGCGTGGAGTATCTTGTAATGACGACTTCAGCACTAGCGCAGGATGGCGTTGAAACGCCTATTCGATTACTCCTCATCGAAGACGATGTGCGCCTAGCAAGTTTGGTTAAAGACTATCTGACCCATGAGAATTTCGTGGTGACGGTGCAGCATCAGGGTGACAAGGCCGTGGCCTCCTTCAAGCCGAAGGAGGTAGATATTGTGGTATTAGACCTGATGTTGCCGGGCTTGAATGGCCTACAAGTGTGCACACAATTGCGGCAGTCCTTTTCTGGGCCAATCCTAATACTCACTGCGAAGAGCAGCGACATAGACCATGTGATGGGACTAGAGCTTGGGGCTGACGATTTCGTAAGCAAGCCGATCGAGCCACCCGTTTTACTCGCGCGGCTGCGTGCTCTGTTGCGGCGCAGCAAGTCCTCTGCGCCCCCTGCGCAATCCAATACTCTCAACTTCGGTTTGTTGAGTATTGATTTGCGTTCGCACCAAGTTTTGTTGGCAGGGCAATCGGTCGATCTTACTACACAGGAGTTCGAGCTACTTAGTCTGCTTGCTCGTAATGCCGGTGGCGTGCTTAGCCGTGATGATATCTACAATAGTATTCGCGGCATCGAATACGATGGCCTCGATCGCAGTGTGGATGTGCGTATCTCGCGCCTGCGCAAGAAATTATTCGATAACACCGAACAGCCATTCCGCATTCGCACCATCTGGGGCAAGGGTTATTTGTTCGTCGCGAACGCGTGGGAGTGATACAGTGTCTAGGCCGCCTCGTTTCTATCTGCTGCGTCCTTATGTTGTTATAGCCGCAGGCATTCTTCTTATCGGCTTAGCATTGGATAGTGTGTTGCTGTGGGTTCTACCCAGCCAAACTCAAGACAGTGCACAACGCTATGCGCAGAGCTTCGCACTGGTGGAATCGGTGCTCTTGGAAAATGGCAGTTCTCCTGACGCAATTGCGAGCCGTTTCGCAGACGTGCAGGGGGCTATGGAAAAGACGCTAGCACTTCCCGTTCTGCTCTTCGAGACAATGGACTTGCAAGGGCAGGAGGATTTTATCGAAGCATTAAGTAGCGGTGAAATCATTCCCTTTACCGACTCCGATTCCCGAAGTACGCTCTACAAACGCATTGCGGATACGGGGCAGGTGCTTGCAATTGGTCCTTTGCCTAAAGAGCCCATCTCTTTGCACTGGCTCGAGAATTTGGTCATCGCAAGTTATTACGTCTTAGTGGCATTGCTACTTCTTTTGTGGATACGGCCGTTCTACCGTGATCTCGGTGCGCTGCGCAGCGCCGCAAGTCAGTTCGGGAGAGAAGACTTCACGACTCGTGTGGAGGTGGCGCAGAACTCTAGCATTCTACCCGTTGCGCAATCCTTCAATCGCATGGCTGAACGAATTCAGTATCTAGTAACCGCGCATCGAGAACTAACTAACGCGGTTGCCCATGAGTTGCGCACGCCACTGGCGCGTTTCAAATTTAGCCTAGAGATGCTCAGTAAGAGCAAGCAAGAGGAGCGTGCCACAAACTATCTGAAAGAGATGAGGGGGGACGTTCAAGAATTAGAAATACTGATCGACGAAATGCTCAACTACGCCAAACTAAGCGAGGAGAATCTGCAGTTACATCGTAGCGCCATTCCTCTGCAGGCATGGTTAAAGGGGCAGCTGGCGAGCTATAAGGGTGTAAGTCCGCGGGTAAGCTGCGAGAGGATAAGTGGGGCACAATTGGGAGAGGTAATGTTCAACGCGGACTTGATGGCGAGAGCTATTCACAACATCGTGCGTAATTGTCTACGCTACGCCGAGTCGGAGATTCGGGTGTGCTGTGGGATAGAAGGGGAAAGGGTCAGTGTCAGTATTTGCGACGATGGCCCTGGCATACCAGAGCAGTATCACCAGAGTATTTTCGAACCTTTCGCTCGCTTAGATTCTAGTCGCGATCGCAACTCCGGAGGTTACGGGCTTGGATTAGCGATCGCGAAACGAATATTGGAACGTCATGGTGGCAATATCAGCGTAAAAAATGGGCCGCATAAGGGCGCCTGTTTCTCACTAAGTTGGCCGTACAATTAGTCACATTTTCAATACAAGTCTTCCACAGCAATTGCCAGTCTAGATATCCACAATACGCTTACTCCCAAACACGAGTTTGGGAAGTAACCAACAAATTAAGGTATTGAGGAGATAGAAATGAAGAACTGGATGATCGCATTGTTTTTTAACGTGATCCAAATCGTTAGTGCTCATGCGACACCCGCATTGTTTTCGGACAATGTTTTGACGCTTGGCGATGCCATTGTAGTTGAAGGCGAAAATACACGTTACTACCAAGACGTGCGCCTAAGTCCCACTCCAAATGGCGATTTCAAGGTGCTTGGCGGCGTAGAGAAGGCACTAGCTACGGTGACTGAACTAACAGTAACCGTGATTGAGACCGATCCTGTGCAAGTCGAGGTAGGCGTATCTGGTTATATGGCGAACCCATGTATCGACTTGAACTCGGCGGTGACTCGCAAGGGAAGAACGTTCTATGTAGTGGTAGGGGAAACGCCACTACAAACACTAGTAGCATGTGCACAGGTAACCCAGCCATTTGAACTTGAGATTCCTCTAGATGTAAGAGGTTTAGACAGTGGTGATTATGTGGTTATGGTGAACGGCGACAGTATAGAGTTCGATCTAGACTAAGTTGAAGATGTACGAGTGGAAGGGTGTCGAAGGGATTCGGCACCCTTTTTTATTGCCTAGCAATATCCTGTCTCTCATATCCATGCAATTTTCTGTACGTTCAGGAATGCCCAAACACTATTTTCCGTTTACATAGTAGCGTCTAAACAGCCTTTCTATGTGAAGTATAGCCTTGATGCAGCATCGGTATAATTCCCTCGCGAGATAGTGAATTCGCTTTGCTTCAAGTAGGATGTAATTCTAGTATCTTTGATTTATTCAGGGAATCGGTCAGCAGAAGGTAAGCTTATGTTTTGTAAGCATATTTAAGAAATCGCGATGAAAGCGAAAGCCAGTTGGACGCAACAGTGGAATCAAATTTTACAGAGAATCTACGCACTCAGTGCGGAGATGCAGATACTGCTGTGCATTTTATTCTGGATGTTAATAGCGGTGGTGCTGCTAAGCTTTAATATTCAAGAGGGTGCAAATACCTCTCTCTTGGTATGGGTGCCGCTGCTGCTCGTGCTCAACGGTCTCATCTCCGGGCTACTAGTTGCAGTTCTTGGCGCATTGCTGTGTACGCTTGTATTAAGTCCTTTCGGCCTGCTCGACAAAATCCCCCTAGCCACAAATGAACTCATCCCGATTTCCGTCGTCTTTATAATCAGCGCCATGTTTGGCGGTATTTTGAAACGCCTTCTTATAGAGCTCAATCAGCGCTTAGAGAGTGCGCAGTTTAGCGTTCAAGGTACTGATCTACCCAATCATCAAGCGGCCGTCAAACACCTCGATGCACTCTTAAAGTCCAAGGAGCTAAAAGGCAACGAGTTAGAGGTGCTGAACGTGCAACTCGAGAATCTAGAACAGATTCGACTTAGCGCAGGGCAGGAGCGTACCGATCAACTCGTTAAAGTGTTTGCAGATATCTTAAAAGACAAGCTTGGGTCTGAGTCTCATGTAAGTCAGTCGGCCGCCAGTGAATTGCTCGGTATTTTAGTTTCCCGAGATGATAAACCTCTCGAGTTGGAGGCACTGCTTAAGAGCGTGACTGCAGAGGCCGCCTCTAGGAACGAGGATCCGACCCATAATATTAGCTCTAAAGGCACGGTACGAAGACAGCCGGTGCAGGAGGAGGGGGCAGAGAGCAGCGCGTCACAGTTGCTCGATAAGGCACGTGAGCAGCCCGTCGAGCCCTCAGCACCAATTGTGTCACCGCCATCGCCTGTGCCAGTTACTAGGCAAGCTCCGCCGCCCGTCGAAGAGGTCGGCTATTATATAGGCAAGACACTCGCGTGCCAGAAGGTTCAGGCTGGAATTAAGAAGGGCGAGATAGTCATCGAATATGTGCCACGGCTCAATGTTAGCAATGGGTATTTTTCCGCTTTGGAGGCGGTGATTATTTGGCATCATCCACAGCGTGGCGAACTAAGCATCAGTGAAATCATGGTTATGCTTGATGACCCGATGGCGGTGCCACGCCTTAATCGCTGGTTGCTTGAACAGGTTCTCGAAGATGCAGGGCAGTGGTTCGAGCAGGGTCATCGTTTCGCCGTGACCATTAAGGGAGCGCTCGATGGGCATATCAGTACCGCACTGATCGAGAAAGCACTCTTGGGCATGAAGCAACACCCAGCCAATACTGCCTGGCTTTCTTTAGAGTTCGCGGAGGTCTCCTTGTCCAAGGCTGGCCCTAAGGCGATCGAAGCGCTTCGCTATATTCAGCAGTACGGCGGCGCCGTCATTGTCTCCTCTTATCAGGGTTCCACGATCGCGCTTTCGCAAATTTTTCAGTTGCCAGTGGATTCAGTCAAATTGTCGCCGCGTCTTTTAGATAATGCGACTTCAGATGACGAGCAGCGTCGCGAGCTCGGTTCAACAATCAAGTTGATTCATTCGCGTGGTTTGACAGTGATTGCAGACGGCATCGAAAACAGTGCGGTGATTCGCATGTTGAGGCCATACGGTTGCGACGAGTTGTTGGGGCCATTCTTGAGTCGCCCGATCTCGAGAGCGCAGATTCCCTGGGGTAGAATTAGGGCCTAGTGGAGGCGGACGCGTAGTATTCTGTTAGCCAGCTCGCGACTCTGTTCGCAGCTAAGGGTTTGGAGATGAAATAACCCTGTAGCCCGTAGCAGCCTTTGCTCTTCATCAGGTCTTGAATTTTCTGCGTCTCGATTCCTTCGGCGACGATCTCTAGTTTGAGGTTATTGGCGATATCGATACAGCTGTTCACTATCGCAGTCAATTCGGCGGATTCGTCGCATTTGTCGATAAATTTTCTATCGATTTTAACTTCCTTAAACGCTGTGCGAACTAGCTCGCGTACTGCCATATGGCCGGTGCCAAAATCATCTAGTGACAGGCGGAAACCGAAGCCATGAAAGCGCTCTAGAGCGTTTATGAATTCTTGCAAGTCGCGTATGGAGTCCGGCTCACTCACCTCAAGCGTGATCAGGGCAGGGGGCACGCCGAGATCATTACAGATGTCACGAAATTGCTGCGGCATGTCGAGATCGTATAGGGCGTTTATAGAGATATTAAATGCCAGAGTATAGGCATGGGGCTGTCCGTCCGCACCGGGTTTTGCACCGGTGATTTCGGTCTTGTTCAATTGGGCTAGCCACTTGATGCCCTGGCGCGCGACGTTGCGTGTCATAACGCTATACAAGTGGTTCTGTTCCGCTAAGGGCACGAATAAACTGGGTGTGATATGACCACGGCCAGGCACATTCCAGCGCGCTAATGCTTCGAAGCCTATGATGTTGCCGCTAGTGCAATGTAATTTCGGTTGGAAATTAAGTGTGATCTCGTCGTTCTCGACTACTCGAATAATGTCTTCTAAGGTAGGTGTCCAATCCGAGCCATTCGGTTCAATTTGTTCTTGCGCCGTATTGCGCGTCTTATCGAACTGGCTTAAATGTAGCGTAAGCAAATACTTAAGATTGGCAGCCGAGAACGGCTTCTCGAGAGCCCCTAGTACACGCAAGCCACTGTCTGCAGCGATCTGCGTGGCCCTTTCCGTATGGCCGCTTTGTTGTGTGTTGGTGATGATGAGTTTGGCCTGCGTATGCAACTCTGCAAGGCGCAGCATAACGTCCATGCCATTGAGCTCTGTCATCTCGACATTGAGGAGCACTAGGCTTGGATTGAATAATTCTAATTGCGAGAAGAAAGAGAAAGCGCTATCGGTCGACATCACCTCGAAACCAGCCTTCTCGGCAATATTCTCGAGGGTTTTGCAGATCAAAGGATCGTCGTCGATGATGAGTAGACGGTTGCGTTTCATAGCTATCCCGATAGCGAGTTAACGGTCCTAGCGTGTTAATCCTAGAACGCGAAGTATGCCTTGCCATTCTTGCCTAGTGCCTACTCATAGTCAATCACGGGGAGGTCTATTGGGAGCTTAGGATTTGTAAAGCTGCGTAAGCACTCAGGCGTGCTATTTATCGGGTGACAGTACTCCGCCGCAAAGTCGACAGTAGGTGGCATCGTTCTGATGATCCTTGGCATTGCAATGTGGACACTCAATCTTACGATAGGAGGAGGGGCCGCCGCGGGTCTGAAACTGCTGCATCAACTCCGCACCGATGATGCCTGTTGGCACTGCGATGATCGCATAGCCGCAGATCATCGCGAGGGCCGCTATGCCTTGTCCTAGGGGTGTGTGCGGGGTGATGTCCCCATAGCCTACGGTCGTGATGGTGACAATTGCCCAGTAGATGCTCTGTGGAATATTGCTAAAGCCATTGTCCGGCCCCTCGATGATGAACATTAAGGTGCCAAACACGATGACGAGGTTGAACACGGCAAACATGAATACGAATATCTTGCGTCTAGCATTGACTAGCGCGCCGAATAATAGATTGGCCTCGCCCATATAACGAAATAATTTCAGAACCCGGAATACGCGTAATACCCGCAGAACTCGAATCACGACTAGGAAGTTGGCGCCGGCATAGAAGTAAGCGAGGTAGGTGGGCAGAATCGATAATAGATCGATCAGGCCATAGTAGCTCAGCACATAGCTACGCGGCTTGGGTGAGCTATAGATGCGCAGGGCATATTCTAGTGTAAAGGCGAGGGTAAAGAACCATTCGAGGAAGAATAGGCTGCGATTGAAAGTGTCGCTCTGCCAGCCTATCGAGTCGAGCATGACCGCAAACACACTGGCACTGATCATGATGATAAGTACCAGATCGAAGGTCTTTCCGGCCTTGGTGTCGTAACCAAAGATCACATCATAGACGCGTTGTTTACGGGATTTTTGCGCTTCACCTGCAGCAGGCATTTGTAGCTTTCCTGAATTTCAAACGAAGCGCCACTTTAGCCCATCAACCGCCCAATCTCCAGTATGAGGCTATTCAGAGCTTCCTTAGAGCTCTTCCTTCTCCCAGCCGCCACCGAGGGCCTGATAGAGGTTTACGCTAGTGTTGAGCTGCGAAAGCTTGGTGTCTAGATAGCTGTTGCGAGTGGAGAACAGCGTGTTCTGCGAGGTCAGGACTGTCTGGAAGTCCGTCACGCCTTCTTCGTAACGTACCTGCGCAATGCGGAAGGACTCCTCCGCTGCGTTGAGATTCTGCTGGGCTACTTCCAAGAGCTGGTTCTGCACCTGCATATTGCTCAACAAAACTTCGATCTCGTTAAAGGCTGCAATCACGGTCTTGCGATAGTCCGCGAGGCTGCTCTCCAGCGTGAGCTGCGAACGCTCCACGTTGCGGTCGCGTTGACCATTATCGAGCAGGGTCTGTAACAACGACGCATTGAGGCTGAAGAAAGTATCTGGCGAGGAGATCAGCTCGGTCAGCGAGGTGCTACCGGCACTGAGATTACTCGTAAGAGAGATGTTGGGGAAGTAGGCGGTACGCACGATGTCGACGTTCGCGGTCGAGCTGCGCAATAGTGCCTCGGCTTGCACTAGGTCTGGGCGACGTAATAATAACTCCGAGGGCAGGCCGGGTTGAACGCTAGGTACGGTGATCTGGTTCAAGGTTTCGCCTGCAAGAGCGAAGTCTTGGACGCCGGTTCCGGAAAGTAGCGCAAGCGAGGCGAGGGCAGAGAGCTCGTTCTGACGGAAGTTACTCAGATTGGCCATCTCTCTTTGTAAGGCTATCTGTTGCTGCAACGCTTCTATGGGAACGGCCACGCCGGCCTCGACTCGAGCATTTGCAATCTCGCTGATCGCTTGGGCATTCTCGACGTTCTGCTGCGACGCCCTGATCTTGTCCCGAATCAGCAATAACTGGAAATACGTTGAGGCAGAGGTGCCAAGTGTCGTCAGTGCGACATCGGCGCTCTGTGCGGCCCGAGATTCGTAGTCGGCTACTGCTTTCGTGTAGATCGCGGGCTTGGCGATAATATTGCCATAGCTTAGCGATGCGCCTAGCTCGAAGGGAACATTTGCGCTATTACTTTGTGAACTGTTATCGCTGCGACTATCAGTGTAATTCGCCCCTGTACCCAGAGTGATACTACCGGTAGGGTAGAGGTCGAAACCAGCCTCGCGCAAAGTGATCTGCGCCGCCTCGAGTGTGCGGCGATTATTCGCGAGGTCGAAATTGCGCTGTGCGATGGTGTCGATCAAGCCGCTGAGTTCTGGATCCGCATAGGAGTCCCACCAAGTGCTCTGCGGCCACGTCGCGGCCTCTTCATCGATAGGCGCTACCCAGGCATCTGGCACATCGCTCTGCGCCAAGGCCGGCGCTTCGCTCTGCAACGCACAGGCATTCAGTGTTAAGGCAATGCCGCCGCCCAGCAATGCGCGAGCCAGCGGTTGAAGTGTAAAGTGACGCATGTTTCCTGTTTCCTTATTCGTTGGCTAGCGCGACTACTGGGTCGAGTCGAGCAGCTTTACGCGCTGGTGTAAAACCAAATACCAAGCCTGTAGCAGCGGCGCTGCAGAAGGCCAAAATCATCGGAGTGGAGGTGAACTTAATGGCCACGCCGAAGTACTGCATAAGGAGTCCCGCCCCGACCCCGATGCCGACGCCGATCAGCCCCCCTACGCCAGAGACCACGATCGCCTCAGAGAGAAACTGCGCAAGAATATCGGACTGCCGTGCACCGGTGGCCATGCGTATGCCGATCTCGCGAGTACGCTCTGTTACCGAGACCAGCATGATGTTCATCACGCCGATGCCACCCACTAGCAGGGAGATCGCCGCGACGGAGCCCAGTAACATAGTCATTGTATCTTGCGAAGCGGAGACTGTATCGAGCAATTCTGCACTGTTGAAGATGCGGAAATCTTCGCTGCCGTGGCGCGCGATCATAAACTCGCGAAGATTCGCCTCGGTCTGATTGATTTTTCCTATATCATCCACGGCCACGGTTATAGAGTTCGCGACTGTTGCGCCGAAAAGACGCAATGCCCCGGCCTTCAAAGGTACGAATACCGCATCGTCTTGGTCTCTGCCTCCGAAACCGGAGGAGCCTTTGCGGGTAAGAACTCCGATGATTTGGAATGGCACGTTTCGAATTAAAATAAATTCCCCTAACGGATTGGCTCCATTAAGGAACAATTCTTCAGCTACCGTTGCACCGAGCACGGCAACCGAGACATAGCGGTCGCTATCCTCGCGGGTAAAAAATACTCCCTGGGACAGCGGCCAGTTACGAATCTCGGGTAGAGTTTCGCCAGTGGCGGTGACTGTAGTGGAGTAATCTTGGCGTCCATAACGCACTGTGTTATTGCCTTCTATCTCCGCTAAGGTACCCGTTACATTTGGTATAGAGGCGAGAATTTCGTCGGCATCTTCGAAGGTCAGTGTCGAGGGCATAGAACGCCGTTGCCCCGGAATTCGTGCCGCTTGAAGCGTCAGTATATTGGTGCCGATCGAACTGATGCGGTCCACAATCTCCTGGCTCGCGCCTTCGCCGATCGCCAGCATCGCCACTACCGAGGCCACGCCTATCACGATGCCGAGTAGGGTCAGAATGGTACGAAATATATTGGCGGTTAAGGAGCGCAAGGCCATGTTGATGGCCTCGCCGACGCCAGCCAATGGTGAGGCAATTTTGCGATTCATGAATAATTGCCGCAACTGTTCATTGCCTTTGGGCTTGAACTCGATTCCGTCTTGACGCCTGTCCTCTATTACCCTGCCATCCTTAAACTCGATAATACGGTCCGCCTGCAAGGCTACCTCTGGATCGTGAGTAATGAGGATGACGGTATGACCCTGTCTTGCTAGATCTTTAAGAAGCGCCATGACTTCCACGCCGCTCTGGGAGTCCAATGCGCCTGTGGGTTCGTCCGCTAGGATGATATTGCCACCATTCATAAGAGCGCGAGCAATCGAGACGCGCTGCTGTTGGCCGCCTGATAATTGGCTTGGACGATGGTCCATACGGTCGCCTAAACCAAGTGAGGTTAGTAAGGCTTCAGCTTTAACCTGACGTTCGCTGGCAGAGTAGCCGGCGTAGATCGCGGGGATCTCCACGTTCTCTTCGGCACTGGCGTGGGGTAGAAGGTTATAGCTCTGGAATACGAAACCGAAGGCCTCGCGGCGCAGCCACGCCAAGTCGTCAGGGGCGAAGTTGCGAATATCGCGTCCCGCGAATAGATAGGTACCGTCCGTGGCTTTGTCGAGACAACCCAAGATGTTCATCATGGTGGACTTGCCAGAACCAGACTGGCCCATGATCGCGACAAACTCGCCCATGTGAATTTTCAGGTCGATGCCGCGTAGGGCGCGAACTTCCACGCCACCGCCCGTGACGAAGGTGCGCTTTATATTGCGCAGCTCGATGATTGGCGTGGACAACAAGTCGCTCGCCGCCATCTGCTCCGCTACAGTTGCGTCTTTTGGCATTTCACTTCCATCAAGAACGCCTACACTCATGGGAAGCCTCCAGGGAAACCACCTGGGCGTCTAAACCCTTCGGTGTTGGCCGGTGCGGCAGCTGCCGCCTGTATGATGCCGGAAATTACTTGCTCGCCTTCTTGTAGTCCGTCGATCACCTCTGCGTTGACGCGGCTAGTGACGCCAACCACTACGCGGCGCTGCTCTTCGGTGCCGTCTTCTTTCAAAACAAGCGCTAGAGCAGGGCGTCGTGCAGGCAAGTCTCCAGTCAATTGGTTGCCTTGAGGGCGACGGCCAGCACCGGCAGGGCGTTGGCCCGCACCGGCTGGACGTTGAGCAGCCCCGGCCGGTCGCTGCACTCCTGCAGGAACGGGTCCTTCGCCGTTCGCACCCGCTGCCGCGCCATTGCGCAACTGCTCGGGGTCGACGAAGGTGAGTGCGCCCAGTGGCACAGTCAATACGTCACGGGCTGCAGAGGTGATGAAGAAGACCTGTGCTGTCATCTCGGGTAATAGAGTGCCGTCTTGGTTCTGAACGTCGAAAAGTCCGGTATACAGCACCACATTGCTGGTTACTACCGGAGTAGGCAGGATCTGCCGTAGTTCGCCGGTCCAGCGGCGCGTGCCGCCACTCAAGGTAGTGAAATAGATTTCCATGCCTTTCTTCAAGCTACCGATGTCGGCCTCGGAGATCTCGGCCTCTACAGTCATTAGGGTCAAGTCGGCGATGCGCAGGATAGTAGGCGCGTTCTGATTAGCGTTTAGCGTTCGCCCCTCGTTCATCTCAATAGAGACTACAGTGCCGGCAAGCGGCGCATAGATGCGCGTATATTCCAGTTCGGTCTCATCGGAGAGTAAGCTCGCGCGGGATTGCTGAATCTGCTTCTCTAGTTGAATCAGGCTAGCCTCGGCATTGGCGAGATTAGCCACAGCGGTGTCGTAGTCTTGTTGACTGGTGGCGTTGGCGGCCATCAAGCGCTCCTGACGCTCCTTATTGGTCCTAGCGAGCTCTAGGGAGGCTCGGCGCGAAGCGATTTGGGCCTCCTGCGCCTCGATGGCGGAACGGCTAGCGTCGACGCGGCTCTGTTGGGAGCGGGCGTCGATCTCTGCGAGAATTTGACCTTCCTCCACGACGTCGCCGACCTCGACATAGAGTTTCTCTAGTTGGCCGGATACCTGCGCGCCGACATCAACGAAGTTGCTCGGTTTAACCGTGCCAGCGGAGGAGATGGTGTTGATGATGCTGCCAATCTCGACCGTCGAAACCAGCGGCTGGTCAGCTACGGTTGCTTCTTCGGAGTTGAGGTAATAAATGCTGCCTCCTGCAAGTGCTAGAACGATAAGCACCATCGGCCACCGACTCTTGCGCTTCTTGCGCGAAGGAGGGGCAATTAGGGGAGAATCTTGAGTGTCGGCGTTTATTGTGTCTCGCGAATCCATCGGCAAAGTCTCAAAAAAGGAATTAATTGGTTTGTTTGGGATGTACATACGCGCATCCCGTTGATTTCCGTTGTTACTTTAGCGCCAAAAGTTAAACTTTTTTGCTGGGTTTGCGCATACTGCTATGGCATTGAACTCTCGTTGACTAACTAGGAGAGCGACCGGAATACTGTCATTATCTTGCACACTCGCGGATTTGCCATGTTTTAGCTGCCATACTTCGACCATCGACGGGATATTTGGGGCAAAAGGAGAGGGCGAAGACCTAAGTTTATTGCGGGACGTTGATGAGGACCTAGTGGCCTCTGGAAAACCACTATTTGATGTTTGTAAGGGGATTTATGTCACATTGGCTAAAGGTAGGACTCGCAGCGAGCATTGGGCTTGGCATGGCTTACTCTGGTTGGGCTGCACAGAGCGATGGTCTCAATATGCGCGAGATCATGGTGGGCGTGATTGCACCTGCGACGAATAAAATATGGGGCGCCTACGATATCAAGAGCGACACGCAATGGTTGGAGCTAGATCAAGCCGCTAATGTGGTAATCGCCGCGGCACAGCTCACGGCGCAAGGCGGGGCCGATGGGGCCTACGCGCAGCAGGCACAGAACGAGGATTGGCAGGGTTTTGTACAGCAGTTGATTGGCGCGGCGCGCAGTGCGAAATTAGCCATACAGAACCACGACGAAGAGGCTATGTTCAACGCGGGTAACGACCTGATGTACGCCCCGTGCGAGGGTTGTCACAACATCTATCTGCCTAAGTGACAAGCTCGATAGTTAGGCTGGCGTTGGCAGTGGAACTCGCTTGCGCAAAAACAGCACGAGGGGCGAGACAGCCAACACTACCCACATCATTAATTTGAAATCATTTATATACGCGATGGTGGCAGCTTGACGAGTAACCTCTGCGTCGAGCATTGCTAGCATGCCGCCGGCATTTTCTAACATTGCTTGAGGGACTTGATTCAAACCAATACCAAGCCTTGCACTGGTAATATTCTCTGTGAGGTAGGCATGATTCGCGGCCATGTTGCGACTTAGAACGGTCATCACCAGAGATATCCCCACACTACTGCCCATATTGCGGCTTAGGCTAAAGACGCTGGCGCCCTCTGCACGGTATTGAGTGGGTAGAGTAGCGTAAGCGACGGTGCTCAAGGGTACGAAAATGAAACCTAGGCCGAAGCCTTGCAGCATGCCAGTCCAAACCAATGTATGGGGGGGCACATAGGTACTAAAGCCGGTCATCGCGAACAGCGAGCCCGCCGTGCAGCCAAGGCCGAATAGAATCAATACGCGCGCGTCGAAGTGATTGCTTATTTTGCCGACTATCATCATGGCGATCATCGTCCCTATGCCACGAGGTGCCATAATAATACCGACGTCCAACACGGGATAGCCCATCAGGTTCTGCATGTAAGGTGGCAGCAACGCCATCGTCGCGAGCAGGATGATGCCGATGAAAAAGATGAACACAAGGCTCGTCATCAAATTGCGATCTTTGAAGATTGCGGGTGTGAGGAAGGGGTGTTCGGTGCGCATCGAGTGCACGATATACATCCACAGTGCGGAGCCGGCTAACGCGCAGTACAGCAGGATCTCACGGGAGCCGAACCATCCGGCATGCTCGCCGCGGTCCATGAGCAACTGCGCACTGCCGATGATCACGGTTAGCATTATGAAGCCGAAGGTATCGAAGGGGCGCTTCACGCGGTCAGAGTCAGGCATGAAGAACAGCATGCCTAGGAAGGCGATGATGCCCAGAGGAAGATTGATATAGAACACCCACCTCCAGTTATAGGACTCGGTAAGCCAGCCGCCTAGCGTAGGGCCAAGAATTGGGCCAATCATGACGCCCATGCCCCACATCGCCATAGCCTTGCCGTGATTCTCGCGCGGATTGATGTCGAGCATCGTGGCTTGTGCCAAGGGCACGAGAGCTGCACCAAAGCAGCCTTGTAAGATGCGGAATAAAACCATTTGTTCTAGTGAGTTTGCCATGCCGCATAGCACTGAGCTTATGGTAAAGCCGCCCACGGTGACTAGGAAAACGCGCTTGCGCCCGAAGCGGCCTGCTAGCCAAGCGGTGGGCAGAGTCATGATTGCGGAGGCTACGATATAGGAGGTTAGCACCCAAGTGATTTGCTCTTGGGTCGCCGTGAGACTGCCTTGCATATGAGGCAGCGCCACGTTCGCGATCGTCGTGTCGAGCACCTGCATGATGGTGGCCAACATTATCGATAGCGTAATTAGGCCACGAAAGGCGATCTCGCCTGGCTTGGCTTCCTGCGTTGCGCTAGACATTCGGTACTCCCGCGCTTAGTTCGCTGCAACCCAAGGAAGCGTGCGGCTGCGGCCCGTGTCGATGTCAACGACAGCGCTCATTCCAGCGGAGATCGGCAGCTCGCGGTTATAGTCGTCTAGGGTGATGTTGACGCGGATGCGTTGCACCACTTTTATCCAGTTACCTGAGCTGTTTTGCGCGGGCAGAAGAGAGAACTCAGAGCCTGTGGCGGGCATAATTCCGGAGACTCGCGCCTCCCAAGTCTCACCGGGGAATGCATCGATGCTAACGTTGACCACTTGGCCGGGGCGAACCCACGTCAGGTCGGTCTCCTTGAAATTAGCCTCTAGCCACATATTTTTGTCGTCGACTAAGCTGACCAAGGACGAGCCAGCGATTACATATTCACCCTCGTGTACCGCGACATTGACTGCGATGCCATCGGCTGGTGCGCGAATCTCTAGGTGATTGATATCTAGCTTGGTCTTCTCCAGCTCAGCGAGGGCCTGCAGGTAGCGCGGGTGCTGCTCGGTGGGTAGGTCTGGATCGATCAAGCGAGCGCGGGCGGCCTGTAGGGACTGCGTACGGTTATCCAATGCATTACTGGCGCTGCGCCAAGCGTATTCGGCCTGGTCGAATTGCGCGGCAGGAATAGAGCGTGTCTCTACTAGTTTGCGAATACGCTCCATCTCTTTGAGGCGGAACGTAAGATCGGTGTTGGCATTATCTATGGCGAGTTTATCGCTGAGATAGTCCGCTTTTTCGCTCTCGATGCTACCGCGGATGTTGGCAAGATTTGCCTCGGCCTTGGCAAGTGCGATGCGATAGGGCTGGTCATCCAAGCGGAACAATAACTGTCCCTTGCTAACGCGCTCATTGTCACGTGGAATGACCTCTACGACACGGCCAGTGATCTCACTGCTTACGGAGACGATCTCTGTCTTTACATAGGCGTTGTCGGTACTGACGAAGCGTCCGCCCTGTAAATAGATCCATAGGGAAACCCCGGCGATGACTGCCGGACCTAGAATCAATAACATTAGGTTGCGGATGGCAACATTGGCTTTCATGGCTATAACCTCACTCAATTAGTTTTCGCTGCTTTTAGTAGTGTCTGGGCCATTATTGGCGACACAGAGGTTCGCGCGTATCTGCAGGAGAACCCGCATAAATAATTCCTCGTCCGCAGAGCTGATGCCAGTCATGGCCTGAGCGCGAACGCTCTGACCAAGGGTGCTTAGCATCTCTATCATGGGACTCGCCTTAGGGTTCAAGAACACACGTTTGGCCCGGCGATCTTCCGGGTCATCGCGGCGCTCGATCCAGGCATCGACCTCTAAGCGGTCAAGGTGGCGCGCGAGGGTAATGGGCGTAATGTCCATTACCTTAGCTAGAGTTTTCTGCTGCACCCCGTTACCGCGGTGCAGATGCGCCAAGACAGACCACTGCGCCCTTGTCAGCCCCGTGTTCGCCGCTTGGCGATCGAAACTGAGCCGCAATAGGCGGGCGACGTCGTGGATGGCGAAACCGAAACTCTTATCGAAGTTTTTATTCATAATGAAGCATATAATAAGCTAGCTTACTATATTGTTCAATAGCCATTCAGTATTAGCTTAAAAGGATGCAGTCACATAAGCTGGCAAGAGAGTTGCTTACAGTTAACTCATTCTTCTTTTCATTATTCGGATATCCCAATGACGACTGAATTTCGTAGGAGTAGGTCATGACGTGGATGCTGCACCAATACAGCCACAACAATGAATTGGTGAAGGCGTTGTCACGGCGCATCGCTCAGTCTTTACTTGACGCTATCGCCGAGCGTGGTAGAGCAAGCCTAGCGGTGTCCGGCGGCAGCACGCCGGTGAGTCTTTTTCGAGCCTTGGCCAACATAGACATACCATGGTCAAAAATTGTAGTTACTCTCGTGGACGAGCGCTGGGTGCCGGAAACACACCCCGATTCCAATGCGCGACTAGTGGGCCAACACCTCCTGCAGGATTATGCCGCGAAGGCTAGGTTTATAGGCTTGAAGACCGATACAGAGGATCCATTCGCCGCCGTGCCGGAAGTGGAGGCAAAACTGCTTGAAGAAGTGATGCCATTGGACGTGGTGATATTAGGAATGGGGGAGGATGGTCACACGGCTTCCTTTTTCCCCTTGGCTGAAGGTCTTGCTGAGGCCCTTGAGTCAGAGCAAAGAATCTGCTGTGGCATTGCGCCACCAAACGCGCCATACCCGCGTATGACCCTGAGTTTGTCGGCACTACTCGGGGCTAAGCAATTGTTTCTGCACATCATCGGCGCGAAGAAGAAGCAGGTATTAGAGGCGGCTAACGTCGCTGGCCCCGTAACGGAGCTTCCAGTGCGAGCAGTGCTGCACCAAGCCAAAGTTATGATGGAAATTTTCTACGCGGACCAAGACTAGAGGAGTTGAACATGCACGCAGTAATCGAAGCAGTCACCGACGCTATCCGTGAGCGCAGTAGCCGAGCGCGTCATCTATACTTGAAACGCATGCAACGCACCCGCGACGAATTACCACCGCGACGCAAGCTCTCCTGTGGCAACCTCGCCCATGGGTTTGCCGCCTGCGGCGAGACTGACAAGCAGACGATTCGGCTGATGCAGAGTGCCAACTTAGGGATCGTCACGGCGTTTAATGACATGCTCTCCGCGCATCAGCCCCTAGAGCACTATCCTTCATTGATCAAAGAGGTTGCGCGAGGACTAGGTTCGAGCGCGCAAGTCGCCGGAGGAGTGCCTGCGATGTGCGATGGCGTGACCCAAGGACAGGCGGGCATGGAGCTAAGCCTGTTTAGTCGCGATGTCATTGCGATGTCCACGGCGATCAGTCTTAGTCACAATCTATTCGATGGCGTCCTCTGCCTTGGCGTATGCGACAAGATCGTGCCGGGCATGATGATAGGAGCCTTGCAGTTCGGACATCTGCCCGCCGGTTTCATTCCCGCCGGCCCCATGCCCTCGGGTATTCCGAATAAGGAAAAGGCTGCAGTGCGCCAGCGTTATGCGCAGGGCCTAGCGAGCAAAGAGGAGCTGTTGGCCGCCGAGTCCGCCTCCTACCATAGCCCCGGCACTTGCACTTTTTACGGCACCGCCAATAGCAATCAGGTCTTGATGGAGATGTTAGGGGTGCAGCTACCTGGAGCCTCGTTTATCAATCCGGAGGATCCACTGCGCGCTGCACTCACCAAGGAAACCGTGCTGCGCGTAATCGCCGCCGCGGACGTTAAAGGCGCTCATCTGCCTCTTTCTGCGATGGTCAAAGAAGAGAGCATCGTGAACGCATTGGTAGGCCTGCTCGCGACAGGGGGCTCCACGAACCACACGCTGCATCTAGTAGCGATGGCAGCCGCTGCGGGTATTATCTTGACGTGGGAAGATTTCGATCAACTGGCTCGAGTGGTGCCATTATTAGTGCGTGTTTACCCCAACGGAGATGCGGATATTAATGCCTTTCAGCGCGCCGGTGGCATGGCCTTCTTAGTCCGCGAACTGCGCGCCGGTGGTCTACTCAACGAGGATGTGGACTCGCTCATGGGGCATGGCTTAGATCCCCTTGTGAAGGCTCCGCAACTGGATGCTCAGGGCAAGTTGGAGTGGGTGGATGCTAAGCCCGAATCGACTCTGCCCGATGTACTGCGACCGATTACGGAACCCTTCGACCAAGAGAGCGGCATTCGTCTGCTGCAGGGTAACCTAGGCATCGGCATCATCAAGACTTCCTCTGTGAAGAAAGAGCACCGTAAAGTGACGGCGCCCTGCGTAGTATTTGACGACCAGGACGATATGGTGGCAGCGCTCGCGAGTGGCCAGTACGAGAGGGACTTCGTCGCGGTGGTGCGATTCCAGGGGCCGAAAGCCAATGGCATGCCAGAGTTACATCAGCTGACCCCGCACTTGGGAGTCTTGCAGGATAAGGGCTTCAAGGTTGCACTCGTTACCGACGGACGCATGTCGGGGGCCTCGGGTAAGGTGCCGGCGGCGATTCATATGAGCCCTGAGGCTCTAGATGGGGGGCCACTGTCGCGTATTAGGGATGGCGATGTCATCGCCTTGGACGCCGATGCAGGCACTCTCGAGGTGCAGCTGAGTGCGGCAGAGCTTGCCTCTCGTGAGACTGCTCAAGCGAACTGGAGCGTGGAGGATCGCGAACTTAGTAGCACCCTAGGCAGGGGGCTGTTCGACAGCTTCCGACAATGCAGCAGCACAGCGAAGTCGGGCGCCTCGGTATTTTAATATTCGTTTGGATCATGAGCATTTACCCTATGGAGACGAGGCGATGAGCCCGATAAGAGAGCAATTATTGAAGGTGAGGGTGATGCCCGTGCTGACCGTCCACTCGGAGGCTCAGGCACTAGCGGTCTGTGACGCCTTAGCCGCAGGAGGCATACTCGCAGTGGAGATCACACTGCGCACGCCAGCGGCTCTATCCGCTATTCGCGCCGTCAAGGCTGCGCGGCCGGACTTCTGCGTGGCAGCCGGCACTGTTAGAACTCCACAGGATATGGAGGCGGTCGCGGCGGCGGGTGTCGACTTCGCTGTCAGCCCAGGTTGGAGCCCAAGCTTATCGGCCGCAGCCAGCGCGCTCGGGCTGCCATTCCTACCTGGCGTGAGTACCCCCTCGGAGATCATCCAGGGCAGTGAATGCGGGCATAGTTGCTTCAAGTTCTACCCAGCCGAGGCGGTAGGGGGTATCCCATTACTCAAGGCGCTTGCCGGACCCTTCGCGGGCGTGGAGTTCTGCCCGACAGGGGGTATAGGCATGCACAATTATCGCGACTATTTGGCCCTGCCCAATGTATTGTGTATAGGCGGCTCTTGGATGGTAGACACGAAGCTAATCGAGGCGCAGCAGTGGGATGAGATCGAGAGTCTTTCCCGAGAATGTATGGCGTTGGGCCAGTAGAGCAAGTGCGCGGTGCGCACGTGTAGATTGAGGTGAATGGTGAGTGCGCAGGATTTGTTAAATCAGGGCTGCTATGTACTAGCGGATATCGGCGGCACTAATGCACGCTTTGCCTTCGTGACAGCGAGCGATGCCACTTTACAGTGCGTGCACAGCTATGCGTGCTCCGAATACGAGCGTTTCGAAGATGCCCTGGCTGCCTATATCGCGCGTCTAGCGCATAGCGCTGCACCGCAACCCACTAGTATTTGCCTCGCTGTGGCCGCAGCGGTGAACAACGATTTGATAAAGATGACGAATTCCCCTTGGCAGTTCAGCCGCAGCGCACTAAGCAGTCTCGTCAATCTACCTATCACGGTTCTAAACGACTTCAGCGCTCAGGCCTATTGTCTTACTGATTTGGAACACGCGAACGTGCAGTGGTGGCAGCAAGCGCTGCCAAGTCACACTCTGGTAACGCCCGCTCTGCATGCCCGCAGTATTCTAGGGCCCGGCACCGGCTTCGGTGGCTCCACCGTTCTGCCCAGTGGTGAAATCCTAGAGTCCGAGCCTGGTCATCTCTCTTTCGCACCCGTAAATTCGCACGAAGCGGCGCTGCTAGCGCAGCTATGGAAGCGCTACCCGCGAATATCGATCGAGCACCTACTTTCTGGCCCGGGCCTTGCAAATCTGTATTGGGCGAATGCGCAACTACTGAGTCTGGATGGCGAGCTGCAAGCCTCGGAGATAGTAGCCGGGGCAGAGCAAGGCGATGAGCTGTGTCTTCAGAGCATCGCTGATTTCACTGGTATCATGGGCTCCGTATGTGGAGATATCGCCTTAGTGACAGGCAGCTTATCTGGCTTGTTCCTGTCTGGAGCGATGCTGACAAAGATGGACCGATTTTTTGATCAAAGGCTCTTTATGACGCGATTTACAGACAAAGGGCCTTTTTCCTCCTGGTGTAGCAGTGTGCCGGTAGGTCGTATCCGAGCAGACTACCCCGGTCTTCTAGGCTGCGCTGCCTATTGCAGGTCCTTCCATGACTAGCCTTCCTGAGTACACGCTCTTCCTCCAAGCATGCGAAGCGCTCACCGCTGCGCAACGCGCGCAGGTCGAGGAATTACTACAGCTACACTCTGTGGCCAGCGAGTACATCGAATATTCGGGGCATAACGCGCAGATACCGTTTAGTGACCGTTTCGATATCCTCATGTTCAAGGGCTTGGACCTAATCACAGGAAGCCGAGTCGATACCGCCAAGTTAGACGCTACGCTGGCTATGGCGCGAGAGACGCAATGGCACGCCACTCTTTCCCCCGCCAATATTCTGAGCCCAGGCGGCCGCGAGACCGTGTGTTTACGCCTGCCCAGCACTGCTCTGGACTGCGCTTGGCAATGGGAAGTGCAATGCGAAGATGGCAGTAGTTTTTCGCAGGAATTTACCCCGCAGCACCTGCCGAGCTCTGGTGAAGGGGAGTTGGTCGGTATTGCGCAAAGTGCGCGCGAACTGGCGCTAGCGCCTTTTCTCAATGGTGTGCTGCCCATCGGCTATCATCGCCTGCTATTGCGTTGCCTAGATGAGGCAGTGTGCAAGTCGCATCGATTAGAAGGGCTAGAGGCGGACCTAATAGTCGCGCCCGCTAGGGCCTTCGAGCCGGACTGGGCCCTGTCGGGTCAGCGGCTATGGGGATTCTCAGTGCAGCTCTACAGCCTACGTTCACAGCGCAACTGGGGCATCGGCGACTTCACGGATCTATCCGCTCTTATCGATTGTGCAAGTGGCAAGAATGCGAGCTTTCTCGTCTTGAACCCCTTGCATGTATTGGATGCCAACGCCCCACAGCACTGCAGCCCCTATAGCCCCAATGATCGGCGGCGCCTCAATACCCTTTACATCGATCCCGAGCGCGAGGTGGAATTCCTAGCCTCCCCGAGACTGCGTGAGATGGTGGCCGATCCCAAATGGCAAGACCGCCTTGCACAGCTACGCAGCGGCGATAGCATCGACTATGTGGCTGTGGCCGAGTGTAAGCGTGAGATTTTCGTGCAGATGTTCCGCTACTTCGTCGCCGAGCATCTCGATAAGAATACTGCCCGGGCGCGCATGTTCAGTGCCTTTGTTGAGGCGCAGGGGCTCAGCTTGAAGGAGTTTGCTCATTTCGAGGCCGAGCGCCTGCGCAGTAGCGATGGTTTCGGAACCGAGGCTGACCCGCGCTTCACGATGTATCTGCAGTGGCTAGCGGAGTCCCAGTTCGAGGCCTGTCAGCAACTGGCGCGGCATAAGGGCATGCGCATCGGCCTGGTGCGGGACTTGGCGGTAGGCGGAGATGGCGGCGGGGCAGAGGTTAATCTGAATAAAGACTTGTACTGCGCGCTTGCCAGCATCGGCGCGCCACCGGACCCACTGGCCCCGCAAGGTCAGAACTGGGGGCTGCCGCCGGTGGACCCTAACGCCTTGCGTGCTAGTGGCTACCGCCATTTTATCGAATTATTGCGTAGCAATATGGCCCATTGCGGTGCGCTACGCATCGATCATGTGATGGCGTTGATGCGACTTTGGTGGTGTCCGCGCTATCCTGGTCGCGGCGTCGGGGCCTATGTGCATTACAACGTCGATGAGCTATTCGCCATTCTGCGTCTTGAGAGTTTGCGCAGCCGATGCGTCGTGATCGGCGAAGATTTGGGCGTGGTTCCGCCTGAAGTGAGAACCTATATCAACTCCTCAGCTATATTCTCTAACTCTTTATTTTATTTCGAAAAATACGACGGCTTCCATTTCAAAAAGCCGGAGCATTACAATCCGAAATCTCTGGCCATGGTCGCTAATCACGATGTGCCCACTTTAGCCGCTTGGTGGAATGGAACAGATCTGAGATTGCGACGCGAGCTGGAGCTAATTAAGACGGAGGACGATCTGCATCAGCAATTGCAGGCCCGCCGTGAGGAGAAGAACCAGGTGCTGCATTGGCTAGGTGAGCAGTGGCTACTGCCTGCTCAATGGCAAGGAGACAGCGAGAGCAAAGCATTCGATCGCATTTTGTGTGCGGCGATTTTTCGCTGCTGTGCACGCAGTGCCGCACAGATGGTTTCTGTGCAGCTCGAGGATCTGGCCCTATTAGAGACACCCATTAATATACCCGGCACTAGTAGTGAATATCCCAACTGGCGCCGTCGCCTACCCGCCGATGTTTCGGCACTAATTGACTCAGAGTTCGGGAGCAAATTGCTCTACGGATTTAACGAAGAAAGGAATCTGCAATGAGCAGCAAACCCCGCACGCCAGCGGAAAAGACAGCGGCGAAGCGAAGTAAGAACGAGAAGCTAGGCAGCACGTCGCAGGCAGCAGCTGAGCCACTATTACTCAAAGTTGAGGATCTCTATCTTTTTAACAAAGGAGAGCAGGAGCGAGCCTATCGTTTCCTCGGAGCTAAGCATTTTGAGCATGAAGGCGTTGTCGGTGTGCTTTTCGCGCTCTGGGCGCCTTCTGCGCGCACTGTCGCGGTTATAGGGGACTTCAATGACTGGAATCCAGACCGCCATCCTATGCGGGTGCATGCCGGATTCGGCGTGTGGGAGTGCTTTATCCCCGGTGCAAGCGCTGGGCAGTGCTATAAATATCAGCTCATCAGTGCCCAAGGGGAAGTACTGCCCTGGAAGGCAGATCCCTATGCTCAGGCCACGCAGCTGCGCCCAGAGAACGCCTCTATAGTGCCCGATCAGACTCACTATGAGTGGGGCGATGCCGAATGGGTAGAGCGACGCAGCAACAGCGAGCTACACCAATCCCAGATGCTGATCTACGAGGTGCATGCCGGGTCATGGCGGCGGCACTGGCACGATGACGGTTTCCTTAGCTACCACGAATTGGCTGACCAACTAGTGAGCTATGTGAAGGATATGGGCTTTACCCATATTCAGTTCATGCCTATGAGCGAGTTCCCCTTCGATGGCTCTTGGGGCTATCAGCCGATCGGTTTGTATTCGCCGACGCGCCGCTTTGGCACGCCCGACGATTTTCGTTACCTCATCGACCAGGCCCATCAGCAAGGGCTTGGCGTGTTATTGGACTGGGTGCCTGCGCACTTTCCTTCGGACGAGCATGGTCTGGCCAATTTCGATGGCACATGTCTCTACGAGCATGCCGATCCGAGGCAGGGTTTTCATCCAGACTGGAATACCTTGATCTTCAATTATGGGCGCGCGGAGGTAATCAGTTATCTACTCAGTAACGCCTTCTATTGGCTAGACGAGTTCCATGTCGATGGGCTGCGCTTCGACGCCGTCGCCTCGATGCTGTATCTGAATTACAGCCGTGAGGAGGGCGAGTGGCTGCCGAATCAATACGGCGGCATCGAGAACTTAGAGGCGATCAGCCTGATCAAGCAGATCAACGAGCGGGTCTACCGCAACTACCCGGGCGTGGCCATGATCGCAGAGGAGTCCACAGCCTGGCCCGGCGTAACTGACTTCACCTCACGCGGTGGCCTAGGCTTCGGCTTCAAGTGGAATCTGGGCTGGATGAACGACACTCTTCGCTATATGGCGCGTGACCCTATCCATCGTCAGTATCATCATTCGGATTTGAGCTTCGGACTACTCTACGCGTTCTCCGAAAATTTTATATTGCCGCTGAGTCACGACGAAGTAGTCCACGGCAAGCGTTCGTTGATCGAGAAGATGCCGGGCGACGACTGGCAGAAGTTCGCAAATCTGCGCGCGTATTTCGGCTTCATGTGGAGTCACCCGGGCAAGAAACTGCTCTTTATGGGCGGCGAGTTCGCTCAACGTGGCGAATGGAATCACGACCGCGGCCTCGATTGGTCCTTACTCGACCATGGGACCCATCTTGGTGTGCAGCGCCTAGTGCGTGATCTCAATAGATTGTGTGCCACCGAGCCTGCGTTGTATCAAGGCGATAGCGAAGCAGACTGCTTCGAATGGATCGACGCCGATGCACGCGCAGAATCAATATTCGTTTTCCTACGCAAGGCATTAGATAAGGCGGCGAACTCGGTAGTGACAGTGGTGAATTTTACGCCGACCGCGCATAGGCATTACCGCATTGGCGTGCCCGGACCAGGTCTGTATCAAGAACTACTCAATAGCGATTCGGCCATCTACGGTGGCAGTGACGCGGGCAATTACGGCGCTGTTAAGGCCGAGCAAATGGCATGGCATGGTCGGCCTTGGTCCATCGTTATCACGGTGCCTCCCTTGGCCACCATTATGTTTTCACAAACGGGGAATTTATGAAGCAAGCAGTATCCCTAGTACCGGGCAATGCATATCCACTAGGGGCAACTTGGGATGGCGAGGGCGTAAATTTTGCGTTGTTCTCTGCCAATGCAGAGCGCGTTGAGTTGTGTCTGTTCACGCCCGATGGTTCGCGCGAGATTCAGCGGCACGAGATGCCGCGTCTGACTAATCAGGTCTGGCATGGATATCTACCCAAGGCAGGGCCGGGCACCGTCTATGCGTATCGGGTGCATGGGCCTTGGCAGATTCACATGGGGCATCGTTTCAACGCAAATAAAATTTCACTTGACCCTTATTGCAAGCAGCTCGTCGGCAAATTCCAGTGGTCCGATACGCACTACGGTTTCGACATTAATCATGTCGACAAGGACCTGAAGTTCGACAAGCGCGACAACAAGGCCTTCATGCCCAAATGCGTGGTGGTGGAAGATATCGTGGGCAGCACTCGGGTAAGTCATCGAGTGCCTTTGTCCAAGACGGTCCTCTACGAGACCCATGTGCGTGGCTTCACTATTTCCCACCCTGGCATTCCACCGGAGCAGCGCGGCTGCTTCGCAGGTATGGCCAATGACCAAGTGATCTCATACCTGAAAGCAATGGGGATCACCTCGGTCGAATTGATGCCCATCCAAAGCTTCGTTAGCGAGCACTTCTTGAAGGAGAAGGGCTTGGTGAATTATTGGGGTTACAACAGCCTGTGTTTCTTCGCACCTCACCAAGCCTATATGAGTAGCAACTCGATTCTCGAGGTGCGCAAAATGGTCGACGCGTTTCATGAGGCAGGCATCGAGGTGATTCTCGACATCGTGTTCAACCACACGGCCGAAGGCGGGCGGCTCGGCCCGAGTTTCTCTTTTCGCGGTATCGACAACTTGTCGTATTACCGCCTGCAACCCGAAGACAAGCGTTTCTATATCAACGATACCGGCTGTGGCAATACCTTGAACATGATGCATCCGCGTGTCGTGCAGATGATTATGGACTGCATGCGTTATTGGGCCAGTGCGATGCAAGTGGATGGCTTTCGCTTCGATCTGGCGCCAGTACTGGGTAGGGAATCCTATGGCTTCGATCAGGGCAGTGGTTTCTTCGATGCCATGATGCAAGACCCTGTATTAGCCGGCACGAAACTCATTGCTGAGCCTTGGGACATAGGACCCGGGGGTTATCAACTAGGACATTTTCCACCAGGGTGGAGCGAGTGGAACGATCGCTACCGCGACACTGTGCGCCGTTTCTGGCGCGGGGACGCGGGTGTGCTGCCAGAGTTCGCGCGACGCATTCACGGTTCCAGCGATATTTTCGAACACGATGGTCGCAAACCCTCTGCCAGCATCAATTTCATCACCAGCCACGATGGCTTTACCTTGAACGATCTGGTGACATATCGTGAGCGTCACAATGAGATTAATGGCGAGGACAATCAGGACGGGCATCGCGAAAACTATAGCGATAACTTCGGCATTGAGGGGCCAGCTAGTGACAAGACCATTAATGTTCTGCGCCAGCGTCAGCAGCGCAATTTCCTAGCGACTTTATTGCTGTCCCAAGGCGTCCCGATGCTCTCTGGGGGTGACGAGAGTTGTCGCAGCAAGCATGGCAATAATAATTCTTACTGCCAGGACAATGTCATCAATTGGATCAACTGGGACAAGATCAGCGAAGAGGGGCGTATGCAGCAGAGGTTTACCGCGCATCTCACTGCGTTGCGCGCGCGCTTCTCCTATCTGTTCTTCGACCGCTATGTGCATGAGGCGATGCACGATAACGACCCGCAGATTCTTTGGTATAACAATAGTGGCGAGTTGATGCAGGCCAGCCATTGGCAGGAGCATCACGCGCGCACTCTCGGCTGCATGTTAGTGGGGATCGATCCGCAAACTAATCAGCGTGAACGGGTATTGATAGTCTTTCATGCCGATCGCGGCGCACTCGGGTTCCGGCTTCCTATTATCGCGGGTGTAGCGCAATGGGAAATACTGTTGGATACCGCGACACAATCTGGGGTACCAGACCCTAATAACTGTAAGGTCGTCAATCGCTTAAATCTATTTTCCTGTTCGACTGTCGTGCTCTTGGCACGTCAAGTCGAATTCGCCAAGGAAGAATCCACTGCAATCGCACAGGTCGAGGAATCAATTCAGTCATGAGTAGTACATCTGAAATCTCTAGTACGAACCGCAAGAAAGCTCCTCGTAAGAAGAAGGGGCCGATTGGGGTAGGCAAGTATGCCTGGCTTGGCATGGACAACAAAACGGTGGCGGAGGATCTGGATCGGCATTTCCATCTAACCCTAGGGCGCGACCAAACCACCAACGCACACCATTATCTTTTTAATGCGGCAGCCCTAACCGTTCGCGATCGCCTAGTCGAGCGCTGGAGGGCCACGCGCACGCGCTATCAGGATGAGCGTCCGAAGCGAGTAGCCTATATCTCCCTTGAGTTTCTGATGGGGCGCACTTTGACCAATGCGTCTTTGAATCTGGATATGGAACAGACTCTTCGCGAGGCCCTGTATCGTTATGGCGTATCCCTCGAGGAGCTCTCAGCGGAGGAGCGCGATGCAGGTCTAGGCAACGGCGGTCTGGGTCGGCTTGCGGCTTGTTTCCTAGATAGCTGTGCCACGCTTGGCCTGCCGGTTACCGGTTACGGAATCCGTTATGACTACGGCATGTTTCACCAACGCATCGAGAACGGTGCACAGGTCGAGTGTCCCGATCACTGGCTAGAGTTTGGAAACCCTTGGGAGTTCGAGGCGCCACAGGATACCCGTAGAGTGAAGTTCTATGGGCGCACCGAGGTCAGTGGCGATGGCAAGACACGGGAGTGGATCGATACACACGACGTGCTCGCGGTGCCTTACGATATGCCGATTCCTGGCTATCGCAACGATACCGTGAATACATTGCGTCTATGGAAGTCATCGGCCACCGAAGAGTTCAATCTTCATGAGTTCAACGCCGGCGGTTACGCAGAGGCGGTCGCCTCTAAGAACCAAGCCGAACAGATCACAATGGTGTTGTATCCAAATGATGTGAGTGAGAACGGCAAAGTGCTGCGCTTACGTCAGCAGTATTTTCTCTCTTCGGCGAGCCTGCAGGATGTAATCTCGCGTTGGGTGCAACGCAATGGCAGCGAGTTCGGTGAGTTCGCTAGCTACAATTGTTTTCAGCTTAACGACACCCACCCCTCCATCGCAGTGGCCGAACTGATGCGCCTGTTGTTGGACGAACAGAATCTGGATTGGGATAGCGCGTGGAGTATCTGTAAAGGCACGATGGCATACACTAACCATACGCTCTTGCCCGAGGCATTAGAGCGCTGGCCAGTGCGTTTGTTTAGCGAGATGCTGCCACGCATCCTCGAGATTATTTACGAGATCAATGCACGCTTTCTGGCAGAGGTCGCGGCAAAATGGCCGGGGGATGGTGGGAAGTTGGCAGAGTTGTCGCTGATCGAAGAGAGTGCCGACCCCCATGTTCGTATGGCGCATTTAGCGATAGTAGGCAGCTACTCTGTCAATGGTGTTGCTGCGTTGCATACCCAGCTGCTCAAAGAAGGGCTGTTTCGTACCTTCTATCAACTGTGGCCAGAGAAGTTTAATAACAAGACCAACGGGGTCACTCCGCGGCGCTGGCTTGCATTCTGTAATCCCAAGCTCGCGACATTGATCAGTAAGTCTATCGGTGAGAGCTGGATCACCGATCTCGATCAACTAAGGCAATTGACGCCTTTTGCAGAGAAAGAGAAGTTTCGCAAGGAATGGGCCGCGATCAAAACCGCAAACAAACAGTCGCTGGCCGATCTAGTAAAACTCAAATGCGACGTCGAGTTCGATACCAGCATGCTGTTTGATGTGCAAGTTAAGCGTATCCACGAATACAAGCGTCAGCTACTCAACGTGCTGCACGTCATCCACTTGTATGAGCGCATCTTACGCGGTGAGACACAGGGGATGACACCTCGCTGCGTGTTGATAGGGGGAAAGGCGGCGCCTGGATATTTCATGGCCAAGCTAATCATCAAGCTGGTCAATAGCGTTGCGGCTGTGATCAATGCGGATGAGCGTGCTAAACCCTTTCTACGGGTGGCGTTCTTGCCGAACTACCGAGTCACTGTCATGGAGATTATCTGCGCGGGTGCGGATCTATCGGAACAAATTTCCACGGCAGGCAAAGAGGCATCGGGCACTGGCAACATGAAATTCATGATGAACGGTGCGATTACGATTGGCACGTTAGATGGTGCCAACATCGAGATCCGAGAGGAGGTCGGCGCGGAGAACTTCTTCTTGTTCGGGCTGCGAGCCGATGAAGTTGCGCAGCAACGCGGTAATTATAATCCGAGCGATATCATCGCGAACGACAGTGATTTCGCCGCGACCATGCAGCTGTTGGAGTCAGGACTTTTTAATCCTGGCGAGCCCGGTCTGTTCGTTCCTATCACCGATAGTATTCGTAACCCCGGGGATCAATGGCTTACCGCCGCGGATTTCCGCAGTTATGTCGATGCGCAGCAAAGGGTCGGTGAATTGTTTCAGGATCAGAGCGCATGGCAATCGATGAGTATTTTAAACACCGCGGCAAGCGGACATTTCTCCAGTGATCGGACTATCCGCAGTTATGCGGAAGAGATCTGGGGCCTTACAGTGAAAACGCAAGAATAATAAGTGAGGAGTCGATTATGGATACTGGTCCACGTTATGTAAGTAAGCTAACTCGCAATACCTATGCGCTGATTCTGGCCGGGGGACGGGGTTCTCGATTACATGAGCTCACCGAGTGGCGTGCGAAGCCCGCACTGTTCTTTGGCGGTAAGTTTCGTATCATCGATTTTCCTTTGTCCAATTGCATCAACTCCGGTGTGCGCCGTGTTGGCGTGGTGACACAGTACAAAGCTCATTCATTGATAAAACACTTGGTGCGCGGCTGGGGTCATTTCAAGAAGGAATTAGGGGAGGGTGTGGAGATTCTGCCCGCCTCCCAGCGCCACTCCGACAGTTGGTATATGGGCACCGCCGATGCGGTATTTCAGAACATCGATATTATTCGTGGTGAGATTCCGGAATACGTGATGATCCTCTCTGGCGATCATATCTACCGCCAAGATTACGGTGACATGCTAGCCTTTCATGCCGAGCACGACGCGGACATGACGGTCTCCTGCATGGAGGTTCCTCTCGAAGAGGCTGCCGGCAATTTTGGTGTGATGAGTGTCGATCGTGAGCATCGTATTCTCGGCTTTAGCGAGAAACCAAAACATCCCCAACACGTGCCAGACAATCCCGATAATTGCCTTGCCTCAATGGGCAATTACGTTTTCAAGACGGAGTTCCTCTTCGAGCAGTTGCGTAAGGATTCTAAGAATGAGGGTTCGGACCACGACTTTGGCAAGAACATCATTCCATCGATTATCAAGGACCATAAGGTGTTTGCGTATCGCTTCGTTGACCCAGACACAGCGGGCGACCAGGCCGCGTATTGGCGTGATGTGGGTAACTTAGACTCCTATTGGTTGGCTAATATGGAGCTCGCCACGCCTGTACCACCTTTGAACCTCTATGATCCGCGTTGGCCCATCTGGACCTTTCAGGAACAATTACCCCCGGCTAAATTCGTCTTCGATGACGACGATCGCCGCGGAGCGGCCATGGATTCACTAGTCTCAAGCGGCTGTATTATTTCGGGGTCAACAGTGCGAAAATCCGTGCTCTTCTCCAATGTGCGGATTCACTCTTATTCGCAAATCGATGAAGCCGTAGTGCTGCCGGATGTCGTTATAAAGCGACACTGCAAACTACGCAAAGTGATAATCGATCGAGGCTGCACGGTGCCCGAGGGCACGGTCATTGGTTATGATCGCGAAGCGGATATTAAGAAGGGCTATCGCGTGACAGACAAGGGCGTCACGCTGGTAACTCGCGCGATGTTAGGCCAGCCGGTCGGCGGAATATAAACAGAGGGACGCATGCATATTGCAATGATTGCCGCAGAGAACGGGGCGTTAGTGGGCGGCAAGGTAGGAGGGATTGGCGACGTAATTCGAGACGTCCCGATAGCCTTGGCGCAATCGGGCCATCAGGTATCGGTTATCACGCCAGGTTACCAGTCTTTAGCAAAACGCAACGCCTCGGCATTGCTAGGCACTATCGAGGTCGCCTTCTGTGGGAACACAGAAACTGTGGCTCTATTCCGTGTCGAGCAAGCCGCAGAGGCAAAGGGGAAGGGCGCCCGCAAGAAGAACCGGGGCTCGGTTAGCCATTATATTCTCGAGCATCCTCTATTTGCGTCCTGTGGCGAGGGCGCGATTTACTGCAATGATCAACATGGCCCCTTTGCGACCGACGCCCATAAATTCGCACTATTCTGTATAGCCGTTTGCCAGGGCCTGATAGAGACGCGATTCGAAAAAGTGGATTTGCTCCATCTGCACGATTGGCACGGCTCGCTCGTGGCCTTATTGCGGCGTTACATGCCTGCCTACCGCGCCTTACGTGCGCTGCCCACTGTCTATACGATTCACAACCTCTCTCTGCAGGGCGTGCGCCCCCTATCCGGGCACGAGTCGTCCCTGCATCACTGGTATCCCAATCTCGCACCAGACCTGACGCTGATTCAAGACCCAGTGCATTGGGACTGCGTTAATCTCATGCGTACAGGCATTAATCTTTCAGATCGAGTTCATGCGGTATCGCCGAATTATGCGCAGGAGATTTTGATTCCAACGGATCACGCCCATGGTTTCGTGGGAGGAGAAGGGCTGGAGAAAGATCTACAGCGCCTAGAGGAGCAAGGGAGCCTACATGGCATCCTCAATGGCTGTGACTACAACACGCCGCCGGCTCCGCATCGCTCCCGTGCGCAATTGTTTGACCTCATCGAACAGTCCTTAATGGCATGGGTAGGTGATAGGCACTACGTACCCGCCGCGCATTTTCACGCACAGCTTCGCGTAGCGCAGTGGCGCAGGCGGCGTAAGCCCGTGGGCACAACACTTAGCTCGGTGGGTCGCGTAACGGGTCAGAAGGCGCGCCTGCTGATGGAGCTAGTGAACGACGGGAAGGGCGGGGAGATCAATGCCTTGGATAAATTGCTCGCCGATCTCAAAGATGGCGTGTTCATTATGATTGGCAGCGGCGAGGAGTATTACGAGCACTTCTTTACCTCGGCGATGGCTCGTCACGATAATTTCCTTTTCCTACAGGGCTTTTCGGAGGAGTTGGCAGACGCGCTGTACGCAGCCGGCGACCTATTCCTAATGCCAAGCAGTTTCGAGCCCTGTGGAATTAGCCAGATGCTCGCGATGCGGGCAGGCACCCCCTGTATCGTGCATGAAGTGGGTGGATTAAAGGACACCGTTGAGAGCGGCGTTAATGGTTTTTCGTTCCGGGGAGATACTCCGAGCGAACAGGCGCAGAACATGCTCGATACTGTTGTTACGGCTTGTGGGACTACCGCGAAACCGGCGGTTTGGCTGAACCTGCGCCGTAACGCCTCTAACGCGCGTTTTAGCTGGGAAGTGGCGGTGCAGCAATACCAAGATTTACTCTACACCCCCTTGCTAAACCCTAAACCCTAGGTCGACAGCTGTACACCCGATGGGGCTTTTTAGCCTCTATCGGGTGTACAGACTTGCCTCATGGTTCGGCGTTCTAGTTACGGCTCGTCGGCTTAGCAAAGCGGTCGTTGAGCTTCTGCACCAATTCCCCCGTGCCTGCAATGACAGTATCTAGCTTGCGACGGCTGCGCGCAGTCCACCCTAATGGCCTGGACGGAATAAGCGACGACCACCAAGAGTTTAGGTTCGCTTCAAAGGCGGTGATCACTAGTTTGTCGTCTTTGCTGTTGCTGTGACGTTGCAGTCTGCGCAGAACAGACTGCCCCGCTAGGGCGCGGAGCGTGGAGTTGAGATAGAGCAGCAGTGCAACGCCAGCGGATGCCACCGCAACTTGTATAGGGATAGCGAGGTCTGAGAATGGGGTGAAATACAGCCCATGCCAGGCCTCGGCGCGTATGCTGTAGAACGCAAATGCAGCCAGGCCGCTAGCGAACACGATGCCATTCAACCACAGCGAGCGGGTTGACCAAGTCTGTCTAGCGTCAATTAACCTAGGGACTAATGTGTCGCGGAGGTGTTTGGCGTTGCTCTCTAGGGCTCCGATGATGCGATAGGCACGCTCCACGTCCAGTTGATCGATGCGTGCCTTGATATCGTTCAGGTCTTCGTCGCGCTTAGCTTGGAAGCGCTCCCTTGTTAGATCGTCTGCAATCGGCTGTGCGGCGGCCTCGGAATAGATGCGATAGAAACGCCCGGCAGTAAGCCCAGACTGTGCTAGTGCGCGTTGCCATGCTGCCACGACCTCCTCGGGGTTATCCTCGCGGGCCGTATTGTCCATCTGATTGAGGATATAGAGGAATTTGGCGCTGTCTGCTCGCTGTGCGGTGTTGACCACTAGGTGCTTTAGGGTGTCGGCCATCGCGCCAGGTTCAGGATGACGTGCATCGAAGAAAACTAGCACTAGGTCGGACAAGTCGATGATGTGATCGGTGATCAGCAGGGTAGAGCTGCGCTGTTGGTCGGCGTCAAAGCCCGGGGAATCGATAAAGATCTTCCCCTGCAGCACTGGAGCATTGGTGGTGCGCAGTTGCAAATAGGCATCCACGCGCTTGCCTTCGCCTTCGGCCACTCCGTCGATATCGCGGCTGATCTGATAGAAAGGAAAGCGTGGGTCTTTGTCTAGCGCGAGCCCTGGTAGTTGGTGTGCCTCGCTGCCTGCGCCATAGGCTATGACGGTAAACTTGTCGTCTACGGCCTGATTTCCGGTGCGCTGGAGGGGCTGGCCTAGATACTCATTTAAGAAGGTGGATTTGCCCGCAGAGTAGGTGCCGAGGACTGCTACTACTGGCCACCAAGAGATTTGTGTGGCGTAGGAGTCATCGCGCCCCATAAAACCGAGTTTACGGGCTACCTGGTCCAGCTCCTGAAAGCGTGTTACCACCTCTGCAAGGGCTGGGTTCTCGATCTCAAGATGGTCTTTCAAGCGCTTGATACGCTCTTCTGTCGCGGTTTTAGCCACAATACTTCCTAGGGCGAATTGAATTGAACTTGAAGCTTCCCATTTTAGAGGCCGATTTGTCTAGAGAAGCGCTAGAACTTAAGCCCTAGCGGGAGATTCATAGTCGAAACTTTCTTTACAGTGCGCTTTACAGTGCGCTGTTAAAGGCTAGAATCTAGGGCGCGAAAGAGCGTAGGGGCCAATAGGGTCGCGCAAGATAGGTCTCAAGAGTTCGAGTTATGAAGCAGTCTCTGCAACGCTTAATCCCAATAATCTTTGTATTTGTTTGGAGCACAGGTTTCATCGTTGCCCGCTATGGCATGCCTTATTCGGAACCGATGACCTTTTTGTTCCTCCGCTTTACTGGCGTGTTGCTGGTCATGGTGCCGATTGCACTATTGGCACGTGTGACTTGGCCGTCAAGGCAACAATGCATGCATATCGCCATCGCGGGGGTAATGTTGCAAGCAGGCTATCTCGGCGGCGTGTGGGCGGCGGTCAAGCTAGGGATGTCCGCGAGCCTAGTGGCCCTGATTATGGGTCTGCAGCCTATCTTCACCGCTTGGCTCTCGGCATTGGTCGCGGAGCGGGTGAGCGCGAGGCAATGGCTCGGTTTAATGGCGGGCCTGACCGGCGTCGGCATGGTCGTCATGGCCAAGTTCTCCTTAATCGGACTCAGCCTGACCAGTCTAGGGCTATCCGTCTTGGCCCTCGCTAGCATCACCTTCGGAACCCTTTACCAGAAACGCTTCTGCCCGAGTTTCGATCTGCGCGTGGGCTCCACCATCCAGTTTGCGGCCTCCGCACTGGTGTGCCTACCCATTATGTTTGCGTTCGAGACGCGGCAGATCGAATGGGTCTTCCCAATGGTCGCTTCTTTACTCTGGTCGATCTTCGCACTCTCTATCGGGGCAATCTCCCTGCTCTTCATCATGATACGCGATGGCGCTGCGACGAAGGTGACAAGTCTGTTATACATGACGCCACCTACTACAGCGGCAATGGCCTGGTTGCTTTTCGACGAACCGATAACCCCGATGATTGTTGCGGGCACCGCGGTAACCGTGATGGCACTGCTATTGGTCATCAAAAGCCCCGACAAAGACCCACGGGCGGCGTGAGGCTTAGTGGCGTTTTCGTGCTTAAAACGCTATATACTCCTGTGCAGGCGGCGTCCTTTTAAGTTAGATGCCGAAAAGAATTCTAGTGAGGTGCATATGTTCCGTTTGATTTGCGTTGCTGCGTTGGCAACACTTCTTTTTGCTTGCTCTGAACCAGCCCCGGTAGAGATGCCAGAGAACAGCGCGGCGATGGCTGAGCCAGAAGGCAACTATGAGTTGCTGGAGACTATAGCCCGCGGTGGCGATGAGATCGTCATCCCGTATAAGAAGTATGAGTATCCCAATGGCTTGAAAGTGCTTCTGCATGAAGATAAATCAGATCCCCTCGTCCACGTGAACATCACCTACCATGTGGGATCTGCGCGAGAAGAAGCGCAACGCTCGGGTTTCGCGCATTTCTTCGAGCACATGATGTTCCAAGGCTCGGCGCACGTTGGCGACGACGAACACTTTCGCATTGTGACTGAGTCTGGCGGTAGCATGAATGGCTCCACTAGCTTCGATCGCACCAATTACTATCAGACTGTGCCTGCGAATCAGCTCGAGACCACCCTGTGGCTGGAGGCGGATCGTATGGGCTTCTTGCTGGAGGCGGTGACTCAGGAGAAGTTCGAGATTCAACGCTCGACAGTGAAGAACGAGCGCGGCCAGAATGTAGAAAATCGTCCCTATGGACGCGTGTATGAGATGTTGTTGGCCGCTTTGTACCCTAGCGGGCACCCCTATTCATGGCCGGTAATCGGCTACCCAGAAGACCTCGATGCTGCCACGCTCGATGACTTGAAGAATTTCTTCCTGCGCTGGTATGGCCCTAATAACGCCACGCTCATTATTGCGGGAGATATCGATGAGGCGAACGCATTAGCATTGGTCGATAAATATTTCGGCGCTATTCCCAGAGGGCCAGAAGTTGAGCGCGCCAGTCCCCAGGCAATTACTCTTGATAGCGATCGCTATATCTCTTATGTAGACCCAAATATTCGCTTTCCACTTTTGGAAGTGAGCTACCCTACGGTGCCATTCTCCGAGGCCGACCGCGTTCCCCTTGAGGCATTAGCTAGCATCATCGGCGGTGGCAAAAACTCGCCTTTCTATCAGCGTTTCGTATTAAGTAATCGCGCGATTGATGCCAGCGCTTCGAACCAAGCGTTCGAACTAGGCGGCTTTTTCTCCTTGGAAATCCAATCTTTTCCGGATGCCGATCAGGCAGAGTTCGTTGCGGAGATTCGAGAGATTCTGGCCGATTTTGATGCCGATGATATCGACGATGACGATCTGGCTACATTCAAAGGGGAGAGTGAGGCACGCCTCGTGAACGGTCTTGCGAGCGTACAGGGTAAGGCGTCACGCCTCGCTCTTTACGATTATCTTATCGATAATCCGAATTATATTGCGACAGAGTTAGAGTTACTGAGGACGCTGAGCAAAGAAGATATATTGCGCGTGTTCAATCAATACATTGCTGGTCAGCCTGCTGTCATTCTTAGTGTGCTAACCCAAGACAATCCCGACGCGCCGGTGCAGCCGGATAATTTTACGCCTAGCCCTGCGATTCGCGTTAGCGATAACTCGCAAGATGCCTTCGAGCCACGCCCAGTGTCCGATAATTTCGATCGCAGCATGCGTCCGCAATCTGGACAGGCGCTGCTGATGCAAGTGCCGCCGTATTGGCGTACGCATTTGGATAACGGCGCGCAGATAATCGGGACTGTGAGTCGTGAGATTCCCACCGTTACATTGCAATTAGAGTTTACCGGCGGTCAGCTTGCGCAGAGCCCCGAGCAATATGGCATTGCCGCACTAACTGCCGCGATGATGGAGGAGGGCACCGAGCAATTGAGTGCGGAAGCTTTCGAAATGGAGTTGCAGAAGCTAGGCGCTAGCATCAATGTAAGTGCAAGCCAGTCGAGCATGGTGGTCAGCATGAACGCATTGAGCCGTAATCTCGCCGCCACTTTAGATCTTCTGGAACAAAGGGTTCTGCACCCGGCGTTTACGCAAGAGAATCTTGAGCGCTTGCGTAACCAGCAAATTGAGGCGCTGCAAGCCTCTAAGGAGCGCCCGTCTAGCATAGCCAATGAAGTGTTCGATCGTCTTCTTTATGGACCGGAACATAGTTTCGCGGTGCCCTATAACGGTCGTATCGAAACCTTAGAGGCAATCAGCTTAGAGGATATTGAGAATTTCGCGCGCGCGAGTTTCGCGACCCCTAACCTCGAAGTTGTAGTGGTGGGAGATGTCGAGGAGCAGGAGATCCTGGCAGAGCTAGCCTTTCTAGACGAGCTGCCATTGACTTCGATTCCACTGCGCGAACAGCCGGCCTTACCCGAGCTCGAAGGCAATACTTTGTATCTAGTGGACAAGCCCAATGTTGCACAGGCCGAGATTCGTATTGGCTACATCACGGACATGCCCTATGACGCAACCGGAGAGTATTACAAGACGACCCTGATGAACTATGTGTTAGGAGGCGCCTTCAATAGCAGGATCAACCTGAATCTTCGTGAAGATAAAGGCTATACCTATGGTGCCCGCAGTAACTTCTCTAGTTCAGAGTTTCCCGGTCCATTCACTGCGTCGGCCAGTGTGCGCATGGATAGCACTGCGGACTCCGTCGTGCAGTTCGTTAACGAAATACGCGACTACGCACAGGCAGGTATCACGGAGCAGGAGCTAGAGTTTACCCGCTCGGCAGTTGGGCAAAGCGACGCTCTGCGCTACGAAACCCCTAGACAGAAAGCGGGCTTCCTCGGTCGAATTGTCGAGTACAATTTGCCAGAGGACTATGTCGACATGCAACGGGATATCATCAACAACATTAGCAAGAGCGAGATAGACGCGTTGGCACGCGAGAAGCTCCCCCTTGATAATATGTTGATCCTAGTGGTGGGCGATAAGAGTGTGATCCTGGAGTCTCTTGAGGCACTGGGCTACCCGATTGTCGAACTAGACAGCAGCGGCGCGGTGATTGATTGACCAAAAGCAGTCCAACCCGGCGCCGCACTCCAGTGTCTATGGACAGTGACCGTAATTTCGATGACCTAGCGCCGCGCTTTGCCAACAATGTCTATGGTGGCTTGAAGGGGGCGCTGCGCTTGGCCGTTTTGCAGCGCGATTTTGAGCAATTTTTTCCTCAAGCTCTTGTTGCGGACGGCACGTCGACTTTACGTATACTCGATGCGGGGGGCGGGCAAGGGCAGTTCGGCTTGCATCTTGCGGCTCAAGGCCATTCTCTGGTGTTGTGCGATATATCAGCGCAAATGTTAGAGCTGGCCCGCGCCAATGCCCTCGCCAAAGGATTGAGTGACGTCGAAATAAGACAGTGCTCGATTCAAGACATGAGTGCGCAGCAGCTCTCCGGCGAAGGCGAGCCCTACGATCTAGTCTTGTGCCATGCCGTATTGGAATGGGTGGTGGATCAACAGGGGCTAATCGATGCCTTACTACCGCTAGTAAAGGTCGGCGGCATACTCTCCTTAACCTTCTACAATCGTCATGGCTTGATCATGAAGAATCTACTTAGGGGGACGCGGCCAGCAATACTCGATGCGGCTTATAAACCTAACCCTGGCAGCCTCACTCCTACAAGACCACTTGACCCAGTGCAGGTGCTGCAATGCTTCGAAGCTGCCCAGTGGGAAATCCTCTGCCACAGCGGCATTCGCGTTATCCATGATTTCCTACTAAGCCCTGAGAGCAGGGCGATGCCAGAGGACACACTCATGCGACTGGAGCTTGAGTTATCTCGCCAGGAACCCTATCGCAGCCTTGGGCGCTATCAACACCTGCTAGTGCAACGACTTTGTTGATAGGCCTAAACAGAGTAGAATCGCGGTCTTTTAAATAGCGATTCGATGGAGCTCATGAAATCACTTCACTTAAATAAGGGACGAGAGTCTTCTCTGCTGCGCCTGCATCCTTGGGTATTCTCCGGTGCCGTCAACAGGGTGAGCGCGGAGCCCGAGATCGGTGAGACCGTGAAAATCCTCACCGCCTCGGGTCAGCAGATCGCCGTTGCAGCCTATTCGCCAAGTTCACAGATCCGCGCAAGGGTGTGGAGTTTTAAACAAGACGAGGTAGTGGACGAGGGCTTTTTCAGGCGTCGTCTAGCGGCGGCGATCAAGCGTCGTGAGGGATTGCTAAATGATCCGCACCGTACCGGTTGTCGTATTGTTTACGCTGAAGCCGATGAGTTGCCTGGATTGATCGTAGACCGTTATGGCGATTTTCTCGTCTGTCAGTTCCTCTTCGCAGGCGTCGAGGTCTGGAAACAGACCATTGTTGCTCAGTTGCGTGAGCTTTTCCCCTGCAAAGGCATCTATGAGCGCTCCGAAGCCGCTGTGCGTGATCGAGAAGGTCTAGAGCCGACCCAAGGTGTGCTTTGGGGCGAGGAACCGCCGGAGATTGTGGAGATCAACGAGTGTGATCGCCTCTACGGCATTAGCATCGCCCATGGCCATAAGACGGGTTTCTATCTGGATCAGTACGACAACCGAGAGTTGGTGCGCTCTCTAAGCAAGGGCCGGCGCGTGTTGAATTGTTTCGCCTACACCGGAGGCTTCGGTGTCGCTGCCTTGCAGGGCGGGGCAAGGCATGTGCTCAATGTCGACTCCTCTGGGCCTTCCTTGGCGCTCGCTGCAGAGAATTTCGCGCGTAATGGCTTTACGCAGGAACAGTTTAGTAACCGTGAAGCGAATGTGTTCGAGCTGCTGCGTGAGTTTAAGCAGGGTAAAGAATTGTTCGACTTGATCGTGCTCGACCCCCCCAAATTCGCGGAAACGAAGGCGCAGTTCAAGCGCGCTGCAAGGGCCTATAAAGATATTGCGATGCAGGCGGCGGCGCTGTTGAGCCCCGGGGGCTTGTTGGTGAACTTCTCTTGCTCGGGGGCAATTGACTTGCCTTTGTTCCAAAAGATTACCGCGGATGGAGTGTTGGATGCCGGACGCCATGGGCAGATCATCCACTATATGCATCAAGCGCAAGACCACCCAGTTGGATTGCCGTTCCCAGAGAGCCTCTATTTGAAGGGTTTAGTCTGTATGTTGGACTAAATAGCGTTATAATTGGTGGGTTTTGGAATAGCGTAGCTTGAGCAGATGGCCCGAAACCTGCTTATGTACTTATTAGGCTTAGAGCCAGTGCTAAAGGATGGTTTTGCTAAGCTTAATGCCTCATTTTGAGGCAGTGCATGCCTTCCTCACGTGCTCGTTATGGTAGGTGCTAGGCCCGTCGTAATATTTTTTTAATCTGCAGCACTGCAATAGGTGCTGCGATGAAGTCGATCGCAGAGCGTGGCTCTGCGACTGGAGATCCGATGAAGATTGCCGCAGTAGTCACCGATATCGAAGGCACGACCAGTAGTATTGGTTTCGTGCACGATGTCCTTTTCCCATACGCTCTGAAGCATATCGGCAATTTTGTTCGTGAGCATGGGGAAGAGCGTGATGTGATGCGCGTGCTTGTCCGCATAAGTGAAAACACCGGCATCGCTCTGCATAAAATCGAAGACATCATCAAATTGCTACAGCAGTGGATTCGCGAGGACAGTAAAGATACAGAGCTCAAAGCGCTAGAGGGCATGGTTTGGGAAAAGGGCTATAAACAAGGCATATTCCAAGCCCATGTGTATGAAGATGTGCCAGAGGTCTTACAACGCTGGCAGCAGGAGGAGCGCAATCTCTACGTCTACTCCTCTGGTTCTATAAAGTCTCAGCAATTGTTTTTTAGATTTTCAGAGTGTGGCGACATGCGTCTGCTTTTCTCTGGTTATTTCGATACTACTATCGGCCCTAAGCGTGAGGTCAAATCCTTCATTAATCTGGCCGAGGCGATCGCCTTGCCTCCTGAGACAATCATGTTCATCTCTGATGTGAAAGAGGAGCTCGATGCTGCGGCTTATGCTGGGTTTCGAACCACTTGGGTGCTGCGCCCAGAAGAGACAACACTTGACCCTGTCAAACTAGCAAAGAAGTCAGAGCACGCCATTGTAACGAGCTTCGATCAGATTGAACTCGACTGAGCTCAAGCGCTCTCATCGGTCAGCACTTGCTCTACTGCTGCACATAATTTTACCAGAACAAAAGCTTCGTAGTTCTCGACTGGGTCCACACTGTCCGAGAAGGCCTCCTTTAACGTACCCATTTGCTCGCGCAATATCGTCATGGCATTCGCACTTGGGCATGCTTCAAGTGTCTCAGCGACCTGTAGGGCATAATTCCAGAGATGCACTTGGTCTGTAGAGTCGCTCATGCGCTTAACTCCAGCACGACAGGAGCTATCGTGAAGTTGAGCAGGGCAGAGCGGGTGTCGGTCGTAGAGCGTTGCATGATTAAGGCCTTTGCGAGTGCGTATTCGGTAGAGGGTGAAATCTTACTGCCTTTTCATAGGCTAATCCATTCGTGTATTGTGTGCTGTCAACAAATTGTGAGGTAGGGGATGAGTTTCCAGAGAATTAATGTAGAGAAGGCGCGTGAGTTGATCGCTCAGAATGCGCTCGTGGTCGATATACGCGACGCTCACTCGTTTGCTAATGGTGCTATACCGGGTGCGCTGCAGCTGAATGGGGATAATGTCGAGGAGTTCATTCAGAACAGCGACCAGAGCCGGCCACTTGTCGTGTGTTGCTATCATGGTAACTCGAGCCAGGGAGCGGCACAGTTTTTCGCGGAGCGCGGTTTCGAACAGACCTTTAGTTTAGATGGTGGCTACGAGGCCTGGGCAGAATCCGACGAGGAGTTTTGATAAAACTGGTAATTATTCTTGCCTTTATCCTTGGCGGCATACATTGCCGAATCCGCATGTTGTAGAAGACTATTCTCGTCTGTGCCATCTTTGCCGTACACACTTATTCCTATGCTGACCGTGATGTCGCATTGCACCTTTTCAATGACAATACTTTCGTCGAAGACTGCCAGAACGTTGCGGGCTATAGTCGCAATGACCTCATACTCATGAACACCGTTGATAATGATCACAAACTCATCGCCCCCTAAGCGGGCCACAACGTCGGTAACGCGCAGCGGAATTTGTAAACGCCTCGCGATCTCTTTTAGTAAGGCATCTCCCATATGATGACCATAGGTGTCATTGATGGCTTTGAAGCGGTCTACATCGATAAAGAATAGGGCGAAGGTTCTATCTTCATAGCGCCGTGCGAGTCGCACATTACTCTCTAATATCTCATTGAATTTGCTGCGATTAGGCAGGTCGGTCAGGTTGTCATGGCTAGCTAGATACAAAATATGATTCGAGATGCGTCTGCGTTCTGAAACATCGCGAGAGATGCCGCGGTAACCGGTTAAGCGATTCATCGAGTCGAAAACTGGCTCGCCGCTCATAGAGAGATAATAGACAACTTGGTCGGCATTAGTGAAGCTGAACTCAATATCTTTGAACTGTTTATGCTCGAGCAGGGTCTCACGAAACTCGTCCCAACTTAGAGACGTGCAAACGAGGTTCTCGAAACCCCACAGTGTCCTCCCTTTGAGCGCGGCTACAGCGTTTAAGTTGCTCTCGCCCATTATTCGTCCTTCATAGGTCTTAATGCGGAAGGCATCATCCATTTCCCAGAAAAAATCCGAGGACAAATGGGTTAGGCTGCGAAAGCGCTCCTCGTTCTCTCGCAGCACCCGTTCAGCCTCTAGGCGTTGCTTCTCGTTACTGAAATTCTCCAGTGCGAAGGAGACGTTGTCCGCCATGCTCTGCAATAGCGCTACAATCTCATCGTCGAATGTCCCTACCTCGAATGAATAAAATAGCAATACCGCGACCGATTTTTCCGCACATAGAAGCGGGAACGCTGCAGCACTTGCTACACCGCCGGCAGCGCCTGTTTGGTGCCAAGCAGTGGTGCGAGAGTCGGCTAGGAAGTCGTTGCTGATACAGGCGCTCTGCGTGTGGAACGCTGTGCCAATTAGTCCGCGGCCTTCGGGTTTATCTTGTACGATTGGAACCTTAACCTCGAGTAAACCCGGGCCGTGATCGCCAGCAAAAGCTACGGGATGAAGATGCTGTTTGTTATTGGTAGCGAAGATTGCCGCAACGGCAAATTTGCCGCCCTTGATCGCGGCATCGCAAACGCTATGATAGAGGCTCTCGATGGAGACGGCACGCAAGCTAGCTGCATTGGTTTCGCTCAAAGAGGAATACATGCGGTGCAACTTCTGTGCGGTCCTCTCCGACTGCTTGCGGCGGGTGACATTGCGGGTGACTCCGATGATGATCCAGTTGCCATCGATGCTGCTGGCGCGGCTATAGGTCTCTAAGTAGGCAAGTTCGCCTTTCGAGTCAACGACCTCGCGTTCCAACCGACTAGTGCCGCCTTCGATAATCAAACGATCATAACGCTTCTCGATTTCCTCTTGAGACTCTTGCGCCATTACTACTTGAGGTGGCTTAGCGAGCAACTCCTCTTTCGTCAAGTTGACGCTTGTATACGCGGTTTCATTCACATCGATGAAGCGCATAGTTTTGCGGTCGACTAAGTAGATCATGTCGCCAGACATATCCATTGCAGAGCGGAAACGGCGCAGCGAGACTTCCGTTTCGACTTGCTCGGATATGTCGCGAGCGAAGCAATGATAGCCAATGAAAGCACCCCCGATATCGAAACGTGCTTTGCCACTTATACTGTAGTACATCGGCGAGGATTGTGACGAAACTCTGGAAGGAAGCTTGCAGATCAGCTCCTTGAAATCGTGTCTTAGTTTGCGATCGGTAAGATGCTGGCGCCAACTCTGGCCGCGGCCTGTGACTAGGCAGCCGATGTCCCAAAGTGTGGCTCCGTTCAATGCCATTAATGGATTGAGCTCGTCCCCAAGTGTTGGGCTGCAGCGTAGTTCGATGCACTGAAAATTCGGTGACTCCTGCCAATAGAAATCCGCGCATAGGTCTATCAACGACCATATGTCGGAGTTCGCGTTGGAAAATCTATCGGCGGAGACTTTGCTCGTCATATTTAGGCACTTTTATTCGACAGAGCTTCGCAGGCCCCGTTGAGGGAGATCAAGGCTTCGTCGATTTCATCGCGTGTCATATTCAAGGGAGGTAGTAGGCGTATAGAATTTGAACCCGCTTTCACCGCTAGCAAGTGACGCTCCTTTAGAGCTTGAAGCAAGTCGGCGTTACTAACGACGCATTTAAGTCCGATCATATAGCCCATGCCGGTTTGCTCTGCGAGCACATCGGGGAAGCGTGTGATCAATGCCGCAAGCCCGGCACGTAGATAGGCTGCCGTCTCCATGGCGCCACGCAGGAAGCCGGGTGCGGTGATGACATCGAGCACCGCATTGCCGACTGCGGTTGCTAGCGGATTGCCGCCGAAAGTACTGCCATGAGTGCCGGCCACCATGGGGGCCGAGACGCGCTCGCTAACAAGACAGGCTCCGATCGGGAAGCCGCCGCCTAGGCCTTTGGCTGAAGCAAGTAGATCTGGCGCTATTCCAGAAGCTTGATAGGCGTACAGAAAACCCGAACGCCCAACGCCTGATTGCACTTCGTCGAACATCAGAAGGATACCCATCTCGTCGCACAATTCACGTACTTGTAATAAATAGTCGAAAGGGGTGAGACGAATGCCGCCTTCGCCTTGAATAGGCTCTAGAATTATGCCCGCAGTCTTCTCAGTGATGGCGCCGCGCAGTGCATGTATGTCGCCGAACGGTACCTGGTCGAAACCTGGGTCGCCCGTCAGGAAGCCTTCGGTATGCAAAGGATTGGCAGAGGCTGCGATTGGCGCAAGGGTTCGGCCATGGAATGACTGTGATAAGGCAATGATGCGCACGCGCTCTGTGTCGCCGCGGCTGTAATGGTAGCGCCGCATCATCTTGAACCCTGCCTCTACCGCCTCCGTACCTGAATTGCTGAAGAATACGCGATCGGCGAAGGTGTGCTCGACTAGGCGTTTCGCGAGTCGCTCGGTTTGTGGAATGCGAAATAGGTTAGAGCTATGCCAGATCTTCGTGGACTGCTCTTGTAGTGCGGCCACGAGATGGGGGTGGCAATGACCGAGACAATTGACTGCTATTCCCATGGTGAGGTCGAGATAGCGCTCTCCCTCTGAGGTGAATAAATAGCAGCCCTGTCCGCGCTCGAACTCGAGCTCTGGGTTACCGTAGTTACTCATCAATGCGGAGCTCATGGCGCTTCCTTCTTATCGGTTATAGCGAGACTATTTACTTGTTCTTGGAGGAGGTTTCTGCTGCGTTTATAAGGCGTATACTGTCACAACCAATATTAGGGAAGACGGGCCGCCTACGGGTCAAAATTCAGTCGGGATAATGCCCTATTGACGGTCATCATTCAAGGCGCCGAGCGCTAGCGAACGCGCTCGTAGGCGGCTCTGAACAGCCTAATTCTTTGCAACAGAGAGGTCTCAAAATGATTTTCGGTAAACCCATGTCCATCCCTAGCGCTCAAGAGGCGTTACCGGGCAGAGAACAGTCGATGACAGTGGAGGGACGGCACTTCGTCAATGGCAATACAATCGTGCCGCCAATGCCAGAGGGTATGCAGAGCGCCGTCTTCGCACTAGGGTGTTTTTGGGGGGCAGAGCGCGTGTTTTGGCGACTGGATGGCGTGTTTAGCACCGCTGTAGGTTATGCCGGCGGACACACGCCAAATCCTACTTATCAGGAGGTGTGCGGCGGCATGACGGGGCACACAGAGGTCGTAATCGTATTCTTCGATCCTAGTAAGATTAGCTACGAGCGTCTGCTAGAGGTGTTCTGGGAGTCCCACGACCCAACTCAGGGTATGCGTCAGGGGCACGACCGTGGCACACAGTATCGCTCGGCTATCTATGCCACCGATGCGGCACAACTCAAATCAAGTCAGGCCAGCGCAGAGGTCTTTCAAGCTCAGCTCAGTGCTGCTGGACACGAGGTAATCACTACTGAAATCAAAACCTTGGCGAAGTTCTACTATGCTGAAGAATATCATCAGCAGTATCTGGCGAAGAACCCTGATGGCTACTGTGGAATTGGCGGCCTGGGTTTGAAGTGTCAGCTAGCGCCAGCCTGATCGTCACGAAAGAATTCGAGAATTTCGGCCTCCTTCTCCATGGCGTCGTTGTAGCCAAGATCGATCAAGCGACCACAGTAGCTCTTCTCGAATAACAGCAGGCTCAATACGGTGCTCGATCCCGCGTCGCGAATAAACAGCTTGAGGGCGCGGGGGAGGTCATCGAAATACTCCGAGGCTATCTCATTCAAGTTCTCGCTAGGCGTGATATCCAGTAGTTGAATCGGCCGTATGCGCAAGTCGCGGTCCTTTTCCGCCTGCTCCTCCGAAATCAAAGGCACCATCTTGTTGTAGCGGCGCAGAACTTCACTGTCCATAGTCAGTGTGTCGACGAAGGCGCTATTGAGGATGTGGGCCAGTATCTGGGTTAACGAGGGATGGGGGGGCTCCGAACCCTTAATAGGGCGCGGCACCTTGCTACTAACGCCCACTGCGAGGATGCGGTCAGCCCCCAATTGGATTGCGGGGCTTAGGGGCGCCAACTGGCGAATCGCACCGTCGCCGAAAAACTCCCTGTTGATCTTCACAGCGGGAAATAACGCAGGTATTGCCGACGATGCCATCAGATGCTCTAGACCTAGCTTGGTACGTACCCCTAGACGATGAGGGTGTTCCCAGTTCTTCAGGCTGTCCAGGCCCTCATAGAAGGACACCGACTCGCCGCTGGTGTAGCCTGAGGCCGTGACCGCAAGCGCCTCGATGAAACCCGCCTGAATATTGCGCTCCACACGCTCGAACTTGATCACTTTGGACAGGAGTGTCTCTAGAGGCACATTGTCGAGCAGTGAGGTAGGTGTGTCGCGGCGTCGATTGCGCAGAAAGGAGAATACCCAGTTAGAGGCATTCCCAATGAGGCCGCTGGAGTCCATCTTGTAGACTTGCTCGCTGCTGATGTTTTTCCATACATATTCTAGCGCTCGCACCCCAGTGCGGAGGCGCTGCGCGTTGGTGGCGATGGACGCAGCATTGAGCGCCCCTGCGGAGACGCCCGTGATAATGGGGAATGGATTGGAAGACTGATGGGGTAGAAGGTTCGCGATGGCCCGTAATACGCCTACCTGATAAGACGCTCGTGCGCCTCCACCCGAGAGTACGAGAGCCTTTTTTGCCGGCTTGTTTTCACTCATCATCCAAATATCCGTATGGGAGACAGCATAAGTTCATAAGCCGGCGATTTTAACCGTCTTGACGACGTGTTTGCCATGTTTTAAGCGTAATTGGACGATATCCATTGGGCTCAATGCACTATACTAAACGCCTCGCTGCGAGCGAGAGAACAGACCAGATTATTTAGAGGAAGCACAAGCGCCCCATGACACAGACAACAGTTGAAAAACTAGTGATCGCGATTTCTTCGCGCGCCTTGTTCGATCTCAGCGAGAGCCATAAGGTCTTTGAAGAGCAAGGCCTCGAGGCTTATCAGCAATATCAGATCGCCCACGAGGACGAACCACTCGCCCCGGGCGATGCTTTCGGTCTTGTGAACAAATTGCTTAATCTCAATAAACTCATCAAGGCCTCACGCGTTGAGGTGATCCTTCTCTCTCGCAATAGCGCCGACACTGGGCTGCGGGTTTTTAACTCGATTAGTCACTACGGCCTGAATATTACCCGCGCTGCGTTCTGCGGTGGCGATAGTCCCTATCGCTATATCTCCGCTTTCAACTGCCACCTCTTTCTTTCCACCGATGGCGGCGATGTGCGTTTGGCGCTCGAGCATGGCGTTGCCGCAGCAACTATTCTGCCCTCTAAGGTGAGCTCTAAGCAGGAGGGGCAGCTGCGCTTCGCCTTCGATGGCGATGCCGTGTTGTTCTCCGACGAGGCCGAGCAGATCTACAAGGCGAGTGGCCTAGAGGCCTTTACTGCGAGCGAGCTCTTGGCGGCTAATCAGCCTCTGTCCGGCGGCCCGTTCAAGCATTTCCTCGCGGCTTTACAACAACTGCAGATGGAATTCCCACCAGGTGAGGCGCCAATCAGGACTTGCCTAGTGACGGCGCGATCAGCTCCGACCCATGAGCGGGTAGTGAAGACGCTGCGGGCTTGGAATATCCGTATCGATGAGTCCTTATTCCTCGGCGGCATGGATAAAGGCGACTTCCTGCGCGCCTACGACGCCGATGTTTTCTTCGACGATCAGGAGGCGCACTGCGACTCGGCGCGCAATCATGTGGCCACCGGACATGTGCCGAGCGGCGTTGCTAATCACAAGAAGGACAACAAAGTGCAAGGCCCAGCATGACAGGGCACTGCGGAGCGTCTTCATGAAACTGCAGCAGCTACGCTATGTGTGGGAAGTGGCCCGCCGCGGCATGAACGTCTCCGCGGCGGCGCAGAGTCTATATACCTCCCAGCCAGGCATTAGCAAACAGATCCTGCAGCTGGAGCACGAGCTCGGGGTACAGATATTCGTGCGCAGTGGCAAACACCTCACAGGATTAACTCCAGCGGGCGAGAAGATACTCGAGGCGGCGGGGGAGGTATTGTTGCGGGTCGATAATATTCGGCAAATTGCGCAAGAATTCAGCTCCGAAGAGGCGGGCAGCCTCACTATTGCCACCACCCATACGCAGTCGCGCTATGTGCTGCCGGCGGTGATCAGTCGCTTCGTGGCGCAATACCCCGCCGTTTCCCTGCACATGCATCAGGGCACTCCCTTGCAGATAGCCGAGATGGCGGCGCGTGGTGCGGCGGATTTCGCAATCGCAACAGAGGCGATGGAGCTGGTGGGTGACTTAGTAATGATGCCCTGTTATCGCTGGAACCGCGTGCTATTGCTGCCTAAGGATCACCCGCTTTTGAAGGTCAAGCTAGTGAGCCTTGCCGATATCGCGCAGTATCCAATTGTGACCTATGTGTCGGGCTTTACCGGGCGGGGCAAGTTAGACGAGGCGTTCAGGGCGGAAGACCTTGCGCCTCGCGTCGTGGTGACGGCGGCGGATGCCGATGTGATCAAGACTTATGTGCGCCTAGGGGTGGGCATTGGGATTGTCGCGAGTATGGCCTTTGACGCGACCAAGGACACCGACCTAGTGTCGCTAGACGTTAGCCATCTATTCGCCTATAGCACTACGCGCATTGGCTTTCGGCGTGGCGCCTTCCTGCGTCACTATATGACGGACTTCATGAAGATGTTCGCGCCACACCTGAGCCAAGAGCTTGTGGAGCGCGTACTAGAGAGCAATTCCCAGCACGAGGTAGATCAGCTCTTCGCCAAACTGCCTATTCCTGTTCTGCCCTAGCGGTCCGAGGCTATCACTGCGGGCTTGTGCAAGCCACATTCCTTCGCCGTCGCCTCTTCCCACCACCAACGACCTTCGCGCTCATGCTGATTAGGGCCGGTAGGGCGCGTGCAGGGCTCGCAGCCGATACTGACAAAGCCCTGATCGTGCAGGGGGTTATAAGGCACGTCGAACATGCGGATGTAGTCCCAGACCTGCTTAGAGGTCCAGTTCGCCAAAGGGTTAAACTTCAAAAGAGGCTTGTCCTTTGTTGAGAATGCCGAGTCGACCTGAGCGACAGGCACATCCGCACGGGTCGGACTCTGGTCGCGGCGCTGCCCCGTAATCCATGCATCCAAGCCCTGCAGATGCTTGCGCAGTGGCGCGATCTTGCGAATGCCGCAGCACTCCTCGTGGCCATCCTCGTAGAAGCTGAACAGGCCTTTTTCGCGGGTGAAACTCTCAAGCTGCATCGCATCCGGGCTCAGGAATTCGATGTCGATCTTGTACTCTTTGCGGATGCGTTCCATGAAACGCAGTGTCTCGGGATGCAGGCGGCCCGTATCGAGGCTAAAGACCTTGATGTCTTTTTTAAGTTTCCAGGCCATTACGACCAATGCCACGTCTTCGGCGCCGCTGAAAGAGACGGCGATATTCGAAACTTGGGCCAAGAGGTCTTTGAGAATCTCTTTGGGCTGCAGTTCTTGGTATTTGCTGTTGAGAGCGGCGACTTCCTGAGCAGTAATCATGTTGTCCTTCACTTCGATGGAGCTGTGGCGGCAATGTCCGCGTTGCGTTTGCGTGGCATTCTCTACGATTTGACGCTGTGGGTAAACAGCGCGTTACCTTGCATAGCCCGCGGGATGTGGGTACATTTACGCGTTTTGACTTTAAGCCTTTGGCAAAGGGGAATCGCGTTGGAAGTTGTCTGTCTTGATCTTGAAGGTGTGTTGGTTCCAGAAATCTGGATTGGGTTCGCTGAGCGTACGGGTATCGATGAGCTGCGGGCAACAACACGCGACATTCCCGACTACGACGTATTGATGCGCCAACGTCTGCGTATTCTAAACGAGCATAAGCTGGGTTTGCCGGACATTCAGGCCGTAATCGCCGAGATGAGCCCCATGCCCGGTGCGCCAGAGTTTGTGAACTGGCTGCGCGAGCGCTTCCAGGTGGTAATCCTCTCAGATACCTTCTATGAATTCTCACAGCCCCTGATGCGTCAGCTGGGCTTCCCAACACTGTTCTGTCATCGCCTGATTACAGACGAGACCGGCAAGGTCACGGACTATAAGCTGCGCCAGAAAGATCCGAAGCGTCAGTGCGTTAAGGCTTTCCACGAGTTGAATTACACAGTCATGGCCGCCGGTGATTCCTATAACGACACCACGATGCTGTCCGAGGCTGATTTAGGCGTGTTGTTCCGCGCGCCACAGAACGTAATCGACGAGTTCCCGCAGTTTGCCTCAGTTACCGAGTACAAGCAGCTACAGCAGGCTTTTGCGAAGTTCAGTCCGCGCATTATTGTGGACTAATTTAACATTAAGTAAGCGTTATAATTTATTGATTATATTGTTTATTTTGTCGAAGCATTCCTGATATTCCTGGGCACATATGGAGTCGGCGACGATGCCGCCTCCGCCCCAGCAATAGATTTCACCCTGCGTGCAAAGCAGGGTGCGAATCATGATGTTGCTGTCCATATTCCCATCGAAGCCCATATAGCCCAGCGTACCGCAGTACACTTGGCGTGGGTCCGGCTCTAGCTCCGCAATGATCTCCATGGCGCGTTTCTTCGGTGCACCGGTGATAGAGCCGCCCGGAAAACAATTCCGCAACAGATCCAGGGCTGCATGCTCAGGCGCCAGTTGTGCCCGGATACTGCTGATTAGGTGGTGCACATTACTGAAGCTGTGTAGCTCGAATAATTGCTCGACCTTGATGGAGCCGGTGGTGCAGATAGTGCCCAGGTCGTTGCGCAGGAGGTCGACGATCATGAGATTCTCGGCTCTATCCTTGTCACTTTCTCGCAGCTCTTGGGCCAATGCCTGATCTCGCACAGGGTCGGCCGAGCGCGGCCGTGTGCCCTTGATTGGCTGAGTTAATACCTGCGTGCCGTGTACTTGTATGAAGCGCTCTGGCGAGAAGCTCAGTACCGCGCCGTTACTCGTGCGCATGAATCCCGCGAAGGGGCTGTGAATATTTTTACGCAGACGCAGATAGGCGCTGAGCGGGTCGCCGCTATAGCGACTGCTGAAGCGCTGCGCTAGATTCACCTGGTAGCAGTCTCCTGCCTGAATATAGTCTTGGATCCGCGCAAACGCGTCGGCGTATTGCGCTGCGCTAAAGTTCGCTTGGAAGGCTTGGCCTAATTCGAATTCCTCGGGGCTCAGAACTTCTTGCCCTAGACAGCTTTTTACCTGCTCCCAAGTTTGGCTTGAGCAGCCCGGGAGGGCGAACAGCTTAGTACACTGTTGCTGGTGATCGACTACGATTGCCCAGTGATAGATGCCGATATTCGCGCTGCCATCGTAGGCGAAATAACCCAATGCGCCGCCACTAAAGGGCAGCGCCTGCAGGACATCCGGCATGGGCGAAGTCGGTCGTTCTTGATCGAGTGCCTGCTGTACGCGGGCAAACATATCCACCTGCTGCGCTGTGTCAGTAAGCGTGACGGAGGGCAGGGCGCTGATGATGTCATAGCGGCCGTTGCTATCCAGCCCTAAGCCGCTGTCGAGCGCGACGAAGCCGGGTAGAGATTGAAGGCGACATAATACGGAGGCGCAATCGCGATCATAAGGGATTGTTTCGAGCAGATACTCGCTAATTAAGGACACGCGATGCCTCTGCGCTGAGGGGTGAAAAAGATGGTTTAGGGCATGACTTCTATGCGGATAGCCAGACCACCTTCGAGGGTGGTGGTAGCCGTAAAAGGACCTAAATTATCGATCCTGTTCGAACTATCTACGGCTTGCTGCAATGGAATCCACTGATTGAGGCCTACTCTTAGCGAGCTGCGCAGTGACTGGCCCTGCTCGGCGTCTACGCTGCTTCCTGCTTGAATCATCGATGCAGCGAACTCGAGTACCGCTTGATCCCCCCACAACTGCGCCTTCACTGCAATGCTCTGTTCCGATCGCTGCATATCTTGTTGCAATTGCAGGCCGTAGGGGCCAAAGACAGGACTAATCTGCGGGGAATCCTGGTAGCGATTGAAGTATGTGTATTCACCCTCTGTTACCCGCATGTTTTGCACGGGATAGTCTTGGCGCTGGGTGCTGATGGTGTTCAATTGACTGCCATCGTCTGCTGTCTGCACGTTTGCCGCGGCGTAATTAAAATCTACTCGAATGAGTAATTGCTTAAGCGGAACGTCGAGCTGGTCTATCAGTGCTTCAAGTTCGGTGAGATTCGCCCGAGAGGTGCTAATGATCAAATTGTGATCGATCTGGCTGATGGCGCCACGATCGTCCAGCAGCGGACTAATGGCATTTCTGATTAACTCTGGATCCCTGTGTTGCAAGCGCACTATCTCGATCACCGCTTGCTGGTCGGCAGGGATAGACGAGTTCTGTGCTTGTAGCATAGGGGCAAGCAAGCCCAAGCCCAAAAGGCAGGCGCCGCGCAGTGCTAGGCGTTGTAAATTTGCAAAAGTCATTCGGCCTCGTCTTCCTCGTCGAGTGTGTCTGTTATCCACAAACTGCCCTGATTATATAACGTGAGAATCGTGTTTGCGTTGTTCTCATCCGCATGGAACAGGGTAGCCCAATCCGGCTCTGGGGCAAACGGGTCGCATAGTGCTTCGAGTGTGGCATCAAACGACGCCGGACTCACTATGCTGTGACCACCTGCAAATAACTGCGTTGTGCCATCTTCGTCCTGCGTGAACGCAAAGCGTGCGATCGGATGGCGTTGCAAAGCGGCGCCGTCCTCCAGCAAAGCGCCTAGCTCCGTCGCTGTAAGAGGGGCTGGCGTCTCGACTAAATCCGGATATTTCGCCTGAGTCATATACTTGCCGAAGCAGCGCGACACCAGCGCCTTGTCTAGAAGGCGTTGCTTTAGCAGTGCTAGCACTTGCTCAGTAACGATTGGGCTGATCTCGCCGACCCGTTCCGGGCGCCGCGCATCCGTATCGACATAACGCTCGTCCTCGCGCAGCGACTCGATTAGCTCATTGCTGACGTCATCGAGTAGCTCTGCCACCGAGGGAGTGCGAAAACCTACCGAGTAGGTGATGCTGGTGCCGATGGACTGCCCGTAGTGAGCTATATTCGGCGGAATATAGAGAATGTCCCCGGGCTCGACGATCCAATCTTCCTGGGTCTCGAAATGGCGCAGGAGTTTCATGTCGGTATCGGTGCGCAGTTCCGTGTCGCTATCCACAGACCCGCCTAGCCGCCAGCGCTTCTTGCCTAGGCCTTGGATCAGGAAAACGTCGTAATAGTCGAAATGGGGGCCAACGCCGCCGCCATCGCTGGCGAGGCTGATCATCAGGTCATCGATGCGCCAGCGCGGTATAAAGTCGAAGGACTCTAAGATGGCGCGCGCGCCTTCGTCCCATTGATCCGCTGCCTGTATCAACAGGCTCCAATGACTTGTCGCTAAGGTCCGCAACTCGGTCTCTGGAAAGGGGCCATTGCGCAGCGTCCAATTCTCTTGGCTTGGGTCGCTGAGAATCAGGCGCGATTCGATAAACTCCTCGCAGGCCATGCCGGCGAGCTCGTCTACCTCGAGAGGATCGACGAAGCTGCCGTTGCCCCGAATAAGTAGTGGCTTCTTCTGCCAGTACTCGGCAAGAAAATGCTCCACATCGAAAGATTTGGGCAATAGAGCTGTGCTCAAGGGCGGACTCCGCTTAGGGACTTAGTGTGCATTAAACCTTCTTCGCCTGATCGATCGCGTTGCCGATGTAATTCTCCGGGCGTAGCGAGCGTAGGAGGGCCTTGCCTTCCTCTGGGATATCGAGGGTGTCGACGAACTGCTCCAGCACTTGTTGATTGATCTTCTGACCGCGTGTCAAAGCCTTGAGCTTCTCATATGGCTGGTCCACGTTGTAGCGGCGCATCACCGTTTGGATTGGCTCAGCCAATACTTCCCAACTATTGTCGAGGTCTGCGAGGAGTTTCTCCGGCGCAAGATTCAACTTGCTCAGGCCCTTGAGTGTGGCGTGGTAGGCGATAACGCTATGGGCGAAACCTACGCCGATATTACGCAGCACCGTGGAGTCCGTCAGGTCGCGCTGCCAGCGCGAAATTGGGAGTTTCTCCGCCATATGTAGCATGACGGCATTGCCGATTCCGAGATTGCCTTCGGAGTTTTCGAAGTCGATCGGATTGACTTTGTGGGGCATGGTAGACGAGCCGACTTCGCCGGCAATAGTGCGTTGCTTGAAGTAGCCCAAAGAAATATAGCCCCACACATCGCGGTCGAAGTCGATGAGTATCGTGTTAAATCGGCACAGTGCGGAGAATAGTTCAGCAATATAGTCGTGGGGTTCTATCTGCGTTGTATGGGGGTTCCATTGCAGTCCTAGTGACTCGACGAAACCGCGCGCATTGGCCTGCCAGTCGATATCGGGATAGGCCGAGAGGTGAGCGTTGTAATTGCCCACGGCGCCGTTGATCTTGCCGAGAATCTCGTTCTTCTTAAACTGGTTGAGCTGGCGCTCTAGTCTCGCCACCACATTGGCAATCTCTTTGCCGATGGTCGATGGCGATGCAGTCTGGCCATGGGTGCGTGACAGCAATGGCTGCTCGGCGAACTCGTGCGCCATATCCCGTAGCTTGTCGACGAGTTGCTGCATCAGGGGCAACATCACGTCATCGCGGCCGTCTTTGAGCATCAGTGCATAGGAAAGATTATTGATGTCTTCAGAGGTGCAGGCGAAGTGGACGAACTCGATTTGTGTGGCTAGGTCTGGATGGCTGCTGACGCGCTCCTTGAGGAAATACTCGACCGCCTTAACGTCGTGATTGGTCGTGGCTTCGATGTCTTTTACGCGCTGTGCATCCGCAATCGAGAAATTAGCGATGATGTCTTCGAGCACTTGATTGCCAGCGCTGGAGATCGCAGGTGCCTCGGTGACTTGCGGATGTGCCGCTAGGCACTGCAGCCAACGAATCTCGACGATTACGCGGTAGCGTATCAGTGCGTATTCGCTGAAGTAATTTCCTAAGATGTCGACCTTGTTGCGATAACGTCCGTCGATTGGGGAGATGGCGGTCAGTCCGCTTAAGGGGCTCGCTGTCATGTTAGTGTCCTAGCTAAAAAATTTATTAATGAATTGAAAATAGATTGCGGCGAATGGCTGCCACGCTGTCTCGAATGCGACGCTTGTAGAAAAACAGGTGCCAGCGGCGCCCACCGAGCTGATGCCAGAGTAGGGCGGAGCGTATGCCTGCCAATAAAAGGGCACGAATCTGATCTGCCACGCGTTGATTGCGCAGGTGTTCCACATTGCCCTTCACGTGAATGCGATAAGTCAATTTACTGATCGTGTCTTGATAAAGAGCGGCGAGCACTGCGTAGTCGTAGTTGTCGGACTTCACGACCGGTGCGAGG
>TARA_R110002167_G_scaffold188380_5_pt1 | contig 89561 bp, 78 predicted proteins | sample TARA_R110002167 | Tara Oceans TARA_R110002167 (sample SAMEA4398238) | marine metagenome | biome: Polar Biome; feature: [MES] marine water layer (ENVO:01000295) within the mesopelagic zone...; material: water (ENVO:00002006), including particulate matter (ENVO:01000060) such...
ATTAGTGCCAGGAATTGGGTCGCCACCGATACCTACACAAGTAGATTGGCCGAAACCTTCATCAGTAGTTTGCTTAACCGCTTCGTACGTTAATGTACCAGAGCGAGAAACAATACCTACTTTTCCAGGTAAATGAATGTGACCAGGCATAATACCAATCTTACATTCACCAGGAGTGATAACACCTGGGCAGTTAGGACCGATCATGCGAACGCCAGTTTCTTCAAGTTTCACTTTCACTTGAAGCATATCAAGTGTAGGGATACCTTCAGTGATACAAACGATTAGCTCAAGGCCAGCATCGATTGCTTCAAGGATAGCGTCTTTACAAAAAGGAGCTGGTACGTAGATAACAGTTGCAGTTGCACCTGTTGCTGCTACAGCGTCTTTAACAGTGTTAAACACTGGAAGACCTAGGTGAGTTTGACCACCTTTCCCAGGAGAAACACCACCAACCATTTGCGTGCCATAAGCAATCGCCTGTTCAGAGTGGAAAGTACCCTGACCACCAGTGAAACCTTGACAGATTACCTTGGTATCTTTGTTAATTAAAACAGACATTATTTGCCCTCCGCAGCTTTAACAACTTGCTCAGCCGCGTCAGTTAGACTTGTAGCCGCGATGATATCAAGACCAGACTTAGCCAATACTTCACGACCTAATTCGGCGTTAGTACCTTCAAGACGTACAACGACTGGCACTTTAACGCCAACTTCTTTAACCGCACCGATAATACCTTCAGCGATCATATCGCAACGTACGATACCACCGAAGATGTTAACCAATACCGCTTTAACATTGCTGTCAGAAAGAATGATCTTAAATGCTTCTGCAACACGTTCTTTAGTTGCTCCACCGCCAACGTCTAAGAAGTTAGCTGGCTTGCCGCCGTGTAGGTTTACGATGTCCATTGTACCCATTGCTAGGCCGGCACCGTTAACCATACAACCTACGTTACCGTCTAAAGCAACATAGTTTAATTCAAATTTAGCAGCATGCGCTTCACGAGCATCATCTTGTGATGGATCGTGCATTGCTTTGATTTTAGGCTGACGGAACAATGCGTTGCCATCAATGCCAATTTTGCCATCTAAACAATGAAGGTTGCCTTCAGTGGTGATAACAAGCGGATTGATTTCTAATAATGCAAAATCATGGTCATTGAACATGTTCGCTAGACCCATAAAGATCTTAGTAAACTGCTTCATTTGTGTTGGGTTTAAACCTAACTTGAAGCCAAGATCACGAGCTTGGAAAGCTTGAGGACCTGTTAACGGATCAATGATAGCTGTGTGGATAAGCTCTGGCGTATGTTCAGCCACAGTTTCAATATCAACACCACCTTCAGTCGACGCCATGAACACAACGCGACGAGTGCTACGGTCAACTACTGCACCTAGGTACAATTCGTTAGCGATGTCAGTACAGCTTTCAACTAGAATTTTAGCAACTGGCTGACCTTTAGCGTCAGTCTGGTACGTTACTAAGTTCTTACCTAACCAGTTTTCAGCGAATGCTCTGATTTCGTCTTTATTACCGGTAACTTTAACGCCACCTGCTTTACCACGGCCGCCTGCGTGTACTTGACACTTAACAACCCATAAGTTTCCGCCAATGTGACCAGCTGCTTCTACTGCTTCTTGAGCAGTATCACATGCAAAGCCTTCAGAGACTGGTAAACCATATTCGGCAAATAAAGATTTTGCCTGATACTCATGCAAATTCATGATGATCTATCCATATACTTCTAATCAAATCCAACTGGCTCAATATGAGCCAGCGACGAGGGTTTATCTACCTACTTATAGATCAAGTAGCAGACGAGTTGGATCTTCTAAGAAGTCTTTAATCGCGACTAAGAAGCCAACTGACTCACGACCATCAACAATACGGTGGTCGTAAGAGAGTGCTAGGTACATCATAGGCAGGATTTCAACCTGACCATTGACTGCCATTGGGCGATCTTTAATGGCATGCATGCCTAAAATTGCGCTTTGTGGCAGGTTCAAAATTGGCGTAGACATTAGTGAACCGAAAACACCACCGTTAGTCACAGTGAAGTTACCGCCTGTCATGTCAGCAACAGATAATTTACCGTCACGGCCTTTAATGGCTAATTCACGAACCGCTTTTTCGATTTCAGCTAAGTTCATGGTATCAGTGTCACGCAAGACTGGAGTTACCAGACCACGAGGCGTTGATACAGCGATGCTGATGTCGAAATAGTTATGATAAACAATGTCATCACCATCAATAGAAGCGTTAACTTCTGGGAAACGTTTTAGCGCTTCTGTCACAGCTTTGATATAGAAAGACATAAAGCCTAAACGAATACCATGGCGTTTTTCGAAAATGTCTTGGTACTGTTTGCGAATATCCATGATTGGCTTCATGTTAACTTCGTTAAACGTAGTTAACATTGCCGTTGAATTTTTCGCTTCTAAAAGACGTTTTGCGATAGTTTTACGAAGACGTGACATTGGTACACGCTTCTCACTACGACCTTCTAACGGTGCTACAGGAGCAGCTGGTGCAGCGGCTTTAGCAGGAGCTGACTTAAGGAATGCATCTACATCATCCTTAGTTACACGTCCGCCCACACCAGAACCTTTAATTTTACTGGCATCAAGATTATGTTCTGCAATCACACGACGAACAGATGGGCTTAATGCATCATTAGATTCATCAGAAGCAGCTTCGGTCGTTGCCACGACAGCAGGCCCTGAAGCTTCAGCTTTAGTCACTTCTTGGCCAGACACAACACCAGCGACAAAATTAGCAATCACTTGCTCACCTAAAACGGTATCGCCTTCTTGGAATAACAATTCAGAAATTGAACCGTCTTCTGGTGCTACCACTTCTAACACGACTTTGTCTGTCTCGATATCAACTAAGTTTTGATCACGAGTAACCTGTTCACCAGGTTTAACATGCCAAGTAGCAATAGTTGCATCAGCAACAGATTCTGGTAATACGGGTACCTTAATTTCGATACTCATGGAAAGCTTCCCTTATATAAATTATCTATTACGACAGTTTTAATGCGCTATTTACTAATGATTCTTGCTGCTGTACATGCAACCCAGGGTAACCACATGCTGGTGCAGCAGATGCTTCACGACCGGCATAAGTTAATTGAGCACCTGCAGGAATATTAGCCCAGAAATGATGCTGACTACAGTACCATGCCCCTTGGTTTTGCGGCTCTTCTTGACACCATACAAAATCTTTAACATGTTGATATGTTTCTAACGCTGCACGCATTTCCACATCAGGGAACGGATACAGCTGCTCAACACGCACGATGGCAACGTTGGTCACATTCTCTTTACGACGCTTTTCAAGTAACTCGAAATACACCTTACCGCTACAGAATACAACGCGGTCAACTTGACTTGCATCTAAGGTATCTATCTCACCAATGATATTTTGGAAAGTACCTTCAGCAAGTTCTTCTAAGGTAGACACCGCTAATGGGTGACGTAGCAAAGATTTAGGTGACATTACCACTAACGGGCGACGCATAGGACGCACAACTTGGCGACGCAACATATGATAAACCTGCGCCGGAGTTGATGGCACACACACTTGCATGTTGTGGTTAGCACATAATTGCAAGAAACGCTCTAAACGGCCACTTGAATGCTCAGGTCCTTGACCTTCATAACCATGAGGTAACAACATAGTCAGACCACATAAACGGCCCCACTTTTGCTCACCAGATGATAAGAATTGGTCAATCACTACCTGTGCACAGTTAACGAAGTCACCAAACTGCGCTTCCCAAATGGTCAAGCCACCAGGTTCTGCAGTCGCGTAACCGTATTCAAATGCCAACACTGATGCTTCTGATAATACTGAGTCAATAATATCAATTGGCCCTTGTTCATCAGCCACATTACGCAAAGGTAAATAGGTAGAACCGTCTTTTTGGCTATGCAATACAGCATGACGATGGAAGAACGTGCCGCGACCAGAGTCTTGACCCGTAATGCGCACACGCTTTTTATCTTCAAGGATAGAAGCATAAGCTAACGTTTCAGCGAAACCCCAGTCTAATAACTTCTCGCCTTTAGCCATCGCAGTGCGATCAGCACAAATTTTGGCAACACGAGATTGAAGCGTATGATTTTCAGGAATATCAACTAACTTATTGGCTAAGTTTTGCAGACGTTCCATCGACATTGAACCGGCGTATTCTTCATCCCATTCGCGATTTAAATAAGGTGTCCAGTCAACAGTGTGCAACGTCATAGGACGCCATTCTTTAACCACACAATCACCTGCATCTAATGCATCACGATAATGGTTAATCAGTCCGGTCACTTCATCTGCAGGAATGCTGTTTTCAGCTATCAACTTATCAGCATAAATTTTACGTGGCGTAGGGTGTTTTTTGATTTTAGCGTACATTAACGGCTGAGTAGCACTAGGCTCATCAGCTTCGTTATGGCCATGACGGCGATAACACACTAAATCAATCACTACATCACGTTTAAATTCATTACGATAATCCACTGCAAGTTGAGAAATAAACGCAACGGCTTCAGGATCGTCAGAATTGACATGGAAAATCGGTGCCTGAACCATCTTAGCGATGTCAGTACAGTATTCGGTTGAACGTGTGTCAGCTTGGTTTGATGTGGTAAAACCAACTTGGTTATTAACCACAATTCGAATACTACCACCAATAGTAAAACCACGTGTTTGAGACATGTTGAACGTCTCTTGCACAATGCCTTGACCAGTTATAGCTGAATCACCATGAATGGTGATAGGCATAACTTGCAGACCGTCTTTACAACCACGACGATCTTGACGAGCTCGTACAGAACCAATAACCACTGGATTAACGATCTCTAAATGAGATGGGTTAAAGGCTAATGCTAAATGAACGTTTCCACCTGGCGTTTCAAAATCAGATGAGAAACCTTGGTGATATTTTACGTCGCCAGAACCGTGAGTGTCCGCATGCTTACCCGCAAACTCATCAAACAATTCAGCAGGACGTTTACCCAGCACGTTTATGAGCAAGTTTAAACGACCACGGTGAGCCATACCTACTACGATTTCTTTAGTTCCAGCTTCGCCTGCACGGTAAATGATTTCACGCATCATAGGAACGAGCGCATCACCACCTTCTAAAGAGAATCGTTTAGCTCCAGGGAATTTAGCACCAAGGTATTTTTCGATACCTTCGGCTGCATTCAACCCTTCAAGAATACGCTTTTTGACGCTGTTATCGTACTTGGCTTTACCTAATGTCGGTTCAAGACGTTGTTGGATCCAACGCTTTTCATCGGTATCAGTAATATGCATGTATTCAGCACCTATCGAGCCACAATAGGTACTCTTTAGTGCATGAATAATATCAGCAAGCTTCATGGTCTCACCGCCGAGGGCGAATGAACCAGTATTAAACTGACGTTGCATGTCATCAACGGTTAAGCCGTGGTAAGCAGGATCCAATTCCTGAACAGCTTCACGCTTCCACAATCCTAATGGATCTAAATTGGCATTTTGATGGCCACGGAAACGGTGAGCATTGATCAGTTGCAGGACTTTAACTTGCTTCGCATCTAACTCTGGGTCGCCGACGCTAGTAGCGTTTTTTAAACGACCTTGTAAAGCTAAACTACGGAAATAGTCACGAACTTTAGAGTGAGCAGTTTCGGGTACTTCTACTGAGGCACCGTTAACCGGAGGGAGGTTATCAAAAACAAGCTGCCAATCAGGAGTAACTGATTGCGGATCTTCTTGATAGGCTTCATACATCTCTTCTACGTAGGTCGAGTTCGAACCACTTAAATGTGACGACTCGAGCCAGGCTTTCATGATGCCTTGGTGCATTGTTATTCCTTTCAAACTTGATACACGTGCTAGCCATAAACATAACAGTGAGTAACGTAAGTTACATCACACGTAGACTGAAATTATCTTAACAAGATAATAGCAGGAGGTATTACATAAACACACAAAAGAGCCATCCCCAATATTGAAGATGACTCTTAACAGAGCTAATAAGTCAGATTATTTTGCTCAGTTTTGTGCATTAAACAGCTCGCTTAAGCAGCATTGACTTAATGTGACCAATCGCTTTAGTTGGGTTTAATCCTTTAGGACAAACGTCAACACAGTTCATGATGCCATGACAACGGAACACACTGTAAGCATCATCTAGTTCAGATAAACGCTCTTCAGTGGCCGTATCACGACTGTCAATTAAGAAACGATATGCATGTAATAAACCACTTGGCCCAATAAATTTATCAGGGTTCCACCAGAAAGATGGACAAGCAGTTGAACAACATGCACACATGATACATTCATATAAACCATCTAAATGAGCACGCTCTTCAGGTGATTGTAGATGTTCACGAGCTGGAGCCTGTTCGTCATTAATCAGATAAGGCTTAATTTTTTCGTATTGCTTGTAGAACTGAGTTAAGTCTACAACCAAATCACGAACTACTGGCATGCCTGGTAAAGGACGGATTTCAATTTTCTTACCTTTAAAGGTAGATAATGGCGTAATACACGCTAATCCGTTTTTACCATTCATGTTAACACCGTCAGAACCACACACACCTTCACGGCATGAACGACGGAACGCAAGCGTTGAGTCTTGTTCTTTCAGTTTAATTAACGCATCTAACACCATCATGTCAGTGCCATCAGGCACTTCTAAGGTGTAATCCTTCATATAAGGCTTGGTATCTACATCAGGATTATAACGATACAATGCAAATGTTAATTTCATCTTTTGCAACTCCTGCCTAATAGGTACGTTTTACAGGTGGAAACGCTTCACGTAATTTAGGTGTCATGTTGACATCACGTTTGCTCATACCTTGAGTGACTGGGTTATACAAACTATGACATAACCAATTATCATCATCACGGTCTAAATAATCTTCACGAGAATGCGCACCACGGCTTTCAGTACGGAAGTTAGCTGCATAAGCAGTTGCCAGCGCTGTAGCCATTAAGTTGTCTAATTCTAAGCACTCAATACGTTGAGTATTAAATTCTGTTGAATTATCAGATAACTTAGCATTTTCAAGACGCTTTTGAATTGCTTGTAGCTGTTCTAAACCTTCAGCCATAGCATCTCCACTGCGGAAAACAGAGAAATTTAACTGCATACACAATTGAAGATCTTTACGGATAACCGCAGGTTCTTCGCCGTCTTTGTTGCTTTCCCAACGATTAAGACGAGCAAGTGATGCACTAATTTCTACGTCTGAAGCCGCTTTTGGATCAGGTGTAGCGTCTAACGCTTTACCTAAATGCTGACCAGCAGCACGTCCAAACACAACTAAATCAAGTAAAGAGTTACCACCTAAACGGTTTGCACCGTGTACAGATACACAAGCAATCTCACCAACAGCAAATAAACCTAATACATCTTGTTCAGTGCCGTCGTCATTCATACGAATAACTTGACCACTTACTTTAGTCGGTAAACCGCCCATCATATAATGACAAGTTGGCAACACTGGAATTGGACCATCAGCTGGATCAATATGAGCAAAGGTACGTGATAATTCACACACACCAGGAAGACGAGCTTCTAAGGTTTCTTTACCTAAATGATCAAGTTTTAGCAAACAATGTGGACCTAAAGGACCGTCTAAACCACGACCTTCACGAATTTCAGTCATCATTGAACGTGCTACCACGTCACGAGATGCTAAATCTTTCGCGTTTGGCGCATAACGTTCCATGAAACGCTCGCCGTCTTTGTTTAGAAGATATCCACCTTCACCACGACAACCTTCAGTAACCAAAACACCTGCACCGGCAATACCTGTAGGGTGGAACTGCCACATTTCCATGTCTTGTAACTGAACACCAGCGCGTGCCGCCATACCAACACCGTCACCAGTATTGATGTGAGCATTAGTGGTTGATGCATAAATACGTCCTGCACCACCAGTGGCTAAAATAGTCGCTTTTGCTTTGAAATAAACAATTTCGCCCGTTTCAATTTCAATTGCAGTACAACCCACCACTACGTCATCTTCGTTTTTAACCAAATCTAAGGCATACCACTCAGAATAAACGTCAGTTTTATGTTTAACGTTTTGTTGGTATAAACAATGAAGCAGTGCATGACCTGTACGGTCAGCTGCAGCAGCAGTACGAGCAGCTTGCTCACCACCAAAGTTACGCGACTGACCACCAAAAGGACGCTGATAGATAGTGCCGTCTTCGAAACGAGAGAAAGGTAAACCCATTTGCTCAAGTTCAATAATCGCTTCAGGACCCGTTTGACACATAAACTCAATGGCTTCTTGGTCGCCGATAAAATCAGAACCTTTAACCGTGTCGTACATGTGTTGTTCCCAATGATCTTCGTGCGCATTACCTAATGCTACAGTGATGCCACCTTGAGCAGAAACGGTATGTGAACGAGTTGGGAATACTTTAGATAACAGCGCACAGCTCTTACCTTCTTTAGAAATCTGTAATGCAGCTCGCATACCCGCGCCGCCGGCGCCGATTACGATTACATCAAATTCGCGTACTGGAATACTCACTTAAACACCCCACACTATTACAATGCCTGACGCTAAATAACTAAAAGCGATCAACACAAAGGTAAACTGTAATACACCACGTAACGCTGTATGTTTGACATAATCAGTCAACACTTGCCATACACCAATCCACGCATGAATAAGTAAAGCAATCAAGGTTATTAGGGTAAAGACTTTCATTGGAAGTGAAGCAAACAAACCATTCCAAATCTCGAAAGTTAACGGGGCACTACACGCGATAAAGCCAACTAAAAAAATAGTATAACAAGCGAGGATCACTGCACTTGCGCGTAATAGAATATAGTCATGAACACCACTGCGTCCAAAACTTGCTGCATTTGTTACCATACCCAAATCCCCGCTATGATTGAAAAGACTACTGCTAACACAAACGTAGCCTTAGCTGATGAGACACCCGAAGCTAACTCTTCCCAGTGCCCGGCATCCATAATCAAATGACGAATGCCACCTAATAAGTGATAACCCAACGCGGTTAGAATGCCCCAAATGATGAACTTCATCACGAAACCATCGAACAAGGATTGTACGCTAGCGAACCCATCTGCTGATGTTAAAGTCGAATTTAACAACCAAAGAAGGATACCAATAGCAAATAGCATGATAACACCGGAAATACGGTGCAGTATTGATGCGATAGCTGTCGCAGGAAAGCTTATCGTCTGCAGGTCTAGATGGACAGGTCTTTGCTTTTTCACGTTCTGCTCACTCAGCTCCATTGAGCATTATTTTTTTTATGATCTATTTTTTGCTTAACCACTAAAGCTTGCACAAGGCAGAGCATTTTTTAAACAAAAAACAGACTACTCTCAAGCATCTAATCAGTTGAGAAACCACTATTTAGTTAGTAAATTGATCATTTCTAAACTGTGACGCTCGTCGCCCTTAGGGACGCAGGCAAGTATACTCGCGGGAATTGTCAAATACAAACCTCACATTATGCAAAATAAGTTTTTTTAGTATTTTTTTATTCTAATGCAAGCGCAGAGCGGTTTTCAGCGAACATATACCATGGTCTAACAAATTTAAACGCTTATTTAAATTGATCTGTGATCCCGATCCACTGTAAAGTAATGACCGCTTAACATGCCGCACTCATATAGAAGAATGAAGTAAGGAGAACGGGGTATGGCTGATAATATAGCCAAATTAGAGTTACCAGGAAACGATTCAATCGACCTACCTATTAAGAAAGGTACTGAAGGTTTTGACGTTATCGACATCAGTACACTTGGAAAAAAAGGGTATTTCACCTTTGATCCAGGCTTTTTAGCTACTGCATCTTGTGAGTCTGCTATTACATATATCGATGGTGAGCAAGGTATCTTGTTGCATCGTGGATATGCAATTGACCAGCTTGCAACTGAATCTACCTATTTAGATTTATGCTACTTGCTTCTTTACGGTGAATTACCGTCTAAAGTTGATTACGAACAATTTGTTGCCACAGTGAAAGAACACACTATGGTACATGAGCAAATTGCATTCTTCTTCAGAGGTTTCCGCCGTGACGCACACCCTATGGCAATGCTATGTGGTGTAACCGGTGCATTATCTGCTTTCTATCAAGATTCTCTTGATGTTAACAATCCAAAGCATCGTGAAATTGCAGCTTACCGCTTAGTGTCGAAAATGCCGACAATCGCAGCGATGTGCTACAAGTACTCAATGGGGCAACCTTTTGTTTACCCACGTAATGATTTAAGCTATGCGGGTAACTTCTTGTCGATGATGTTTGCTACTCCGTGTGAAGAGTACAAAGTCAATCCTGTTGTAGAAAAAGCAATGGATCGTATTTTTGTACTGCATGCTGATCATGAGCAAAATGCATCTACATCTACTGTCCGTTTAGCAGGTTCTTCAGGCGCTAACCCATTTGCATGTATTGCAGCGGGTATTGCTTCGTTGTGGGGCCCAGCTCATGGTGGTGCTAACGAAGCTTGCTTAGAAATGTTAGAAGAAATCGGCAGCGTTGACCGCATTCCTGAGTTTATCGAGAAAGCGAAAGACAAAAACGATCCATTCCGCCTAATGGGCTTTGGCCATCGCGTTTATAAGAACTTCGACCCACGTGCTAAAGTGATGCGTGAAACCTGTCATGAAGTCCTTAAAGAACTTAAAGTGGTTGACCCATTATTAGACGTAGCAATGGAACTTGAGCGTATCGCACTTGAAGATGAGTACTTCATCTCTAAGAAGCTATACCCGAACGTTGATTTCTACTCTGGTATCATCATGAAAGCCATTGGTATCCCTAACGATATGTTCACAGTGTTATTTGCACTGTCACGTACTGTTGGTTGGATTTCACATTGGAAAGAAATGTTAGATCAACCAGGCCATAAAATCAGCCGTCCACGTCAGTTATACACTGGTGAGTCTGCGCGCGATTTTGTGAGCGTTGATAAGCGTTAATCTTTTGATTAACCAAACTAAAAAAGCGCCGAAAGGCGCTTTTTTGTGTCCGTTAATGAATAAACACAGGTTCTTTTCAAGATAAAAAAACGTCTTCTTTACAAATAAAAGTATTATATAAACAGGCTTCGAACGAATCAGAAAATAATATCGTTAACACTAAATTGAATACAACAGTATAAAAATGATTAACCGAAAAACGTGACTCAACGATTAATCACTGCTCATTGGAAATAGATACTTAAGCATAGTCAATTGAACATAGTCCCCAGTGAGGTTAGCGTTCAACACCCTTACTTAATCTTAATCGAATGAATAACATTATCAATAATAGTAAACCAAACCGAATATCAATTGTCCCGCCGCTGTAATTATTACTATGTTCCACCTTGGCAATTTTCTCCTCTTTAACTCTCACCTTAAATCGAGCTAACTCATCATCTAAGTTTTTAGTCATATCAGTGACCGCTAGATCAAAACCTTGCATCGATTTTTCTGCTAAGGTTTCATCAATACCTATGGCAGTAGTGCGTTTTTCAAGCTTACTGATCCCTGGCGCTCTAAAGAGCATTTTCCTACTTTTAATGTCAAATACTGCCGTATCGACAAATGTTTGTACGGTATTTTCATTGCCCGGAATCACATACATCCCCACGATTGTCCAATACAATAACGCGGCATTATTCTCTACCGACTGAGTCACTTGATCGTAAGACACCAAGGCCATTACGTCGACATCATATAAACGCCCAACTTGCTCTAATGTGTTAAAACCATCATCACCACCAGCAAGATAAGTACTCGGAATAACTTCAATGCGATCAATATAATCATATTGGACAAAAGCCGCTTTCACTTTTTCAAGTAATTCATATTGGTCCTTACTATGCACGGCCTCTTTTTGAAAGCCTGTAGACGGTACAAAGGCAATACCGACTTTTACCGGTAATGTGAGCAATGGAACTTCGGCGCTATGTGCTGAACGGTCATCTTTATTAGGATACAAAAAGTCCATCAGGCTGCTCGAGACAGACTGTTTTCCCGACTGCTGGCTCACCAGCATACTGCATGAAGACAATAATAAAACTGATGCCATCGTACCTAACCATGTTGTTTTTTTCATTTACGCTTCCCTTTTAAACTATTTTCCATTTATCGATAACAATAAATCTGTTTATTTCTACAACACGAAAATACATAAATAACCAATCACACCAAATGTTAATTATTTTCACTACCTTAACATTGTCAATTTCGCTAACCCTTAACTAAAAATACTATAAACCATTGTTATTTATACACTATAAAAAGTGGCACAGTTAGTGCTATGTTGTATTTAATTAACATTAGTTACAAATGATAACGTGACGTTAACTCGCTTAAGAATAACAATAAGTACATTAGCGTCATTTAATTCAAAAAATATAACATTAGCAGGTACCCCATGGATAGGTTCATCAGCATGAAGAAAATGGCAATTCCTTTACTTTGTATTGCAGTATTGAGTGGTTGCAGCGGCGAAGAAGAGCAAACAAAAAAAGATGAAAAATTTGCTATTCCGGTTGAAACAGCACTGGTCACCACAGGCAATGTATCGTCTTTTTACAGCACCACCGCCACACTTGAAGCACCTGAAGAGTCTCATGTGATGAGCCGCATTGCTGGGATAATCGAAAAGATTAACGTTGAAGAAGGCGATCGGGTTACCAAAGGACAAATACTTGCGGTAATTGATGCCAAGCGTCAACGCTATGATTTCAATCGTTCAGAAGCCGAAGTGCAGATTATTCAGCAAGAATTAAATCGTTTAAACAAAATGAACAACAAAGAGTTTATTAGCCAGGATCAGATGGCCAAACTCGAGTTCAACCTGCAAGCTGCTAAAGCACAGCGTGACTTAGCAGAACTGCAAGTTAAAGAAAGCCAAATCACCTCGCCTATTAATGGTGTCGTTGCTGCACGTTATGTTAAAACGGGCAATATGGCCAAAGAGTTCCAAGAGTTATTTTATGTTGTCAATCAAGACCAACTTCACGGCATATTACACTTACCAGAACAACAGCTTGCAAGTTTACGAGTTGGTCAACAAGCCAGTATTATTCAACAACATCAAGGTAGCGCTGCCCATATTATCGATGCAAAAGTACTGCGCATTAGTCCAATAGTGGATGCTCAAAGCGGTACGTTTAAAGTGACATTAGCCGTGCCAAATCAAGATGCTACATTAAAAGCGGGTATGTTTACTCGGGTTGAACTTAAATACGACACCCATCGTGATGTACTTACCGTGCCTTATAACGCATTAATCAACCAAGACAACACTCAAGCTTTATATGTGATAAAAGACACCAAGGCACAACGACGTGAAGTCACGTTGGGATATCGTGAAAATAACACGGTTGAAATTTTATCGGGTGTTGAAGATGGCGAACAAATTGTCATCCGGGGCCAGCAGAACCTCAAAGATCAATCATTAGTGGAAATTATTACCCCACTTAGCTTCGCAGCTATTCGATAACGGAGCGGGATAATGTCAATAATAAACACTTCGGTTAAACGCCCCGTCACTGTATGGATGTTCATGTTCGCTGTGATGCTTTTTGGTATGGTCGGGTTTTCTCGCCTCGCGGTAAAACTATTACCCGATTTAAGCTATCCCAGCGTGACCATACGCACAGCCTATGACGGAGCTGCTCCGGTTGAAATTGAGCAACTGGTATCAAAGCCAATTGAAGAAGCCGTTGGCGTAGTCAAAGGACTGCGGAAAATAAGCTCAATTTCACGTTCTGGCATGTCTGATGTTGTGCTCGAGTTTGAATGGGGCACCAATATGGATATGGCTAGCCTTGAAGTGCGTGAAAAAATCGACACTATCGAGCTGCCCTTAGACATTAATAAGCCATTATTACTGCGTTTTAACCCCAATCTTGATCCCATCATGCGCTTAGCTTTTTCTGTACCCAATGCCGATGCGGAGCAGTTAAAGCAAATGCGAACTTTTGCTGATGAAGAGTTAAAACGACGTTTAGAAGCCTTATCCGGTGTTGCTGCTGTAAGGTTATCCGGTGGGTTGGAGCAAGAAGTTCATATTGAATTAAATCAACAAAAACTAAGTCAATTGAATCTTAATGCCGATCAGGTTAAACGTCGAATAAATGAAGAAAATATCAACCTTTCAGCAGGTAAAGTGATTCAGGGTGATAAAGAATACTTGGTCAGAACCTTAAATCAATTCAATTCTTTAGATGAACTAGGTCAAGTGATTATCTATCGTGATGGCCAAACGTTAGTCAGATTATCTGATATTGCGGTGATTAGTGATGCCTACAAAGAACGCAGTGATATTACTCGCATCGGCGAAGTAGAATCGATTGAACTAGCCATATACAAAGAAGGTGACGCCAATACCGTTGCTGTTGCACAAAAGCTACGATCTGAACTTGAAAAAATCAATCTAGCTAATGAACACAATAAGTTAAAAGTAATTTACGACCAATCTGAGTTTATTGAAAGCGCAGTCAATGAAGTGACATCGGCAGCGTTATTTGGCAGCTTACTGGCGATGCTGGTAATTTACCTGTTTTTACGGGACATTATTGCCACATTAATTATTTCCATCTCGATCCCCTTTTCGGTTATTGCCACCTTTAACATGATGTATTTTGCCAATATCAGCTTAAACATTATGTCGTTAGGTGGTATTGCGTTAGCGATTGGTTTATTGGTCGACAATGCCATTGTGGTATTAGAAAACATAGACCGTTATAAATCTCAAGGCATGAGTAAAGTTGAAGCTGCCGTCACAGGATGTAAAGAAGTCTCAGGCGCCATTTTTGCTTCAACACTCACCACTCTGGCGGTATTTGTCCCTTTAGTGTTTGTAGACGGCATTGCAGGAGCCTTATTTGCCGACCAAGCGCTCACAGTCACGTTCGCCCTACTCGCCTCATTATTTGTTGCCTTAACAGCCATTCCCATGTTGGCATCACGTCAAGGTTTTACTAGCCTGCCGCAACCTATTGAAGTCGCCCAAAAACCTAAACCCACTAGCCGAAAAGGAAAAGTGGCCTATTACTTACTGGCTGTGCTGAGCTTTCCATTTAAACTCTTGTTTAGCTATTTGCCTTCAGGATTGTTAACCGCAATTATTGTCATTAGCCGTTTTGTAAGTAGTGTATTTGGACTGTTGCTCAAACCCATCTGCGCTGGTTTTAACTACTTATACCGCATAGTCGAATCAATCTATTTCCGTGTATTACATCACGCTCTTCGCCACCAAGTGTTAACCATTGTGTTAGCACTATTGGTGACCCTAGCGTCAAGCTGTTTGCTGCCTAAATTAGGTGTTGAGCTAATCCCGCCGATGAATCAAGGAGAATTTTATGTCGAAGTATTATTACCACCAGGCACCGAAGTCAGTGAAACTGATGCTGTATTACAACAACTAGCCCTGTCGATTAAAGACCGTAAAGATGTGAAACACGCCTATAGTCAAGCCGGTAGCGGTGGGTTAATGACATCGGATACTGCAAGAGGTGGTGAAAACTGGGGCCGATTACAAGTGGTACTCGCAGACCCTTTAGCCTTTAATGCGGTTAGCCAGGTATTGCGTAACACAGCAAAAAACATTCCTGAACTAGAGGCTCAAATTGAACACCCTGAATTATTCAGCTTTAAAACCCCGCTTGAAATTGAGCTATCGGGTTATGATTTAGCTCAACTCAAACAAAGTGCAGACCAACTGGTTAATGCCTTGTCTGATTCTGACCGCTTTAGTGACATTAATACGACCTTACGCGATGGCCAACCAGAGATCAGTATTCGCTTTGACCATGCCCGTTTAGCCGCGCTGGGGATGGATGCTCCGACAGTTGCTAACCGCATAGCCCAACGTGTCGGTGGTACTATTGCCAGCCAGTTTACGGTACGCGATCGTAAAGTGGATATTTTGGTGCGCAGTGAATTAAGCGAACGCGATCAAATCAGCGACATTGAATCGTTAATTATTAATCCCAATAGCGCCCAACCTATTCCATTAAGTGCTATTGCCACTATCGATTTACAAATTGGTCCTTCAGCGATTAATCGTATCAGTCAACAACGAGTCGCTATTGTGTCGTCTAATTTGGCTTACGGTGACTTAAGCGAAGCGGTAATTGAAGCCCAGCAGATACTGGCTAAACAGCAGCTACCAAGTTCTATTCAGGCCAGATTTGGCGGCCAAAATGAAGAAATGGAGCACTCATTTGACTCATTGAAAATAGCCCTCGTTTTGGCTATCTTCCTAGTGTATTTAGTAATGGCCAGCCAATTTGAATCATTGTTGCATCCACTGCTAATCTTAATCGCTGTTCCAATGGCCGTTGCCGGCAGTATTGTGGGTTTATTCATTACCGGGACCCATTTGAGCGTAGTGGTATTTATTGGCTTAATCATGCTAGCAGGTATTGTGGTCAACAATGCGATTGTATTGGTTGACCGTATTAATCAATTGCGCCAAGAAGGTATTGATAAACTGACCGCGATTAATGATGCCGCGCAATCTCGTTTACGTCCTATCATGATGACAACCCTAACCACTACCTTAGGTTTATTACCAATGGCAATAGGCATTGGCGATGGCAGTGAAGTTCGTGCGCCAATGGCCATTACAGTCATTTTCGGATTAAGCATGTCAACCTTGCTTACATTGTTAGTTATTCCAGCTCTATATGCGCTATTTGATCGTAAACAATATACCCAAAGCGACGTTGAGTTTAATACAGCGGAGACGCCAGCATGAACATAACTCAACTGGCGATAAAGCGCCCCGTCACCACCTGCATGTTTTTCTTGGCCATTATGTTGTTTGGCATGGCGGCCAGTAGAATGCTGCCATTAGAAATGTTTCCAGGAATTGATATTCCACAAATTGTGGTGCAAGTTCCGTACAAAGGCTCCAGCCCTGCAGAAGTTGAACGCGACATCACTAAAGTGCTGGAAGAGTCACTTGCTACCATGAGCGGCATAGAAGAGGTGCGATCAGATTCAACCCAAGACGGTGCGTTTATTCAGCTCAACATGAAATGGGGTGAAGATGTTGCCACCAAAAGCCTAGAAGCGCGCGAGAAAATTGACTCGGTAAGGCATTTATTACCAAAAGATGTTGAGCGCGTCATGATCCAACAGTTCTCAACCGCCGATATGCCGGTGTTAACCATTCGCATATCAAGCGAGCGCGAACTCTCTAATGCATTTGATTTGTTAGACAAACAGCTTCGTAAGCCGCTTGAACGCGTTGACGGCGTATCAAAAGTCACCCTTTATGGCGTTGAACAAAAGCAGATTGAAATCCGACTTGATGCAGATAAATTGGTCGCATCAAGCCTTAATATCCTCGATTTACGATCGCGTTTACTGGCAGAAAACTTTGTCATCAGTGCAGGTACCCTAAGAGAAAACTCAAGGGTGTATCAAGTCTCACCAAAAGGTGAATTTACCAGCCTTGACGATATCAATAATCTGGTGATAGTGCCGGGTATTCGCCTGCAAGATATTGCGATGGTGAGCTATGCCCTGCCCGAGAAAATTGAAGGCCGACATTTAGATCAAAAATATGCGGTGGGTATTGATGTATTTAAGGAATCTGGTGCCAATTTAGTTGAGGTGTCTGACCGTGTACTAAGCGTTATCGAACAGGTTAAGCAAGATCAGCAATTTAATGGCATCAAACTGTTTATCATGGAAGACCAAGCCTATGGCGTTAAGTCCTCACTCAAAGACTTATTACTATCGGGCTTAATGGGTGCGGTACTGTCATTTGGGGTGCTGTTTCTGTTTTTGCGTAACCTTAAAATGACCTTAGTGGTTATCTCATCGGTACCGATTTCATTATGTATGACATTGGCTGGTATGTATTTTTTAGGCTACAGCTTAAATATTTTATCGATGATGGGATTGTTATTAGCCGTCGGCATGTTGATTGATAATGCGGTTGTCGTCACCGAAAGCGTGCTACAAGAGAAACAAGCTGGGCATATTGACGACACTTGTCAGATAAAAGCCAACCAACAAGCCGTGTTAACTGGCGTTGAAAAAGTCTCTTTGGCGGTTTTAGCAGGCACATTAACCACCGCCATTGTATTTTTACCGAATATTTTCGGCGTAAAAGTGCAACTGACCATCTTTTTAGAACATGTTGCTGTGGCCATTTGTATCTCGCTAGCGGCTTCATTATTGGTAGCGAAAACATTAATCCCACTGATGCTCAACCACTTTCACTTTGAAGTGCAGGCCGCTAATGACAACAATCGCTTAGGGCGTTTTTATCAACGTAGCCTCACGTGGATATTAACCCGACCAAAACGTTCTGGTGTCATCGCAGTGGCATTGTTGATATCAACAGCATTGCCATTAAGTATGGTGCAACAAGATCAAGGAGATGGCGAAGGTAATGACCGTTTATACATTAATTACCAGCTAGAAGGTCGCCATAATCTAGCGGTGACCGAAGCCATGATTAATAGCATGGAAACGTATTTATACAGCAATAAAGACAAGTTTTATATTGATGCGGTTTACAGTTACTACGCCCCGCAAGATGCACAATCAACCATTTTATTGCAAAAAGACATCCCTATAGACATTGGTGAGTTAAAGAAAATGATCCGCGAAGGATTTCCTAAATTTTCGATTGCCACGCCACAATTTGGTTGGGGTAATGAAAATAATGGCATTCGTGTAACCTTAACAGGGCGCTCAACAACGGAATTAATTCGCATCAGTGAACAAGTGATGCCATTGCTCGACAATATTGAAGGCTTAGTCGATGTGCGCTCGGAAGTGAATGGCGCCCAACAAGAAGTTGTGGTGGTGATCAACCGAGAAATGGCTGCCCGTCTGGATTTAACCTTAAGCGATATAGCATCGAACATTGCCATTGCCTTAAGAGGTTCGCAGTTACGTTCGTTTCGCCATGATCCTAGCGGCGAACTACGCATCGAACTGGCCTACGACAAAAGCTGGCAGAACTCTTTAGAAAAGCTTAAGCAACTGCCGATTATTCGCCAAGGTGACCGAGTTTATACCCTAGACAGTTTAGCTGAAGCAACTGTGGTGCCTCGATTTGATACTATTCGTCATTTTAATCGCCAAACGGCTTTATCCATTGGCGCAAATCTTGAAGATCTCACAACCGAAGAAGCGCAAACTAAAATTACTCAGGTGATGGACTCGGTGAACTTCCCTTACGGGTACGGTTACTCGTTACGCGGTGGTTTTGAACGCCAAGATGAAGACCAGTCCATCATGGCGGTAAATATGATCTTGGCTATCGCAATGATTTATATCGTCATGGCGGCGTTATTTGAATCACTGCTGCTACCAACAGCTATTATCACTTCGATTATGTTCTCAATTACTGGCGTGTTCTGGGCATTGTGGCTCACAGGCACGCCAATGTCGGTAATGTCGATGATTGGCATACTTATTTTAATGGGCATTGTGGTTAATAACGGTATTGTACTGGTAGACCAAATTAATCAGATGACACCCGATTTGGATAAGCTAAGTGATACCATCATTAGCGTGTGTATTACTCGTTTACGTCCGGTATTAATGACGGTTGCAACCACAGTGCTGGGATTAGTGCCATTAGCCATGGGAGATACTCAGATAGGCGGTGGTGGGCCGCCGTATTCGCCAATGGCCATTGCCATTATTGGTGGGTTAACCTTTTCAACTGTCACCAGTTTGTACTTGGTACCATTATGCTATCAAGCGCTATATCTCGTGCGCCATAAAGCCGCAATTAGATTAGGGGTAGCCAATACATTTGCCCAAAAACTGTTGCCTTGGACCAAATAGTCCCGCACTTCAGTTCTGCTAGCGCTTCGTCATACTGACGAAGCGCGGTTTTATTAGACCAGATGTTAATTTAACCTGAGCTCGGGATAATAAACGCCTTTCAAACAGCCCTTTGTCCTGCTAACTGTGTTGAATCGACTTACAATAGGTTAGCTATTGACGCGTCAATTCGCCTTATTAGCATAACAAATGACAAGCTTGAAAGTGAACTGGGTTAACATGCTGATTTTAAATAGCTAAGTTCATCCCTTATCCCGAGTTCAGGTTAGTTTAGTAGAAATTATTGCGCCATAAGTGATCAACTTGTTACGCTAGGCAGTATTAATAACAATAACATAATTGCTATAACAGCAATGAGGGAGCGTCATGAAACTCACATTTCAACGTCACATCATCGGACTCAGTGCATTAGCTATGCTTGCATTAGCTCAAACATCAGCCATTGCTGATGATAAGTTCAGCGATGTGGTGATTAAATCTAAAAAACTAGACAATAATACTTACATGTTTATCGGGGCTGGAGGCAATATTGCGGTTTCTGCAGGAGATGACGGCATATTAATTGTTGATGATCAATTTGCACCTTTAGCCGATAAAATTACCGCTGCACTCAATGACATTCAACCTGGTCTGCCTAAGTACATCGTTAACACTCATTACCATGGCGACCATACAGGTGGAAACGCCCACTTCGGCCAAACAGGCTCTATCTTGGCTCATCATAATGTTCTCAAGCGTCTCAAAGCCGATAGCAGTACTCCTGCGTCAGCATTGCCCGTTATCACTTATGAAGACAATATCTCAATTCACTTTAATCAAGATACTTTAGAAGTTATCCATCTAGGGCCCGGCCACACCGATGGGGACAGTGTCGTCATGTGGCAAAAGGCCAATATTATTCACATGGGCGATTTATACTTTAAAGACCGCTTTCCATACATTGATTTAGCTGCTGGAGGCTCTGTAACAGGCTACCGTGAAAACGTTAGTCTTATCCTCGATCGTTTAGACAATAAAACTAAGGTAATACCTGGTCATGGTGCGTTAGCCGATAAAAATGCACTGCTAAAATTCAAGCATATGCTTGATGACAGTATTAATTGGATGCGTGGTGAAATTGAAATGGGCCATGATTTAGCCACCATCAAAAAACAGGGCGTGCCAGCAAAATATGCTAATTGGGCTTGGGAATTTATCTCGGCAGATAAATGGATTGAAACCTTATATCAAGACCTAGCCGCTAAATCTTAACTAGAAAATCCATATCGGCATATCGATATCACCGTCGACTTACATACAAAAAAGCTTGTTGTTTTAAGCAAGCTTTTTTGTATAAATACCAATGTAGTTAAAGACAGAACATCCACTATGCCAGTGTTAAAGGCGCTTGCCTGAAATGCCATAATACCCAATACACTGGCTTCAAATCTTTTCCGCCAAAATCCCGAAAAGGTCTTGCGAAATAAAATAACCATTGCCAGGAAGCTAAAAATTGTTTGGCTTTTTGCCATATCGCTTCACCACCAGCTAAACGATAACAAGCTATAGCTTGGTTGATCATTCTGTTATTAGGCCCAATATAGCGATATAAGCTATGGATAAACACCAGCACATCTCGAACTTGTTGTGAGACAACGGATTTATGCTGTTGATTCGCCTCAAAATCAATAAATTTAACCTCACCAGCTTGCCAGCTGATATCACGCAAAGCTGGACGGCCATGAGCAAGCTGCATAGAGTGCAGTTTCGCTAAAGCTACGCTGACATCATTTAAAATGGGTTGCCATAAAGCTTGGCTAGTATGGTCCAGCAGATGATTAATCGTATTGCCAACGTCTTCGACAACCATGTAACCGTCACCATAATCGACAACCGCAGGCACTGGTGCACCTAAATGCCTAAGCGTATTTAATATACCAATTTCTTTATGCAAAGCAGCTGTGGAGTTTTGCTTTAATAAACGCATCGCACCAGCAAGATGCTCTACTTGCTTCAACCAATATCGCTTCCCCTGATATTCGAAAGGTACGATACGCTCGCCACGGTGTTCGCGATAAACCTTAGCTACATGTTGTTGAAAACCATTATTCTCAGTCATAAAACAACCTAGTCATCGACTCACTATTACTGATTGCTAAATTATCTTCCTAACGTTTATATAACTCAATTAAACCAATAGTTTTTAGTGCTTTTTCATAAAATATTAGCCATATATATAAACTTCATACATAGCTTGTATACAAACTAAAAACACAAAAGATACATTTAGTTACCATCGATGTTAATCAGTATGAATATCAGATCAATTCATCATTAAATAGAACACACGATAAATGACCATAAGTAATGACTAAGGTTAAAATGATTAGATAAACGGAACTAAGAGCAAACTGTTGATAGCTGAATAAGAAAAATGTTGTAGCTCAATATAATGGCTTTCCTCAAAAAAAAAGCGCCCTTTTGGGCGCTTAATCATTCTTGGCACTACCGATATGTTATTCAGTCACTATCGCTGTAGCACGATTTTCTAACAATACCGGAATACCTTCGGTAATAGGATACGCTAACTTATCAAATTTACAGATCAGCTGTTGCGACTCTTTGTCGTAATCTAGCTTTCCTTTACATACTGGGCAGGCCACAATTTCGAGTAATTTTTTATCAAATGCCATGAGACAATCCTTTTTTAGTTTGAGCCACTTGCTGTAATTGGCTCAACAATGCGTGATCAAATTCTGAGTTAAGCTTCGCATTTACAGGTAAATACCACCAGTTTGATTGTGCAAAATCGCGACATTTAACCGCATCTTTTTCAGTCATTAATAATGAATACTGTACGGATAAGTCACTTAATTGCTTTTGATCAAAAGCTTGGTGATCTGCGAACTCAACTGTTTTTACTACTTTATAGCCTAACTGGCTAATACTATTAAAGAAACGTTGCGGGTTACCAATACCAGCCATTGCAACGACACTATTTTGCTGATTAAACTTATCTTGTAGATTGTTGTCAACCAGACAAAGCGGTGCAGGTTCTAGTGCCATCAGCACTTCACCGTTTTGAGCTGGTCCGCCATTATTTATCACAAAATCAACTGAATTTAACCGCCACAAACCTTCACGTAAAGGACCGGCGGGTAACAAGCAGTGATTGCCATAACGACGCTCTCCATCCACTAAAGCAATTTCGATATCACGGCCTAAGGCATAATGTTGTAAGCCATCATCACTAATAATTACATCAACATCAAAGTCTGTTAATAATGTTTGCGCAGCGCTCACTCTCTTGGCGCCGACAACCATAGGCACTTGAGTGCGAGCCACTATCATTGCAGGCTCATCACCTACATCACTGGCTTTTGCATTAGGAGTAACAGCAACAACACCATCAACATTAACCCCATAACCTCGGCTTATTACACCTGGCTTGTAACCGTGTTGGCGTAACAGTTCAATTAAATAAATTACTGTCGGGGTTTTACCACTGCCTCCCGCGGTGATATTACCCACCACTATTACGGGTACGGGTAATACTTGCGCTTGTTTAAACCCAAAACTAAACAGTAACCGCCTAATAGTGGATATGAACCAAAATATCCCAGATAGTGGCAGTAATAACCATTTGGCCTGATGACCTTGGTACCAAATGCGATGAATAAGCTGTTGCATCACAACCACCTAATCATTATTGACTAAACTGCATCTGGTAAAGATTCGCATAAATGCCTGCTTGGGCAATTAACTCACTGTGATTACCGCGTTCAACAATTTTCCCTTGGTCGATAACCAAAATTTCATCAGCGCTTTCTATGGTTGATAAACGGTGTGCAATCACGATAGAGGTGCGATTATGACGAAGATTGTCGAGGCCTTTTTGAATCGCTTTTTCGGACTCAGTATCCAATGCTGATGTTGCTTCATCTAAAATTAACACTGGCGCATCACGTAACATGGCACGAGCAATGGCAATACGTTGGCGCTGGCCGCCTGAAAGCAACACACCATTTTCGCCGACTTGGGTATCAAGACCTTCAGGTAAAGTATCAATAAATTCCATGGCATAGGCTAATTCTGCGGCATGCACTATTTGTTCGCGAGTCACTTCACCTGGGTAGGCATAGGCAATGTTATTGGCAATAGTGTCGTTAAACAAGGTAACTTGTTGCGACACTAGAGCGACTTGATTACGAAGTGATTTTAGTTGGTAATCATAAATACTGGTGTCATCAAGACGGATATCACCGGTTGATAAATTACCATAAAAGCGAGTAATCAAACTGGCAATAGTCGATTTACCAGAACCTGAACGACCTACTAATGCAACCGTTTTACCCGGCTTAACTTCAAAATCAATCCCGTTAAGTGCAGACTTTTCTTGGCCAGGATATGCAAATGTCACATTATCAAAGGTCAACTTACCTTCAACTCTATCAATACTAAATACGCCATTATCAGGTTCTGGCGCAGTGTCTAATAATTCAAATACTGTGGTACAAGCGGCAATACCACGCTGAAATTCCGCATTAACACGGGTTAAGTTTTTAATCGGTTGTAGCATGGCTAACATGGCGCCTAAAATAGCCGCGAACGTACCAGCGGTTAAATCGGTTTTCATGCTATCCCAAGTGGCAGCATACAACACAAACGCCAATGCGAATGAACCAATCACCATAATGAGCGGCTGGCTGATTGACTGTGCAACCGCTAGCTTCATGTTTTGGTAGCGATTACGATCGTTAACTTGAAAAAAGCGTTCAACCTCAGTTTTTTGTCCACCAAACACTAATACGTTTTTATGGCCCTTAATCATCTGTTCTGTGGTTGCGGTTACACCGCCCATAGCAGATTGAATTTGCTTAGACACCTTGCGAAAGCGCTTACTGACTACACTGATAACCACACCCATGATGGGGCCTATCACCAAAATACATAATGACAATTTCCACGAATAGTAGAACATAATGCCTAACATACCGATGGCCGTCATGCTGTCACGGACGATTGAAATTAACGCACTGCCTGATGCTCGAGCAATTTGTTCGGTATCAAACGTAACGCGCGAAATCAAATTACCGCTATTTTCACGGTCAATATAACTCACAGGTAAACGTAGGTAATGCTCAAACACTTGTTGACGCATATCCATAATGAGCTGAGCACTCATGTATGACACACAATAGGTCGACACAAAGTTAGCCACACCACGTAAGCTAAACATTAAAATAACCGCAATTGGGGCCATTAACATAATGTCTTTATTGGCGTTAAAGCCACCGTGCGTTGGTAAGTCGACACCGGCGACTATCGCAGGCGTTTGACTAAAGCCTTCATCAATAAACGGCTTAATAAATGCGATAAACGCTGCATCGACAGCGCCATAAGTAATAAGACCTAGAACAGCCATAATAAACATAGCTTTCATCGGTACGACATAGGCCATCAAACGTTTGAAAACGACCCACATTTCATTTTTAGGTGATGCTGACATTGAATCCAATACTTAACTAGCAAACATGAATAACATTCTACTCTGCTTTAAGTGACTCACCAAATCTAAACAAACGGTTATACCAAAATGGGGCAATTTGCTGACGGTAAGTGGTCACTTTGTAGCCTTCAGTTGTGAAGTTGATGCTTATTTGGCCGACATGGCCAGTTTGTAACATTTTACTGCCTTGTTGTTGATACCTCGCCATAATATCTGGTTTAGGAAACCCATATTGATTAGAGAAGCCAGCGGTAAAAATAGCTAATTGGGGGTTAACACTATCAATAAAGGCTGGGGTAGATGAGGTGCGACTACCGTGGTGCGGAACGAATAAAATATCGGCTTGAATATCTGCATTTACCGCCAAAAGTGCTTGCTCTCGTGGAGCTTCAATGTCTCCGGTTAACAACACCGTTGACTGACCGTCAAACAATTTAACCACGCAGGAACGGTTATTATCATTACTATTGGCGCTTAAAATATTTGGGATAAAACTCAATTGTACGCCGCGCCACAATAATTCACCGTCACAAGTTCGCACGCTATGTGATGATTCAGTTAACGCTGAGGCTGACGCTGAAAAATCAGCAATTAATGCCGCCTGTGGAAATTGATCGACCAACACGTTTAATCCACCAGCATGATCATTATCGTCATGACTCACAACAATATAATCAACATAACGGATACCTTTACTGGCCAAAAAAGGCAATATTGCACGTTGAGCATAACTGAACTCCCCATAAGCAGCGCCAGTGTCGTAAATAATTCCGTGCTGCCCTTGTTGTAAAACCACTGCCATTCCTTGAGCCACATCGATGGCATGAAGTTGCCATGGTGTTTCACCTAACGAAGACGCTGGTGAAAACACTATCTCATGAGTCACTAACTTGTTCATGATGATGGGCAGCATTAGTACTGCCACTACAACGCTATAACTCCATTTTCGCTGACTCGGTACGTATCTGCGTAGCACCAACAACATCAATGCTAAAACAAAAAACATTCCCCCCGCTAGCTCTTTCTCGGTTAGCACCAGTTGATTTAACGGCAAATCATCGCTCAGCTGTAATAACCATGCAAAAGGCTCCAAACTTAAGAAATATCATTAAACTAAAACTTTGCAATGAAGCAATATCAATGCCTAGCACCCACAAAATCCATAACGCCAGTAACCAAATGCAAAAACTCAACAGGGTTAATGGAATAACTACCAAGCTAAACCAAGGCACCAGCAGCATATTCAACCAAATACTATGAGGTGCAATGCCACCAAATAATATCCCTTGCAAAATGCCGAGCAACAGCGCTAAACGCCATTGAATCGACCACAAAATACCGAGTCCATGTAAAATGTTATCCTTCAGCAGCATAACTTTTTCAATACATCTGTCAGTCAAAGTAAGCTCGGGGACATCAATGCTTCGATTAACGAGAACAGGGTCTAGGTTAGATGGCTGATCTATCGAGTCAGGTTTCACCGACAATAGAATAATCACCAATGCCCCAAAAGATAACCACAACCCAGCACCTAACGATGCAAAAGGATCCACCAACAGCACAAAAAATAATGCATAAGCAAGTCGATCCCAATGATGACTAAATTGTTTAATAAAACTAAATATCAACAATAAAAACAGCATCAACAATGCGCGTTGAGTGGCAATAGCAAAACCCGATAAGTAGCCATAACCTAAGGTAAATACTGCTGCAAATACCATTGCCAGTTGGATTTTACCCAAATGCTGCCATGAAAATGCATAGCGACTTATCCCAATCAAAATGCCATAAAATAATCCGAAAACTACCGACAGATGTAAACCTGAAATCGCGACTAAATGCCCTGCTCCGGTCTGTTGCAACTGCTGCCAACGTTGAGAGGTTAATGCGCTTTTATCGCCAAAAATCAAAGCGTGTAAAATATCGCCATGAGAAAACTGCCCCAATAAAGGTGATAATATTTCCATGATTTGTTGACGCATTGAGCTACTGTGACTAAGCAACTCTGCTTGCTTAACACGACCTTTAGCGACAATATGCTGGCTAATAAAATACTTTTGCTGGTTAAAACCGCCTTGATTTTGGATGCTTGAGATCCCTTTAACTTTTGCATTAAATTGCCATATTTGGCCAACAACAATTTTATCTGGCTTTTGCCATGTTAATCGGTAATATCGCTGCACATTATTAAGCGCCAACGTCTCAAAAAATGCGTCTTGATGGGGTTTTGCTATAACGCGCACATCAAAACTAATCCAGTCGCGGTTTTGGCTAACTAGTGATACTATCTGCGCCTTAAACTCGATTTGTTGCGACTTTTCAACATATTGATGCATATATAGACAATGAAATAACAGGCTCAGCCAAATGACGGCGAATAAACAGCCTGCCATAAGCGGCCCTTTGCGAAGACAAAGAAGCATAGCCAAGAATAGAATGGGCAAACACCATATTGGTGCCAGCGAAGGCCATAACATCGCTGATAAAGAACAGGCGCAAAAGCCATAGATAAATCGATTCATAATGAATTAGTTAAGACATTAATCGACAAATATGCCAAAAAAATTAATACAAAGATTTATGCCAAAACCAGAAACACTCCGTGAACATAAGTATTTGCGGATGTTTGGCAAACTATTGCACAAGCCTAATTTGTGGGCATTGAATCGCAAATCAGCTCCAGGAGCCTTTGCTGTTGGGCTATTTGTGGCTTGGCTCCCCATGCCATTTCAAATGGTTGTTGCTGCAGGATTTGCCATTATGTTTAACGTCAACCTTCCCGTTGCTGTGGCGCTGGTATGGATAACAAATCCACTGACGATGCCAATTATGTTTTATGGAGCCTACTTGTTAGGCACTAAAATCCTAGGACATAAAGCACAAGCATTTCAGTTTGAAGCCAGCTGGGCATGGATTGAAGCCTCAGTATCAACTATCGGCCCGCCTTTTCTTGTTGGTTGCCTAGCACTAGCCATTATCAGTGCTTTGGTAGGGTTTATTGTCATTAAAAGCATGTGGCGCTATTCAGTTCTGTTTAAATGGCAAAAACGTAAAGGCCAGTAACACCTCATAGATTGATTAATGTACTTGTATTAAGGCCGCTACTGCGGCCTTTTCTATAAGTTAGAGATGTTGATTTAAATTTTGTGCCATCCGCTTTGCTAAACGCGAAAAATCTGCAATTTCTTGGTCTGTTAACCCACTTTTCATTAACTCATTCACACGTGACTCTGCGGTAGATATTTTGTTAACAATCTTAATTCCCGCAGGGCTTAAGCCTAAAAAGTAACTGCGTTTATCGCTAGGATTATCTGATTTTTCAGCATACTTAAGGTTAATTAATTCTTTAATCAACCGTGCGAGTTGCGCCTTATCAATCAATGTTTTTTGCACTATATCATTCGCTGTTACTTGTTTATCTTGGTTAGCAATTATTTTTAACACCCGTAAATGTAATGGCGTTAACCCAAATTCAGCACTATCAATAGCATGACGCAATGAACGCTTTACACTGTGTAATAAATTAAACAACGGCTCTTTTATATTTTCAGACATAAGACATCCTCAGAATCATTTTAATACCCCAGCAGCATCAAATTCAATTACAACAACCAACAACTAGTTGACTTTATCAACAACAACCGATATAGTGGACATTATCTACTAATGACAAGGTTAATGCAATTATCAGTTGCTGCAAACGAGTGATTAAACCCCAACGCTTTGCTAACCTAAACGACAGGCAAGTTATTATGAAAAACCAATCAGCTAAAAAATCACCAACCCGATTAACTTATATCAGTGACATTATTGAAATAAGCCCTTATTTACGTAGATTGGTGTTGAGTGGCGAGCAACTGGCTAATTTCCCTGCCGATCAACAAGGGGCCTATGTAAAAGTATTAATACCGCAACCCGGTGAAACCAACGTAAATATGACGTTAACCGGTCCTAATGCTGCGATTAAGCGCTCATATACCATCAGGGAGTTTGATCCTGTGCGTGGTCAACTTAGCTTAGATTTTGTGATAAATAAGCATACGGGGCCAGCAACCGATTGGGCAAAATTAGCTAACGTTGGCGATACCGTCGCAATTGCAGGCCCTGGGCCATTAAAAATGAATCGATTCGATTTCAATGACTACTTATTATTTGGAGATTCCACGTCTATCAATGCCGTTGATGCATTGATAAAGCGGCTTCCCGCCACCGCTAAAGGGCATATCATCATGTTGGTGAATAGCCATCAAGAGCAAGCGCTGCTCAGTCAACACCCATTATTGAAAACCCATTGGTTAGTACTTAATGACAGTATCACTGCAGAACAACAGATAGCTTGGTTATTAGATAAACTTGAACACTTCGGTGATTTACCTGTTGAGACACAAGTTTTTGTCGGCTTAGAGGCCACCCAAGTTAGATTAGTAAAGCAATACTTGCTTGAGCAACAACAATTACCATTAAGTTCGATCAGTGCTACGGGATACTGGAAGCGAAATACTGATGCTGACACGTTTGGTAAACAAAAGCAGATGCAGCCGTTGTAGTGATTTTTTGTTTAGTTAAGCAAAGAACTGATTAAATGATGGGCCGTAAAAATCACACGTTTCGACTATTTGTCATTTTAGTTTGTCATATGTGTGGCAAAACAAGGCGCTGTTTCTTATTTCTGGTTACGTCAATAGCATGTCCACTACCAATGAATGCAACACAATTAGCTGGTCAAAGGACTTTTTTGACGCGGTAGATTACAAGCGGAGGTTCGTTAGACTGCGATAAGCCCACACCACCAAATGCAGTGTAAGTAATCCACTGAAACTAACCGCAAAGAAAAGTAATGCAATGGATTCAACGGTCTTAGGCGTGTCCGCATAACAATACCACCAAAGTGGCCATGCAATTATGCTCAGTAAGGTTAATTGCCACATGCAACGTTTACAACGGCCAATTTTTTGTATAAAAACAGAGTCGGAACATTGGTTACAGGACATAACTGCTTTCTTTATCATTTATGCTCAGGATATTGATTATCAAACTCGCTCGCCAACATGGCATACAGATACTCGTCACCCCATGCGCCTTTAAAAAACACATTGTTAATAAAATGACCTTCACGACGAAACTGCAATTTTTCTAAAAGTGCTGCACTGGCTAGATTGAGGCAATCTGTTTGAGCAATAACTCGATGACGAGATAATTCTACAAACAAATATTGCAATAAACGCGTTAGCGCTTGTGCTGCTATTCCCTGCCCTTGAAATGCAGGAGCGATCGTAAAACCGACTTCAACTTGGCTGTCATCAATAAAATGTAGCGCCAGATCGCCCATTAACAACTCATGCTGATCACTAATGGCTAATTGATACCATTGCCCTGCTTTAGCAAAATCTTGGTAATGGGTCGAATTGAATAAGCTTAGCGCATCTTGATAGTGGTAATCGGTCCAACTCTGATATCGAGCAACATTAGGATCCGCTCTATAGGCGGTAAATGCCGTTAAATCATTAAGACTAAATGGCCTGATGATTAAACTACCCGAGGTTAACGTAGGACACTTTAATGAACATAAACTTGAATCACTGTCCATATCAACCTCATTCATTTATAGAGTCTACCTTCCCGCTAATGCAGTGGCTGGCGCAATTTTAGTCGCTTTCCACGCAGGGTAAATGGTTGCAATAAGGCTCATGAATAGGCCCATTAACAATACAACTAATACATCTTGATAATGTAATTCAGAAGGAAGGAAATCAATAAAATAAATATCCGATGCTAATAGTTGAATACCTAATATCTGCTCAAGACTGCTGGCAATAGCACTTAAATTATATGCTAGAGTGACCCCTAATATGCCACCAATAGTGCACCCCATCAGTCCATTTAAAGCACCTTGCAGAATAAATATCGCCATAATGGCCCCACGATGAAGCCCCATTGTCATCAGAATCGCAATTTCAGAGGCTTTATCGCGCACTGCCATAACAAGTGTCGACACAATATTAAAACACGCCACAGCAATAACCAGCGCTAACACCAAATACATCACTAAACGAACGAGTTGAATATCTTGGTATAAATGCCCTTGTGTGCGAGTCCAATCATTAATGTATAAATACTGCTCTTGGGCAAATCCTAAATCACGAGTGATACTTGCTGCATTAAACACATTATTGACTTGAATTCGGACCCCAGAAACGGCAGAATCCAGCTCGAGCAAATCGGCTAAATAATCAAGCGACACATAAGCTTGAGTCGATTCAATTTCGCCACCCAACTCGAACACGCCAGACACCACAAAGCGATGGCTTTTGGCCGACGTTAACTGGCTGTTATTAGCATCTGGGGTATACATCGCCAAGGTGTCACCCACCTTCAAGCCCAACTTAGTTAATAAACTGCGGCCAAGCACGATATGATTTTCATCACTGCTTAATGAATGCCATGCATCGACAGACATATAATCAGCAATGCTGGACACGTCAGATTCATGTTTAATATCAATACCGTTGACGATTAACCCTTGAAACCCGCCTGGCTTTTGCACTAACCCTTGCAAGCGCACAAAAGGAGCAACGCCAGTAATCTGCGGCATATTTGAAGCACTTTTGGCAATATCCTGCCAATCGGCAATGGGTTGGTTAACCCCAACGAGTTCGCCGTGAGACACCACGCCTAATAACCGGTCTTGTAATTCTTTTTCAAAACCATTCATGGCAGATAACACCACAATTAGCACACCCACACCTAAGGCAATACCCGCAGTTGATGCAAATGAGATAAAACCGATAAAGCCATTAGACTGTCTGGCACGGAAAAAACGCCAGCCAATTGTTAACGGTAACCACTTACTCATTCGGCTAGCCCTGTTGGAGATGTTGCAGCAACAACTTGCAAAATGCCGTCTTTCATTGTCAATTGACGATCCATCTTGGCTGCTAATTTATGATCATGAGTAACCACCACGAACGCCGTACCAAATTGCTGCGCTAACTCGCGGATCATCGCATAAACATTATCACCACTGCTGGCATCCAAATTACCTGTAGGTTCATCGGCTAATACTAACTTTGGTTTGTTGATAAGTGCTCTGGCAATCGCCACACGTTGACGTTCACCACCCGACAATTGCGCCGGAATATGCTGCAAACGATGACCTAACCCCACACGTTCAAGTAAATTTTTTGCGTCTACCAAGGCTTGCGTTTTATCTCTGCCTTGAATAAATGCTGGCATCGCCACGTTTTCAATCGCGGTAAACTCTGGCAATAAATGATGAAATTGATAGATAAAGCCCAAATCCTGATTACGTATTTGTGCCTGACGCGCACTAGACAATTGATATAAATCTTCGCCGTCTAATAACACGGTTCCAGACGTTGGCGTGTCTAAGGTACCCATGATATGTAAAAGCGTACTTTTACCCGATCCAGAACTGCCTACAATGGCTAGCTGCTCACCCTTATACACGGTTAAATCAACACCCGATAATACCTGAGTGGTCACTTCACCGTCATGATAATGCTTACTGACGTGTTGAACTTGTAATAACGCTTGTTGTGTCTGGCTCATTATTCGTATCTCAAAGCGGTAGCAGGTTGAACCCTTGCGGCGGACAACGCAGGATAAAGAGTGGCAATTAAAGTAATCAATAAAGTGCCTAAGATGATGAAACTCAATTGCGCTAATGACAATTCCACAGGTAGCGTCTGACCGACACCTAAAATAGAAATACCAACAGTGGTTAATATTTCATTCAAGTTAAGCGTTAACACAATGCCCGCAATCGCGCCAAGCATTAACCCTAACATCGCATTAAGCGAGCCTTGCACAATAAAAATATTCATCACTGAAGTAGTCGTTAACCCTTGGGTTTTTAGCACCGCAACATCGGTTGTTTTATCCACCACCATCATCACCAATGCTGACACAATATTAAATGCCGCTACGGCGACAATTAAACTGAGCATGAGTGACATCATATTTTTTTCCATTTTTACGGCGGCAAATAAATGACCAAAATCTTGGCGCCAATCACGAGTTTTGATGTCGATATTTTGCTTCGCAAATCCAGCAACCAGTTTGGGTGCTAACGCTGGCGCGGAAAATGGATCGTTCAAATAGACCCGTAATTCATTAATGGTATTACTGTCTTGGCGCATCAATTTACGCGCATCTTTATAATGTACATAGGCAACACTTGAATCGACTTGCGAGCCCATTTCAAATACACCTGCAACAGTAAATTTACGCTGACTCGGCACCGGGCCCATTGGTGAATACACCACCCCATCACCGCTTAACACTCTAACCTTATCGCCCGCTTTAACGTCTAATTTGCGGGCTAGATCGGTGCCGAGCACAATTGAATACTTGCCAGCTTGTAACGTTGAAAAAGCATCTGAATAAGTATGAGCCGCAATGCTCGACAATGATTGCTCAAGCTCTGGGTAAACCCCATACATTTGTATCGCTTGAATGTTACTGCTCGATTGGATCATAGCTTGCGTAGTCGCACTTGGCACAATGCCACGAATATTTTGTAATAAATATTTATCCGCCAACAGGCTTTGGCTACTTTGTTGCCAATCCCTAAATCCCATATCACTGATAAGGGTCATCTGCGGCACCGCCCCTAAAATGCGATTTTTTAGCTGGCCTTCGAGTCCATTCATCACTGAACTGACCACAATTAATGCTGCAACACCTAAAAAAATACCCGATACCGCAAAGAAGGTAATAAAAGAGGCAAAAGCATTCGCTTTTCGGGCTCGCCAGTAACGGTAGCCGATAAAAAATGAAAATCCTAAATTCATAAAAAAATACTAATCCTGTGCGCCTATTGGGGCGTATAAGTCAGACAATCAGGCAAAATGTGAATATGAAAACAACAAGCCAGCGTGTATGACTTGCTAAATCATTAAGTTGGGCACGATAATAGGGCTATTAGTGTGATAAATAAAGAGGCAAACCTTGATACCTGACAGCAATTCTTATTTTAGTGTGCCTCACCACTTTAATGTGTACTTAGCTTCGTGGGATGCAAACCAAGCTTTACCCACAGATGATGAACTCCGCGACATGCAATCTGTTGGGTTAAAACTACTGACCGAAGTGAAAAGTCTTGAAGCAAATTGTTTACTGCAACTGCGCAATTTAGACAATGATGCTAAAGCCGTGGTCGACTTTTTAAAGCTACAATCGCGTAAAGTCGATTTAGTATTGCAACACGTATTAGAAAAAGAAGTTCAAGATGGTGAGTTATTTAAAGGTGATCAATTTGGTGGCAGTGGAATTAGTATCATTTCTTCACGTCCATTAGTTGTAAATGAACACGTTAAGACCCACATCTATTTGCATACAGAATTAGTGGCATTGTTGTGTCTGTGCCAAATACAAAGCTGCACCCCAGTATCAACAGATGACGCCACCGAAACCGCATATTGGCGCTGTGAGCTTGAATTTAGCCAAATACTTGAAGATGATATTGAGCAATTAGTCAAAGCAAGCTTGAATGTACAACAAAAAATGCTCAAAAAACGTAAACAGAATATCGATAAACAGCGTAGCTGAAGCCTCGCCTCATTCAATACGACTTGATCGCAAACGGAACTGACAAAGATTTCAATGAACCTATTTAGTGTACTCACGCCGCCGAGTGTAAAAAAAGGGCAACAAACGCAAACTTTGGCAACATTGGGTGGCGTGTCGCAAGCCATCACCCTCGCCAATTTAATCAATAACCATGCTGGTACCAGTATTATTGTCACTCACGATACGCCTAGTGCGTTATCGCTTGAGGTCGAACTGAGTTATTTATTAAACCACATCAATGTGAATGTGTGTTTGTTCCCCGATCGTGAAACCTTGCCTTACGATAGCTTTTCGCCACACCAAGACTTGATATCGCAGCGACTTGAAACCTTAGCCAATATTGGTCAAAGCCAGCACAATGTGGTCATAGTACCAGTAAATACCTTAATGGTTCGCCTACCACCTAAATCGTTTATGACCGCCAATGTTATGGTGCTTAATAAAGGCGACACATACAGTTTACAGCAAGCCAGGCAACACCTTACTGATACCGGTTACCATATCGTCGATCAAGTATATGAACATGGTGAGTTTGCTATTCGTGGCTCTATTATCGATATTTTCCCTACTGGCTCAAAACAACCATTACGCATAGAGTTGTTTGACGATGAAGTCGAATCGATACGCTTTTTTGATGTTGATACCCAGCGTTCAGGCATGGCTCGCGATGCGATTCGTATGCTGCCAGCCAAAGAATTCCCAACCGACAACCATGCTATTGAAGGTTTTAGACAACGTTATCGTCGTCGCTTTGAAGTAATTTCAAAAGAAGCCGAGTCAGTTTATCAACTCGTTAGCCGTAATTTAATGCCCGCAGGCATCGAAAACTACTTACCGTTGTTTTTCGATGACACTGCAACATTGTTTGATTATTTACCGCAAAACAGTCAACTCATCACCTTAGGCAATATTGAAAAAGCCAGCTTAGCGCACTTACATGAGGTCAACGTTCGCTACGAAGACCGACGAGTTGATCCACTAAGGCCGTTATTGGCGCCAAAAGAACTTTACTTGCTTAATGATGAATTATTCGCGGCATTTAAATCTTTTACTCGTACCCAATTATTACAGCAATATATTGCCACCGACACCAATAATGCCGGCGAGCCGCTAGCTGAAGTTGCACTACCAACGCATACCCTCATCGCTAACGTTGAAACACTGCCAGACATCAATGCTAACCATAAACTCAAACAACCACTCATTGCGTTACAAGAGTATTGTCAGCAGCATCCAAAATTAGTGTTTAGTGCCGAATCGGAAGGCCGCCGTGAAGCCCTGTTAGACTTATTTGCCAAAATTGACATTAAACCCAAGCAGTTTGCTCATCTTAACGACTATCTAGCAGCCAAAGACAATATCGGTTTAATCGTGTCACCTTTGGCGCGAGGTTGTGTGCTAACCGACACCGCAAAAGGTGCCGTGAGCATCATTTGTGAAACCGAACTGTTTGGTCAGCGTATTTCGCAGCAACGTCGCCGCGAAAAGCAAAAGCAAGTTAGCACCGATGTTTTAGTTAAAAACCTAGCTGAACTTAAAGTCGGTCAACCTATTGTCCACTTAGAGCATGGTGTCGCGTTATACCAAGGATTAGAAACGCTCGATACTGGCGGTTTGGTTGCAGAATACTTAAAACTGGAATATTCAGGTGGTGACAAGTTGTATGTGCCAGTGTCGTCACTGCATCTTATCAGTCGCTACAATGCCAGCGGCGATGGTAATACTCACCTCAATAAGTTAGGTAACGAAACCTGGGCTAAGGCCAAGAAAAAAGCCATCGAACGTATTCGTGATGTGGCCGCAGAATTGTTGGATGTCTATGCCCGTCGTCAAGCTCGCCCTGGCGATGCAATGAGTATTGATGAAGAAGAATACGCCCAATTCAGTCAAGGTTTTCCCTTTGAAGAAACCGTCGACCAAGAAAGTGCCATTCACGCAGTACTTGAAGACATGCAAGCACCACGCGCAATGGATCGCTTAGTCTGTGGTGACGTAGGTTTTGGCAAAACAGAAGTGGCCATGCGAGCAGCATTTGTTGCCGTGAATGCCGGTAAACAAGTGGTGGTGTTAGTGCCGACTACCCTACTTGCCCAGCAACACTACGAAAACTTTAAAGACCGTTTCGCTGATTGGCCTATCGTTATTGAAGTGATGTCACGCTTTAGAACCGCTAAAGAGCAAAGCAGTGTTGTCGAACAACTGTCTGAAGGTAAAGTCGATATCGTTATCGGCACCCATAAGTTACTGTCTTCAGAAGCTAACTTCGATAACCTCGGGTTATTAGTCATCGACGAAGAACACCGCTTTGGTGTGCGTCAAAAAGAAAAAATTAAAGCATTACGTGCCAATGTCGACATTTTAACCCTCACCGCCACACCGATTCCGCGGACATTGAACATGGCCATGTCGGGTATGCGAGATTTATCGATTATCGCCACCCCTCCGGCTAAACGTTTGGCTGTAAAAACCTTTGTGCGTGAATATGACAAAGCCACTGCACGAGAAGCCATTTTGCGTGAAATTTTGCGTGGTGGCCAAGTGTATTATCTGCATAATAATGTTGAGACCATTGAAAAAACGGCGCAAAATATTCGCGATTTACTGCCAGAAGCCCGCGTCATAACCGCCCATGGGCAAATGCGTGAACGCGATCTTGAAAAAGTCATGTCCGACTTTTATCACCAACGTTTTAACGTGTTGGTATGTACTACCATTATCGAAACCGGTATCGATGTGCCTAGTGCCAATACCATCATTATCGACCGAGCCGATATGTTTGGTTTAGCACAATTGCACCAGCTTCGCGGCCGTGTTGGACGATCGCATCATCAAGCCTATGCTTATATGATGACGCCACATCCTAAACGCATGACCCCAGATGCCCGTAAGCGTCTTGCAGCCATTGAAGCCCTAGAAGATCTTGGCGCAGGTTTTTTACTCGCCACTCAGGATTTAGAAATTCGCGGTGCGGGCGAATTGCTTGGCGACGAACAAAGTGGCCATATCTCAAAAATTGGTTTTAGCTTATACATGGAAATGCTGGAATCTGCCGTAAAAGCCCTCAAAGAAGGAAAAGAGCCTTCTTTAGCCTATATGATGAGTGCCAAAGCAGAAATTGATTTACGCATTCCGGCATTATTACCAGAAGATTACGTCAGTGATGTTAATATGCGCTTATCATTGTATAAACGTATCGCTAACTGCGAAACCGACACCATGCTCGATGAACTTAAAGTCGAATTTATTGACCGATTTGGTATGTTACCTGTGCCAACCCGTAATTTGATGGCGATTACTCTGTATAAACATCAAGCAACCGCGTTAGGTATTCATAAAATTGAAATGCATGCCAAGGGTGGCAGTGTCGAATTTGGTCAAGAAAATCACGTCGATCCGATGTTTATTATTGGTTTGTTGCAAAACCAACCACAAATCTATCGAATGGACGGGCCAAATAAGTTAAAGTTCAACATTCCTGCTGAGACAAGCAAAGAGCGTCTTGAGTTAATCAACACCCTGCTTGGACAGTTCGCTAAACATCAAATTTTGGAGACAAATAGTGCTTCGTAAACTTGCGATTTCTATCGCCGCTATCACAGCGCTATCCCACAGCTTTTCAGCCCATGCAGAATCATGGTTTGAAGTTGAAGTGTTTGTATTTGAACGCCAACAACCGTCAGTTGAAAAATGGCTAAATGCTACACCGCCCAAACTCAGTAAAGACACGGTGGATATCATTACTCCAGTGATCAGTACCGACATAACCGGAGTAGCCGTTGGCTTAAATGGTTGTACTTCAACCGACTGGACCAATGGCTCAAGTAACTGTAATGACCCAAAAATCAGTAACAGTATCGCGGCTCATCCAAGCGAGGTTCCGTTTAATATCGGAGCCAACAAGCCGCAAACCGCTTATTTAGGTCAAGGTCCATTACTGCTGGCTCAAAGCCAGGGTAAGTTTAATGACTTAATGAGAACCATTAGCCGCGAACCTTATGTTAAAAGCCTAGTGCATTTAACCTGGCAACAAAATATGCAGTCGCGCAGACGCGCTAAGCCTGTGCGAATATTTGGCGGAAAGGATTTTTCAAAAAGTTTTGAATATCATGGTTTAGCTGTCAAAAAGCCAACTCAAACAGAAGCCATGCCAAGCACAGAATTTGGTGCTTTAGGTAACTTTTATGAAGCGCCAAAAATAGGCCCTGTATGGGAGTTAGATGGCTCGATAAACATTTATCTCAGCCATTACCTGTATATTGAAAATAATCTGGCTTTGCGTAAACCGACTCAAAAGATGCTTGAATCAAGTCCTTTAGAGTTTAATGAATATGCGGCTCTAGACATTGAAGGTAAAAAGCAACTAGCACCTTATTTAGAAAGCATCCCCCTTATTCAGAATCGCCGTGTGCGAAGTGGTGAGATCCACTACTTTGATCACCCGCAGCTGGGTGTCGTGATGCAAATTCGTAAAATGGCCCAACCTACTAATGTTAAACCAATTGATTTAACCGAGCGTGCTACCACTAGCCAACCAGCACCCTATACTGGTTAACAGCTCGATAGCTTAATACTAAAAAACCGGATCAATTGATCCGGTTTTTTGCTTAATGGCATAGCTCATTTACTCGATAACCTCAACTCTGGAGAATTAATACATCCCTTAACTCGAGCAGTGGTTATTTAAACAATTTACAACGATTGAACAATGCGAGTGATGTCCATCGCCAATTGCTGAGCAGCTTGCCAACGTGTTTGCTGTTCAAGAGCCAGCAAGGATTGTGAAGTATTACCTTTTAGCGATAATGCGGTATGTGTAGGCTCTGCAGCCGGCCAATCAAACTCGGTTAATAAAGCATTAACGCCAGCAGGATCATTACAGACCAAAATCATATCACAGCCAGCATCTAACGCCGCCTTAGCACGGCCAAGGTAGTTACCTGCAAAGCTGGCCCCCTTCATGCCTAAATCGTCAGAAAAAATCACCCCATCAAAACCTAATTGTTGACGTAAAATAGTTTGTAGCCAGTAAGATGAAAAGCCTGCGGGATTAGGGTCAATATTTGAATAAACCACATGCGCTGGCATCACACCTTGTAGCTGCTGAGAACCTATCAAGTGCTTAAATGGCTGCATATCAAAAGCTTCCACTTGCTCTTTAGTCCTTGGATCAACTGGCATGGCAATATGTGAATCGGCAGCAACACTGCCATGGCCAGGAAAATGTTTTCCTACCGCAGCCATACCGGCCTCATTCATGCCAATGATGAACTGCTGTGCTAATGCACTGACTTCATCAGGATCTGCGCTAAAACTGCGTTTACCGATCACTTCACTTATACCATTTACGTCTAACACAGGCGCAAAACTTAAATCAATATCGCACGCTAACAACTCAAGAGCCATTAAAAAACCACACTCTTTCGCCCATTGTTTAGCTAATGTTAAATCACCTTTAGCAGCAGGTAAAATATCACCCATGGCAGGTATTAAACTAAAACCTTCACGAAAACGTTGAACTCGGCCACCTTCATGATCGACCGCAATTAATAATTCAGGGCGAATACTGCGAACACTTTTAACCAATTCAATTAATTGATTTTTATTTTCACAGTTGCGGCTAAACAATATAATGCCACCTACCTGCGGATGCTGTAATTGCGCAGTTTCTGTTGCAGATACAGTTAAACCTGCAAGATCCATCATTAAATAGCTCAAATCTTTCCCTTATCTATAAAGCTGACTATCACGTCAGGTTAATCAAGTCACATTATGCATCAAGTATAAGGCTGGCTAATGTGAGAATAATGCATCAAAAAATCTAATGAACAGTCATTGATTAATGTGTGGGATACTCTACCAAGAATAGGAGATAAACCGCCAACATTACTTTTGACGATTATACTCACTTATAATGAAAACAATAAACGACTCAGCAAGGGTTAAACAACATGATTAGTGTATTTGACATGTTCAAAATTGGTATCGGTCCATCTAGCTCACATACAGTGGGTCCTATGAAGGCAGGTAAAACTTTTATACAGCATGTCGCTGATAATAATTTATTAGCGGATACCGACGAGTTACAAACAGAATTATTTGGATCTTTAGGTCAAACAGGCAAAGGCCATGGTACCGGTAAAGCGGTCATTTTAGGGCTAATGGGTGAAGACCCAGAAACCGTAGATACCGATGGGATTGATGCCATTTTAGACGCAGTGTCTACGACTCAAAAACTCACCTTAGCAGACGGACGTCAGGTTAAATTTACTCGCGAGTCTGGGGTAACTTACCATAGACGCAAAACCTTGCCGGCACATGCTAATGCCATGACCTTATACGCATTATCTAAAGGCGAATGCATATACCAGCGTACCTATTATTCGGTTGGTGGTGGGTTTATTCTTGATGAAGATGAAATAACTCAACGTAATGCTTCTCCAGCAACGCCAATTGAACAAGCACCTTATGACTTCAACAGTGCACTGCAATTACTGCAATTGTGCTGCGACAACGGCTTAAGCATTTCATCATTAATGATGGCTAATGAGCTTAGCATTGCCAGTGAAGATGAGATCAAACAAGGTTTGTGGAAAATTTGGCAAACCATGAAAAACTGCGTTGAACGCGGTTATCAAAAGGAAGGCATATTGCCAGGCGGTTTAAAATTACGCCGACGTGCCCCAGCGCTCTACCGCCGCTTAAAAGCGGAAGGGAGAAATAACACAGACCCATTGACCGCTATGGACTGGGTTGATTTATTTGCTTTATCGGTTAATGAACAAAATGCAGCAGGCGATCGAGTTGTAACTGCCCCAACAAACGGCGCCGCAGGGATTATCCCGGCAGTATTGTGTTACTACGATATGTTTGTGCAAGAAGTCGATATCGATGTGTGCAGCCGCTATCTGTTAACCGCTGCTGCCATTGGTATTTTGTACAAGAAAAATGCCTCGATTTCTGGCGCTGAAGTGGGTTGCCAAGGCGAAGTGGGCGTAGCCTGTTCAATGGCAGCCGGTGCGTTAACTGAAATTATGGGCGGAACCGTAGAACAGGTTGAGAATGCCGCTGAAATTGGCATGGAACATAACTTAGGTTTAACCTGCGATCCAGTTGGCGGCCTAGTACAAGTGCCTTGTATTGAACGTAATGCTATGGGTGCAGTAAAAGCGATTAATGCTTCACGCATGGCACTTCGCGGTGATGGTAATCACAAAGTGTCATTGGATAAAGTCATTAAAACGATGATGGAAACCGGTAGAGACATGCGCAGTAAATACAAAGAAACCGCAAAAGGTGGTCTTGCGGTGAACATCGTCGAATGTTAATTAACGTATTCATTTAATCTGCTCAATTCTAAATGCCTGTTAGTGAACCTAACAGGCATTTTTGTATCCTTTTAACGGGTCGTTAATCTGTTAATGATTCATTGTGAAATCAATTAATTGAATGACTTGTTTTCCCTTGCTCCACCATATAAAGGGACGGTATAAAATGCATACGAGCACGCGCGAACCAAAGAGAGACCTTTGCTCTTAGTGGGCCTGTGCAGGCTTAATATAAGCCTTGGTTCCCCAAAGTGGAACTGTCGAAAGGCTGTGTTTGAAGCTTCCCGATGTTTCTTTGGTAGAGTAAGAAACATACATTAGAGTTTGATTTTCAGCATCAAATATTCTTCTAATTTTCATGGTTTTGAAAAAAATACTTTTTGATTTTTTAAACACAACCTCACCTGATTTACTCTTATCTATTTTAGCAATCATATCAGTAGTGATCTCACCCGTTTGTCTGCAAGAGATAGAACTATCACTTGGGTCAGAAAAACTGAGATTTTCTTCTATTGAGGCGATGTGACAAGTGACACCAGATACAATTTCATCTTTTAAAATATTCAGCTTTATGTCTTGTGTAGTAAACATTCCGAGTGAAACATCACCGACTTCGTTGTCAGAACAAGCTGTAACAAGTGTCGTTAAACATAGCGCTATTAGTATTTTTTTCATCGGTAACACCTTGTAATATTATGAGATTATATAATCACAATAGACTGAGATAGAAATCATGAGTTATGTCATTACAAGCAAACTATTAAAGATAAGCCTGGAATAAACAATAAGTCCACATTGACGTTGTCACGACCACAGAACGCCACAGCTAAACAAAATAGCTAACATTTCCTTTATTATGGTTAGCACGATAATCAAATTAATTGACCATAATTGTGGCTGGCAAAGCAAGCTTGTTACTATTCTATGATTATTTTAATGATCAACCATTAGTATAAAGATCAGCTTTTAACATAATCACCACCCTTTACGAGCTAAGTGTAATATTTTTTAGTTAAAGGCACTTTGAGCACAACGGGTTAAGCCTGCAGTTACCGAACCGAAATGGTCACCCACCACCACTTTGGCATTGGGGTACACGCTAGCGATTTTATTGTATATTGCCGGGCTTCTTGCAGTACCGCCTGTTACATACACAATATCAGGAGTGGTTGGCATATCACAATCTTGTTGCTCTGCTTTAGCTATAGCCGTTTGCATTGCTTGTTTCATTAACGCTTCAACTTTCGCTAAAGGATCGTTAATGGCTTGCTCAAACTGTGCTGCGGTTAACGGGACTAACAGCCCCTTTTCAATAAAATCTAACGAACATTGAATGGTGTCATTGTCGGACAAACTGATTTTCGCCGCTTCAGCTTGGCGTACCACTTGATAACTCATTTGGTTCTTTTGTACTTTTTGTAAACGAACTAATAGTTCAGGCTGCTGCGCTTCTTTGATTAGCTGCTCAACTAACTTACGAGAGGGTAAACTAACAAAGTCACGTTGGGCACTAATATCATTGACGGCCACCGCGTTCCAAAAAGGCGTTCTTGGCATAGGTTTACCGTTAATCATTAACGTATCGGCACCAAAACTTGGCATCAACCCAGTCATCGCTAACGCAATATCTAAATCGTTACCACCAATCCGTTGACCTGAATGCCCAAAACAGTCTGGGCTGCGGTCTTGTTGTTTAATGTAAGACGGCCCCATTTTCACCACTGAACAATCTGTCGTACCGCCGCCAACATCGACAACTAACACGGTATTGTCATCGCTTAGGTTTGACTCAAAATCCATACCTGCGGCTAAGGGTTCAAATAAAAACCTAACATCGGTAAAGCCTGAGCGAGTTGCCGCAAGGCGTAAAATGGTTTCAGCTTGTTGATTACTGTCTTCGCCACCTATGCCTTGGAAATTAACTGGTCGGCCTATCACCGCATGACTGGCCGCGCTAAGCGATTTCGCGTTTAACGCTTTGTCAGCTAACGTTTTCACATGTTGCATCATCAAGGTGACAATGTCTTCAAATAAGGCTATTTGTTCAACACGTAATCCGTTGGCACCTAAAAAAGACTTTGGAGAGCGGACATAAAAACCTTCTTCAGGCATGTCTAAATAAGCATCTATCGCAGCTTGGCCAACAAACACAGCTTGTTCATTGGGCGACAGATCAAGCTCATGACGCATTAGTTTTGCACGCATTAACTGAGAACTGCGCAAATGAGAGTACTCTGCTTTTAAGTGTTCTGGTAATCCTTGGTATACCGCCTCGGCAATAAGCTCGCGATCCATTGCGTACAACGTTGAAGGCATAAAATCCGAATGAGTTGATAATGGTAATAACGATACCGCATCATCAATCATTACCCCAATCGCACAGTTGGCACTGCCGTAATCAAATCCAACAAACATTGACTTACCTTCTGTCATCTAATCGAAAAAAGCGCTCAAAATAACACACTTACGCCACTTGCTAAACCATTTATCACTGTTTTATCTAAAGGTAAGTATCAATACTTAACTTTTTTTTACTTTGAGTGAATGTTTAAATACTTTACATTGAGTATATGGCGGCATGAATCTGCACAAGAGAGGTTATCTACATTGTCAATTTAGGCTGGTCAAGATCATTACTTAATAAGTAAAATGGCTAAGTTACAGAGTAGAATATAAATAAATCATTGATTACAAATATTTTTTATTTTGGCATGCCAGTTGCTATAACTAGATGAATTACTCATGGATATATAGAATAATATTAAGGACTTTATTGTGAAAAAAATCATCATCATTATTGTTGTTGCTGTCGTACTAGGTTACTTTATCAACCTCAAATTTGTTGAAATCGCATACTCATTAGGTTTCGCTGAATTGAAAAAAGAAACTCTATTGATTAATGATCAAAAAATGAAAGTGAAATGCGACTCTTATGCTTTAGGCTTTTTTGATAAAGTTAAACTTGAAAATAAGTTTCAGCAATGCATTAATGATTACCAAGCACAAGGCTATGTGATTATTGACCAACAAGCTGCGATGAAAGCGGTTTAAGGCTGGAAATAAAAAAGCTCAAGCATTAATGCTTGAGCTTTTTTATTGATTCACGGCACGATTAAAACGGCATTTTCATTCCAGGAGGTAATTGCATACCACCAGTCACTTCGGCCATTTTAGTCTTTTGATTTTCTTCAATACGACGGGCTGCGTCATTACACGCTGCGGCGATAAGATCTTCTAACATCTCTTTATCGTCTTCCATCAAACTTGGATCAATTTCAACTTTACGCACATTGTGGTTACCTGTCATGGTTACTTTAACCAAGCCAGCACCCGCTTCACCCGTCATTTCTGTGCGCGCAATTTCTTCCTGCACTTTAGCCATTTTGTCTTGCATCATTTGGGCTTGTTTCATTAAATTGCCCATACCGCCTTTTCCACCAAACATAGTCGTCTCTCTCTAATTAAGGTTGTTAGCAAGTCGTCATAATGGCGACAATCTTACTGAAATAAAATCGATTGGCAATATTACAGATACATTTTTGAGATGAAGATATATTCATTTTCTGTAAAACCACCCTATTTGTGTACTTATGAAGCGTTGATTAGTGCAATATCCTGCGCTATTTGCCCTAGTTGCTCCGATGGATATTCAATCGTGTCACTGTCTAACTGAGCCGATAAGTGTTGGATCATCCACTGAACGTTGTCATCAAGCAAAATAGATTGTTGCGCTTGTACAATGAGCTCCCGATGAAAGCGTTTGCGTAACTCAAGCGGTGTTTCTCGTTTTTGCACCACACCAATCTGGATTTCAACTTCAGTTGGTCGCTCAAGGTACTCAGATAATGCCACTTGTAATTGATCGATAGCAGTTTGCGCAGACAAATGTTTCTGGTCTGGTTTTAACACTAATACTATTGGATTTGACAATGTTGGGCACACGGAGTTCACCCCTAATTGCCTAACTCTCCCGCCAACAGACACATTAGTCATTATTTTATACCAATGTAAATCAACTTCATCGCCTTGAATGCTGTGTGGTTCAAATTTGGCAAGCACATTAGATTGAATCACCGGCTCTGCATTAATGTTTTGCGGATCGGCAGCAAGTGATTGTGTGCTGGCTGGTTTTTGATGTTGATGACCGGCTTGCTGACTGACAGAATTCAATGGTTGAATTGTTGTTTCAACTGCTGGTTTAGTCTCTTGATTAGTATCTGCAAACGCATTAACGTTCTCACCTTCTTTGGGCGCGACCCAAGGTGGCCTATCATAATCGGTCACAACTTGAGACTTGTCTGTTAAGCTGAGTGTTGTCGTTGACGCTTCGCTGGCCTTAGGTGCAGGTTCTGACTTATCAGAACCTGAAGGCTCATTAGCGGTCGTTGTTGATGTTGATGCCGCAGCCGCTTTGCTCACTCTAGAACTGATTGTTTTTGTCGACTCTTTTTTGGCCAGTTCTTCTTGTTGCTGTAATGCGCCAACATCTGCAATGAGAGAATCTCGACTGGCTAGCACTTCATCTAAAAAGTCGTCTAAGTTATCATCTTCACTAACGAGGTTTTGACGTGCATCATCACTTATCAAGTCGCTGTTATCGTCAGCGAGATGATTAACCGTTTTCGGTTTAGACATCGACTCCGAAGCTTCAGTAACATGGTTAACGTCAGTTGCCTCACTTGAAGCAGAAAACGCAACATATTCGTCATGATCAGAGGGTTGATATTCCATTGACGGATCATCTGCTTCGTTATAATCCATAAAAGAATAGGCATCAAGTGAGCTATTATCTGCACTATCACTGGATTGACTATTTTCTACTGAATTGGTGTCTGCCGTACTTGGCGCCAATGCAGGTTGCTCTGCAACTTCTTCAGACTCGATAACATCGCTTATCACATTTTTAGTACTGGATTCATCCGTTGCTTCAGCATCTGCGCTATGAACAACATTATCAGATGAAGTTGCATTAACAACGTCAACTTCGGCATCATCATTAACAAGCTGGTCAGTGTGCATATCGACACTTTCTAGCGGCAATGAATCAAACCCTAAGCTTTGTGCTTGGTCCAACAATAAAGCTTGCTCAGCCGCCAACGAAGGCTCAACAGCGATATCGTCGAGAGGATCAGCATCTTCAACTTCGGCAGTCGGCAACACTTCAGCCTGAATAGCTTGTGCTGCTGTCGTTAAACCATAATGCGCTTGAGGCAGAGCATCAGGCTTTGGGCCTGTTTCAATGACCTCTTGTGTTGAAGTTGATGCGTGATCGATAACGCTTAAATCAATATTAGCTGGTGTCGTTGTTACCCAACGTTTTACTTGTTTCTCGGGCGTAAAGGCTACCGCACGAAGCAGTGCCATTTCCAAGCCCGATTTAGGATCGGGAGCAAAGGGTAAATCTTTACGGCCGTTAAGCAGCATTTGGTAATAAAGCTGTACTTGTTCAGGTGCTAATTGCTGCGCGAATGCCACAATTTGCTCACTAAACAGCGATTGTTGTGCTGCGGCTGGGGCAAATTGAGTTAAGGTGATTTGATGTAATAGTTCTAATAAGCTGCGTAGTACTTCTTCGGCATCTGCACCAAATGCCAATACTTTTGCCACGGTTTGCATTAATGGCCCAACATCGGCATCACACAAGGCTTTTAATAACGCGAGCACATGTTGCTCATCAATACTGCCCAACATGGTTTGCACTTGTGTAAGCATCACTTGGCCACTGCCAAATGCTATGGCTTGATCCGTTAAACTGAGCGCATCACGCATACTGCCATTGGCCGCTTTGGCTAATAAACTCAGTGCTTGCGACTCAAATGGTAACTTTTCTTGAGTGATAACATACTCAAGTTGCTTGCTAATTTCGTCCTGCGATAAACTTTTCAAATTGAACTGTAAACAACGAGATAGCACAGTAACCGGCAGTTTGTGCGGATCGGTTGTCGCTAATAAAAACTTAACGTGCTCAGGAGGCTCTTCTAAGGTCTTTAGTAGTGCGTTAAAACTGCTGCGCGACAACATGTGTACTTCATCAATTAAGTACACCTTAAAACGACCACGGGATGGGCGATACTGTACATTGTCGAGAAGTTCGCGAGTATCATCAACTTTGGTGCGGGAAGCGGCATCGACTTCAATTAAATCAACAAATCGGCCTTGGGCAATTTCAATACAACTAGAGCATTCACCGCACGGCGTAGCAGTAACGCCTGTTTCACAATTAAGACCTTTAGCAAACAAACGTGCCAAACTGGTTTTACCCACGCCGCGGGTACCAGTAAACAGATAAGCATGATGTAAACGTTGTTGGCTCAATGCATTGGTTAATGCCATTAATACATGGGATTGGCCGACCATTTGTTCAAATTTAGCTGGACGCCATTTGCGGGCTAGTACTTGGTAAGACATGAAATTCCCCACAGAGAGCTATCGGGAGTCAATCCCTTTAAAGGGGTTAACAATAACATGCCAAGGGCTGGCATGCTATTGTTGAGCAAGCATTTGATAGAGTAAAACTTAGTTAACTGCTTAATAAAATGGCAGTTTATTTTACTTTACTTACTCGCCGTCAAACTCGCATAAACTTAATACTTCAATTCCCATACCTTGTAAACGCTTCTCGCCACCAATTTCTGGTAATGAGATAACAAATGCAGCATGGCTCACTTCACCGCCTAATTCACGAATAAGTTTTACCGTCGCTTCAATCGTGCCACCGGTGGCTAATAGATCATCAATAACGAGCACTTTATCATTAGCATTAATTGCATCAACATGAATTTCTAAGGTGTCTTTACCGTATTCTAAGTCATAAGTTTGGCTTATGGTTTTACGGGGTAATTTACCCGGTTTACGCACAGGTACAAAACCGACGCCGAGCTCTAACGCTAACGGTGCGCCAAATAAAAAACCACGCGCTTCAGTACCAACCACTTTAGTGAAACCTTTTGATTGATAATGAGCCACTAGAATCGCAATAGTGGCTTTATAAGCTTCTGCATTTTCAAGCAAACTGGTGACGTCACGGAACATGATGCCTGGTATTGGATAATCAGGAATGGTTTTAATGCTCTGCTTAATAAGCGCTAAACTGTCTTGGTTCATCATAATGTAGTTAACTCTGTCTGAAAGTGATTACGCAATAAAAAAGTCCACGTCATTGGTGGACTCTGGTAAAAATACTGGTGTGATCTTATGCCCGTTTAATCTCAGTTGCAACAGGCATGCATTAACCAGGCTATTTATTATTCTAACTCTGGGATCCGCCACAAGAAAAATAATAAAATAAGCATCATGCACAACAACATAATTTTCACCCATATTATCGGTACTATCATGATACTAATAGCAAAACTAAGGCCGCTCATTAATATGGCTTTTCGCTTGAGCGATCGGCTCAACGCACGTTTAGATTGCCACTGAGAGATACCTTCAGCAAACCAAGGGTGATTGATTAGCCAATGATGAAGTCGATCGCTAGAACGAGCAAAACAAAACGCAGCCAATAATATAAACGGCACTGTTGGTAATAAAGGCAGTGCAATGCCAATAATGCCTAACACTAGACTGCACAAGCCAATAATGAGAAAAAATCCGCGTTTCACCGCCATATACGCCCTCATACAAACAAAAAACCACTCTATCTGAGTGGTTTAATAAGACAATATCATGACAGGTTAACCTGAAGTAAGCGTTAAATTAATCCTGTTGCTTTCAACCATGAAAGGCTCGCGGGCAATGTTGGAATTAATAAAACCAAAATAAAACCAATAAAATAAAAGATGTTAAACGGGTCTTTAAACGGCTGGCTCATGATTATTCCTACATTAAGGTTATGTTTTGACTGCGATAACTTACATCTTTCATCTGTTATATTGTGCCAACTGTTCAGTTAGCATCGCGACAACAGACGTGAAGCCGATCACAAAAAGTGGCTTATTTTAGACGCATCTTCACAAAATAAAAACCTTAAATATATTACGTCTATTATGACTCGATTGATGAAATAACGATGCCCTTTTGTGCCAGTTGTTGCAATAAAGGTAAGCAGCCTGACAACAAGGTGTCATTTGGCATTTGTGGGTAATGCTCACTTAACCAACTTATAATGGCATCGACTGTTACACCTTGTTGAGAATGAGTCATTTGTTCAATGTAAGCTAACACTTGCGCACTTAATGGTGTCAGTTGTAAAAATGCGACCTCATCATCAGCACCTCTAAATACACAAAAAAAGTTCGCTTGTGCTGTCGGCTCTATAGGTTGGTAGTCAACACTAATATGCTGAACGTCAAAGGCATATTGCGCCACTTTGGCACAAGCTGCTAGGCATAACCTATGCTGGTTTAGTTCGATGGTATTGATCGATTGAGCCGCGGGAGTGTCTGGCGCGACGGCGACACATAATTCTAACCATTCATAATGTGCTAACTGCAACATAAAAACTGGATCATCTTCTGTCATCTGGTATTCATGTTGTAAAAACGCTAAAAACTCACCGGCTATTTCAACAAATATTGGTGTCTTACAATCGTGGCTTACAAAAAATTGTTGTACTAAGGCCTGCCATTGGTCGTCCTCATATACACTTTTCAACACCGGAAATGCACTCGACACAAAACCTGCAACATTATTAAAAAATAATTCTCGATAGATTTTCATGCGCCTAGGCTCAATCCCCTCGGGCAATGGCAAACTAGGATCACGGATATAGTCCATAAATTGTTGTTGTACTTCAATGAAACCCATTATGCCTTCCTCAATATTGACTGCTGCGTTAAGGCATTTTGTTGATACTGATGAATTTGATTAATCTCATTAAGAAGTATGTCTGTTTTAGGAATATTAAAATCACGCTCAAGCAACGTCGGATGCACGCCATGTATTTGGTAACACTGCTGCAATAAGGCCCATACTGGATCGATAATATCCGCACCGTGAGTATCGACCATTAAATCGGCCTCCTCTTCATAGTGTCCTGCGATATGCAGATAAGCGATTTGTTTGGTCGGCATCGCCGCTAAGTAAGCTGCTGCATCGTATTGATGGTTAATTGAATTAACGTAAATGTTATTTACATCGAGCAGTAATTTGCAGTCGGCCTCTTGCAGCACCGCATTGACAAACTCTTGTTCGGTCATTTGTGCACCAGGCGCCGCATAAAATGACACATTCTCTAAAATAAACGGACGCTCGAGTATGTCTTCGACTTGCTTTATCCGCTTAGCGGTATGGATGACTGCATCATCAGTAAATGGGATTGGCATCAAATCATACATATGGCCAGTACCTGAGCAATAACTTAAATGCTCTGAATACACTTCAATATTATGCTCATCTAAAAAGCGTTTTATATTTTGTACAAAGTGACTATCAAGCGGTTCAGGACTACCAATGGATAATGAAAGCCCGTGGCAGAAAAAAGCGTGTTGTTCAGTTAATTGTTTAAACCGACGCCCAAACTTGCCACCTAATGTCATCCAATTTTCAGGTGCAACTTCGAAAAAATTAATGGCAGATGGCACCTGCTGACAAAATTCATCCAGCATTTCACGGCGAAGTCCTAAACCGACACTAGCCTGACCCGGTGTGTTGCGATGCTGAATAGACATAATGCGTCCTTTAAAATAAAAAGCAGATAAAACTAAGGCCTGAATATCAGGCCTTAATTGTGTCAGATAAGCCAAGGCATTATCAAATAGAAGTCATTAATTATTTCTGACCGCCACACTTACCTTCACCACACTTACCTTCTTTGGCTTTCTCAGCAGACTTTTTCATGTCGCCGCCACATTTGCCTTCGCCGCACTTACCTTCAACCGCTTTCTCAGCAGACTTTTTCATGTCGCCACCACATTTGCCTTCGCCGCACTTGCCTTCAGCCGCTTTCTCAGCAGACTTTTTCATGTCGCCGCCGCATTTGCCTTCGCCACATTTACCTTCAGCCGCTTTCTCTGCAGACTTTTTCATGTTCTCGCCACATTTGCCTTCACCACACTTGCCTTCTCCGCCATCAATTTGATAACCAGAAGTTAATTGTTGAAAACCAAATGGGTTAGCTTCTACTTGAGCAGAAAAGCCAGCAGTCATTACAACAGAACCTAATGCAACCGCTAAAGTAGTTTGTTTGATTGAATTCATAATAATTATCTTCCTATATCTTGATTGTGTATGGTGACCAACATCATTGCCGGCTTGGTTAAAGAGACCTGCAGTAAGTAAATTTTATTGCAAAAAAATTAAAAAAACGTGAAAAATGTCTATTTATTTAACACAAATACTTGCTAGGCAAGCCTCAAAACTAATGCCATGTATATTTAACATAAATACAACAAGATCGCTATCAATATGATTATTAGCAATAATTTTATTAGTTAATCGACAAAAGAACTCGTATCGTAATTTAGTACTGATATCAAATAATAAACACGCTAAAATAGCGCACTTTTGACTTCAGCAAGGTGTACTGTGCGCGTTATTTTAGCTCCAATGGAAGGTGTGGTTGATGACCATATGCGTGAAATATTATCTGCCATCAATCCATTTGACCTGGTTGTGACTGAATTTGTCAGGGTCGTCAATCAACTCATACCAGATAAAGTGTTCTATAAACTGTGTCCTGAGCTACTTCATCAAGGGCTAACCGCATCAGGAACACCTGTACGAGTTCAGTTGTTGGGACAAGAACCAGAGTGGATGGCACAAAATGCCATAAGAGCCATTGAGCTAGGCTCAAATGGTGTTGATGCAAATTTTGGTTGCCCAGCTAAAACTGTCAACAAAAGCAAAGGCGGCGCAGTATTACTCCAATATCCTGAGAATATTTACAGTATCGTCAAAGCCATGCGCGACGCAGTACCCTCTGAGCATCCTGTTACAGCTAAAATCCGTTTAGGCTACGAAGATAAATCGTTATTTATGGAAAACGCCTTAGCCGTGTATGAGGCTGGCGCAACAGAGCTCGCTATTCATGCTCGCAGTAAAACCGATGGTTATAAACCTCCGGCATATTGGGAATACATTACTGAAGTGAGACAGCACCTGCCAATTCCTGTTATCGCTAACGGAGAAATTTGGAATGCCGCTGATGCTCAGAGATGCATGGATGTCACTGGCTGTGACAGTATAATGATTGGTCGAGGAGCCATATCGTTGCCTAATCTAGGCGATACCATCAAAACAGGTGCGACGCCATTTAGTTGGCAACAAACCTTAAGTTTACTTATGGCCTATACCGACAAAGAACTTAATGGTCGTAAATCTGACTATTATCCTTCACGGATTAAACAATGGTTTAGTTACTTAAACCGTCAATACCCTGAAGCGGATACTCTATTTAGAGAGCTACGAGTGTTCAAAACAACTGAAGAAATCGTTAAGGTTCTAAAGCATGCTCACAGGTCGCTTATATAAGCTTGCAACAACACACCAACTTTACATCTAGGCTTAAATTAACCTTTTTGATAATGTGTCATCAAGGTTATAAACTCTGTTAATCCTACACAACCATAAGCGTTTCTTAGTCTTCAATCGACAGTGATTCAGTCACCATATTGACGCGACAATCAACCCTAGCTTAACGCCCAGACAGACAATAATGATTGTTAACATGAATAAATGATAAATTATTATTCATGTTTTTATCGCAGAAATCTTATCGAGAATTGATCTTCATCATAACGTCTGCTTTATTTGTGCCTAAAATAGAAATTCTACATTGGCATTGTCAGTTAAGGTTATTTCAGTTGCACAACACTCAGGACATACAGCAAAAACTTCAACATCTTGAACTTATTTTGAGACATGAGTTAATGCTACTTATAAAGGATTCATTAAAAGCTACTGAAGTTGCTCATATTTCGATGGAAACCCCTCTTGGAAAAGTGATTGATTACTTGCCACAAGTCAAACTAATCAATACTGATATTTTCACTAAGTTCATGAAGCTAGATGCTGCTTACTGCCAGCTTGAGTTGGGTTTATATGGTCTTTGTTCAGATTGTGAAATGGACATAGAGCCGCCCCGCTTAATCGCCGATCCAACGGAACAACGTTGCACAGGCTGTGAACAGAAATTTCGCCGAGAACATCGACATGAATTACGCTTAAATCACTAACCATGCTTTGCTTTATTAGCGACTTAAAATCAACGTAATAAAAAGGCCTACAATAATGTAGGCCTTTTTATGTCAGACAATGTAACTGTCACATTGTCTGATGTTTAGCTCTCTAACTAAACTGTTATTTAGAACTTAACAGTTACGCCACCGTAGTACTGGCGACCAATAGTGTCATACACTTCTGGTACTGTACCACCATCACTACCATTCGATACGCCTGATGGCTCTTCATCAGTGATGTTTTTCACACCAGCGCTTAGAGTAATCATGTCAGTAACATAATAAGTACCGGCTAAGTTGTGATACAGAATCGCATCCACTTTATCGCCTGTATTTAGATCGTCCATTTCGCCAATGTAACGGTTGAAGTAGTTAACACTCCAGCTATCTTGACCTGCTTGAATGCTGAAGTTGTTACGAACTTCTGCATAAGCACCAAAATTACCATCGATCTTGTTGGTGTAATCATTGTCTTCTTGTTCGAAATTCAACAAGTAAGTTGTGTCATTGCTGATTTTCCAATCTAACGACAAGGCTTCAAAGTTATAAGCTAAGTTGAAGTCTAAACCGCTAGTGTCTTGGCTACCTACGTTTGTTAACGAGTTAGTAAGATTAGATAAATCACCGTTTGCACCAATGTTAAAGGTTTCACATGCTGCAGCTGAAGCATTAGCAAAACATTCTTCTAAACCAGCTTGAACATCTAAACGAGTGATTGCATTGGACACTTTAAAGCGCCAGTAATCAAGCGTGACCGATAGACCTTCAACATAGTTTGGTGAGTAAACTAATCCAGCTGTATAAGAGTCAGACTCTTCAGCTTTTAGATCATCATCAGACGTGTAACGAACTAGAATCTGTGGATCTTGTGCATTTTTCCAAGGATCATCCAAGTAGTCGTAAGAACCAGTGTCACCACCAAATAACTCACTGATGCTTGGAGCACGGAAACCTGTTGCCGCTACAGTACGAAGCATCAAATCATCAGTTGCTTCATAGGTTAGACCTACTTTCCAAGTAGACGCTTTACCGAATGTTGAGTAATCGTCATAACGCAGTGCAAATTCACCGGTTAATTTTTCAGTGAAAGGAACGCTGACTTCTTGGAATACAGACAATACATTGTAATCGCCGTCTGTAGCATCTTGCTGTGCAGCAGTACTGTCACCAGCCACTGTTACAGGGTCTGGATTATAAAAACCGCTTTCATAACGGTATTCAGCACCAATAGCAAATGCAACTGCACCAGCACTCAGATCAAACAACTCACCATTTAGACCAGCAGAAACAACATGTTGCTCATTGCCGCCGTCAGCATTATCAGTGAAGCTAATGTCATTAACGATTTCACCTGTTAATGGAACACCTGTGAACCATGCATCTTGGTTAGCATAAACAGATTGCTTAAGATTGGTTGCATTGATTGAGTTCTCAACACTTGAATCAGCTTTGTTTTTGCCATAGGTATAACCGATATCCCAGTTCATGCCTGTATTAATATCAAGCTCACCCGCTAATGCAGCAGAGATACGGAAAGTATCAGTGTCTTGAGAATAAATACGAGGACCGGCATCGGTAGTACGACGACGATAATTTACACGACCAGTATCATCAGCAGCAATTTCACCGTCTGTCATCGCTTGATCAAGTGTAATACATGCTGCACCAGCAGTAACACCTGGAGCACCACATACGTTTAACATTACGTCAGCAGGTTGTGGAGCTAATTGCTGATCAGACTTACGTTTAGTGTAAAGCACGTCGCCTGTTAGCACTAAATTGTTGTCTAATTCTTGGATCATATTAGCAAACAAGCTGTAACGCTCGTTTGGTGTTTGGTAATAACTGCTAGTGGTGTAGTCATAACCTGTAGAACGAGCAACCCATTCACCAGCGTCATTACGTACTTTCCCGCCTAATGAACCTGTAGGTAAAAATGAACTTGCACCAGGCTCTGTCCAGCTACGATCTGACTGAATAACACTTTCGCGTTTCGAATACGCAGCACCAATAGTGTAGTTACCACCATCGGTATTGAAGCCGTATAAACCACTAATTTCGCCAGTTTCACCATCACTTTCACTGGTAGTACTACCGTTAAGATCTAGTTGAAAGCCTTCGAAATCTTTCTTAGTAATGATGTTAACAACACCAGCGATAGCATCTGAACCGTATACTGCTGATGCGCCATCTTTTAAGATTTCAACACGAGATATCATCGATACAGGGATAGAGTTCAAATCGACAGAGCTATCTGCACCTGAACCAGAGTTAACCATACGACGACCATTTAATAGTACTAGCGTACGTTGTGAACCCATACCGCGTAAGTCAACTTGCGCAACACCGTCTGAACCGTTGTTCGAGCTAGAACCTAGAGCAGCACCAGCCATTGACGTTTGGGCTTGAAGTAGTTGGTCAACTGAAGTGAAACCTTCTGCGCGAATAGCTTCAGCTGAAATGATGGTTACTGGAGAAGCAGATTCCATGTCTTGACGTTGAATACGAGAACCGGTGACTTCGATTCTTTCAACTTTCTGTTCATCGGCAGCAAATGCTACTGAAGAAAATAAGCCTGTTGTCGCGACACTTGTTGCTGCTACAGCTAATAAACTGCGGCGAATTGCCTTAGCAGTTAATGTGACTGAACTCATGAATAAACTCCCTATAACTTGGAATAAAATAAAACAAGTCGTTATATTTTTAATTATGAATAATTGGTCAGTGCCAATTATTGAAAAACATTATTAATGAATAAAAAACCTTTAGTCAATAAGGGCAACATGTGAACAACATCACATTTAACATCAGAATTGATAATTAATTTGACATAAACTGATTCATTTAAAATCAACCAGTTACTGAATTTAACGGTATTTATCAAGATTGTTAACATTTTAAATCGCAAATAAAAATACAAATTAAAGACTATAAAAGAACAAATAAGCACACAAAGAAAAACAAAAATAAAACACAGTTAACAATTTAAATACAATTGATCACAAAATGTATCAAAAATTAATTTTCAATATTTTAAATAAAATCGATTATTTGTCGTAAAAAACATCAGAATGACATTTCAATATTACTGAGTATTTATTCAGAAAAGTAACTTGTTAGCATTTTTATAGACTAAATCTATTCAAAACAGCCTTAATATCGGGCCTGAGAAGTCCTGTTTATTAGACGGCAAAAAAGCCTGTTTGGTGATATTTCGTATAAGATTAGGAACTTTCTGACGGAGTACAGATATCTTATTTAACACTATATCAACACACCAATTCGCAACATTATTGTTAATAAAATGTAGTTCTTTTAGTCAACGCAATATGATGAAATGGTCTATTTAAGCTCGAAGAAGTCGTTATCAAACAAAGTGCTCAATATCTGACGAGCGAACACAAAAAAGGAGCCGAAGCTCCTTTTTTATCAACTTACAGCACCATTAACGAGTGCGTGGGCACACTTCGTCAGCGCTGAAGAAGTAAGCAATTTCACGTGCTGCTGATTCAACTGCATCAGAACCGTGAACTGCATTTTCGTCGATGCTTGCAGCATAGTCAGCACGTAATGTGCCACGAGCAGCTTCAGCAGGGTTAGTTGCACCCATGATTTCACGGTTAGCTAGAACAGCGTTTTCGCCTTCTAACACTTGAACCATTACTGGACCAGAAGTCATGAAAGAAACTAAAGCACCAAAGAAAGGACGTGCGCTATGTTCAGCGTAGAAACCTTCAGCTTGTTCTTTAGATAGTTGTACCATTTTAGAAGCAATGATCTTAAGACCAGCTGATTCAAAACGGTTGTAAATAGCGCCAATGTGGTTTTTAGCAACTGCATCTGGCTTGATAATAGAAAATGTGCGTTCGATCGCCATAACTAGCTTCCTTAATGTGAGCAAGTTTAAAAAATTCGCGCGGATTATACGTAATTTAGCCATATATTCCTAGCCTTATCCGCTTGTACGGTGATATTTCATCACTAAATTGAGTCATTTTTATTAACATGACCCAATTTATGCTCTATTGCTAATCGCTAAATCTTATTGTGCTGACTTGATGGACTTGTTGGCATTTTTTTCCATAAAACAAATAATGGCATCAGCAACGTCTTTTTGGGTCGCTTTTTCAATACCTTCTAAACCAGGAGAGGAATTAACTTCCATCACAACCGGACCATGGTTAGAACGTAATAAATCAACCCCAGCAATATTTAACCCCATTGTTTTTGCAGCGCGAAGCGCGACTGATCGCTCCTCAGGAGTTAATTTAACCAAAGTAGCACTGCCGCCACGATGTAAGTTAGAGCGAAACTCACCTGGCTTTGCTTGGCGCTTCATTGCAGCAATCACTTTATCGCCCAGCACAAAACAGCGAATATCAGCGCCTTGTGCTTCAGCAATATATTCTTGCACCATAATATTGGCTTTGAGTCCCATAAAGGCCTCAAGCACGCTCTCTGCAGCTTTACGAGTTTCGGCTAATACCACGCCAATGCCCTGAGTACCTTCTAACAATTTGACGACTAAAGGTGCACCACCAACCATATCAATCAAATCAGGTATATCACTGGGTTTATTGGCAAAACCAGTGATAGGTAGCCCAATTCCTTGACGAGATAACAGCTGCATTGAACGCAATTTGTCTCGTGAACGCGCAATTCCAATTGAACCATTAACCGCATATACGCCCATCATTTCAAATTGACGTAATACTGCAGAACCATAAAAGGTCACTGAAGCACCAATACGAGGGATAACAGCATCAAAATGACCCAGATCTTTACCCGCCATATGAATGCTAGGTTTAGTCATATTGATATTCATATAGCACTTTAATGGATTAATAACTTTGACTTCATGTCCTCTAGCTAATGCAGCTTCAACTAAGCGTTTAGTAGAATATAATTGCGGGCCTTGAGACAGTATTGCGATGCGCACAGAGTGCTCCAAAATTGGAATTTTCGCGCATCATACGCTGAGTTTATTTAAAATCAATGACTGGAATGACCACAGATAAAAAAAGAGCCAATCTATCAAGATTGACTCTTTTTTTTGTGATCAATTACCCGCTATAAATGGGATGATTGATGCGCTATTCACTCAGCAAAAACTAACCTTCGCTGACCATATTAACGGTGTATTTAGGGATGTCGATAATCATATCGCAATCTACAACTTTAGCCTGGCAAGATAAACGACTTTCAGGCTCTAAGCCCCATGCTTTATCTAGCATGTCGTCTTCTAACTCATCGCTTTCTTCAAGCTGTTCAAAACCTTCACGCACAATGACATGGCATGTAGTACAAGCACATGACTTTTCGCACGCATGTTCAATATGAATACCGTTACGCAGTGCAACGTTTAAAATGGTCTCACCCACTTCTGCTTCAAGTACTGCGCCGTCTGGACAAAGTTCTTGATGGGGTAAAAATACTAACTGTGGCATCATTTCACCTATATGTTGTCGACCGACTGCCCTTTTAGCGCCGCTCTAATAGAATTATCCATACGTCTTGATGCAAAATCTTGGGTTTTATCATCAAGATTTGCAATCGCTTTTTCAATGGCATCAATATTATCTTGTTGTGCTACGGCATCAAGTTGGGCAATAGCCACAACTAACTCTTCGCGTTCTTGCTCATCCAGAAGCGCAGCATCTTTAGCCAAAGCTGCATTAAGTGATTCTATCACCCGCGCCGCTTCAACTTTTTGTTCAGCCAGCATACGACGAGTAATGTCATCTTTCGCATACTTCATCGAATCTTTTAACATGGTGGCAATTTCAGTATCCGATAAACCAAATGACGGTTTAACCTGAATTGATGTATTAACCCCAGTGGATTTTTCCATCGCAGTAACACTAAGCAAACCATCAGCATCCACTTGGAATGTCACTCGAATATGCGCTGCACCTGCCGCTAGGGGTGGAATACCGTGTAAGGTAAAACGAGCCAACGAGCGACAATCTTCAACAAGCTCTCGTTCGCCCTGCACCACATGGAATGCCATGGCCGTTTGACCATCTTTAAACGTGGTAAACTCTTGTGCGCGTGCAACAGGAATAGTGGTATTACGCGTAACCACTTTTTCAACCAAGCCACCCATGGTTTCAACGCCAAGCGATAATGGAATCACATCTAACAGTAACAAATCGGATTCAGGTTTATTACCAACAAGAATGTCAGCTTGAATCGCTGCACCAATGGCGACAACACGATCAGGATCGATTGATGTCAATGGTGTCTTTTTGAAAAAAGTTTCAACTTGTTCACGCACTAATGGTACGCGGGTTGAACCACCGACCATCACAGTTTCAATAACGTCATCCACACTCACGCCGGCATCACGTAAAGTACGACGACAACTGCCGATGGTTTTTTTCACCAATGCGCCAATTAACTCGTTAAATAAGCTTTTATCAACAGTGCAAGTTAATGTTTTATCAGCCATGACGACAGAAGCTTCAACGCTGTCATTGTCAGTCAACGCTTCTTTAACTCGGCGAGCTTCAATGAGTAATTGACGTACTAATTGACTGCCTGGTTCTGTTATCTGCCATGCCTGTTGTAAATGGCTCACGAGTAAGTGATCAAAATCATCACCACCCAATGCAGAATCACCACCAGTGGCTAACACTTCAAATACGCCACGGTTTAATCGTAAAACCGAGATATCGAAAGTACCGCCGCCTAAGTCGTAAATGGCAATGACACCTTCTTGCTTTGAATCTAATCCATAAGCAATGGCTGCTGCAGTGGGTTCATTCAATAAACGTAATACTTTAACACCCAATAACTCAGCAGCATCTTTGGTACCTTGACGTTGTGCATCATCAAAATACGCAGGCACAGTAATCACCACGCCCGCTAATTCGCCACCTAGTGTAGTTTCAGCTCGCGCAATTAAAGGTTTTAAAATTTCGGCTGACACTTGAATAGGATTCACTTGTCCCATAGGCGTAGTGAACACCGGTAAGCCGTTTTCACTTGCGTGTAATTCATAGGGTAAACGATGAACACCAGACTGGATATCAGTGAGGCTACGTCCCATAAAACGCTTGACTGAAACGATGGTATTTTGTGGATCTAAAGCAGATTTGTCTTGAGCTTCATAGCCCACTAACACATTGGTTTCACCATAATGCACTACAGACGGCAACGAATGACGACCTTGTTCATCAGGTAAAGTTAATGCTTGAGCACTTCTTACCGCAGCAACAAGTGAGTTGGTGGTACCAAGATCAATCCCAACCGCAAGACGATGCTGGTGCGGTGCGGCGCTTTGGCCAGGTTCTGCAATTTGCAACAGTGCCATAGTGTTCCAACTTGTTGTGTTATCGATTAGCCAAGCTAATCATAAATAATAAGGTTTAGAATTTAGGGCTATTTAATCGAGCAAGCCATCTTCAATACGGGCTAACTCATCATGTAATTTTGCCATAAACTTTAACTTACGAATTTGATCTGCCGCTAATAAAGCATCTGCACTTTCATCACTAATCAATAGAGTCGCCAGTTTAGTCAGTAATGTTGACTCAAACTCACCAAACGACTCATACAGTTCATCAATTGATGACTGTGGATCACTATTGTGTTGGATATCTTCAAGTGCTTCACGCCACTCCATTTGCTGCATCAAAAATGCACCATCTTTCAATGTTGTAGTTTCGTGACTTAATTCAATTCCACGCAAGCTCAACATGTGTTCAGCACGGCGTAGGGGATTTTTTAATGTTTGATAACCATCATTAACTTGTGCAGTTCGCTGAACTGATAGCAACTTTTGTTGCTCGGTATCATTAGCGAATTTATCGGGATGAACCGCCCGTTGCAGTTCGCGGTAGCGCTCTGCAAGTAAGGCGGTGTCGATATCAAAGGCAGGTACTACATTAAACAGATCGAAATAATTCATGGGCAGATATCATGCTTACTGTTTGATATAAAACGGCTTAATTAGGTGAACAATGATTAAACGGTGAAACTTTCACCACAACCACATTCACCCTTTGCGTTAGGATTATTGAACTGAAAACCTTCGTTTAGGCCTTCTTTGACAAAATCAAGTTCAATACCTTGCAAATAAATGAAGCTTTTGGCATCGATGATGATATTTACACCTTCGATATTATAAAGTTCATCATCGTCATTGAGATCGTCAACGAACTCAATGACGTATGCCATTCCTGAACAACCTGATGTTCTCAACCCAAGGCGCAAGCCGAGGCCTTTCCCGCGATTAGCAAGAAACGATCTCACTCGATCAGCCGCAGCGGGGGTCATTGAAATTGCCATCTTAACTCCAGGTATTACTTAGCTTGTCTGCTTTTATACTCTTCAATTGCTGCTTTAATGGCATCTTCAGCCAAAATTGAGCAATGAATTTTAACCGGCGGCAATGCTAACTCTTCGGCGATGTCTGCATTTTTAATCGTTGCAGCTTCATCAACACTTTTGCCTTTTACCCATTCTGTTACTAATGAGCTAGATGCAATTGCGCTACCACAACCATAGGTTTTGAATTTTGCATCTTCAATAATACCGTCGGCATTAATTTTAAGTTGCAACTTCATTACATCACCACAAGCTGGTGCACCAACCATACCAGTGACTACTGATGGGTCGTTCTTATCAAATGAACCTACGTTACGTGGGTTTTCATAATGATCGATTACTTTTTCGCTATAAGCCATGATACTGCTCCAAAATCTGTGTCGTTATCAGTTTACGATTTAATGGTATTACACTCATTTAACAAGATTAAATTAGTGATGTGCCCATTGAACTTGCTCTAAATCGATACCATCTTTGAACATCTCCCATAATGGAGACATTTCACGTAACTTATCGATAGATTCAGTTATCGTTTTGATAGCGTGGTCAATTTCTTCATCGGTCGTAAAGCGACCAATAGAGAAACGAATCGAGCTATGTGCCATTTCATCATTTAAACCCAAGGCACGTAATACGTAGCTTGGCTCTAAACTTGCTGAAGTACAGGCTGAACCTGAAGAAACCGCTAAGTCTTTCAAGGCCATCATTAACGACTCGCCTTCAACAAAGTTGAAGCTAACGTTAAAAATACCACTGTAGCGTTGTTCCATATCACCGTTGATATAGGTTTCTTCGATGTGTTTAATACCGTTCCACAACTTATCGCGTAGATGAGTAATGCGCGCGCTATCAGCAGCCATGTCTTGTTTAGCAACAGCAGCTGCCTCACCTAAACCGACGATTTGATGTGTTGCTAACGTGCCACTGCGCATACCGCGTTCGTGTCCACCACCGTGCATTTGCGATTCAAGACGAATACGTGGCTTACGGCGAACATATAATGCGCCGATACCTTTTGGTCCATACATTTTATGGCCAGAAATCGAAATCAAATCAACTTTGGTGGTTTGGACGTCAATTGGTATTTTGCCAGCACTTTGTGCCGCATCCATGTGGAAAAAGATGCCTTTTGAACGACATAATTCACCAATTGCGTTGATATCATGGATGACACCAATTTCATTGTTTACGTGCATAATGCTGACTAAAATAGTGTCATCGCGCATCGCCGCTTCTAAACGTTCCATTGGGATAATGCCATTAGCATCAGGAACAAGGTAAGTAACTTCATAACCTTCACGCTCTAACTGGCGGCAAGTGTCTAACGTTGCCTTATGCTCAGTTTTGCTGGTGATAATATGCTTACCCTTTTTATGATAAAAATGGGCAATACCTTTAATCGCAAGGTTACTTGATTCTGTTGCACCTGAAGTGAAGACAATTTCACGGTGATCAGCATTAATTAAATCGGCAACTTGATTACGGGCGACATCAACCGCCTCTTCTGCTTGCCAACCATAACGATGTGAACGCGATGCTGGGTTACCAAACACGCCGTCCATTGTCATGTGTTGCATCATTTTTTCTGCGACACGCGGATCTACAGGGGTTGTTGCGGCATAATCTAAATAGATAGGAAGCTTCATAACACACTCCGTACTTAGCAGTCTCAGATGAGGCTACATACAACGTACAAATAATAATTATATTCAATCAACATAGCCGAGTTACAAACTCACTCTATGTTCCTTTTGTATTTCATCTTGTTTTAACGAGATAAATCTTACGTCTCGCTTTTGCATCAAACCTGCAAGAGAAATACCATCTAAAAAATCTGAAATTTGTTTACTTAAGTCACCCCATAAAGAATGGGTTAGGCAACGAGTACCGCTTTGGCAGTTACCTTTTCCTTGACAACGAGTGGCGTCTACAGATTCATCAACAGCATGCACGACCATGCCAACTGAGATATCGACGGCTTCTAAACCTAAACGATAACCACCACCGGGTCCGCGGACACTCGACACTAAACCATGTTTACGTAACTTAGCGAAGAGCTGTTCAAGATAAGACAAAGAGATACCTTGTCTTTCAGAAATATCGGCTAAAGGTACAGGACCAGTAGCAGAGTGAATCGCAACATCCAGCATAGCTGTCACTGCATAGCGACCTTTTGATGTAAGTTTCATAACTTGTACTGCTCCCAAAAAGTATGCAGTAATTTCAACATACCCTAGTAATTTAGTCAAGTATTAATCCTACCAAAACACTCGGGTATTATGGCATTGCTTATAACAAAAAGGTCAATGTTTTCGCAGGGCGTATTTAACCTTTTTATCTTGTAAGATTCAATGCCGACAAGGAAATTAATCGCATTATCGGTCATTTCTTTGACTTGAATCTACAATGACTTACAGATTGTTAAATACTCGGGTCGAACTTATCAATGTCATGTTTACGATTAGTGGCTGCTTCTCGAGAAGCCTCATCGAATGCATCAACGGTTAACTCTGGTAATTTTTTAGTACAGACTTCGCCACCCATTTGTTGGATGGCATTACACAATTCTTGTACTTTAGAATCCATCAAATGCATGTGGTCAAGCATTTGCCCAATCGCATTAGCAACAGGGTCTGGATTGTCTGGTGACACCGCGTACGCATCAAAGCCGTACTTTTTGGCCATTTCGGTGCGACGTTCAGTTTTTTCTTTTGATTGGTTGGTTGGCGAAGCCACTACACGTCCAGGAATCCCCACGACAGTATGATCGCTTGCGACATCTTTAACGACCACAGAATTAGAACCAACACGAGCACCATCATGCATAGTGATCGGCCCAAGTACTTTGGCCCCGGCACCAATAACCACATTATTACCTAAGGTAGGATGACGTTTGCCTGGCTGCCAGGTGGTCCCGCCCAAAGTAACGCTATGATAAAGAGTGCAATCATCACCGATTTCGGCGGTTTCACCAATAACGACACCCATACCATGGTCAATAAAGAAACGTCGACCAATCGTCGCGCCAGGATGAATTTCAACACCGGTTAACCAACGTGAAAATGTTGATAAACAACGCGCTGTAAATCGCCAGTTAGCGAGCCACAGTTTATGACTAATACGGTGGATCCAAATCGCGTGCATACCGGGATAATTAAATATTATCTCTAAGGTACTGTTTGCGGCAGGATCTCGATGATAAATCGATTCAATGTCTTCTTTTAGCCTATCGATGACGCCCATGGTATGTTCCTTTACTGCTTAATCTTGTTTATCCATTTTCTTATCAATGGAAGTCAAAATACCACGAAGAATATTCATCTCTGCTGCTTCAATACGTGCACGAGTGTATAAACGACGAAGTTTAGTCATCACTTGTCCAGGATGATTCTTAATCACAAACCCTGTTTTAGACAACGTCGACTCTAAATGGACGAAGAAACGTTCTAGCTCAGAGGTTAATGGATATTCATCCGTTACAGCGGGTGTTTCTGTTTGCGCTAGATGCGCGACTCGCGTTTCATAACAAATAATTTGAACTGCTTGAGCCAAGTTTAGCGAGCTATATTCTGGGTTTGCCGGAATAGCCACATGGTAAGTACACTTTTGTAACTCTTCATTACTTAAACCATGATTTTCACGACCAAAAACAATAGCAACAGGGCCATTTAAGCTTTCTTGAGTGAGTTTTAAACCCGCTTCGCGAGGATCAAGCATCGGCCAATCAAGAGTACGACTGCGTGCACTAGTGGCAATGACCAGACTACAATCGGCTATGGCTTCTTCTAACGAATCAACTCGCGTCAGGTTTTTCAGAATATCTGACGCACCTGCAGCAAGTGCTATCGATTGCCCATCAGGCTCAGCTCTTGGCTCTGCGAGATATAAATTTGATAAGCCCATGGTTTTCATTGCTCTAGCAGTAGAGCCAATATTACCAGGGTGTGAGGTACCAACTAAAACAACACGAATATTACTGAGCATGTAGCACTTTCTTTTAGCTAAAAATATTATCCATATATTAACACAATCGTTAAAAATTACGTTATATGAAAATCTGCATTTGATATAACTGTCAAATTAAGTATAATGCGGGCGCTATTTTACTCGTTCTTTAACATCCAGGGGATTGCAATGCATCCGATGCTGACTATTGCCACGCGCGCTGCACGCGCCGCGGGCCAAACTATTATGCGCGCCTATACTGAACTTGACCGTGTTGAGGTAAGCAGTAAAGGTATTAATGATTTTGTGACTAGTGTAGACAAGGAAGTAGAAGCAACTATTACATATCAAATTCGTAAATCTTATCCAGACCACACCATTATTGGTGAAGAAAACGGTGAAAACCGTGGTACTGATAAAGACTACATTTGGATTGTTGATCCTTTGGATGGCACTAACAACTTCGTTCGTGGTATTCCTCACTTTGCCGTATCTATCGCATTACAATATAAAGGCAAAATTGAAGTTGCCGTTATTTACGATCCTGTCCGTGAAGAATTATTTTCAGCGATTCGCGGCAAAGGCGCTAAGCTCAATGATTTCCGTTTACGTGTAACCAACGTAAATGATTTGAGCAGCACAATGATTGGTACCGGTTTCCCATTCAAAGCACGTCAACACACTGAAAGCTATATGGCTATTTTGGGTGAAGTATTCCCATTATGTGCTGATATCCGTCGTGGTGGTTCTGCTGCATTAGATTTAGCTTACGTCGCTGCAGGCCGTTTAGATGGTTTCTTTGAAATTGGTCTTAAGCCATGGGACATTGCTGCGGGCGACTTAATTTGTCGTGAAGCTGGCGGTATTGTTACTGACTTTATGGGCGGACACAACTATATGGTTTCAGGAAACATTGTGGCTGGTAGTCCAAAAGTGACCACGCAATTAGTTAAAACTATGCGTCCCCTACTAAATGAAGGTTTAAAACGTTAATCGTTTACCTTTATTTAGACAAACCGCTAGAGCATCGCTTTAGCGGTTTTTTTATGTCTATTCAATAGCATTACTCTCAGCCTAGTAAAGATAAAACGCTAGCCAACGACTCATAACGGCGTAAATCATACTATATCGACATTGAGTGGAGAGTATATTAACCACTTATTCTGCAAACCACAGTTTATCTCAAAAAATCGACCCAGATCACTGGGAAATTCACTTGAAGTCGTCAATAATAGTGTTTTGATTTTATTAATGAAGATGACTATGCCATTACTGCGAAAAGTAGGACTAAAATCCTTAAAAAATATCGAACATTTAGTGTTATTAATTATCGCACTAGCAACGGTATTTGCTATTGGTGAAGAAATTCTCCACATGATTGCCATTCGAACCGTCGAGCTGGCAGATTTACTGTTGCTGTTCATTTATCTTGAAGTTTTAGCGATGGTCGTTAATTATATTGAATCAGGTAAACTGCCTATTCGTATGCCACTCTATATTGCGATTGTGGCTTTGGCTCGATACTTGATTTTAGACATGAAAGGCATGGAAGATTGGCGTATTTTAGCCATTTCACTGTCGACAATTTTACTGGCTGGCACGGTAATTGTGATCCGTTGGGGTCAGTTGAAAATGCCTTACCCTAAAAATCAGGACTACGATAATTAATCATCTTAACTGCCACTCAACATACCGAGTGCCGAAGACTCAGCATTATAATCGTAATTTTGTCTTGCTTAACAAAGCAGTTATGCTAAAAATTACTAGAGAGCAGAAAGTTAAATAATAGTAAATACGGCAATAATGAGCTAAACAATAGAATTGTTGTAAGGCTAACGGTCATTCGGCATCTGTAGTCATTATGATGAACGATCGCCAAACAACAGATCAAGATGCCGTTAGATGGATCATTTCAAGGAGAAACAGGATGGGCCAAGAGCCAACAGGATTCGAAGAAAAACGCGGTTCGTTGCGTGTAGATATGGAAGCAGAGCGGATCCGCCTAGATTGGATTAATACTCATGGTGAATCATGTGTCGACTATGGTATTTGCATCGACCTTGCTCGCAAAGGGGTGCTATTTGACTTTAAAACCTCTTTTAAAGTGGGTGATTTGATAGCCTTAACCTTCAATGAAAACACCGACAAACAAAATACCATAAAAGGCCAAGTTTGCCGTTGCACCGAATGCTCACCTTATAGTTTCCATATTGCTTTACAGTTAATTTAATTGATTATTTTCATGCAGCCCCCTATGACTGCTCTATACTCAAGATAAAATACTAAACAATATTTTTGGTGCTACAAAGCGCCTAGCATCAAGGATCACAACATGATATTGCTGGTTGGTGGAGAAAAAGGTGGCAGTGGCAAAAGCTGTTTAGCACAAAATATTGCCGTACATATTAGCCAGAAACATGATGCTAATGTACTTATGGTTGACTGCGATCCGCAACGAACCACATCCGACTGGATCCAAGCTCGTAATAATGACCCCAGCCTAAAAGCTATTAATTGTATTCAGCTTTATGGAAAAATCCGTAATGATCTACTGAGTCTTAATGATCGGTTTGACTATGTCATTGTTGATTGTGGTGGCCAGGATAACCTAGCAATGCGAGCCGCCATGTCTGTTGCTACCTATGTTGTCATCCCACTTCGTCCTAAGCGACGTGACCTTAAAACTTTACCTCATATGGAAGACATGCTCAGTACTTGTAAAATGGTCAATCCTAAAATGATTGCCGCCATTGTGATAACACAATGTCCTGCACTGCCGTCTCAAGGTAAACGGATTTTAGAAGCCAAGGAAGTGGTTGAGTCATTTGGTTTGCGTGCACTCAATTCAGTGACGTTTAGTCGCAACATCTATGATGACAGCGAAGAAAGCGGCTCTTCAGTGCTTGAAATCGATCCTAACGGTAAAGCGGCAGATGAAATTAGAGCCATTGCCGATGAGCTATTTGCCATCCCACCAGAAAATAGTTATGAGTTTAACTGATCTTAAGCGCAAGAAACCCAAAGATACCCGAGTAAAGGTATCTGTAGACGACTTTATCGAAGATGCTAATAATTATGCGTTAGGTCTTGGGGCATCACATGGTCAACCCGATATCACTTCAACAACTCAAGAGTTTTTAAAAGGGCTCGATAAAAAAAGCACTAAAATTTATCGCCATGCCACTTTCACACTGACTGAAAAAAGCATTTCACAATTAGATGAGATAGCCAAAATCAGCAAAGTTGCTAAATCTAAAATTCTCAGAATACTCATTGATGAGTTTTATAAGCAAAGCAGCGCGAAACAATCTGATTTATTGCGTAAAACATCACGTTAACAATAACTCTATTCGGTTAATATCCTCAGAATATGTCGGCATAGATGTCTATCTGTGATTAGCCGAATAACCAAGTGATAACGTATTACCGATTATGAGCAATGATATGCTTAAATAGCTTAGGTAAGCATTATGGTCGACTCATTAGACGTGATAACCCAGCTGTGCAGCACAAATACTTATATCCCTGTTTCCCATTAACCTTTAGTTGATAATCTATTGCTACTATTAATGGCTTTTTAATAACATACTGAAATTGAAATAGTATGGTTTTATATTACACAGACGCTCTGAAACCCAGATGCTGATAACTAGACTAACTAACCAGTCAATACGTTCCTATAAGAGTCCGTCTTATCCACCACAATTTGACTGCACTTAATCAATCCAAAGAGAATATATGTCGTTAATATTACTGCTAACACAACAAATGTGTGTTTACTTAGTTATCGTTTACTTAGTCAGTAAAACGCCATTATTTAAACTATTTGCAGAGACCTCAAAACGATTACCTCATAAGATTTTTATTTACTTAGTGTTCTCCAGCTTTTGCATAATGGCAACTTACTTTGGTGAACAAACGTCAGGAGCCATTGCTAACACTCGGGCTATGGGCGCTGTATTAGGCGGATTGCTAGGTGGACCTGTAACTGGTTTACTGGTTGGGTTAACGGGTGGGTTACACCGTTATTCTATGGGTGGATTCACCGATATTGCTTGCGCCATATCCACCAGCTTAGAAGGCTTATCCGCAGGTATGATCAGTTATTACTTCAAAAAAGCCGGTAAATCAGAAATGGTTTATCAGCCAATTGTGGTATTTGGGGTCACGTTTATGGCTGAAATAATGCAGATGTCGATAATTGCATTAGTCGCAAAACCCTTTGATCAGGCTTGGGAATTGGTCAAACTGATCGCCCCGCCCATGTTACTGATTAATTCACTCGGCGCTGCGATGTTTATGAGTATTGTTCGCGACCAAAAAGCCATGTTTGATAAACTTTCTTCCAGTTTTTCGACTAAAGCACTTAAAATAGCTGAGCGCAGTGTCGGCTTACTGTCTAAAGGATTTGATTTGGAGTCGAGTAAAAAAGTCGCCCAAATCATAATAGAAGAAACTCAAGTTGGCGCAGTCGCCATTACCGACACTACTAAATTACTGGCATTTATTGGCCTTGGGGCCGATCACCATATTCCTAATACGCCTATTTCCTCAAAAATCACCCTCGATGCCATCGCACAAAATAGTGTGATGTTTGCTGATGGGGTCGATACCACTTATTCCTGCTCTATATCGCCCAATTGTAGTTTAGGCTCAAGCCTAGTCATTCCGCTGCGCAGCAACGACGAAGTCATTGGCACAATTAAATTATACGAACCTAAAAACAAATTGTTTTTAAACATAAATCGCACATTAGGCGAAGGTATTGCGAGGTTAATGTCTAACCAAATACTTTATGGCCGCTTTGAGCAACAACAAAGTTTATTGATGCAAGCGGAGATAAAGTTGTTACAGGCTCAGGTTAATCCGCACTTTTTATTTAACGCACTCAATACCATCAGTGCAATTATTAAGCGTGACCCGCAGATGTCTAAGCAATTATTACAGCAGTTATCGCAATTTTTGCGCATCAACTTAACCAGAACTACAGGGCTGGTGACAATGGCAGATGAACTTGAGCACATCGACGCTTATCTCGCTATCGAACGCGCTCGGTTTATCGACAAACTGCAAGTCAACATCGATATTGCTATGATTTATCATCACCAGAAAATGCCCGCCTTTACCTTACAGCCGTTAATTGAAAATGCAGTAAAACACGGTACATCGCGGATGCTTGATGCTGGTGTTATTGATGTTAAAGCCACATTGGATGGCGATGATTTATTACTCAACGTGACCGATAATGCAGGTTTATATCAACCCTCTAACAACACTGACGGTTTAGGAATGAACTTAGTCCATAAACGGATTCAGAATTTATTTGGCAGCCAATACGGCATTGAAGTTAAGTGTGAACCAGATGTATTCACTCGTGTTAGTGTGCGTTTACCGTTAAAGGAAATGGACCAATGATCTCGTGCTTAATCATTGATGATGAACCCTTCGCCCGCCAAGAAGTGGCAGATTTGCTCGACAAACATCCTGACATCAAAGTGCTAGGTCAATGTAGTAATGCCATAGAAGCCTTACAACAAATTAACCTGTTAAAGCCTGATTTGATTTTTGTTGATATTCAAATGCCGCGGATAAATGGCATGGAATTAATTGCCATGCTTAATCCTGAGCAAATGCCACGAGCAGTATTTATTACCGCATTTGACGAATATGCGATCAAAGCATTTGATAACAATGCATTTGATTACTTACTTAAACCCATCGATGAAAAGCGCTTTAACCAAACCTTAGACAAAGTACGCACCAACATGACACCGCAACCGATGACGCAGATATTGCCAACTCAATTAGAGCACTTACCCTGCTACAGTGGCAATAAACTTAAAGTTGTCGCTACCGCTGATGTAGAGTTTATTGTCAGTGATGTAGGCGGTATTCATGTGTGTTCAAATAAAGGTTTTAGTCACACTCAATTAACGCTAAAAGTATTGGAGCAAAAAACCGCGTTATTTCGTTGCCATAAACAATACTTACTGGCCCCGAGTGCTATTTCAGAAATTGAAATCACCGACACGGGCGCAGAAGTTACCACCCATAGCGGAGCTAAAGTGCCGGTGTCACGTCGTTATCTTAAAGAGTTAAAGCAGTTGCTTGGATTTCAGTAACATTGTTTACGCCACATTAAGCGTGATATGCACCACACTTACCTAACAACTAAAACCGCTCAGGATGACAATTTACCGCTTACACAGCCTTTTTAACCTGTTACTCAGTTAGCCTCCAACCGCCTATTGTGATGTTTTAAAATAGTGTCACTATAAAAATGGGGAGATAACAAAATGACGTGGTTTTTACTCTGTGTAGGCCTGCTAATTGGTGGCTATTTTATTTATGGCGCTTTTGTCGAAAAAGTGTTCGGCATTAACACTCAAAGACAAACGCCCGCTTTCACTCAAACAGACGGTGTCGACTTCGTACCGATGTCTAAAGGGAAAGTCTATTTAATTCAATTGTTAAACATTGCTGGTGTCGGTCCAATTTTTGGTCCAATTCTAGGTGCCCTTTATGGCCCAGCGGCGATGCTATGGATTGTATTTGGTTGTATTTTTGCCGGTGCAGTGCACGATTACTTTTCGGGGATGTTATCGGTACGCAATAATGGTCAATCAGTTCCTAATTTGGCCGGTAAATACTTAGGTAACAACGCCAAACACTTTATGAACTTGTTTGCCATTATCTTATTGTTGTTAGTTGGCGTGGTGTTCATCTCTGCTCCTGCAGGATTACTAAGCAAACTTACCGGACTCGATGTCACCCTCTTTGTTGGTATCATTTTTGTTTATTATTTAATTGCTACCATCGTGCCTATCGACAAGATTATTGGTCGCTTATACCCCTTCTTTGGCGCATTACTGGTCTTTATGTCACTCGGATTGATTATAGCGTTAGCATTATCAACCGAACACACCATGTTACCTGGTTTTGAAATGGGTGACTTCTTTACCAACTTAAACCCTAATGACATGCCATTATGGCCAGCCTTATTCATCACGATTGCATGTGGTGCAGTATCGGGTTTCCATGCAACACAATCACCTTTAATGGCGCGTTGTGTTGAAAATGAATCAAACGGTCGCTTTGTGTTTTTTGGTGCCATGATTGGTGAAGGTGTTATTGCATTAATTTGGTGTGCAATTGCATTATCATTCTTTGGTGGTGTAGAAGGATTGAATGCCGGAATGGCAGGCAACCCAGCAAACGTTGTGTACGAAGCATCTAATGGGTTATTAGGAACATTTGGTGGTTTCTTGGCTATCTTAGGTGTCATTGTATTGCCTATCACCTCTGGTGATACAGCATTTCGCTCAGCACGGTTAATTTTGGCAGAGTTCTTTAACATCAAGCAAATAGAGTTACCGAAGCGTTTAATGCTCGCGTTACCATTATTTGTTGTCGGTGCCGTGTTAACCCAAGTAGACTTTGGCATTATCTGGCGCTACTTTGGTGTTGCAAACCAAACCACAGCGGTGTTGATGTTATGGACCGCTTCAGCTTACTTACTGCGCCACAATAAATTCCATTGGATTTGTACTGTACCCGCTATGTTCATGACCTGTGTTGTGATTAGCTTTATGTTGAACTCATCAACATTGGGTGCTGGTTTACCAATGACAGTGTCAACCATTGCAGGTTTAGTCACTACCGCAATCATTGCGACAATGATTATTATTAAGACCAAAGGCAAAGGCGATATTGATACTGACGAAGAAGACAAAGTTGAACTAGCCAACGAGTTATAGACGTTACTATCATCAATAAACGGCAGCTTAGGCTGCCTTTTTTGTGTTGATATCACTTTGACGACAATGTGGGTATAATATTGTCAAACTTAATTAGCTCGCACGGCCCATGACACAAGCAAACAATCCGCTTCACGGCATTAAACTAGAAACTATCGTTACTCAACTTGTAGAAAAATACGGCTGGGAAGAATTAGGATCTAGGATAAACATTCAGTGTTTTAAAGATAATCCGAGTGTAAAATCAACCTTGAAGTTTTTACGTAAAACGCCCTGGGCTCGCGACAAAGTTGAATACTTGTATCTTAAAGCAAACAAGTTACCATTGCCGCCGCCAAAAGAAGACAGCCGTGGCTCTTTTGCGCGTAAAGCGAGGCCAGCTAAGGGGAAAGCTATTTCAACTAAAGCAGTCTCAGTTAACACGAGCTCAAATAAAACAGTCCCAAATAAAGCGGCATCACCTCAAGCAAGCTCAGATAACACCAAAGCAGGACCAGCGGCACCCGTTAATGCTGATATATGGGGTTCGAGCTCAAATTAGTTTATCAATGCCAAAAATTAGCAGGGTTTATAAGGGAAATTCGAAAATTAAGCGCCACACTTTAAGCCCACCACCGACTTGATAACTTAATCCAAAATGTTCAATTTCGACACTGTCTAAGCCTATCGCACTGAAGTTGATGGGCTTTGAGAATGCCAGCGTTGTGCCAACTTCATAGGTGTATGAGGTTAAAACATCGTTCCCAACTGGGGTAACAAATTTCAGTTTGTCGAAATACCAGTGGCCAGCAATAAAAAATCTCGGCTCAACCTGGACATCTTTCCATTGCCAATCGTAATTGACGCCAAAATCTACACCGGTTTTAAATACCGAATAGCCTTCTGTGCTGTCGTTTTGATTGCTTTGATAACCCGCATAATAAATCCTATTTACCCAAACCGGGGTAAATAATGGCGCATCAAGTTTATAGAGTGCAGAAACGCCAGTGGAAAAAACACCCACATGACTATAGGTTGAAAAATTGTGTCCATAGCCTAAATCAACATAACTTTCTAGCGTTAGCTTATCGTCCACCAGCCAGTGATATTCAAGCCCTGGAGTGAGAGTTATTGTGCCCACACTGTTAGGAATGCTGCCTTGAGGTAGGTCGTTAAAGGAATAATCAAAAAAGCCGAATGATGCAGTAAAGCGTAACTTCAACAAATAATCATCTGTTGAGTCAAGCACAAAACCCATGGGAATATTGGCGACTGCAGCGCTTTGGCCAGAAGTTCGATACACACCGCTGCCTAGGTAATTGGCAAATGCATAATGAGACGCATCAGGTTCAGTGATAAGCTCAGGTGGTGTAGTCGGTGTTAACTCAGCATAAGTAATACTGCTATAAACAATCAGCAATATCATCAAGGTAAAACGGCAGGTTACAGACATAAAACGCAGATAATCAAACAATGATGATCCAATAAGCGGTATGTTCTGCCCTTGTTTCATCATCATTTAGACTATTATTGTGCCAGACTATTCATCGTGGAAATGGTATTCCGACATCATATGACCCAACTCTGTTGATTTGGTCTTTAAATATGATTCGTTATAGCGATTTTTGCCCACTTGTAACGGAATACGTTCTGCGACTTCGATACCCATATTTTGCATCGCCATCACTTTACGCGGGTTATTGGTCATCAACTTTACTTTAGTCACACCAATTTGCGTTAACATCGGCAAAATCATGTCGTATTTACGCATATCAGCTTCAAAGCCTAAACGCTCATTAGCTTCAACCGTATTGGCACCAGCATCTTGCAGCTCGTAAGCTCTTATTTTATTAAGTAACCCAATACCACGGCCTTCCTGGCGCAAGTACAGAAGAAACCCCTGCCCTTGTTCAGCAATACTCTGCATGGCCGCTTGTAATTGAAAACCACAATCACAACGTAAACTAAATAATGCATCACCGGTCAAACATTCTGAATGAATACGACCTAACATGGGCTCCGTGGGATCCAGTTGACCAAATGTCAATGCAACGTGTTCTTTACCTGTGGCGGTTTCTTCAAAACCGTGCATAGCAAAAACACCCCAAGGAGTGGGTAACTTAGATGTTGCGATATACTTTACCGACATGAATTAACCTTACGACAACTAACTGTAAAAGAAAATATTAGAACTTAGCAGGCGCAAAACCCGTCACATCTTTTATGCCCATTTCACGGCCTAATGCAGTTAAAGGATGCACAACGACTAAACCTTTTACCGACTTATTTAACTTACCCATATCGGCTTGTTCGGCTTTAGTCAGCACACGCTTAAAACCTAACGCTTTCAACGCCACGCCTTCTTGGCTGAACTGGCGAGTTTGCTGGCCTTTAATGCTGGCGATGCGCTTAGTCACAGTCGCCACTTCTTTCTTAAACTGCAGGACAATCGTGGCATCGCCACGTGCTTCAGCCGCAGCTAACTTGCGACGAAACTTGTCTAATTTATCATTCAATGTCTGCAGTTCTAGCTTTAAATTCATTTGATTACCTTAAGTGCTTTGGTGTGTTAGTGAATCGTTTACGCTTATACGTTTGTCACAACACCGTTTCGGAGGCAGATTATATACCCAAAAGCACCCAAGATGCGAATAGCAAACGTTTCATATATGGATGTACAGGCAAAGTTTTTTACCTAGAACAAACAATCTGGATATTATCACATTATCAACCTCCATTAGCGCGACCACATAGCACACTCATCGGGTAACTCACGCTAATGTACGTTTATAGCGCTGAAGCGCTAAGTTTATGGATGACTGATCCCTTTAATGGTCAATTAATCATGCTAATCGTTTATTGGAATTGTTTGATTTATCAGCAACCAAATCTCCAAAACCCGTTTTTTGCCACATATAACAAAACCCGCTATTGCAATACTTATGATAATCATTATCATTCGCGCCATTGTTAATAAAGAGCCTAACCTGTTATGACGCCATTACGTTTATCTCTACTTGCCCTTGCTTGTCAAAGTGTATTGTTTCCCGTTTATGCTCACGCACAAACACCAGTTGCCCAATCTGAGGTTGCTGCACAATCTTCAAATGATACGGCCAATGCATCACCCTCAGCCAGCTATGAACGAATAACGGTTTATGGCCGACAAAACCAAGTAGTGATGAACTCAGGTTTAGCAACCAAATCTGATATGTCGCTGATGGAAACGCCTGCGGCGGTAGTGATTGTTGATGAAGCATTAATTGATGCCCAAGGCATCACCAACATGCAAGATTTAGTTCGTAATATCAGCGGCGTAACCCAAGCGGGTAATAATTATGGTATTGGCGACAATTTAGTTGTTCGCGGATTAGGCGCCAACTACACCTACGATGGTATGTATGGCGGTGCAGGATTAGGTAACACCTTTAATCCAACTCGTTCGCTAACCAACGTGAGTTCTGTTGAAGTACTCAAAGGCCCTGCTACTGGCCTATATGGTATGGGCAGCGCGGGTGGCGTGATTAACCTTATTGAGAAAAAACCTCAATTTGACAGTAAACAGTTGTTTGAAGCTGAAGTGGGTCAATGGGATAGTTATTCTCTCATGGCTGATTCTACGGGCGGAATAACTGGCGATTTAGCCTATCGCCTCGTGGCAAAAACGGCTCGTAGTACAGGTTATCGAGATCTTGGTACCGACCGCGATGAAATATATGGCTCGCTTAAATATGTATTGAATGAAAACCAAAATATTATGCTATCAACAGCATATATTAGCGATGCGATCCCCGTCGATTCAATCGGCCATCCTATCCGCATTTATAACGCAGCTTCAGTCGATGGGAAAACCGCTGGTGAAATCAGCTGGCAAGACTTAGTCAACGACCCTACCAGTAAGGGTTTACAACTAACAGACGATCAGCGCCAACAATTAACCGACTCGTTAAGCGCAAATGATGGCCTAACACCGTATGAGTTTGGTCATAACGGTCTTATTTCTCCAATGGCGAAAGACAATGAAGGCGAAGAGTTGCGCTTTAAACTAAGCCATAATGTGTACTTAACCGATGACTTATTTTTAAACCAACAACTGCAATACCGTAATTACGAAACCAGTTTTGCTCGTCAAACAGGGGCTTACAACTATGTTTACTGGCAACGTAGTGGCGTAATTAACGCCGACCCACGCGCACCTTTGGTTGAAGATGGCACCCTATATCCATATGCAGCTCGTCGTCAGGAATACCGCAAAGTCTCGGCAGAAGAAAAGTCATGGCAGTATTTTGCCGACTTACGTTATGACTTCGACATTGGCAATATCAGTAACGAATTATTAGTTAATGCTAACTTTGAAGATCGCGATATTCGCTTTAAACAGTATTCAATTTACGACGCAGATTACACCTTGAAAGATTCCGATGGTAATTTGTCATATCAAGGTTCGCTACCGTATATTTATGATATCCGTAACCCAAATTGGGGCGAAGGTGAATTTGAAGACTACGATCCATTATTAACCAGTAACTACAATAAATCTGTCACAGCTTGGGGCTTGGGCTTACAACATGTGGGTTATTTAGGTGGCGGATTTACTAGCCGTATTGGTGTCGCATTCAATGAAATTAAACAAAGTTATGAACACTTGGGTGTCGATGCTCGTTACAGTAGTAGCTTAGCAGACCCTCAACCAGAAGCGGATACCACAGATAACGGTGTAACCTACAATTTAGGCCTAACTTATATGCCTACTGACGATATCTCCATTTTCGTTAATCATTCTAAAGGCCGTACAGCATACAGTGTGTTAGGCGATGTAAAAGGCAATGAAGCAGACCGTGAAGATTCTCAGTCGATCAGTAATGATTTAGGTATTCGTGCCAAAGCATTTGATGATCAATTGCTCGCATCTTTGGTCTTTTTCAAAACATCACGTACTAATGTGGCTTATACCAATCCAGAATACGAAAGCAGCGAAGCAACACCTGATATCTTCCCGTATTTTTACGACGGCAGCGAAGATACTAAAGGGGTGGAGCTAGATCTGAATGCATATTTAAGTGACCAATGGAAAGTCAACGTTAACGCGGTTTACCAAGATGCTAGAGACAATCAAAATCCAAATAGCAGTGATTATGGCCAACGCCAAAAAGGTGTACCTTACGTCACAGCGGGCGCTTGGGTAACTTATGCCGCAGAATTTGGCTTACCAGCACCGGTATCAATCAGTCTTGGGGCTAAATATGTCGATGAACGCAGCACACACTCTAGCTCATTTGGTATTCCAGATGGTTATGTGCCAAGTTATACGGTAATCGATTCAGCGATTAGTTATGACGTTGAACGTTATAAAATCCAATTGAACATTAATAACTTATTTAATGAAACATATTACGATAAGGCGATGTTCTTAGGCGGATTACCCGGCGAAGAGCGTAATGCGAAGTTAACCCTAACTTATCGTATTTAAAAACATATCAATCTGGATTTTGCTTGCTCGAAATCTAGATCTCAATTTAGCGCTAAATCTAACGCTAAATAGAGTAACGAGATGATGAAAGCACTGCCTGTGGCAGTGCTTTTTTTATCGCTATCCAATGAGGATAATTGACTATCTAGGCTACTTGTAGGATAAACAACACATTAATTCAGCGGGTTACCTTAGGACATTATTTCATGGCTAATACCATTTTCACACCATACACCTTGAGCAATGGTGCAGTCATTTCCAATCGATTGGTCAAAGCCGCAATGGAAGAAAACCTCGCCAATACCTTGCAACAACCAGGCGATGCATTGTTCAACTTGTATGAAGCATGGGCAAAAGGCGGTGTCGGATTAATGATCACCGGTAATGTGATGATTGATCCCTTAGCCATGACAGGTCCTGGCGGAGTAGTATTAGATCCCAACAGCGCACTTGAGCCGTTCATCCAATGGGCCAAAACAGCTAAGCAAAATAACGCCAGAATATGGATGCAAATCAATCATCCAGGCCGTCAGGTGTTTAAAGCGATGGGCGGTAAAAATCTAGCCCCTTCTGCCATCGCGCTCGATTTAGGCAAACACTCATCCATGTTCTCTCAACCAAAAGCGATGACAACAGCAGACATTGAAGAGGTTATCCAACGGTTTGCTACCACAGCACAATTGGCTCAACAAGCTGGGTTTGATGGAGTACAAATTCATGCCGCACACGGATACTTGCTGGCTCAATTTTTATCGCCGCTAACCAATCAACGTAATGACCAATGGGGCGGAAAGCTTGAAAATCGTGCCAAGTTATTACTCGAAGTGGTTAAGCAAGTAAGACTTAAATGTGGTGCCGATTTCGACATAGCAGTAAAACTCAACTCTGCCGATTTCCAACGCGGTGGCTTTGATGTCGACGACGCCGAAAAGGTCATTAATATGTTGGCACAGTATCAAGTTGAAATGGTCGAATTATCTGGTGGCAGCTATGAGGCACCAGCCATGCAAGGTCGCAGTGCTGATGAACGAACGTTAGCTCGAGAGGCTTATTTTTTAAGTTTAACAGCGCAGTTGGTCCAGCGTAGCCCTATTCCATTAATGCTAACGGGAGGTATTCATCGCCTACCGGTGGCTCAACAAGTTATCGATGCTGGTTTTGCATTGTGTGGTATCGCTAGCGCCCTCGCCTTCTATCCCGACTTAGCCAATAAATGGCAAATTCAACCAGAGTTTGTCCCGTCAATTCCAACAGTCAATTGGCAGAGTAAACCTTTGGCTGGACTGGCGACGATGGCCGTTATTAAACGTCAGCTTCGCCGCATAAGCCAAGGTAAGCAGCCACACACTAATGATTCACCATTGTGGAGTTTATTAATCGATCAATATAAAACTAAACAGCGCACTAAACGTTATCGTCATATTGTAGGTCTTTCTAATCATTAACGAGTTAACGATTGGCGGGTTAAACATTTATTTGCTAACGATTAGCGCTGACAGTTAACGTGCTGAACATTAAGCAACGAGTCCTAACGCCTTCATATAAAACGCTAGCGCGTAAAACGATGGATCTGTTGGTTGCTGCTACCGCGCCATAAAAGCGCGGGATCGGCTTTATCTTGCTCATACTTGCCGTCAATCAACACATCCACAAAGTTCACCACTGCTTGTTGCTGCGGTGTGAGATCGGCCAGTTGATAACCGGTCCACAACCAAATATCTTTATCAGGGCATTCCTGCTTTACCCGCGTAACCAATTTTAATACGCCTTCAAGATTGGCGGAATGCAGCGGATCGCCACCACTTAACGACAATCCTCGACGGTGAATACGAGTATCGGTTAAATCATCAATAATCTGTTCTTCTAGTGCTTGGCTAAAAACATGGCCAGCATCTACACGCCAAGTGCTTTGGTTATAGCAACCTTTACAACCATGCTCGCAACCGCTAACAAATAACGTACAGCGGGTGCCTTCGCCGTTGATCACATCAACGCTATGATATGCACTGTAATGCATTATAAATGCTTCACTCTACGCTTAACTTCTTCTTGCTTACCAAAATTAAATGGTCGTGCATCTGGGCTACCTAAATAACCACACACGCGACGAGTAACAGACACTCGGCTTGGCTCATGATTACCACATTTAGGGCACACAAAGCCCTTACTAGTACAATTAAATTCACCAATAAAACCGCAATCGTAACACTCATCAATGGGAGTATTGGTGCCGTAATATGGCACTCGGCTATAACTGTAATCCCAAACGTTTTCGAGCGCTTCAATATTGTGCTGCATGTTGGGATATTCGCCGTAACAAATAAACCCACCATTAGCGATCGCTGGATAAGGTTGTTCAAAATCAATCTTATCAAAAGGATTTACTTTCTTTTCAACATCTAAGTGAAAACTATTGGTGTAATAGCCTTTGTCGGTCACACCTGCCACAACGCCAAACTGGGTGGTATCAAGCTGGCAAAAACGGCTGCATAAGTTTTCACTTGGGGTACTGTATAAACTAAAGCCATAACCTGTTTCTTGTTTCCAAGACTCAGTGGCTTGCTTTAAATGACTAATAATGGCGACAGCTTTATCGCGCAATTGAGCATTATCAAACACGTGTTCAGCATTGCTATATAAAGCATTAATGGTTTCGTGAAGACCAATAAACCCTAACGAAATTGATGCTCGGCCATTTTTAAAGATTTCGCTCACATCATCATCAGCATTTAGGCGTACACCACAGGCGCCTTCCATATAAAGGATTGGTGCTACTCGTGCTTTAACGCCAGCTAAACGAGCAATACGCGTTTCTAATGCTTTGCGGGCAATCAATAACCGCTCATCGAGTAATTGATAAAAGCGCTGTTCATCTTTGCCTGCTTCCAACGCTATGCGCGGTAAATTAAGGCTGACGACACCTATATTGTTGCGCCCTTCATGGACCAGTTGGCCATTTTCTTCATATGCCCCCAAAAATGAGCGACACCCCATTGGGGTTTTAAACGAACCGGTGACTTTCACTACCTGATCATAATTAAGAATATCAGGGTACATGCGCATGCTTGAACACGTTAAGGCCATCTTTTTAATATCATAATTAGCATCAGTCGCTTTATGATTCACGCCATCTTTAATGGCAAACACCAATTTTGGAAAGACTGCTGTTTTGCGATTTTTGCCTAAACCCGCCATACGTACTGTTAACATCGATTGCTGAATTAAACGCGACTCCCACGACACGCCTAAACCAAAACCAAAGGTAACAAACGGTGTTTGGCCGTTAGCGGTATGCAAGGTATTCACTTCATATTCAAGTGACTGGAATGCGTCATGACACTCTTTTTCGGTTTGCGTCATGGCATAACCTTCTACGTCTGCCACTTGCCATTTTTTAGCGACGCTAAGGTGCTTTTGGTAACTGATTTGTACAAACTCAGCTAACACTTCGTCGATACGGTTAATCGTGGTACCACCATAAATATGGCTCGCTACCTGAGCAATAATTTGCGCAGTAACAGCAGTGGCAGTTGATATAGACTTAGGCGGTTCTATTTCAGCATTACCCATTTTAAAACCATGAGTTAGCATGCCGGCCAAATCAATTAGCATGCAGTTAAACATCGGGAAAAAAGGTGCATAATCTAAGTCGTGATAGTGAATTTCGCCTTTTTCATGGGCGGCTACCACATCTTTTGGCAGTAAATGGGTTTTGGCATAATGCTTGGCCACAATGCCTGCTAATAAATCACGCTGGGTCGGAATGACTTTGGCATCTTTATTGGCATTTTCATTTAAAATCGCACTATCCGATTGCTCAACTAAACCGCGAATAGCACAATTTAATTTACTCTGGGTTTCACGGTGTTTATCTCTATCGTGACGGTACTCAATGTAATGACGCGCCACCGACTTAAACGGGCCCGACATCAATAAGTTTTCAACTGCATCTTGTAGTTCGTGAATATCAACTTCGGTCTTCACAGTCATTTGCTGCTCTACCGTCTGCGCTAACTGCTGTGCATATTGATGGTCGGCTATGCCTGCAGACTCCATTGCTGCTACAACAGCCTCTTTGATTCGACATCCATCAAACGCAGTTCGGCATCCATCCCTTTTCACTACTACAAGCATACAACCATCCTTTACGAGCACTATATATAGCGCTTTAATACAAACACAACACAAGATAGAGTGTATTAGACACATTAACGCTGAGCATTACCTTGATCCAGATCATAATTGTCGGCAGTACTTAACATTGAAAAAACACTTGCTATAAGCGATAGATATTGTAGGAATAACAACTGATTTTGACAGGCTAATACAATGGCAGAAAATCGACATAATTTAACGATTTGGGTGCTTTGCTGAATGGGTAACTAGATGTGCAAACACCATAAGTGATGTATTTTCCGGCTTGAAATGGTGCAAAATGACGATATTAAGTCATTGTTCGAACCTTAAATGGCTAGATCAACAACATAACTAACGTGCTCATTGTATCTAATGACTCGGTAGTTATCGTTAGATAGTTGCGGGTAGATCATTACGGGCAAGTCACTACTAGATAATGACTAGATAATGACTAAATCACCATGAGAAAACCATGAAATAACGATGAGAGAGTGAATAATCTTATCAACCACATCAGACTGAGCAGGTTAGACAATACCCTTGCGGGGTAACAACCCAGAATTAATGGAAAACATCTATTAACTAGCAAATATTCACCTAGCGGCGGTTAACGGGCGTATTTATGATAAACACACCACAATATTCGATACCGCTTCAAGGTTACTTTAAGGTTGCTTCGATTAAATGCTTAATATCATTTACGGCTTGCTCACCGGCTTTAATCGCTTCTTTAGCGCGATGAAACTCCATGGTACCAATGTCACCCACATCAGGCACGATACAAATATCAGGTGGCTCGCCCATTAAACGTGAACGTTTATGGCGTTGTTCTAAAATATCCATCGATTGCGACATCACCGCCAGCATACCCGGATGCGATTTTGAACTCCCCAAAGAAAATTTATCGGTTAAGCCATTCATGTAATCTTTGCCTTTACCCCATAAATCCATAAAGCCAGATTCAAGCTCGCGCTTTTCATCAATAGGTTCAGACTTAGAGGCTTTGCGGCTTTTTACTTGCTCTGGGATTAAGTGCATTTGGCCACGACGATGACCATTTAAATCCACCGCAATAACCACATCAACGCCCATTGAGCGAGCCAATGATACAGGTACAGGGTTCACTACCGCACCGTCTACAACCCAGCGATGCCCTTGCTGTACTGGGGGTAAAAAACCTGGCATTGAACATGAAGCCCTAACAGCATGGCGTAAATCACCTTCTTTAAACCAAATCTCTTGCCCAGAATATAAATCGGTAGCCACTGCAGCAAAGGGACGATTTAACTGTTCAATATCAATATCGCCAATGCGATTGGCTAACACATCAAATACTTTCTCGCCGCTAATTAAGCCACCTTTACGCCAACCTAAATCCATTAACCCAAGTACATCCCAACTCGAAAACCCACTCACCCAGGTTTCAAGTTCACCCAAATGATTATTGGCATAGGCTGCACCCACTAATGCCCCTACCGAACAACCTGCCACTTTGTCAGGATAAATATCTAACTTGGCTAAACCATTCAATACACCAATATGTGCCCAACCTTTAGCGGCTCCACTGCCTAGCGCTAATCCCACGGTGAGCTTTGTCATCTTTCGTTCCTTCCATGCTCGGTATTCATTTTTAATACGCCTGCCTGAATCGTCCCATAGTGACGTCTAACTCAGGCAATAATATAAAGCTAAAAAATAGCATAACTAAAGCGACTCTTGTTGGCTATAGCAAGGTGAAACAGCTATAATCGTCGGCTATCATTTTTTAGGGGATTTACCTTTGCAATTTACCGATTTTTCGTTGGACAAGCGCCTGCTTGACAGTCTAAAGCACCTTGGCATTTCTACGCCTACCGATGTTCAAGCGCAAGCACTTCCCATTGCCTTATCAGGTAAAGATTTAATGGCATCGTCTAAAACCGGCTCAGGTAAAACCTTAGCGTTTTTATTGCCAGCAATGCAACGCGTGATATCTACCAGAGCATTGTCGAAAAAAGATCCTCGGGTACTTATCTTGTTACCGACTCGTGAATTAGCCCAGCAAGTTTATGGCCAATTACGTTTATTAGTCGCCAATACCCAATATAAAGCCATTAGCGTACTCGGCGGTGAGAACTTTAACGACCAAGCCAAAGCATTGGCCAGAGATCCACACTTCATTGTTGCCACACCGGGACGTATTGCGGATCACTTACAGCAACGCCACTTATATTTAAATGGTTTAGAATTACTGGTTCTTGACGAAGCTGACCGTATGCTCGATTTAGGTTTTGCTCCACAGCTCAAAGCCATTAACGATGCAGCTGATCATAAACGTCGTCAAACCTTAATGTTTTCAGCAACGTTAGATCACAACAGTATTGGTGATATTGCGACAACATTACTAAAATCACCGAGCCATGTGTCTATTGGTGAATCTTACACTGAGCATAAAGATATTGAGCAACGTATTATTTTGGTTGATCACTTAGACCATAAACAAGCCTTGTTGCAACATATCTTAAGCCAAGAAACACATAAGCAAGTGATTGTATTTACTGCAACTCGATCAGATACAGACCGTTTAGCCACGCTATTGGCTGCGCAAGGCTTTGCCACCTCCGCACTCAGTGGTGATTTAAAGCAATCGGCTCGTAACCAGATAATGGATCAATTTGCTCGCGGCCAATCGCAGATATTAGTCACTACCGATGTCGCATCGCGCGGGCTTGATTTAATCAACGTATCATTAGTGATTAACTTTGATATGCCAAAGTTTGCTGAAGAGTACGTCCATCGAATCGGCCGTACAGGCCGTGCAGGCGCTAAAGGTGATGCAGTTTCATTTGTAGGCCCTAAAGATTGGGACAGCTTTAAAAAGGTACAACTGTTTTTACGTAAAAACTTTGAGCCGACAGTAATTGAAGGCCTAAAAGCCAAATTTAGCGGCCTCAGAGATAAACCTCAAGCAGGTAAAGCTGGCACGAGTGCAAAAGCAGATGTCGTCAGTAAACGAGTTAGCGCGCCTAAAAAAGCTAAAGCGGCACCAAAGAGTGATAAACGCTTTATTACTGGCGTCGATGTCGGTGATGCACCAGTGCGCCGTAAAGTTAAGCCTATTGTCATAATCGAAGACGACGGCACAACAGAAGACTAAATGGCCCATAAATCGCAGATAATCTCCAGCTAGATTATCAGTATACTGCGATAACAGATTAATGAATGTAGGGTACTGGTAAAACACTGCCCTGCAACAAATGAACGATAACGAGCATGCCAACGGCATTCTCGTATGAATAAACCAGTAAGGATTAACATGAAAATTTGTGGTGTGGAATTAAAAGGCGGCGAAGCCATTATCTGTTTACTGACCTATGAAGGCGAAACCTATAACGTGCCAGCATGTCGTAAAGTTTCATTCAGTATTTCACAATCAGCTAGCACGGACTCAATTCGTGAGTTCGATTTTGCGTTTAAAAAACTAATGAGCGACTATAAAGTCGATGAAATAGCCATAATTGAACGTGAACAAAAAGGTAAGTTTGCCGGCAGTGCCACCAGCTTCAAACTTGAAGCGGTACTCCAATTAATGGACATGCCTGTTTCGCTTATTTCTCCATTGACTATTAAAGAGCAATTAAAGCGTAACCCGCCACAAGTTGACTTTGAATCATTGGATCTAAAACGCGTCCAGCTTAATGCATTTGACGTTGCTTATGTTCAGCATAACCGCCTCATCTTCGGTAAAGTGTAACCCACCGCTTTCACCGTTCTATATTGGCGTTATCGATACCGACTCAGATAGCGGTAACGCCAAAAAATCAGTTGAACTACAGCCATGTCAGATACCAAAACTAAAACACCTAAAGCCCCACCTAAAATGCCGGTCAAATTGGCAAGCCAATCATTAAAGCCAAAAACAGATCTCAGCCTGTTAGTCACCAGTGCCGACATTAAAAAGCAGCAAAGTGAACAAAGTGCATTACGTTATTTAAATGGTTATCGTCCTGACGTGGTCGAGAAAATCCGCCAACTTGTTGATGCTAATGCCTTAGGCGCCCACTTTTTAACACGCTACCCCAAAATACACGACGTTCGTACAGACAAAGCCTTATACGATATGGCGATAACGTTAAAAAATACCTATATGCGTCAATCTGATCCGTTAGCTAAAGTTATTTTTGACGAAAAAATCAGCGTAAGCCACCATGCCCTAGGTTTGCATTCTTATGTTAATCGCCGCCAAGGTAATAAAGTTAAAGCCAAAAATGAAATTCGAATTGCAGCACACTTAAAACACGTTCCGTTTGAGCTATTACAAATGGTAGTGGTGCACGAACTGGCCCACCTGCGTGAAAAAGAACACAACAAAGCTTTTTATCAGTTATGCAGCTTTATGCTAGCAGATTACCACCAGCTAGAGTTTGATATGCGAGTATGGTTAGTAGCTGAAGAAGTCGGACAATCGCCCTACGCGAAGTAATCGATAAGCTTTTGGTCTGCGGCCACTAACGTCGTGGCGCGTCGCCCACACCAGACTAACATCGCAAGGTTCCACCCTGCACGGGCCAAAAGGGGATCAACAGCAATTCCCTCTTGGATCACCCCTGCCGTTCCGGCAACATTTTCCTTTTTAACCAAACAACAGCAGCGAAAAAATTGCGACGGAAATTAATCCAGCTTCTGACAGCGTATGTAACCATCTTCGGCCCATGTCGTAATAAAGAGTGAAAATGCTAACACTTCCGATGGTACATCTGATGTGAATGGATTCACGAATGGCAGGATGCCAAGGAACGATCTGTACCGCGAAAGCTAGTCGGAAGTCCTGTCATGCTCACGCTTTCGTTTATAAAGAGTCTTCAACGGCCTCAAGTTCAAAGCTGAATTTAGACATTTTTAAGCAGTGACTAGCTCGTTTTTGGACAGAAACGAGCTAGGTTTCCAAATCTAATTCGTAAGTTTAGGATTAAAATTTCTATGGATTAACGCCCCCTCTAATAAGTGAACCATGTGCTGGTGGGCGATTTGCCTAGCAAATAGCATGACAGACATGGTAAATCTTAATTTAGAGTCTTGTTATGCATTTTAAGTGCAACCCACTTTATGGGGGTTCGAATAAATACCCAGCAGAGCGATGCTAATAGTAGGCCAGAAAAGTAAGCACTAAGTGCTAACTGCTCATGATAGCTAGCACCATCGACCTCAATCTTTTTCAACAGGTTATTACCTTTAAGGTACTCCCCCTTTATTGATTTACCACGTATTTCATCTCTGTACAATTCGCAAAAATTGTATTTTTTAGTCATGAAATAGTCTGTGCCATTTTTTGAAAATCGAACTGAATAGGTACTAAACTTTCCATTTAGTTCACATGAGATAGCGCTATTACTTAAATCTATTTCTTCGATATTTTCATCTGACCAGACATGAAAAAACCAAACCGATATACTTAAAAGTATTACAGCTAAAATGACAATATCGATTTTATGATTAATCCAAAATTTGGTCATTTACCCACTTTGCATAACGAGCCTGTAGAATTACTCGTTTTAAAATTCATTTTAATTAATTGTAAGCGCTCAATGAACTGGTGAAGCTTATTCTGCTTCACCTAAAT
>TARA_R110002167_G_scaffold196764_1_pt1 | contig 88780 bp, 86 predicted proteins | sample TARA_R110002167 | Tara Oceans TARA_R110002167 (sample SAMEA4398238) | marine metagenome | biome: Polar Biome; feature: [MES] marine water layer (ENVO:01000295) within the mesopelagic zone...; material: water (ENVO:00002006), including particulate matter (ENVO:01000060) such...
TCCATGTGCGTGCGCGCACTATCCGCGCCACGGTCAAACCTTCGGATCGCAAAGGCATCACCGCCAATTTCCTCGGTGCCGACCGGCAATCCGTCGATGCCCTGCATTGAAACGAGCTTCACCTCCGGGACGTCGATACCGACATGGCGCGCAAGTTCCATCATGGAGAACTCATTTTCGGGAACACCGGTATAGGTGGCGGAGGGGAGTTTGATGATCCAATCACCTCCAGCACCGGACGCGGGAATTGTCAGCCGGCCCTGCGCCTCCATCACCGCCGAGAATTTGAGCTGCACGCCGGCGAGTGAGAAGCGCATCGCGTGCTCTTCATCGTCGTCATGATGATGATCATCGCCGCTGGGCCATTCTTCGCCATCGGCAGGCCGAACAACGACCGCACCTGGCAGGTCCCCGCCTAAAACGCCAAGAAGTGGAAACTCACGAACCTCCTTGATGCCCGCCGGTCCGGCAAGATAGCGCCTCAACGCACCCTCCGGCAGCAGGTTGGAGAAGAAGGGCGGCACGCGCGCCTGCACCGGACGAAAACCGGTCAACAGGCCCCCATAGACGTCTTTGAACGAAAGGCTCAGCGTCGGCCGGTTCTCGTCCTCGATATAGGCCTCATCAAACACGAACAGCGTCTGATCGCCCGGCAAATGTGTGATCGTTCCAACCGGCCTGCCGTGAAGGGAGACGTCGAGGATAGGGATTTTACTCACCGTCACCCTCCTCATCCAGGCGGTACGCAGGAGGCGCCGACTTATTCGAAAGTGTCCCAATCAGCTGATTGGGGCTTTCGAAAACATACTCGGTTGAGCTCTTCGGTCGCGTCGTGATGGCGCGCACGGCAGGAATTTTGTCTCGAGGCACCAGCATGATTTCCAGATCGAGCGCCCGCGCGATTTCCGTCAGCGTCGCGATATTGGGGTTGGATTGCCCGGACTCGATGCGGGACAAATGCCCTGGATCCATGCCAATTGTGCGTGCAAGCTCGGATTGGCGAATGCCATTCGCCTCTCTGATAGCTCGTAATGTTTCGGATATAGCCGTTCCCGTATCACTCATTTTTGTGTTTCTATACAATTTTTCTAATTGAATTGTATCAAAAAACAAGTTCAATATCAACAAGGATTGTATTTTTCACAATTTGCGAAATGTAGTTGTATTATAATGCAATTTCATGTGCTGCATCGCATAGAATCGCTTCAAAGGTACGCTCAGCTTGGCGTCCACCGAACCGGTAGCAGCTCAATGCGCCGCTAGTTCTCGTGGGATCATCAGTCGATATTTTGGGTCATACACACCGGGCGTCGTAACGCTTCGCGGGCCACTACCAAGATCGACTTTGGTTAGGTTCAGATCGTTGAACCAAGCATGTCCGGCTTTCTCAGCCATAAAGAGGAAGAGGCGCTTCACTTTGACCGATTGGCATGTTTCCAAGAGCGATTGAACCTGGGTGGGACGCAGATTGTTCAATCCCTCCATCAGTTCGTAGCACTCCATGAGGTCTTGCCTAGCCGGCGCCAGATAGAGGCATTCCATCATCGCGCGGGCCGCTCCGGACACACGTACCGAGAATGATTTATGGGTGATCTCGACCATCCCGACATCGACCGGCAAAAAGCCCGTCGCATGGTAGTCAACTTCAACACGCCAGTCGTGGTTCTGGAACCAAGCTGGCAGGCGCTCGCTCTTGTCTCCGAACACGACAACCCTTTTCGTCGCGAGTTCAAGATAGTGGGCGCTACCAAGGAGTGAGAGCGCCGTGCGGCCACCAGGGTGGATGGATGCGCCCTGTTGGGTCTGTAGGGCATTGACACCACCAAGATAGTCAACCTCATCTCCAGGGCGCACAAATGCACCTCGACCGATTGGTTTGAGCCATCCGCTCTTTTTGTAGCGTTGCTGCAGATCGGAGCTATAGCCCCGGCTCACCAGCCAACTCGATAGCAGGACAGTGCCGCTGGATCGCTCGCTCAATAGTCCTTTTAATTTTTGTGTCGTATCAGTACCCATAGTACCAGAATAAGTGTTTTTTTAAAATTATTCAATCGTTCTTTTTAAAAACGAACAAGTACAAGTACCAACAGTACGATTGCAGTGAGTTTTTTAAAATTCACTGCAATCGATCAAACGCGTATCAGACGATTGAACCCGTCTACCACGCAACACGGGAGCCAACAGTCAAACCCAGACCCGAACATCAGCCAGCTTTTGAGCAATTTCACTCGCCGACTTGCGCGTAACCCCCGCGTCAGCGGCAAAACGTCTCCATTCACCGATCGCTGTGGCCACGCGATCGATGAGCTCGCTCGCAGATTTCTCATTCAAGTCTGCTTCGCCAGCCAGTTTGAGCAGGTGATCTCGGGTGATGTTCTTGCCGTGACCAAGCACTGAGGTCGAGTGCTCGCCGCCAGGCCCGGCCGCAAAGGTGAGGTCATAGGCGGGTGCCAGGCGCCAAATGCCCGCGCGATTCATGAGAAAACTGAACTGTCTTGCGTGGTCATCGCGATTGTGGGCAAGCACGTTGAAGATCGCGAGGTGGAACATCTTGATCGCTTCACGGCGATCGCGTGTGACCATTCGGGTCAACCGGATCAGGTCTTTATAGTCCAGCGCCGGGATACGAAAATCGGAGTAGAGTAAGCCACTTGCGGAATGAACGTGCAGGCGCCCGCCATTGACCCGATCAAAGCGGCGGGTCGCAAAGTAGCGCTCACCCTTCTTGCCCTCGATCAGGCGTGTCTGTGACATGTCGATGCCAGCTGCACGCGCCATTTGCGCGTAAGCCTCCTCAATGGCTGCGATGTCACCAGGGTCTCCCTGGCCAGGGAATTTGACCAGAAAGGGCTCGAACCCGGCCGGCATTTCTTCGGTTCCGTGTTGCGCCTCGCCCTTGGCATTTAGAGCAATCAAGGCTTTGGGCCGGGCCCCGCCAGGCGAGCCGCCAGCCTTGCCAAGGGCGGCGATCACATCACTCACTTCACCGGCCAGAACACGTTTGGCATCAGCCGCAAGTTGATCAAGATCGAGGACTGCAGTCTCATCATCCCAAACGTCAAAAACGGGCGCGTAAGTCAGCGCGCCAATCCCGCCGCTGCCGACGCAGGCCAATCGATCGAGTGGCGTCAGCGTTGCCGGGTCAGTGCCCAGTTGGCGAGCGCGCCGGTCAATGAGCAGGCGTCCCCACCCATCTGGCAGGCTGTCGGCAAAGACGCCATGCAGGCCCTCGAACGCGTCGGCATTGTAAGGTGGATCCAGTTGAGCGCGCGTCTCATGGTGCAATGGTGAAATCTGCAGGCCGGTTGCCAGGAACGCTTGGTCATATTCCAGGAACGCCCGCCGGTCGCGGTAGGCGAGCCGCCCCACAGGCATAATCGTTTTCGAATCCCAATGAAGAGAAACTTGAATGGGCGTGCCGGGTTGGATTTTCACTTGAGCCGGCCTCGTTTTGGAGTTTTGGGCTGCTTCAGCACGTCGTCGAGCGAGGCGTAGGTTTCGTGCACCCGGAGCAGCCCATCCAGCGCGGCGTCGTCACCCAATGTCACGGCAAGGCGAATGAATGAGGTAAAAGAGATTGCTCCTTTGCGTTCAAAACTGCGGAGCGTTGAAATAGGAACGCCGCTGCGCTCTGCCAGCCCTTCCTGGGTCAGGTTCGCAGCCAGACGCCGCGCACGGAGCCGTTGCCCCATCTCTGCAGAAATCTCCTGTGGTGTTGATAATTTAAATGTCATCATAGTATCAATTATAATGGTTTTCACACTATAAGTGATATTAGCATGTCAATTATATATCAAAAAGAAATATCTGACTTTCCCAACACGCAGCCGCGCCCTCGTCTGCGGCCGTGCTCAATGGCGCGGCTATCGCTCGAATAAATCGAGGGCGGCGCGCAAAGTCATATTTCCTCGCACAATATCGTGGGGCGGCGCAGCCGGGATGCAGCCGAGCTCGCCGCAGGGCTCAATCGGCCCTTGTGCATAGACGATGGCGGGTACACGCGTCACGTTGAACGCCTGGAAGGGACGCGGATCGATCGTGATCCCGCCCGCCTCATCCTGCGTGAATAGGCTTGCGATCCTGGCTTGCGTGTCCGCGAAGCTCTGGCCATAAAACCCTCGAATGACCATCGCCGCATTCATCTGCCGGGCTTCGGACGCATACCGGCGCAGCGCCTCATCGGGCATGCCCAACGACACCAGCACATAGAGCACAGGGCCCTCTTGATCGACGAGGCCATAATCGGCCGGGTTGAACTCATCCAGGTTGAACATGGGTGAGACGATCTCCATGCCTTGCGCCACACGCGATTGCGTTTGGCCGGTCAGTTCGGCGGCTTCGCGATGTTCTCGCGCAAGTTCGAGAACGCGATCCGCGAAGGCTTGCGCTTCGTCCAATTGCGCGCTTTGCGCCGTGTTGGCGGCGTCGCGGATCGCCTCGCTTTGCTCCATCTCCTGGCTCCCGCCGGCACCGGTGAGGGTCAAGCTGGTCAGCACGGCAGCAAGCAGGCGCCCGGATCCTTTGCCAAGGTGGATCGGTTCGCCGATGTCATCGGTTGCTTCGAACAAGCGAAGGCCGGCCCATATCGCCAGCGCCACAGCGATCAGGCCTATCGGGGCCGAGGCATGGACGATGCCCGCGGCACCAAATCCTGCGCCACCACCCAAACACAAGCTGGCTTCGGCAATCGCGCGGTTTGCGCGAAAGGGCGCTACCAAGATCTCACCGGTCAGTTCTAAAGCGCGCAGCAATTTCTCTTCCTCCAGATCAGGAATCCAACATCCTCCCCAACCGCCGGCATCGTGCGTCCTGACTCGTAGATGATCGTCGCCGTGCCAGCTCGCGCACACGTGCCCGGACCAGACACGTGTGGGACGGGATTGACCAATTGGTAGCGATATTGTTCGCGCGGCCAGATCGGTGCGATCTGTTTTTGACACATCGCTTCGGGGCCGGACGTGCGCCACGCAATGAGCTGGCGGTGGAGCTTGTAGGTCATGCGTTCGGCCGCCAGCGCAGCGCCCTGTATGCGCGTGGTATCGGTGCCCAGATTGCCGTTGAATGGATAAATTGAGCCGTGGCAGCCGGCGCACCAAAACAGGCCGGGCACATTTTGACCCGTTGTTGTCACCGCTGTGCAATCAGCAGCGCACGCCGCCTGCGCGACCGGATTGGCGAAGACCGCGGCCTCCGGGTTGATCAGCATCGACAGCTCGTCGTCCTGCCAGAGCGGATCGAGCTCACTCACATAGGCGATGTCGAAGCTGGCGTTTTCCACGCAAGCGAAATCAGTCAGCAGCTCGAGCCAGTAGAGCAGCGGATAGATATACCAATGCACGAAATACTGCCCCTCATGGGCCGACCCGTCTTCATAAGTCGTGGTCTTGTGCCCGATATTGAAGCCCGGCGAGATATTGAGACCGCCGATATTGACGAAGCACCACGGATCTTTTGAAACGTCGACCAGCCGGGCCGGTTCCCAAAAACCGATCGAGATGCCCGGTCGGATAAACGGCGGGGCGGCGATCGGGCAAAAACAAATCGGAGAGGCTGGATTACGGGTATCGGGATGCCCGCTGGGCACCACCGGAATGGAACCCACGCTCAAAGGAAACAGGCAATCCCAACAGATGTCGGAGATCGGATTTACGAATGAGCCATTGCACGTATCCGGTGCCGGGCTCGTTGATCCCTGGGCCGCCGAAAGGCCGGCAAGACCGGCACTCGCGACAAGCGCGAGCAGGATGATCGACCGGTTTCGCATTACTCCCCCTGCCCTTCGCGGGTCCTCATCGCGATCCATTCGTGCGGCCCGTATTCGGTCAGCCGCACGAACCGACCCTCCTGGCGCATCGATGCCGGCACGGCGGTAATGGCAAAGCGCGTGGTGATAAATCCGCCCTGGTCGAAGAAAAAACGCACCTGATGATCCGTCATCAGCTCCAGGGGCGCGCCATTGGTGAGGATAATCGAGGCGTGACCATCCAATGCACGCCGCTGATCGAGCGCCCAGGCGACCTGGCGGTCGTCCTCGCCATCGATGAAAAGATAGATCTTGCGTAAGCCGATGATGTCGAACGGATTGATCTGCTGGCCGGCGACCGCGAACACGACGCCGCGATGATCGGCGATATCCTCCGGCACCGTGATCGTTGGATCATAGAGCCACGTGGTCGTCTGCGTTGCCGTCGAAAGTCCTGGAACCGGATGCGGCCGGCGTACCGAGCGCTGCGTTCTGGCCGCCATTTCGGCATTCATGTCCTGCAAGGCTCCGGACAGCTCGGCCACACGCAGACGTTCACCAATCCAGTCGAGCAGATCGGGTTCGGCGATTTCGAAGGTCGCGCCCAGCGTGCCATAATCGTCCGCCAGGCCGGGCGGAGCCGCCATTATCGCAGCAATCAACGCTGTCGCTGCCATTTTGTGCCAGCCGCTCACCGGGCACCTGCAAGCTCATCGAGCTGGCGAAGCAGCGCCTTGTTGCCCTTAGATCCATGTGGCTTCACGCGAACCACCGCTATGGCGCCGACGACGGCGAGCACCGCCAAAGCCTGATTGATCATGGTCATGTCCATCGTACCATCTCACAAGACCGGAAAAGCGCGCCCGACGATGCGCTCAACGCGGATGAGACCGATCTCGGCATATCGGCTGTCATAGCTATCGCGGTGGGTGCCCATCATGAAGACGTATCCCGCCGGGATCACCTGATCGTCGATGGCCTCCAGGGCGCGGCCATCACGGGCGTAGGGCTTCGCCTCTCCCACGCTTTGCCCTGCTACGAAGATCTCGCCGTCGCGATTGTCGACGGTGTCGCCGGCGAGGCCGATCACGATTTTCACGAAGGGCCGGTCTTGGTAATAAGGATTGTCCGGCACCTCAAACATCGCCATCTCACCGCGCAGCGGCATGACGTGGTGATCGACAACAAACGCCCAATGCGGCAGCGACTGCGTCATGTTGAGCCCAAAAGCCCAACGTTCCCGGCAATAGTGCAATGCGGCGACCGCTGAAACGAGGGCAAACAAGACCCAGAGCATCTGGACCCGCCGCCAGGTCATAAAGGCGCGGCGTTGTGCAATCGCGGCGCTCATGGCTGGGCCCTCAGCCGTTCCATCGCGCGCAGGTGCACCAGATCCGTTATGTCCTGAAGCGCAGCGTCATTGCCCACCACCGCCTCGGCCATGATGACGAGCGTGCCAGTGGTGTCGGCGAATTCATCAGCGATCTGACCGACGGTGGCGAGGTACAATCCGGTGCGCGTGCCGAGCTCTTCGTCCACCTGGATGTCGCGCCGGATACTCTCCGCCATGTAAAGCTCGGTCAGTCGTTCGTAGTTCACCACGACGATTGTCGCCTGGCGGTTTTCCACCTGCCCGAAGAGCGCGCCAACGAGAAGGAATAACACGACAACCGCGACCGGTATGACGTATTCAAACATCGTGCTGGCCGCCGAGAGTATCGGGCGATGCGGTTCATTCGGCTGCGACATGCTGCGCCTCCCTTGGCCCTGTGATCGCGATCCGCGACGTCCAGCGCATCCAGACGGTCAATGCGAAGACACCCAGCGCAAGCGGCACGGCGAAAAGATGGAAGGATGCGCGAGCCGGCGCCGCCGCATCGACGTAGTGGGTGAAGAAACCCCCGATCAGGGCGCCTGAGATCAGCAAAGAAAATCCGCTTAACGCCAGCAGGAGCAGAAAGCTCCAGCCCACCGCTGCCGCGGCGCAATCGAGCCACCAGACCAGGTGGCGCAACATGTCGCGCGCGTGTTTGAGCGTGATTTCCGCACTCATGACCCGTCTCCAAAGGCGACCTCTTCGATGACATCGCAAAGCGCATTGCCCGCCTGCACGGCGGCCTTGATCCGCGAGTAGACGGCCGGCGAGGACGAGAAAATCGTCGCCGAATAGGGGTCGAGCACGAAACGGCCAATAAACCGGGTTCCAGGCCCATCCACCATCATCTCGGAATACTCCCGCGGGCTCATCTTGATCGTCTTGAGTACGTTGAGGGATGCATCGTCGAGGGCGAGGCGTTTGGACTCCTTGAGCCCTTCAGCCTCTTCCGCCGAAATTCGCAGAACAACCTTCCACTGGCTGTTCTCGAACGCGGCCTTCGCCCCCTCATTGGCGAAATAGTCGTTGATCGATTGCGTTCCGGTGATCAGGGCGCCGCCTTCCTTGCGGCACCGCCTGACAAATCCGTTGATGAATTCTCCGGCGGCCCCGCCACCGAGCATCTGCCAGGCTTCATCGACGATCACCATCTTGCGCTGCGAGCGGCCGCCCTTGCGCATCCGCTCCGAAATTTGAAACAACAGACACATCACGACCACCTGTCGCAGGTCCTTTTTCGATTCCAGGTCCGACATTTCGAAAACGGTGAAGGAATTGGTCAGATCCAGGGTGCACACGCCCTCAAAAAAGGCTTTGTAAGTGCCGTCGCAATAGGGCGACATGGACATGGCGAGCGCGTCGCCGATCCTGCCGCCGCCAGCGCGCAAGGCTTCGCGCACATCGCGCACCGTCCCCTCGCGCCCCTTTTCACCCCAGACCATGCCAACCATTTCGTCGATCAGCCCGGCTTCCTCGCGTGAACACCCATCCTCGCCGCGCGCCATGGTCTTGACGACCTGAACAATGGCGCTGATCGCGTTGGCCACTTCCTCGTCATTCTCCATGGCCTCATCGCAGATCATTGAGAACGGGTTGAGCGAGACGGCCTCATCGGCGCGGAAAACCACATGCTCGCCGCCCAGGATCTTGCACAGGGTCTCGAAGCTTCGCCCGTCATCGATGACCATCGCATGATAGCCAATCGCCAGCCCGTCCGCGCAAAGCCCTTGCATGAAGACCGACTTTCCAGATCCGGATGAACCGGTGACGCACATATTGTGATTGCCGTCGCCCTCGTTCTGGAAGGGTGAGAAATACATCATCTGGCCCAGCCGCGAGAGCAGGATCAAATGGGGCACCGAGCCGCCGCGCGGTTGGCCTTGCAGCGGCGCGAGCGCCGGGGCGATGCGCGTAATGCCTGTTCGCGTCAGTCTAAGCTGGCGCAGATCGTGGTGCATATTGTCGCCATAGCCCATGGGCAGACACGACAACATCACCGGAAGGTGGGCGTTGTCATTGCGTTCCAGATCGAAGCCGCACGTCCGGTAAAGCGATCGCAAGGAGCGTTCTGCTTGCTCACAATCACCCATCGGTGCCTGGATCATCACGCAATAGGCATAGCGAAGCAGGCGGGCGCCGTCTTGCACTTGCCCGTTTACATGGCCCCACTCATCGGCGCGCTGGATCATTTGCGGGAACATGTTTTTGAAGGGCGACTTGTATTGACGCGCGGCCTGCTGGCTGCGCAGCTGCGCTTCGATCTTCGATGTCTCTGCGCTCTGATAGGTCAGCTTGAGGGTCGACCACCAAACCCCCGACAGCCGCAACATATCCTGGGTAAAATGCCCGAGCAGCGCTGCCATATGCCCCTGGCTGGACATTCTGGGCATGCGCGAGGCGGTGAACGTGCGGATCTCCCGCCTGGTCTCAAAGGTGCGCCGGGCGCTTAAGGCACCCTCCATATAGCTGTCCACGCCGATATTGGAGCTGTGGGCAACCAGCCGGTCCTTGAACACGTCTACGGAGCTGTCGGCGCGCACGATCTGGTCACATAAAAAGCGGGTGTCGTCATACTCCAGACGTGGATTGCAGCTATCGCGGCCCATGCACAGCCACCCGTGAACCAGGCCGATGAGCTCGGATGCGTCCATGCGGCGATTGTCGAGCCCGAGTGTTCGCAAGGTCGCCTCGACACGTTGGCGCAACTGCTCAAGCCGAGCGATTGATTTGACCTGCGGGCCGGTTTTTTTCGGGACGCTGACTGACATGAACACCCGATAATCGCGCACATGAAACGGTCCCCCCTTGGCGCCAGATGTCCAGGTCATCCGGCGCAAATGCTCGGCCCGGTAGCGGGCCATCCGTTCCATGACGCCGTCCTGGTCCACGCGAAGCCGGGCCCACCGCTCGATCTTGTCACCGACGTAAGGCGATGCGTAGGTCGACAGGGCGACATGGACCTCCTCAGGAAAGCCCTCCTCGAACAAGCCTTGAAGAATACTCTCCACCTGTGAGCTGGAGCCCACCAGCGGTGCGATCTCGATGACCCAACCGAGCGAAAAGAGATTCTCGAATATCTGCGAGCCTTCGATGTAACCGCGATATGGAAGATAGCCGCTGAGCGAAGCGGCGTTGCCGACATGGCGTAGCGCGTCGGACGGAATGCGTTCGCCGAAGAAAAATTGCGCGGCCTGATCAAGAACGCTGCCAGCGCCGCTCTTTTCGATGATCTCGTCGATCTTTTCCAAGCCGCGCGTATCGCTCACGATCAACGCTCCACCCCGGATTGGGCGGGGAGCCCCCAAATCTCCTCACCGGTCGGCGCGAAGACCGTGGCCGGGGCGTGGTAGTGGCCGTTCACGTCAATCCAGGCCGCAAAGCTCACACGCATGACATGACGACCGAACAATATGGGGCGATCAAAATCGTAGACGCCGGCAGTTGGCGAACTGGCCGGAACGGCCTGATGGCCCCCAATCGAGGGATCGTCATTGACGATGTCGTTATGCGCAATCGAATGGCAGGCGCTCACGCCCACCGCACGACAGCTCCAGTCTCCCGATACGGAGCTGTGACCTGGCAGCACGCTGCAACCGCTCGTCAGAGCGGCCGCAGCGAGTGTGGCCAGGATGAGGGGCGGCTTCATCCGATGCTGATTTCTTGCTGGATCTGGGCCGCGGTCGCGTAACCACGCCCAATTGCGCGCCCATCTTCGAAGAACATGGCGGGCGTGCCTTGTAACCCGAAGCTGTGCGCAAAAGCCGTGTTTTCGGCAATGATCGCGTCATAGTCAGCCGCACACTCGGCGAGCGGTCGAGTGATCGCCGCTTCGCCGGAGGCATACATTTGCGTCGCTGCAGAGGCGCGATCATCGGCACACAGCACCATCACCGCTTTCTCGCGTGAGCTCGGGCCGAGCCATTCGATGAAGTATTCGTGGATTTCGTACTGGCCCAGCGCATCGATCTCCTGATGCAGACGATTGCAGAACGAGCAATTGAGATCAGAGAAAATATTCAACACCGCAAGGCCTTGATCGCCATTGTAAACAACGGCGTTCTCGATCGGCAGCGTTACATTCACCTCCTGGGCCTGGACCGATGGAGCGGGGGCAGACGGCGCTTCGGCTGCTGCGGGGCGTGCGGCCGCAGCCACATCGGCCGCATCGGCGAAATTACGGCCCGCCGCGACCGCAACAAACCGTCGCAAATCCTGCTCACGGGCGGCAGTCAGGTCAGTGCGCGTCTGGAAGTCCAGGATACTGCCGGCGATGCCATATCGGCCGGATCTGTCCATATACAACAGGCTATCACCGGCGAGCACCTCACACAGATCCGGTCCGACCCCGCATTGAATATGCGAAATCGTCGCATCATTGAGAACTTCCGAGGCAATCGTCCGCAACGCCGATTCGTCCAGGCGCAGCGAGGATGAAGCGCCAAACCCGCTGGCCCCGTAGCCGCTGGCCATTGCGCCAACCACCGCGCCGCCCATCACCGCGACCGCCGCAATCGCCAGCGTGTGGTAAGGAGGGCGCAAGAGCGCTTTGGCGGTTTGTGATAGCGCACTTGAACCATCATCCCTTATTTCATCTGACATTGTTTTCTCCATCTCGCCCGGGGGGCCGTTTGCTTCTTGTCACCGCGCTTGCGCCAGTGTTCTTCACCACCACCTGCCGGCCATGCCGCCGGCGGGCGGGGCACCAACGAGCCACCCGATGCGTGCGGGTGCCCATTCCGGGCGCTCTGACGTTTGCGAGCGCCGGATCTCGATATTTCCGGGTTTTGACTGCAAGCGGGGTTCATCGGACCGTCACTCCGGAGATGAAGACGATCTCGACATCGATACCTGTGGGCATTTCCACGACAGGTTGATATTGTTCGGCCCGCTCGATGTAGTATTGCGCAAGCGTTCCAGCAGCTTGTTCGATCCCGGTGCCGACGCTGGAAATCGCGATCTCCTGACCGCTGGGTGCTTCGCCCTGGAGAGACCCCAGGGCGCCGCCCAGTGAGGTCCCCGTTCCGACACGCCCGAAACCGGAGCCCAGACCTTGCAGCGTGCCCGCCAACAGCGCGCGTTGCGCCAGATCTCCTTCGCGCGAGATCACGCGGCCTCGAACGCCGGCCTTGCCGCCAAACGCGATGTAGCCTTCAACATCGCTCTCGCTCACCCGGCCAGATCCATCATTGAGCGGGCATGTCATGCGCTGCAGGCGCACATAAACCTTCTCACTGGAAAGCTCCGCCCAGGCGGCGCCATTGACCAGGCAGCCTTCAAGATCGGTCAACACCTCCTCGCCGTTCTCGATAACGGAAACCGCCGGTCCGGTAATGCGCAGAAGAACCGGCTTGGGGTCGGCCCCGAACGTGGTGCCCGTAGTTGCGTCCACACCGACCAGGACGCGCGCGGGCGCAAAGGAATTGGGCGGAACATAACGGTCCGCCTCCCGGATGGTCGGCTGGGTGGAGGTCGTCGAAGCGGCAGTGTCTCCCTCTCCTTCTGGGGTAAAGGAGATCGATTGGAGCGCGCGAACGCGGGGGCGCTCAACCACACCACTGCTCGCCTCATTTCCTGACGCCTCGACGACTCCCGCCGGTGCGAAGGGGTCTCGCGCCGGCGTTTGGTATTGGCCCGGAGTTGCGGATACCCCGGGCCCGCGACCAGCAGTCGGAGGCCCAACTTCCCGCCGCGTTTGACTGAAAGCGCCAGAGCCTTCGTCCTGCGCGGCAATCTGGCGCGTCAGATCGAGCAGTATGGCTTCGGCCTCTTCCTGTATCTGCTGATTTTCGAGCTGGGCGTTGGTCAGCTGCGAGCGCAGCGACGCATTCTCTCCGCCCAGCATTTCGATCTGCCGCGATTGCTCGCGTACCCCCGCCTCGAGACCTTCAAGTCGATCTTCGTAGGCCTCGTAGGCGTTCGTTTCCGCGATCGGCTGACGCGCCAGATCCGTCATTGGGGTGCGCGCCGCGGCCGCCTCGCGCTCATAGGTCTCGACGGGGTCGTTCTTGCTGCCCGCAATCAGATACCAGCCGACACCCCCGATGATGAGAAGCCCGCAGATGGCACCAACGATCTTGCGACGATTGGCACTGGCCGAATTAGCGTCCGCCACCCTCGCCTCCTGCATATTCAAGCACGGCCAGGCGCGCGGATGTGCCCGGTGCCACTTCATCGAGGCGTGAAGCCACCGCGACCACCGCATCGGTCATGAAGGCTTGGTGGATGACTGGCACGGACACGCTCGAGCTGTTGCGGATCTCGTAAATCCGCGCGGCCATGCCCTGGCCTTCAAGCCGACCGAGATCGATCAGGCTCACCCCGTGGCTGAGCTCAACAGGACCCATCCGGTTTTCCCCGGCCTCAAGCTCACCGGCATTCATCGCCCGGTGCGCAAACTCCATGATTGTCGCCGTGCGGGGCTGCTCACGCCCCACCCGCTGGCGCGAGGACAAAATTGGTCCCTCTCCAATGCCCCGGACGAATATTTGCGCCGCGGGCTGATCGCGGATCGTGAACAAGAAGTGATAGGTACGCCCGCTACCGGTGGTGACAAACGCTGAAATGATCTGGTTCGCACTTCCTTGAGCGACGACAATATATAGATCGCCTGTGGCTTCTTCTTGCTCAAATTCTATGAGCGCGGCGCCCGGCCGGCCGCTTTGCGTCGAGCGCACGGCGACAACCACGTCGTCTTCGAATGCGATGCGAGTGACTTCGCCCAAAGAGAGGCCGGCGCTGATCCGCTGACCCTCCCGGGCTGTGACATGGAGCGTGCCCCAATCCCCACCGGTCACAAGGGCGCGCTCACTCTGCGCGTCGAGTTGAGAGATCGACGCAGCCTCATCGATCAACGAGGCTGGTTGAGCGAATGCTTTCATCCCAAGGCCCAGCGCGGCGACACCGATGCAGGACCCCAAAAGCGCGCCGCGCAAGAAACTCTGTGCATCAACCATCCACCCGCTCCATTTCCTGCTGCTGCACTGCGGTCTGCGCGGACGGCCTCGCGAAGGCGATCGCTGCGGCTGAGGTGAAGGACAAGGTCGCCATCAACCCGGTGATAGCGCCGAGCCAGAAGCTCGCCATGCTACGCATCGGCCTTTGCCTCGTGTGATGTGTGGATATCGCGCAGGACCGGTCCCGCATCGCTAAACTCCCACGTCGCTGAGTACTCGACGGCGAGACCAAGGCTGCGGGTTCGGCGCGTTTGCTTGCCGACAACTTTGATCAGCACGCCTGTGCGGCCCTGGGTGAACCACATGCCGGAAATGAGAAAGGAGGCACCCGTGCGAACCGCGCGATCCGCTTCGATCCGCTGCGCCAGCTCGCCGTCAAGACCATCGACCAGGAAAGGCTTCAAGGGCTCCAGATGCGCACCGCCAAACAGCACGTGGCCAACCATGCCGCTCCAGCCACAGGCCAGCTGATAGCTCTGTGCAAGATCATAACCGCCCGCTGTCTTCGCTGCTGCCGACTGCATGGACTAACTCCTCATCCGATGATCTCGGGCGCGGCTGTCCTCGCGGTCGATCTCGGAAAAATCGAGCAGTCGTACAGTCAGGCCTTCGATGTGCCAGCGTGCGGCATAGGTGCGGGTCTCTTCGGAGACCTGCTGGTCGCCTACGCGCGTTTGGAGGACCCCGGTGATCTCCGAGTACCCTTCGCTTGGGTCGACGAAGAGCTCGATGGGATGAAACACGGTCGATGTGCGCGTGTGGATGCGCTCCTCACGCATCGCGCGCAATTGCTGCTCCATCTCGGCATAGACTGACGAGTGAACGACCCGCAGTACGTTCTCCTGGAAATATTCGGTATTGTTGGGGTGCCGATTGAGGAAGAGCGAGGCAATGTCGCGCGTCAACATTTCCATGTACTGCCCCGATGGGGCACCGGACATGAGTGCCATATCGCTCGTCATCGTGGGGATCAGCACGGCTTCGGTGCGCTGACGCATCACCAGGCTCGCCATGATGACGTTCGACAGAGCGAGCGCGCTTGCCACCCCTGCCAGCAGCACTGTGATCCGACTGATTGAGCGAACCTTGTTTGAGGCGCTTTCCGGGCTCATCAGGCTAACCCTGAAATTCGCGGATGACCGCGTCGGGTGAGCGCTTCATTCCCAGTAGTTTGGGCGGGACCCACCAGTAGATCCGCGCCAGAACGCTTCGAAGCGACAAGCCCGCTTTGGCTTTTCTCAGCACATGATGGATAAAAAAAGCGGCAACCAGCCCTTGGATTAGCCAGCCCATGATGAAGCAGCCAAGCACGGCGGCGGTTGTCACCACCGCCTCGTCCGGCGTCATCCAAAGGACGCGTCCGGGCTCGTCGAGATGCTGAGGGATCTGGATGCCGCTCATAATGCCTCCTCATGATATTTCTGCGCGTGGTGTTGAACCGCGGCAGACCGTCAACGGATCTCGGGGATAGTCATCCGGTGCGGGCGAGGGCCGATCCCGCCAATCGGCCCGCATTGGGATTGATCGGGTGTGTCGAACGCTAGATGACTGCTGAGACCATCCCGGAGACAATGCCCGGACCGGCGGTCGCGGCCAGGGCCACGCCAACGGAACCGGCCAGCACTTTCCAATTGAAATTGACGACGGCCGACCCGACGCCGAAAATCAGCGAGATGACGGCCAGGGTTGTGCCGAGCGAGCCTTCCAGCCAGCCAGTCATGTTGGTGGCAATCGAGCCGAAGGTGGTGTCCGTGCCGGCCAACGCAGCAGCGCCGGCGGCAATTACGAAACCGGCGGCAGCCAGGCTGGCGAGCGTATATCGAGGCAGGGCGGTGGCCGGCATACGGCGGGCCAAGGCTTTGAGCGTTTTCACGAGAAGTTTCCTTTTCAGTGCCAATGCGCCCCCCGAGTGGCGGTGGGCACGGCCTTAGGGTGAACAACTCGCCAACCCGCCGGCAAGCTTGAAGGCGCGACCAATTTGGGTTCCCGTTGACCGTTTATCGACGCGGCGTAGTCCATTTCGGGTCGATGCCGCACTCAAGCAAAGCGTGTTTTGTGTCCAATTCATTAGAAAACCAGCCCTTGGCACAATGCACACCCGCCCAGAATGACCCTGCCTTTTTTTTGGGAAATGTTGTGCGGTCTGTCTTGGACCTCACCTATGGTTGCGCCGCGCCAGTCATATATTCCACCCCGGCGGCGAGCCATTTCTTTAGTCATGGCGAATATAGATTTTATCGAAGTGCGTAAAAACCGCCGGGCGAAAATTGTGTCCCGCTTCAAATTGGTGAGGGCCTCGTTCGATTTTCATCACTGCTGCACGACCGGTATTTGGCGGTCTTTTGCTGCGCACAAGTGAACGAGATGACATCACCTATAGTGCCGTGATGCTTCGAGAAATTGGTGCTGTAATGAGTTGTGGCGGGGGTTGTTCCGTCAGCGACCGCGTGGTTCAGTCTGGACTATCCAATGGCGGGGGGATCAATGCAGCGCGGGTTCACGACACAACACACAGCACGAACCGATGACCTGCAGACTGCCGTCACCAGGTTCGTCGATAGATGGCTCGTCCTGAACAAGGTCTCGTTCAAGCATCGTTCTGATATGATCGGTATCGACAACCGGACGTATAATCGCTTGAGGGTTGGCGATCGCAACCTGCGGTCGGCACAGATGGTGGAACTGGCGGACGGCTTGCGTGTCGCGCCCTACTATCTGGCGATCCCCGGATCGGTCGGGCTTAGCGATCACCAGATGAAGTCCGCAATCACGGATGCAGCCCGCTTTCAGCTAGCGATTGGACAGATGCTGACACTGCCGGCGGAAGAGCGCTCCATTTTGTTTCGACAAATCCATACTCTTGCCGAGGCCGCTGCGATCAAGCAGCGCGACAAGATAGCGCGCGGAAACATTTGATCCGCCGGGCGTCCAGGATCGATCATGTATTGCTTGTTGAATGACATCACCGCCGAGTTTGAGCCGAATCTTGACGATGACGGCTCGGTCCAGGCACCCGCAATGCGGACTTTCTATACCTATGATGCGCTTCAGAAAGCGACGCTTGCGCTCAAGCTCATGAGGGCGGGCATCGATTTGCTGTACGAGAGCTGGGCCGAGCACACGCGGTGTAGCCCGCTGACGCCAACAGACGCTGTCGCTTCCGGGCTGGTGCGCTTGATGAATGGGTCGCGCTCACTCTACGCCACGACCATGCAGCTGATCTATGCGGAGCAGACCTTTTTTCATGGCAATAGCGGCGCGGCACCGCGTACGGCGCACTACGACATCATCACCCGCTGCAATCCGCTTTTGGAATACAATATTATTGTGGGCGGGATCTCCGATGCGAACGTGGACGATCTCGCCGCTGCGCAGGAGGATGAGTTGCTTTTTGTGGCCGGCTTCCATGTTGTTGGCTCAAAATCCGGATCGAACATCCTGTCGTTCAACCAATCCCTGCTCGAGCGAACCCTCCTGAATGAGATACACAATGGCGCCGGCAGCGCCTTGGGGGAAATCGAAAGACGCCTCGCCCGGATGGCGTCCCTCACCGATGCGCCGGTTCGCATGGGTGACTTTTTGAGCATATGGCGACGCGTGGTGGATCATGTCCACGCGTTCTCGCCCAATCCCTTCGGGGTTGAGCCTGGCGAGGACTACCGGATCGGGATTTAGTGAGAGACGGTCGATCATGATGCGGCCGGGTTGAAAGAAAAGGCTGGCGCCTCTGGCTGCCCATGACGGGCAAGACAGGAGGAATGAAATGTCCAGCAATCTCAACCTTGTACCGCTCTGCGAACTCATCGTCGCGCAGACCAATGTTCGCGCGAAGGCCTATAATGAAGAGGGCCTGTGCCGCTTGGCCGACCAAATCGTCGCCAAAGGGCGCATCCTGGATCCCCTCAAGGGGGCGCGGCTTTCGAAAAGGCGTGTCGGTGTGCACGATGGTGGCCGGCGTTTGGCCGCTCTTCAGCTTCTGAAGGCGCAAGGGCGGCTTCCTGACGGCCTGTCCAAGGGCATCCCGGTCATCTTCGACGATGCTGATCGCGTCTCGCAGATCGAAACTTCGATCATGTCGAACGAGCGCGAAAACTTCTCGCCTATCGAAGAATGCCGTGCTTTCAGCGCGTTGGCTGGCGAAGGTGTCGAGGTGACCAAAATCGCCAATCGCTTTGGCTTGCCCGAGCGGGTTGTGCGACAGCGTCTGGCATTGGCGAATGTGCACCCGACGATCGTGGAAGCGTTCGAGGCCAACTGCATCGATCTGGCCCGTCTTCAAGCCTACACGCTGGTTGCCGATCAGGAGGTTCAGCTGCGCGTGTTTTCCAGTCTGGGCCGATATGCGGGTGCGCGGGAGATCCGGCGCATGCTCACAGACACTGAACTTCCGATCACATCCAGCCTGGTCAGTTTTGTGGGTCTGCAAGCCTACCGCGATGCGGGGGGCGATGTGCGTGAGGATCTCTTTGATGACGATGCGTCGGTGTGCTGCAATCCGGACCTGGTACGCTCGCTGGCCGTCGCGCGCCTTGAGCTCCACGCTGCCAAGCTTGCCGAGACCGGGTGGAAGTGGGTCGAAGTGCATTTGGAATCGTCCTACGAGCTTCTCGAAGGCTTCGCGCGCATCTACCCCACGCCCCCTACCCTCACCGACGAGCGGAAAGCTCAGTTGGCGGTATGGCGCAACGAGCGCCGGGCGACGTTGGAAGAAATCGAGGCTCTTGACGATGCCCTCCCGGACGCCAGCGAGCCTACAGACGGGCAGATGGCCGCGGCGCAAGGTCTTGAGGCGCGCCTGACCACGATCGAGTCGTCGATTGAGGGCCTCCAGCGCGCGACATTTACCGACGAACAGAAGGCCCGTGCCGGCGTGGTCGTTTTTGTTCGCAATGGCGCATTGGCAGCGACGGAAGGATTGATCCGCCAGCAGGACGTCGCGCCATCGGGAATCGATGGCGAGATGGGAAACGATGAGAACGCAGCGAAAGGCCCCTCCCCCGCTGACAAGTCGCTCGTGATCGCCAAGGGGTTGGCTGAAGATCTGAATTTGGCGCTGCAGGTCGGGGTTCAGGCCGCCATCGCGAAGGATGATGCCACGGCTTTCCTGGTATCGACAGCCTGGTTGGCGAGCAGTGTGCTCAGGACGCTCCCGCGCGACAGCGCGTTGGTGTCTGCGGCGAACCAGCAATTTCGGAGTTCTGTCGCAATTCCGGTCGACGCCGAGGTGGGACTCGCCGATCAGCTCGCACACTGGAGCGAGCGGCTTTTGTGCGGCACGGACATTATCGTGGAACTCTCGTCGTGGAAGCCGTCAGAAATACGCGCATTGCACTCCTTTTGCGCGGCAATGCTCTACTCGCGCCAGGAGATCGCGAGTTCCGGTGGGGTGTCGGGTAGTCATGCGCGCATCCGGGAGCTTGTCGGCTACGAGCCGCGGGCGGATTTACATATGACATCTCAAGTGCTTGCCCGGTTCACTCGCACGCAATTGTTCAAAATTCTGAACGAGCTCGCGCCTGAAACCGATGCTCCGGCAAATGCGAAGAAGCCTGAATTGGTCGCCTTGGCTGTTAAGCACGTTGCTGACTGGTTGCCGGCGCAAGTTACAGATGACGATGCCTTTATGCGACTTCTTGCCATGCCGGATGGTGCGGACGCTGAATAGAGGCCCTCCCCTTTCGAACGTGTGGTTCCTTTCATGCGTTCTGCGCGCCCGCTGGTCTGCCTCCGCCAGCGGGCGCAATGTTTTGCAGCTCAGGTTTGTCCGTTTGCATAAACGTTGCCCGGTAATTAAACTAACCGGGTGATGAAGATAACCGGGTGAAACGATTAACCGGGTAATGCATATGATCGAAAACGTGGCAATCTTCATTCTTTATGGCTTGATATCTCGATTCCATGGCCGTGCTCAGAGTTGTCAAATATGTAACAGGGGAAGTGTGGGAGGCGCGCCAGTGCGTTCCGATTTCGTGAGCCAATAACTTTATCCGGTTTCCCAGCTAACCGGGTAAATGAGGTAACCCGGTGGGCACGGATACCCGGTTAGTGGACAAACCCGGTTCGAAAAACAACCGGGTTAATGCAATCACCCGGTCAATTAACAAACCCGGTCAATAATATTACCGGGTGATTGCATTAACCCGGTGGTTACTATAACCGGGTAACTTGGGATACCGGGTTAGATCAAAAATAGTCAGGAGAGTTCGATGCCGATAATCGTGTTCGCAAACCCCAAGGGCGGGACAGGCAAGACGACATCTGCCTTGATCCTCGCGACAGAAATTGCAGCCGCGCACTCGAGCGTCGTATTGATCGACGCCGATCCCAATATGCCCATCTCGGAATGGGCCGAACTGCCCAATAAACCGGCCAATATCGAAGTCATCCGAGAAACCAACGAACAGCGCATTTTGCGAACGATCGACGCTGCTGCCGAGCGAGTCCCATTCGTGATTATCGACAATGAGGGCACGGCCTCGCGACTGACGACCTACGCTATGAGCCGCGCCGACCTGGTCATCATTCCCATGCAAGGCAAACAGCTCGACGCGCGCAATGCCGCCAAGACCATTGAGCTCATCGAGACTGAACAGGACGCATTCCGGCGCTCCATCCCGCACAAGGTTTTGATCACTCGAACATCGGCCGCTATTCGGCCGAAGGGCTTGCGCGCGCTGCAGCAGGAGTTGCACGATCGCGGCGTGCCGCTGTTTCGAACTGAATTGCTTGAACGCGTGCCGTTCGAGGCGATCATGGCCTATGGCGGAGGACTTGATGACCTCGTTCCTGGGGAAGTATCAGGCCTGAAGGCTGCCAAAGCCAACGCGATCGCCTACATGGCAGAGGTGCTTGAGACCTTGCAATTGCGCCAAGGCGCTACAGCGCAGGAGGTCGCTTGATCATGTCACGCCAATCCATGTTTCCTTCGAAATCCGCTTCTGATTCGAGCGAACCTGTGCGCCCTGACCTCAGCGCGTTCCAGCCGCGCGCGCCGATGCCGAAGGTTGATGTGCGCACGCTCGATGCGGTCAGCGACGCTGCCGGCTTTCCCAGTCGCCAGAGCGCGAGCGAGCGCAGAGGGCGCAAGCCGAGCGGCCGCACTGGTCAGATCCATCCCAAGCTGCTTCCAGAGGCCGCGGAGAAAATCCAGGCAGAGTGCACCCGCAGGGGCATTCAGCAGGGGGTTTTGATCGAGGAAATGCTCGCACTGTACGAAGATCGTTTCGGCACCATCGGCAATTAGTCACATAGGGCAGGGGAGGGCGCGTGCCCGACGGGGGCCTGCGAACCGACTCTCATGCCTGTGAGCCGCCATGAATTCGACAGCCTGCGGCCGCGCTCACTCTATGGCCGCGATCCCCCTGTTGCGCCATCTTTCAACCGAGTTTGCCTGTGAGATGGGTTAGCCGCTCGCTCTGCTGGCGTGTGCGTGCGCCGCCTCGGCGGCGTGATACGGTTTCTCGAAGATCTCATTTCGCACTTGGACCACCGCCAACGGCGCCCCAGGGGCCCCGGGATTGATCGGGCAGCGGCCAATCAATGAACGCTGTATCCCTTCACGCCCCAGGTCGCGCAATCCCCTCAGGCCAAGGGGCTTGAAGTGCGCATCAGTTTGCGCCTCACCAACAAGCCTTCATCGAGCTCAGTCAATTCACCGCCGAAGCCGCTTTTGCCGTTCACGAGCGCAGCGATCGCGGTGACGGATCTGAGCTGAACGAGGGGCGAGGGCGGCTGTGAACGTTGCGCAAACCCCGCGATCACAATCGCCCTTGATGGCGCACTCCGGCAAGTGGTCCCGGCCACCGCCGACCCCATCCAGGGTTTTTTGAACCGCGAGGCACGACAGTCAAAGGGGGAGGGGAGGTGGCGACCTCCGGACAATTCCTGAGTGCCGCTTCTTAAGCAGTTGGCCAGCAGGTCGTCGTGGCACGCTCCTGATCCGGCAGGACTTCGACATAAGCCAGCCCGGTGGTGTTATCGACGGCGACATGAACGCGTTCCTAATCAGCGCATTGCTTCGGATTTCCCTTGCGCTGATCGGTGACGCGGCGGCCCGGTTTTGTGAACCGGCCCAAGGTCTTGATGTCCAGATGAATGAGCCCGCGCGACCGCCGAGCGCGCCGGGTGCAGCCGCTCGGCGATCCCGGCTGCGGGCGTTCAGTAGTCCTGGCGCAGTAGCGCCGCCGCCTTGATCCGCCAGTCGCCGAAGACCCGGCGGGCCGCGCGGGCGCGTAATCCGTTTGTAGATCGTGCGAACGGATACGCCGAAAGCCGCAGCAATCGCCTCAAGGCTCTCGCCCGACTGCTGCCGCTCGACAATCATGGTTCGCAAAAATAGCATGGTTCTGGCATTTCTATGGTTGTTCATTCGGGTCGTTCCTTGCCTTTCCTCTGGCTGCATCGCAACAACCAGTCTCAAGGCTTCAACCCGAAAGAACAACCTTATGAGAGTTCACACCTAGAGCCATGATAACCACCGGAAGTATTTGAATCTTTAAACCGATTACGCATCGGGTGAAGCGAAGGAACGGCGCCGGTTCACTCAACGCGTTTTGATCTAACAGGACCGGCCAAGTGGTTCTGACACCCCCCCGTCCAATTTGGGCGCGCAAATTTTCGAAATGGCTTCCGGCGCTGTAAATTCTAGCATAGCGCTTGGTGGTCGTTGCCATCATCGGGCGTGAAAAGCGGTGTTCGCCCGAGCTGTCTGCTCGGCCACGCAGACCCTGAATGCCGCAAAAATATCCAGGACCGGTGCTTTCCAGCGGTTTGTTTTCGCCCACTTAGCGTGAACGTCCTCCAAGACATGGCTCTCTCCCAGCTGTTGCGTTCCCGAATAGAGCTTCAGCATGGGATGAATAAAGCCGACGGGCGAAAATGATTTCCGCTCCTCAGGGTTGGTTGGGTTGGCATGAGTAAACTGGAGAACAAAGCCGTGCCCGTCCCCGAATAATCCCTGCTCAAGGACGCGCCTCTGTGGCACATCCCGCAAGACCTCGAAGCAGCACCGCTCAAGATCGAAAATATAGACATCACACAAGCTGGCCCACAAATGCCAGAGTGACGCTGAAGATCGCACCCGAGCGAAAACATCGGCCGTGAAGGCGTCAGCACTCGCCGCAACCGTAGCCCGGGGACGTTGCGGTTGACCGGTGCGCTCTGCGATATGCTTGGCGAGGACCTGCGCGTTATGGCGCAGGCCTTTGACAAACGACGAACCGGAACCGCGATAGTCATTCGCTTGCGTCAAGGCGCCGGCAAAAAACATTCCGGGAACATTGATGCTCTCCCAGTCACAGGTCAAATTGGGCAGCCCGGTGGTTTCATCAGTCACCGGCTGGCAGGTTGAAACGAAAGGGGCATGATCGAAACGAAAACCTGCGCAACAAATCACGTTATCATAGACGAATTCGTCGACCTCGCCGTCCTCGGTGTAGGCGAGCTCAACGGTGAAGATGTCACCCTGTCTGGAAATGCGCGAGATACAGGCGTTGATGACCGCATTTTCCTGTTTGAAAAAAAATGTATCCAGGAAGGTCAAATTGATGCTGCGCACATCACCCGCAAAGTGGGTGCGCGCCGCTTCCCGCAGCAACTGGGGGCTGACCAGGTCAATCGATTGCGCGAGCGGAAGCAGCAGGCCGGCGGTTTCGAATGCTGAATTTCCCTTGCCGATGACCAGCACCCGCTTATTGCGATATTTGTCCAGTTCACCCCCAAAATCAGCATATTGTTCGGTGAACTCAATCCCGGGAATCGGTGGCAAATGCGGAATGGGTGTCCCCGTGGTCACCACGAGGCAATCGCCGCGCACCATGCCACTATCAGTTGTAACGACAAACATATCGTCGTCTTTTTCGATGCGAAGCGCTTCAGTGTGAGGCAGGATGTTGATCGCGTGCCGGGCCGCGAAATCAGCGAGATAGGCCACCATTGAATCGGCCTCAGGATAGTACTCGGTGTCAAATTTCTTGAAATGCTCACCCATCTCTTCCTCAAGAAGAGAATTCCAATCCCATCGCATCTGAATTTCGCCACGTGCCTCGCCATTATGGATTTTGTTGAGCGAAATGAGGCGGCGCCCTCGCGGAAAACTCCGGAAAAACTCCCCGGGGCCCGCGCCTTTTTCTATGATAACGTAATCTATTCCAAGCTCTTGCAGGAAATAGGCGGTTTGCAATCCGCCTGGTCCTGCCCCGATTATTACGACTGTGTGCGGCCCCCCGAGATCTTTCATCGATCATCCCCAAATTTGTAGTCGGCAGCCGCGCTCAACATAACGGCGTTGTACCAAAAACGGCACGCTGACGTAATCGTGCTCAATTATCTGTGGCTTGTCAAAGCAGACCCAGAATAACGGATCAGCAGTCATTCCAACACATTCCCCAATCATCGTTGCGCCCTTGTCTGGCAGGCCTCCAGGTGGCGTTGAGATGTAACCGGAGCCATCCGCCTCACGCTCCAGGGACACCGGTCACGCAGGGTAGAGTTTAGCATTGACACCAACACGCACAGGTGGTTTGGTCACGTGAGGCCCGCTCGCAAACGGTGCTACCGCTGGCTTCGCTCGGGGGGGATGTGATGGCGTCGCTGGGAGGTGCTTGGCTGGAGCCACGAATTGCGCGTGTGCTGCAAGGGTTCAAGTCTACCTTGACCGATGTCAGCGACGAAGAGTTTGACGAGCTGTCAATGCGGTTGATCGTCGAACGGCCGGAAGCCTTGATCAAAAAAATTCCGCCCGACGATATCCTGACCCAAACAGAAGTGGGGCAATTTGAGCGTGAATGCGCCATGCCTGTTTCGGACGCAAAGTGCGGTTCATCGCGTCTGGTAATCGTGCTGAAGGCAACGCGGCTCTGCAATCTCAGGTGCGTCTATTGTAATGCCTGGGCCGAAGGCCCGGATCAGACGATGACCTTCCCGGTGCTGGTACGAGCGGTCCGACGGTTATTGGCACCTGCCGACATCCGCCATGTTGAATTTGTGTGGCATGGCGGCGAGATCGGCATGCTGAAGCCGAAATTCTTCGCGAAGCTCATTTGGTTGCAGGAGCAATTCGCGCGGCCGGGTTTGCGGATCACAAATTCGCTGCAGACCAATGCGACACGGCTGAGTGATGAGTGGGTCGAATTCATGAAATTCAATCGGCTTGGCATTGGCGTCAGCATTGACGGGCCGCCAGAGATCCAGGACCGGCGCCGACCGACCGCCGACGGCGAGCCCAGTTCCCGGCAGGTCGCTGCTGGCATCGCCAAATTGAACGCGGCAGGCATTCAGAGTTACGGCGCGTTGGTCGTCATTGATCGTGAAACCGCCGGGGTCGATCCTGAGGCCCTGCTCGACTACTTTGTCTCGATTGGCCTCGTTGGTGTGAATTTTCTGAATTATGTCCCCTCCAATGAAACCTTGGAGGCCGGTGCGCCTGACCCTCAATATATGGGTTATCGGGAATTTTGCGCGTGGAGCGTCAACGTCTACAAGGTGTACCGGGAAATATTCAGATCCCGGATCAAGGTCCGCATGTTCGAGGATCTGATCACAGCCATTCACGGCCAAACGCATCCGCGCAACTGCTACTTCGCGGGCAATTGTATCGAGTGGGTCTACACACTCGAACCCAATGGTGATCTGTCGCCTTGCGACAAGTTCATCGGCACACAAGGCTCCGTGTACGGCAATATCATGGGGGCGGAGCTCGGCGAGATTCTGTCCCGCTCGCAATTCCATCGTCAAACCAAAATCGCGGCCACCGCGGAAGCGAGCGCATCGGTGGAATGCAAGTGGTTTTCGGTCTGTCGCGGCGCCTGCCCGCATGATCGACGCGCCAGCGTGGTTTTGGACCCAGAGTTTCGCGGCGAGTGCTGCGGCCTTTCCTCACTTCTCGACTTGATCGCGTCTGAGGAAGAGGCGGTGGATACCGCGAAAACCGCGGCGGTTGCTACGGCATTGTCATGCGCGTAGCGCCGTCCTTCTTTCTCACCAACAGCAGGAGGCTGATATGAAAGATCGTATAGCAGAACTTGAAGCCAGGTTTGATGCGTTTGCTGACGTCGCGGACGAGTCTGCATTCGATAATGCAATCTCAAGCGACTGGATTTGGACCTGGGTCCGTTAGGCCACGCATCTCAGTGGATATGGGCGGCGGCCGCCCAAACCGGTGCCGCCCATATCATGATCGACGCCTGCAGGTTCGCACTCGATTGTTGCGAGCGGAATATCGCCCAAACCTACCAGCCACAGGCACCGGACGTCCACGTGATGAATTTACATGTTTTCGCTGCGAACAAACAACTCGGCGGGCGCCCCATCGCCCCCTATATCGACGAGGTCGGCGATCAAATCACGGGCTTCACCCGATCCTCCGCTCTGAGCGGGGCCATCGCGCCGCTGATGGACGCTTTGTGCGCCAATCCGAAAGCTGTCGCGCTTGAATTTTGCAGCCATTCCAGGGCGGAGACGTTCGGCGCCGCCTTCATAGAGTCCGCAGCGAAGGTCTGTTCGGACGGAGTGCTGCGCGCGGCGCTGGATGCCCATGCAAGCGATGAATACCGGCACGGTCGCATGTTCCGGGCGCTGGCCGAACGTTTGGGCGAAACTTTCCCGACCGAAACCGAACAACCCGATGAAGCCAGATTTCGCGCCGACGACGCCGGTGCGTTCACCGGCAATATGGGCGCATTCATGTGCTCGACCCATGTCGCGGAAATTCGAAGCCTATGCCTGCTGGGCGCATTTCTCGAAGCGGCCCGTGCACTCCCAAAGACTTTGAAACCACGGATTACATCGATTTTGGAGCGTGTGCATGATGATGAAATGCGTCATGCGGAATATAGTGGGGACTGGGTTCAACGCTATCTCAACGCCTCCGAGATCTCACCTTCCTATATTGCCGAGTGTTTCGCGGTCTATGAACGCGACCTTTGGGCCAACCTGTCAACGATCTCGGCGCACCTGCATCAGGGCTGGTCGACGTGCACGGATGACGCGGAGAAGCTGACCGAGACGCTCGGAGCAAGGCTGCTCGTTACCAAGGCGCTGACCGAGGCTGCGGCCGAAACGAGCCCGGCTCTCGAAGCGGTGCTGACCGCCGTTGAGCGAAACCATCCCGCATTGGCCCTGGCGGCCTATAGAGCCGTCGAAAAGTGCTTGATCGCCGATACCGAAGCCCATTCGAAAACCCTGTTTTCGGATGGCGACGAGGAACGCTGCGGCGTCGGTCTGATCCGAACGCTGCGCACTCATCTGCCTGGACTGACACAAGCGGAAATCACCCAACTGGATCGGCATGAAGCCGACGAAATCCGCCACGCCCACATGTATGACAGTTATGCGTGCCGGCTGCGGGGCGGCCGTGGGGTCACGGGACTGGAAATCGACAGTCTCGATCCGATCGATGACCTGGGCCCGGACTTCACGCCCGAACATGCCGGTGAGCTCTTGCTGTCGCTGCATCTCGGCGAGGTTCACAATCTTCAACGTCTGCGGCAGCGCATCATGGCCCTGGAGGATGGGCCGGTCGATCAGCCCTGGCTCATCGCCGGCCTGAAGTCGATCGCCGCAGATGAGGTCCGTCATGTGGCATCGACCGCCACACTGCTTGACCGCTTGCTGATCGCCCAGCCGGATTTGCGCAATTCGATCGCCATCTATGCGCGACAATACGGCGGAAGCTGGTGGTCTGATATCGGAGTGATGACCGCAGCGTTGTCTGGGGAATCAAGGGCGCGGTATTCAGCATGACGCACGCGTCGGGTGATGTTCAGGAAAAGTCTTGCCCTGGTCCGGGTCCGGCGTCGGAAATCTCGACGGAGGCTGTTCTCAAAGCCCGAATTCGCAGGTCGCTGCAGCGACTTGATCGGCCGCTTGCCGATGCCGTGAGTCTCGAGCCGGAGATGTATCGTGACGCCGCGGTATTCGAACTGGAACGCAAGGACGTGTTTCGTCGAAACTGGGTGAGTGTCTGTCGGCTGGAAGACCTGTCCGGAGTCACCAATTGCAAAGCCGTCGAAATAGCCGGCGAGCGCCTTTTCGTTATCCGTAAACGCTCCGGTGAAGTCAGGGCCTTGTCGCGAACATGTGCACATCGCTGGGCCGAGCTCGCCTCGCCGGAGGGGCAAGTGCAACGCCTCGTCTGTCCCAATCATGCCTGGGTTTATGATCTGGACGGACAACTCATCGGCGCGCCGCAAATGGATGCCGCCGAGGTGAGGGCGCGTTTCGGTTGTCGCCTGGACTCATTCGCGTGCGAGACTTGGCAGGGCTGGGTTTTCGTCAATCTGGATGGAAATGCGCGCCCTCTGGGCGAAGGATTGGCGGCCATCGATGCGCAGGTCGCGCCATGGCAACTGGACCGGATGCGCCGAATCCTGCCGCCGATCATTTTCGAAGGACCGTTCAACTGGAAAACGATCTGCGAAAATCTCGGCGAGGCGTATCATGTTATCGGGGTCCACAAGACGACAGTCTGGCCATCGCTCGACTACACTAAAAGTGAGTGGACACAGGACCCTGACCTCTATTGCCGGTCTGAGTTTCCAACCCAGTCGCCGGACGGGGCTGGCCTGCTCGGTGGCAATCCGATCCCGGTACCGAATGGATTCTGCGGCACCTGGGCCTATAATCTGTTTCCCTGCCACCTCTTCGGACTGACGCACGACTTTTGCGTCTGGCAGCGGCTTGAAGTTTACGGGCCGGATCGGTTACGGATGGAAATGCACGTCCTGGCGCCGCCGGAAACCAATGTGCCTGGCGCGTTGCTCGACAAATTGTCCAGTTCCATCCGAGCTGTGGAGCAAGAGGATCAGGACGCGTTTGCCCGAATTGCGCGCGGCACGCGCTCGGCGTCAGCCCGGCCGGCCCCATTCTGCAAACACGAATTTGGTACGTGGGCATTTCAACGATGGTGGGCCGCTCACATAGTGCAGTTAACGCGTTAGGATTGGCTTTTCTCGATACGCGGGAAAATATGAGTGAATCGGCCGATGATGTTTAATGTCATAACGACCTGTCTCAATAGTTTTCTGCGGGCGCCGATCTCCGGGATCGCGAATGTCATCGGATTGGCGACCGGTTTCGTGCTGATATTCATCGTGTCATCCTTCGCCGCGTATGAACGCCAATATGACGGCTTTTTCGAGCGGGCAGATCGAATCTTCGCGGTCTACCCCGTCTTTACGCCCGACGGCCCGCTTCCCGTGCGCGTCGGCCCGACAGCCCCCGCCGCCGCCAGGTCACTGTTTGCCGATCTGGCCCCCGTCGAAACGACTGCGAGCGTGTTCGCGCGCGAATATCGTGTGCGCAGCGGGGACCAGCTCGCCTATCAGCACATGCGGTTCGTTGACCCAGGATTCTTCGAGATTTTTGATCTGGATTTTGTGGTTGGGGCAAGGCCCGCCACACCGGAAACGACCGATTGGGTGGTGTTGAGCGAAACCGCCGCCGCGCGTTATTTCGGTGCGGAAAACGCGCTTAATCGCGTTTTGGAAGTGGATGCCCAGCGCACAATGACCGTGGTCGGCGTCTATCGCGATCTTCCGCGCGACAGTCATTTCTCGAGCTCATTGATCGGGGAGGCGCATTTCGAGATGATCGCCGCGACCGCTCTGCTGAGACAATTGACGGACCAGCCCCTCGATCAAGACTGGTTCAGCCTCTCCACGGACGATTCGACCTACGTGCTGTTGCGCTCCGGCGCGCAATCCGGGACCCTCGACTCGGTCGTGGACGGGCGGGTCGAGGATCTGGTGCCGGAGCGCGCGCGAGAGATGTTTGAAACCTTCCGGTTGCGACCGCTTGCAGCGATCAATCTCTACCCATCCGAAGCCGTTGGGCTACCGCTGCTGGCGATTGTCCAAGGTCTTGCGGCGCTAGTCTTGTTCGGGACAGTGCTGAACTATTCCAATATCGCGACGGCACAGGCGTTCAGCCGTTTTCGCGAAGCCGCCGTGCGGCGCACCTTGGGCGCTTTACGCCGCGATATCGCCGCCCAGACCTTCGGTGAATCCATCATTGTGGTCTTGATGTCCACCACGCTGGCGGTCGGGGCATCTGTCTATGTCCTTTTCATCATCAACGCCGCGCTCGACCGGCAAATGCCATTCATCTTCGTAACCTCACCCGTTGCGGTCCTGGTCTTGATCGGGATCGTGCTTCTGACCGCGTTGTCTGCGGCGATCATCCCAATTTTCTATCTCGTACGGCTCAAAATCGTCGACGTCTTCCGCCAGGCATCCCAACGTGATGGCGGCGCGCTCATGCGTGGCGCGATGGTGGCGGTGCAGACCGGACTGGCTGTCATTCTGACGGCAATAGCACTGGTCGCGAGTCTGCAATTCCAGTCGGTCAATCTGAGAACCGGGTTCTTTGATCGCAGCCGGATGATTGTGCTGGACCGCTACCCTGAAGCGATGCGCGGGCGATACGAGGCCCTGAAACGCGAACTTGGGCGCGTGCCGGGCGTGGAGCGGGTTGCCGGTGCCAGCTTCGTCCCGTTTCAGCTGATCGACGAAAATATTGAACTTGGCCGGGTTCGCGGCGGAGCGGAAAAATACCTTTTACGACATGTGAGTGCTGATGAGGACTGGCTGGAAATGTTCGGCCTGCGGGTGATGTCCGGGCGAGCTCTCGACCGGACGCGCGATGAATTCGCCGGTGCGCCAGGCGACGAGGTCAGCCTGGTGATCAATGAAACCTCGGCACGATTATTGGGGTGGGCCAGTGCGACCGATGCTCTCAATCAGCTGCTCTACCGCCAGTCGGACGGTCAGACATACAGGATCGTGGGGGTTGTCGGGGACGAAAACATCGCGGGCGCGCTGGCAGCCGTCCCGCCCTTGGCATTAATTCTGGAGCCATCCGCCTACCGCGAGATCGCGATTACCCTCGCCCCGGATTACGGGCCGGCGACGCTACAGGCTGTCGAAGCGGCCTGGGCCTCGATCTATCCAGACTTTCCAGTGCACTGGAAAACCATGGACGAGCTGCACGGCGACACGCACAGTCTGCTCGCCGCCGTCAGTGCCGGCATTAGCGGTCTGGCTATCCTGGCCATCGGTCTTTCAGCCTATGGCATGTTGTCCCTGGCCAAGCTTTTGGTCCGGCGGCGCGAGCGCGAAATCGCAATCCGGAAGACACTTGGTGCGTCGCGCGGCGATGTGTTCGGGCTGCTGCTGTGGAGTTTCTCCAAACCGATCATTATCGCGATGGCGGTCGGACTGCCGATCTCATTCCTGCTCGTCCAACTCTATCTCGACCTGTTCGCGGAGGCCGTTCGCATTCCGCCCGCCGTAATCCTGTTGATACCAATATTCTTCGCAACGCTGACGGTCCTGATGGTCCTCGGACAAGCCTGGTCCGCAGTTTCGCGACCCGCCGCTATTTCTCTGGGAGCCGAGTAGATCAATGGAAACCGTCCGGCCGAAGTTGATTTTGCGCGTTGGAACCAGGCCCGGCGCACTGCGACGCCCTCTGCGAGGGGGCGCAATCCCGGCACCAGCGCCAAGAGGGACAGGTAGGTAAGGATGACAGATCAACGGCGTCCGTTCTCGGCTCAATTGAATCCCGGTGCGTCAACGCAATCGGATATGGACCAGACGATCGAAACTCGCCTGCCGCGCTGGCTCGTTTACGTCCTCGCGGCGGTCGCGATCATCATCGCCCTGATCGCTGGCCTGTCCGTCCTGACGGGCGGATTGGCGGTCTTCAGCGTCAGCCGCACCCAGCTGGCGACGGGTGAGGTCACGCTGGGTGTGTTTGAAGATTTCATCCCCGTTCGCGGCTTGGTCCGGCCGGCGCAAACCGTGTATCTCGACACGATTGAGGGCGGGCTCATCGATGAAATCCTGGTTGAAAATGGCGAGATCGTCGAGATTGGTCAACCGATCGTTCGACTCGCCAACGCCTCCCTGCAATTGTCCGTCATTGCGCGCGAGGCGGAGATATCCCAACAGCTCAATAATTTGCGCACGCTCGAACTTGAACTCCAGCGCAATGAGCTTGGGCATCGACGTCGGCTGATCGAGTTGAATTACGAAATCACCCGTCTGAGCCGGGAATTGGAGCGCCGGCGCGTGCTCGCCGAACGCGGCGTTTCAACGCCCTCGGCGCTGGAGGAGTTGGAGGACGAGCTTGCCTTCAATCTCGCAATGCGAGACCTCACCATCGCCAGTCAACAGACGGATCGCCACTTGCAGGGCGCTCAACTGTCGGCGCTGAGCGAGACGACCGACCGCCTGGAGCGAAATCTCTCGATCACCCAATCAAGCCTCAATTCCCTTGAAATCGTCGCGACGGTGAGTGGCCAGCTGACCGCGTTCAACGCTGTAATCGGCCAGTCGATCGGTGTCGGCGAGCGTTTGGGCCAGATCGATTCCCCCAATGCGTTCAAGGTTAGAGCCGATGTCGATGAATTCTACCTGGATCGGATCATGATCGGTCAGGAGGCGCATACCGAGCTCAATGGCGGCGACATGACGCTGCGTGTTTCGCGCATCGTTCCGGAAGTGCGAAACGGCATGTTTGCGGCAGAGCTCGAATTTGAGGGCCCGGCCCCGGCTGATCTGCGTCGCGGTCAAACGCTTCAACTCCGGCTTCAATTTGGCTCTGCGACCGACACGCTCATGATGCCCTATGGCAGTTTCTACGAGCAGACCGGCGGAGGATGGGTGTTTGTGCTTGAACCGGACGGGCAGACCGCCCTTCGACGCGATGTCCGCCTCGGCCGCCATAACTCGCAGTATGTCGAGGTTCTCGACGGGCTCACAGCGGGTGAGCGCGTGATCACCTCCTCCTATGAACGCTTCGGCAATGCCGATCGGATCGACCTGAAAGGATAGCACATGAGTATGAGTGCACCGGCCATGATGCGTCTTGATGCCATCGGCAAGGAGTTCAAGACCGGCACAACCAGAACCATTGCTCTTGAGAACATTGATCTCACGATCGAGGTGGATGAATTTCTCGCCATCAAGGGTCAATCCGGAAGTGGCAAATCTACCCTCCTCAATATCCTGGGCCTGATCGACCGTGCCAGCCGGGGTTCAATCGAATGGCGGGGAAAGTCGATCACATCTCTCGGCGATGCCGAGCTGACGCGGTTGCGGCGCGAGCAGATCGGATTTGTGTTTCAGAGCTTCAACCTGATCGAGGATCTCAATATTCGGCAAAATATTGAACTGCCACTGCGTTACCGTCGATTGGGGGCGAGTGAACGCCGGCAACGCACCGACTCCATCCTTGAACAACTCGATATCGCGCACCGTGCCAATCACATGCCGCGCCAACTGTCCGGCGGACAACAACAGCGCGCCGCCATTGCGCGAGCGGTCGTGGGGCAGCCTGCTCTCATCCTTGCCGACGAGCCCACCGGCAATCTTGATTCCGCCAATGGTGCGGAAGTGATGGAATTATTGTCCGATCTGAACGCCGCGGGCACGGCCATCGTGATGGTCACACACTCAGATGTCGCGGCCGGGTACGCCAAGCGGACGATAGAACTTCGCGATGGCAGACGGCTCGAGGGCGATGAAGGCTTGCCACACCAGACATAGGAACAGGTATCGAGGGCAGGTTTGGCGTGATCCCGTGTTCGTCATCTGCTCGTTTGTTAGGGCCTGGGTGAAAGCGTGACCACGTTTGCCCACGCTGTTGCAGGGAGCCTTGGTTGAGTGCCCGATGACCAGTGTGCCAGCACAAGTGCGGGACGTCAGTGAGCCCGCGATCGGCGATGCTCCAAAGCGAACCGGGCGATATTTCGGCCCAATTTCGCTCGCGCTGCTGATTAATGTGCCGCTTTTCCTGATGCCTCTGGGGACGGATCGAGCGCGGAATTTGTCGCGGCCGAACGCCTCGGACGCTATTTCGGTTACAATTATCGTGCCCGCCCCCTCAGGGAGCAGCGATCTGGCCGCATCCGGTGTGATCGGGCAAGGCGAAGACCGCCCGGTGCTCCCGCCGCCGCACCGGGAATCAAGCCCCCGGATCGCGCTCACGGTTCAGACGCTTGAGCCCAATGATGGCAGGCAATCGCACCTGCTCCCACCCCCTTCCAGTTCGAATTCTGCCGGCAACCCTTCCGCGCCCGTTTTCGCCGAAACCAGGGCAATGCTGCGGAGCATTTTGTGCTCAAGCAGCTCGGAGCACACGCGCGATGCTGCGGAGTGCAACAGGCTGCGGGCTGAGGGCGGCGTTCGTTTTGTGGAATTCGCGGCTGCGCGGCAGATTGCGCAAGTCAGCGATCAAACAACCTTGAAGGCGAGCGAAATTCGCGCGCTCTATGGCCTGGATGTGGAGCCCTATGTTTCAACCAACCCGTTTTCCGCGCTGCCAACAATCCTGGCCTTACCCTCCCCGACACACGCATCCTCTGACGAGATGCGAGACCGGCGCGCGCCCGCAGTCCCCGACCCGGTATTCGGGGACTAAGTGTAAATTCTCATAAGGTTGTTCATTCGGGCTGAAGCCTTGAGACAGGTTGTTGCGAAACGATCCGCGACAAGGAACGATCCGAATGAACAGCCATGGAAATGCCAGAACGACGCCATTTTCGCGAACACTGATTGTCGAACGGCGGCGCAAGGGCAACCGCAATGCCCGCGCCGACAACGCGGCTTCGTTCCAATTAGCCGTTGAGATAAATTTCGATTTGCTCTGATCTGCTGGCGGCGGTGGTCGTGATCGATTCCACCATGGCTTCTGGCACGGCCTCATCAATTGCTGTCTGCACGGTATGAACTGCACCGGGTAGCTGGTCGACGACATCAGCCATGACCTCATGAAGTGCGCTGACCGAGAGGCCGGCTTGCCGGGCGGTCTGCTCGAAATGACGCGGCGCGATCCCTGTGATTTTGTAACGCCGATTGTCGCCGATCGCCATGGCCAGTCGGAACGCATTGCGCTGGACCTGACGGCGGTCATGTTGCCATTGGGTCGAAAGGATGTCGTAGAGCGGGGTCAGCGCAAAGCGGCCTTGCGGTTTCAGGAATAGCGAGAAATTCTTGGCGTGCCCATCGGTCGCGCCAATCAGCCAGAAGGCAATTTGGGCCTTCATAAAGGCGCGCCGGTCTTTGTTGGGCGTATCGCTGGATTTTAAAAGATCAAGGCAAGCGCTAATGCCCGGGCCGCCGTCCGTTTCATATTTCAAGGTCGGCACAACACCGAGTGCCTGGCACATATCTTCCTGCGGCAGTCGCAATAGCCGCCCCTTGCTGTCAAGTCGGCGGTCGAAGCGCGCGACGCTCAGGACGAGAATGTCATCGTCCAGTTTCAGGATCTCGGTGCTGGCGACATCAAGACCGAGCGCTCGACACAGGGCCATACAAAAATGCTCATTCTGCACACTGGCAGATAGATCAACCTGGCCATGCGCAGTCTGCACCATTCCGATTTGCGGTTTCAAGATATGGGTCGTCGGTGTCGTGCTAGCGGGCACCATCCATCGTCCTTCATGAAACAAAAGCGCGGTCTTATCCTGTGCGCCCGCAAGGGAAATGCGAAAAGCGTCGTCACCGCCACGCATTCCCAACGGCGCGACGGCAAGGGAACGGATGCGCTCCGCAATCTCATCGTTTGTCAGCCGATCACCCACCGGCGGGCCGGGCGGCGCGGGCGTCACATCTTCGGGCAGGAACTGAAGCGCGCCGACGCAATCGCGCCCGAGCGCGGTCAACATGGAAAAGGCGTCCGTGCCCTCTGCTCCAACCCGCGCGGCAATGCGTGCGCGGATGCGGTCGTCATCGGGGAGCAGGTTATCGAAGACCGCCCTGACAGGCATGCCGGTAAAGGGTCGATCCACAAGCGGTATGGATGTGGAAACGGGAATTGCGTACTCCCAATCAAGCCACTCGCGGGCGTAATCAAAGCGTATTGCTCCATCAGCGGCGCGCGCCAGTTGGCCCACAAGACGGCCATTGAGAGCGACGTTTAATGCGCCAGATCTGCGCTTGCGGCCCATCAGAAGATGTCCTCAAGGTTGGGTGCGTTCGGCGTGCCGCGCGCGGCCAGCGAAAACTCCAGACGAAGCGCGGCCATGATGTCGAAAATGACCTGAAGCTCGGAGCGCGGCTTCCCGCCCTCGACAGCAGAAATCGTCTGCTGGCGCAGCCCGGCCTTTTCTGCCAGTTGTGCCTGGGTCAAGCCTTGACGTTTGCGCTCTCGCTGAAATGCTGCGCCGAGTTGTTTTGCATCGCGTATCGACATGTCGGTTCTCCAACAATCGATATACGCGAGCGCGGATAAAAGATCAATATACGCGAGCGCGGATAAAAGTGCTTTATCCGCGTGCCCGGGTAGATCGGAAAGCTGCCGGCAGCCCGTTGCAGAGCCATCGATTGCGCTCATCGAGATCACGGCCACTTTGCCTGGGCTCCGGCAGCTTTTTTAAAAGGCTCCAGGTTTTGGGCATGGGGCGGGGATGTCTCCGACTTGCCGAGATTGTTATATTTCACTTCGAACGCGCTCCCAATGGTTCTGCCAAAGCAAAAGCCACTTGCGCTCGCTTATTGTAGCGCCTGGGACGTGTCCCCTGACAGCGTTGGCTAACCTCAACGGCTGCCGGATAGCGCCAGCTGAAAGCAAAATCGGGATTGATCCTTTCGGATCTCGAGAAGGAGGAGGGCGGCTTCGCCATTCCAAGGGATCTGACGATCTGAAACGCAGCCGCAACGCTGCATCAAACCAAGGAAATATCATCATGAACCGTTTCACGCTCATCGGAAATCTCGGCGGCGACGCGAAGATCTACACCAAGCAAAATGTCCAAGGCGAAGATTATTCCTTCGCGATGTTGAACCTGGCGGTCTCCACGCCAGAGGGCAAAGGTCAAACCCGAACCGACTGGTTTTCGATCGCGGTTTTTCAGCCCCACCTGGTGGAATTGATGCAATCCTACGGCACCAAGGGCAAGAAGCTCTTCGTCGAAGGCGAGATGGTGCGCACGACGGAAGGTGAGGGCGATGATCGCCGCGATATCACCAATTTCCGTATCGGATACGGCGGTCAGATTCAGCTTCTGTCCTCCAATAACAGCGCCGCTGACCAACACGCTGGTGCTGACGCAGCCTGACGCTGCGTGCGGGTCAGGGAGGTCATTGTCCCCACCCAGGCCTTTCTGGCCCGCTTCTTTCCCGTCATCTCCTTCCAGCTTTATCCGGAGGGCTCACCCGTCAGACCTGAAACCCGCCGCCCTACCGGGCCGGCGGGTTTTTTTCTTCCGTCATGCGAGCGATTATTGGTCTGTTTGCGTCAATGGGCCCGCCCCCCCGGTATGGCCGATCTAGCCGATCCGGAATTGCTGACCGGGCCCAGCGATAATGGCGAAGTCGCAGCCCGTCCTTTCACCGAAGACCACTCGATGTCCGACAATCCGGCCAAACACGGCAAATATCCTAGACGCGCCACACGTGAGGCCGGTCTCAATGACATTATGTTCACCGGTTTCGCGGCCGATGGCGCGCTATCCCGCCATTGTCGCGGGGGACAAGGATCCCGGCTATGGTTCCACCTTCGAATTGATAGCAGAAGCGGCCATTTTCTGGCACAGAATGTCGATCACAAGACGGTTCCAGACGGCGTTCTGACCAGCGCTCCGACATGGGCTCTGCTCTGGTGTGGCGATTGAAGGCAAATGTCGATTTCGCTTTCCAGAGCCACCCCTGAATGCTGACGGACCCGGTTCGTGCCAGCGTCTATCTGGATTATTGCGCATCTTAGATGCGAGATAATCCTGCTTCTCGATCCCAAACGCCTGGTCCTCATCGATGGTGAGGCGTGGCGCGCTGCCGGTCCGAGCGCTGCGCCGAACGGGCTGAAGACCAACATGGCGCCGCTGCGAGGCTGGGCGCCGGTCGGCGCGCGGCTGCCGGGCAAGGCACCATTCGGGCATTGGCACACCTCGACCTTCCTGGCCGCCTTGCGCCATGACGCGATCACCGCACCGTGTGTGTTCGACGGCCCCATCAATGGCGAGCCGTCGATTACGAGGGCGAGGTGCTGGAATCCTGTTTCACAAGGCAGCGCTGAGATTTTTGCGTAGAACGATGAAGCGGTGTGGCCTTTCCCAGGTCGTAGTGACCGACCGGCTGCGCTCCGATCGGGCGGCGGAGCCGTGAGGCATAGCTACCCCTGTTTCGTGTTCATTTTTGGTTATATTGAATACATGTGAGATGAGAGATGTTGCGCCATGTCCCGAACAACAACGATGACCGTCCGCCTTGGTGGAGTCCTGAGTGACTTCGTGTCGGCAAGCGTTGGCGATGAAGGGTCCTATGAGAACGTCAGCGAATACATCCGCGACTTGATCCGGCGTGACAAGGAACGGGTCGAGGTAGAAGCCTTCAACCGATTGAAGGCCGAGCTGACCCATGCGTTCGGCGCGCCAGAGGAATCCTATCAGTCGCTGACGGTGGCCGAGGTGATTGCCCGGAACCGGGCCTGACCCGGTGCCCGCCATCCGTATCCAGGAAGGGGCGTCTCATCGCCTCGATGACATCTACCGTTACACGCGCGACAGGTGGGGCGACGACCAAGCTAAGAAGTACATCACCGGCTTGTTCGCGGCCTTCGACAAGATCGCGGCTCACGGCGTCGTGTCAAAACCCATCCCGGCCGAGTTTGGTGTCGAGGGGTTCGTCTTTCGCTACGAGCGGCATTTCGTCTACTGGCGCCATCTCTCGAATGGCGACATTGGGAATGTGACGATCCTGCACGAGCGCATGCATCTGATTGACTGCTTCCGGGATGATTTTTGACCCGGCAGCGGCTCACTGGGCGCTGCAGGGCGCGCGCGTTATTGTCGCTTCAGGCACGCGGTGATCGGGTCCTGGTGCGATGTGCCATGCGGCGGTCCCGATCAGGATCGATGCACCTGCGGCGGGGGCGCATGTCGATGAAGCTCGAGCCGGTCCTGTTCGGCAGCCATCGCGCTGCCAGGATCGTCTTGATCCCGGTCCGGTTCGCCGCGGGCGCAGCCTTGCCGGGGGATGTTGCCCGGTCCAATACGTGAAGATTTCCTGGGCTCTTCCCGCTTGCGGGGGTGACGATGAGATCATCCAGTTCTGGTTTCCGGTCTTGTGTCCGGTTGCTGGCAGGGCGGACAGGTCGACCGTCTTGGGGCGGACGGGGCCAAGATCTCACCGCCGACTGATCTGGCCGGTTTTGCGCCTCTCCCTGTGCATTCACGCATCAACCTGCTGCTGAAAGATGGACATTGAGGCAGCGCGCGGACCGCGCAACCCCGCAAGGGGGTTCCCCTCGCTGTGCTCGGTGCGCAGGCCACTCAAGTCGCCCCCTCCAAAAACGCCCATCGCGCAGGATGACGCGCGAACCCAACGGAGGCAAAAATGGACAATCTCTCTTTCGACGACGGTTTCTCGACCACGACCTTCACCAACAGTGAAATTCCGACTCAAGACGCCATCACTCAGGCCTTTACCGGTATCGGGAATGAACTGGGCGATCTGATGCTGAACACCGGCCTGGAGCCTATTCTCGAACAACTCTCCACGCGCTGGACCTCCCAGGTTCACTCACTGACCGGCTTTCACGAGAGCCGGCGCGACGAATTGGCTCGGGAGATCAAAGAGCTTGTCTCCCATCAGGATGGCTCTGAAATCCAGTCAAACCAACTGGAAGATCTGACCGCTGAGTGCCACCACCTCGACGAGGTTATCGATACTCTCGAGCTGATCCGCGATACGATGGCATCCAATCATCACATCATGACCGGTCATGCATGGCGCCCGCACTCCGGGTCAAAACGCACTCGGCACAACGCCACCAGTGCGGTTCTGGAAGCTCGCGATTATCTCGACGCCCAGGAGAAAGCCCGGGCCATTGAAGCGGCTCCGAAGGGAACTCTGGTCGCTGTGGCGGGCACAGCAAACTTCGATGACATCGAGCAAGCCTTCCGGGTGTTCGATAGCTGCCTGGAAAAATACGCCGATATGAAAATCATCACCGGCGGCAATAGTCGCGGTATCGACAAAATCGCTAGTGCGTGGGCCAATGCTCGCCGGATCGATATCATCGTCCATCGGCCAGAGTTCAAGAAACACGGTGCCAAGCGCGCGCCGTTCATGAGGAATGAATCCGTCATCGCCATGAAGCCCAAGGGCGTTCTGGTTTTTATCAATCCGCAAGACGCCAATGGTGTCGCGATGAACCTTCTTCAGAAGGCTGAAGCTGCCGGTATCAACGGCAAGCGTTTCGTTCAGGCGGCCCTGTAGGGACGCCTGCCTCCTTTCTCCGATCATCAACGAGGCCGGGTTTGCACCCGGTCTCTTTTTTTTTGTCGTACCGGCGAGAACCGACCGCGCCGGTGGGGCAGGGGGGCGTTGGCGTTCTTCGCGCGATGAGATCGTGTGTTTACGCGGTTCGAAGATTATAAAAACCAAGCGGGTGTCGTTTTCGGTGATGGATTGACTCTGCAGTGGCCAGTAATCACATCGATGACAGTCCGAAAATCCTCCTATTCAACTTGTCCGGCTTTGCCGAGCCAGCGTCATCCCCGGTGCTTTGACACCTGCAGGCTGGAATGCGGATGTTGCGCATGTGTATCGATCCACGGTATTGATCGCTCAATCCATAGGATTGTTAGATTATGGCTACCTATAATCGTACTGTCGCCATAGGCGTCGATCCGGTCTATGCAGCGCCCTTCAACGATTTCGTCAGGGCGATGACCAATCGCGAAACAGTGTCGATCCGCAGGCTCTTTTTCTCGACCTTGTTTTCGGAATTCATGCCGATCGCGCCGCGCCGATTTTTCGCTCCGCCGAAGTCGGCCTGGCGGCTCACCCTCGACATTGAACGCTCCCTCCATTCGTTCATCGAGGAGCAGATCGATGTGAGCTTCGTGGTGTTCGCCTACAATGCGGTCGACCACTTCATCATGTACCCGGAATTTCGCCTGCGTGTTCTGGAGCTCGTCGCGGACCGGTTTGAGGCCTATTATGCCGCCAGTCAGTTGCGCCGTCGCTCTCCAGATCCCTTCGATCTGGAGGCGCTCCTTCGCGAACATTTTGTCCACCACAACGTGACGCTAATTCGGCCGTAATCCATCTCTCGCTCCGGCGCGGAGAACGCGAACCAATCGCCCCAAATATGCGCAGTGTCCGAGGCCGTTCTCATCCGGTCGAGGCTCGGTCCGCGTGCTCGCAATGCGCCGCCGGCGGCGTTTCGTGATGAGCGGATGAGGGCGGGATTTGCTACGAGTGCCGCTCATTAAACCTCACGACGCATCGTGTCCGCTTTTGCGCTTGGATAGCCGCGTAACCCCGGGATTCATCGGCTAGAGTCTCGTCCATCATGCTTCGCTGCGGACATTGCACGTGGTGCCGACTTGATGACCTTCGTTTGTGCTTGTCGCTGGGCAGGGGGCTTTCTTTTTGGGCAGCTTCGGTTTCGCGTGGCTCGGCCTGACCTGGATGGCACCGGGCCGCCGCCGGACCTCGCTTTGCATCGGCCCGACCGGCTGTGCGCCATGTTTCCCGCCGCCGGAGCGTGCGTACTTCTCCTGCGACATATCCGCAAATGCTGTTCCACAGACCCCTCGGGTTCACAAGTGTTGCTTCTGGGGGTCTGACGCATCAGCGTCTTTTCCGTCACACAAGATGCACACGGTGCCATTCGCGTGATCGAATGACAAAAGTTTAGTAAAAACAGTTTGTTACAATCAGTTCTCCCGCATTTGGCCCGAGGACCATTATGTCCCGGCCTCTTTGCGCGGGCGAGCAAATGCTCACTAATACACTGAATTATGAGGCGTATTTCGCGCGGGTCCATCGTGTCCCGGCCTCGCATCGGTGGGACAGTTTGGACCTTGGGGGGACCAATCTGTCCCGGCCCCGGTTGTTCTCGATTTCCACATTGCCTGCGCCAAGTGCCGGTGGCATGATCGGGGCGCTCAACCACACCGCTGCTCCTACCAGGAGCGAGCGATGCGTGACCAGACTGATCCCTTCCCGTCAAATACCGTTCGGCTGCGCGTGTCGTCGCAGACTGTCGCGCGTATTGACGCGCTCGTCGAAGCCGGTCGCGCACCGACCCGGCAGAGCGTCGTCGATTGGGCCATCAGTGTGTTCTTCGACGGGTCACCCCAAACTCTTGCGGAGGAAATCCGGCAGTTGCGCAAGCTTCAAGCCTTCTCGATCTATCTTGGCGCCGGGGCTCTGAAAGAGCAGCTCGATCAGGCCGACCAACTCAATACGCGAGCAATGGCAAACGCTCTTGTCGAGGAGGGCATTGACGATCCGCTGTACATCCTGAACGCGCTCGGTTTTGCCGACTCCAGTGATGGGAGTGGTTCATGACGGCGCGCCACTCCACACCGATCGGGGATAATTCGTTTGCCTCGACCTTTCTGCGTGGCGGGCAGATTTTCATGCACAACGCCCGCATGTACGCGCAGCTGTTTTCCCGACTGTTTTCGGTCTGCGTCCTGCTGACTTTTGGCATCGCGTTGATGGTCTCTCTGACCTTTGCCAAACCGCTTGAAGCGCGGTTGTTCGGGTCTCGTTCGGTTGCCTGGTTCTACACCTGGATCGAGCAGTCGGACCGCGAGATGTCGATCATCGACGAGAACCAGGAAATCGTGCACATGCAGGTTTTTGAGGTGTTGGAGAACCGCTTCATCCAGATCAAATCGGATGCGTTCCTCGCCACGGCGATGCGCAATTTCGCGATTGCCGGCTTCATCGGATTCATGATCCTCGCATTCCTCATGTACTGGTTCATCAGCCACGGAAAGCGGCTCGGATCCGACACCCACTTGCGCGGCGCGCAGGTCATCGATGGCAAAGAGCTTGCGATTGAAATCTACGCGTCCAATCACGCGGCGGCGCGCCGGTTCAAGATCAAAAAATATCGACCCTATTCTCTGGTCGGTATCCCTTATGCCTTTCGTGCCGAGACGACGCATACGCTACTGGTGGGCACCACCGGTTCGGGCAAAACCCAGGCCATGGCCCCGCTTCTTTCGGAGATCCGCGCGCGCGGCGACCGTGCCATCATCTACGACAAAATGCGGGCCTTTGTGCCAGCGTTTTTCGACAAGGCACGCGGTGATGTCATCTTGAACCCGCTCGATGACCGGTGTCCGGAATGGTCGCCTTTTCACGACGGTCGCTCGCTCGAAGATTTTCGTCAGATGGCCGCGGCCCTGATGCCGGATCCCGGCTCGTCCGATCCCTTCTGGGTAGAGAGTGCGCGCGTCGTTTTCGCTGTCACGGCCCACAAGCTCTATCGCGCGAACAGGCGCACCAACAAGGATTTGCTCGACCTTCTCTTGCGCGCACCGTTGGCCAGCCTCTCGACTTTTTTGAAGAACACCATCGCGGGTTCCTTGATCGACGATACCAATCCGCGAACCTCCCAATCGATCCGCGCAACCCTGACAACCAGCCTGGCTTCCTTACAGGTGATGGAGCGCACCGGGATCGATCGTGCCTCGTTTTCCATACGCCAATGGATCGAAGATGAGGACAGTTGCGCATTCCTTTTCATGACGTCGCGCTCGGACAAACACGAAACCCTTCGCGGCCTCATTACGTTGTGGATGGAGCTCGCCATGAATTCCATCATGGCTCAGGACCGTGATCCAGACCGGACGATCTGGCTGTTTCTGGACGAGCTGCCTTCCCTCTTCAAATTGCCATCCCTGGAAAAAGGTCTCGCAGAGGGACGACAGTTCGGTGCGGCCTATGTTTTGGGCATCCAGACGCTCTCCCAGCTTGAATCCATCTATCGCAAAGACGTGGCCCACACGATCACCGGCCTTGCTCGCACCAAACTCATTCTCAATCTGGCCGACCCCGATACCGCCGAGACCGCAGCGAAATATATCGGCCGTGAGGAGGTTCAGCGCGCTCAACGCGGCGTTGGTTTTGGTGCCCACCAGACCCGCGACGGCGTCAACTACACTGTCCAGGACAAGTTCGATCACCTCGTCCTGCCCGAGCAGCTCATGCGGTTGCCCAACCTGGCTGGATACCTTGTGCCGGCCGGCACTTTCCCGACCGCGAGGGTCGCGTTCAACTACACCCGATTGGCCGAGCGGACCCTCGGCTTTGTCGAGCGCAGCGATGACTATGACGAGCTCGATGGTCTCTATGCCGATGAAGCCGAAAGCGAGCTGGCAGCTTCGCGAACGCCTTGGGCCGGCGCCCCGTCGGCTGAAACCGCGGGGCAAACCAACCTCCCTGCTGCTCACGGCATCGCCATTGATGACGGACAAGCCGACGCTGAAGGCGAGACGGCCGGCCTGTTGAGCGGTGGAGACGGGGAGGGGGGGCTGGAGGCGGCGCACACCGCACAGCCCGTGAGCGCCGAGCCTGCAAGTGCTGCCTGCGCCAGCGTCGGTCCGGGTGCGCATCCCCCTTTCTTCAATTTTCAGTCGGAGGCTCACACCGATCTGGATCCGGATAATGGTCGCTAGGGGATATTGCCATGTTGTCCATGTCCAAGGATTCCGGCGGCAACACGGCGCAGTACTACGAAGCCGACAATTATTACTCCCAAGGCGGCTCGGCGCCGAGCGAGTGGCTTGGGAAAGGCGCAGAGCAAGCGGGACTTTCGGGGCCCGTCCAGGCTGATCGGTTCAACGATGCACGCGAAGGCAATCTGCCCGATGGTTCCCAGGCCCGCGATATCGCCGGCAAGCGCACGCCGGGTTGGGATCTGACAGTGTCGGCCCCAAAATCGCTATCCATCATGGCGCTGGTTGCCGGTGACACGCGTTTGATCGAGGCTCACCGGGACGCGGCCAAGACCGCTGCGTCTTTCGTGGAAAGCCAAGCGGCGACGCGCATTCGCTATGGCAAAGATGTCAAAGCGGAGCGCACCGGAAATCTCGTCGTCGGACGGTATACCCATGACACGTCGCGCGCCGGCGATCCGCAATTGCACGATCACCTCTATATCATGAACCGGACCTGGCATGGCCCGACACAAAGCTGGCGAGCGGTGGAAAGCCGGTCGATCTATGGGGCCAAGGAGGCCGCCGGGCGCCTCTATAAAGCGGTGCTTCGCGAGCATATCGAAAAGCTGGGCTACAAGACGACACAGGCGGACAAGAACGGCAATTTCGAGATCCGCGGTGTCGGCAGAGCTCTTATCGAGACCTTTTCCAAACGCGCCGAAACCATCTCGCAAATGGCCAAGGGCGCCCACAATCCCAATGCACGCGAAACGCGCGAGCGCATCGCCTTGATGACCCGGCAGCGCAAAGACGTCTCCAAATCCCCCGCCGAGCGCCGCGAAGGGTGGCGCCGGGAAAGCGGCGCGGAGCTGCAACAGCTGAACTCGCTGCAGGCCCGCGCGCGGCTGTCGAGCCGTACAACCGCGCCGATTGCCAACCTGCTCAACCGCGCCTTTCCGGCACTGGCGTCCAAGCCCGAGGACATCCTGACACCGCAGTCGCGGGCGCGTACCGTCTCTTCCATATCGTTGGCCTCCGCGCGCGCTGCGCTCCAGGAGGGCATCGACCATATTGGCCAGCACACAGCAGTCCCGACGGAAAGTGATCTGCTCGCCACCGTCCTGCAATTTGCCGCCAACACACCGGCCCGGGTGGACGATATTCTGGGCTCAATCGCGGATGGGTTTGCCAATGGCGCCTTCGTAAAGGCGCGCAATTATGCGCCCGGTAATTTCACAACTCGAACGGCCCTGGATGCCGAAAAGGACATCCTCTCTCGCATGACGTCGAGCCAGGGGTCATGGCGCGTACTTGAAGGTGTCAATCTTCGCCAGGCCGCGGCGCTGACCGATCTCAGTGCCGACCAAAAGAACGCCTACACCATCGCGCTGGGCGGCAACCAGCGTTACGCATCCGTTGTTGGCTATGCCGGTACGGGTAAGTCATTTCTCGTGAAAACCATGATGGAAACACTGGCGAAACACGCCGAGATGGCCCAGTTGCTCGTGATCGCCCCCAAACACGAGCAGGTTGCTCAATTTCAATCTGAGTTGGGCGCGAAGGCCGATACGGTCGCCCACTTCCTTGCTGCCAACCGGCATCACCTCAAAGCACCGGTCAGAGGGAAAAAGCGTGAAGCGCAGGATTTGTCCAATACCGTCCTGGTTGTCGATGAGGCGGGCATGCTCTCGAACACCGACACGCGTGACCTCGTTCAGCTGGCCGACCAACTTAGTGTCGGCCGCGTGATCATGATGGGCGATCCGCGTCAGAAACAGTCCCCCGAGCAGGGCGTGCCGTTCCAGATGGGCTTGAAGTCCGGCGTCTCAAAGGTCGAGATGCGCGATATTCGGCGCCAGAAGTCGACCCATTTTCTTGAGGCGGCCAAACAGGCTGCACGCGGCCATACCGCGCGGGCGCTTCGGACTCTGGCCGAACATGTTCATTCCACCGGCCCGCAGAAGACCATGGAGAAAGCGGCCTTCGAGCACTGGCGCGGCCTCTCGTCCGATCAGCGCGAGCGCGCGCTGATCGTGGCCACGACGCTGGAGCGGCGCGATCGGCTCAATACGCTGATCCGCTCGGCCAAGATCAATGACGCTGCATTGGACCCGCACGAACGGCTGGGCGCTGAAGCACACACCCATCAAGTCCTGGTCTCCAACCGCCTGACGTCACTGCAGGCGCGCACCGGCCGTGACATCGATCGCGGTGATATCCTTATTTTTCACCGCAATATCCGCGGGGCCGGGATCGAAAATGGCGAACAGCTCAATGTTGTGGAGCGCGCCAGGGACGGCCGCTCCGTCACTCTTTGCACCGAGACGGGTGAGATCAAGCACTACACTTTTCCAGGTCAAACCGTGAGGCGCGCGCATTTTGAGGCCTTCACAGTCCGCCAGATGGAACTACGCGAGCGCGATAAATTGACCTGGACGAAGTCCGACCGTCAGGGCGGGGTCCGCGCCGGCACGTCCATGAGCGTGCTCAAGATCGATCGGGACAGCATCACCGTGCGCGATGACGACGATAGAGAACAAACCTTCGAGCGCTCGGACCCGCGCCTGCAACACCTCAATTACGCCTACTCCTCAACCTCCTTCGCGGCCCAGGGCCAAACGCGAGACGTTGTTATCGGCGTGACCGGAGCAAATGATCGCTATTCCGGCGATCAGGCCCACACCTATGTTCTGCTTTCACGGGTCGGCGCCCAAACAGCGGATCAGGAGCATTTGGCGATATATACCGATAATGCGGACAAGCTGATCGAGCGCTATAACCGCGAACTTCCCAGCTCTGATAGTGCGCTTCTGTCCAGCCGGACCGTCTCAGACACTCATAAAGATACCAGAACTGCCTTTGCCGCATCCGCCAGGGAGCAAAGTCGCGAGGATCGTGCGGATCGCTCGCCAGACGCGTTGGCCGTCAGGGCGGCGCCGCCCAGTGGTGGCCGTCAAGATGAAGTACAGGCGGATCGTGACACGGCGCGCGAGCCGGGTCGGGGAGGGGATCGAGACCGATGAAGAATGTCGCGGCGGAGAGTGCGCTCATCCGAAATGCTGACACGCTCTCACGCGAGACGTCGCACTTTACACCACGAGGTCTTATCGATGCCGCGCGTGCGGAGCTGCGATCCGAGCGGCCTGATGGGGCAATGATGCAGAGTGTCGATCGTCTTATTGCCCGTGGATTTGTGCGACCTTCCGCGCAGTTTGAAGGGTATTTGAAAACCGATCACACTGATCGGCAAATCGACGCCTTCACCAAAATGCTCACCAACCCGACCCCGACCAATCCGCGCGTGAGTGCGCTGCAGCTTCTTGATGGGGGGCGTGACCGGTCCAACCCCATGCACCAGGCTCAGCGCTACTCCATTGTCGACGCCAGCGCGCGCGGCGGCGTTCAGGCCAGCCTGGAGCAGATCCTCTCCGCGGCGGACCGCGAGAGGGCTGTGTTCGTTCATGGTGAGCGCGGCCCTGATGTCGCTCGTTTTGCGATCGGAACCGACAATCTCCACAATGCCCGCGACTTTCTGCACTCGACACGAGCGGCGCTGGCCACCCATTCCCCGGCTTCCCTCGGCTATGGCCCGCTAACGACGCTGATTGTCTCGGATGCTGCGGTGCGGTCTTCTCATCGCGCTGAACTGATTGGCCGCATCGCCGATGCCATGGGTGTGGGCAAGGTCCTCTTCCTGGTTGAGCCGGACCAGACGCCGCCGCACGAACTGGCCCCGCTTGCGCATGCCGTTCGGGCCGGCGCTGTCTCGGAAGTCGTTGTCGGGGACGCCTTCAGACGGGAGGCAGAAACAGGGTCGGCCGCCGCGCCCCTGCACGCTGCCAGTGATGTCCTCAGAGCCGTTCGCGGCGAAACCCTGGAAATGGCCGCAGCCAGGCTGGGGGCGGCAGAAGCAGTGCGGACGGGCTCGCCCGTCCAGCTCGTCGCCGGCGATCCTTTGCGGTTGGCCAATTTGAACCTCGCCGCTCGCGCCGTTGCCGCGGCCCAGAGATCGATGGCCGGCCAGGGCGAGGGCCCCTGCCTGACCATCGAGAGTTTCACCGCGATGGCAGCACAGGACTATGACCGTACGACCGGGGCGGGAATGCGCATGCATGATGTACTGCAAGTCCGCGCCGCGCCGGAACCGTCGGGCTACAAAGTCGGTGACCGATATGTGATCCGCGACGTCAATCCCATCGATTCCAGGGTCCTGGTGAAGGACGCAGCGAGCGATTATGTTCGCCTGCCCCTGGCGGCGATGGACCGGCAACAGGTGCGTTTCGACATCCTCACCCGGTCCCAAATCCAGATCGGCGATGGCGACCCGGTTTCGATGCTCACTGCAGGCGCCCAGCGGGTCGGCTGCATCGTCCGCGACCTTTCCGAGAAACAATTCTCCCTGGCCTTGCCTGATGGGCGTATCGCCAGCATGACACCGGATACGGCCAAGGCGTCGGATCTGCAGCCCGCCTTTGCTGTGGCCGCGCCGGATCTTTCCAAGCCCAGCGCAATTATTGCGGTCGCCGGTATCCATGACCGCGCCTCGGACGGCGCATTTACAGCGGGCGCTGCGCTCATGGCGGCCCGGGCGCACCAATCCGGTCGCACTGGCCCGTTGATGATTATGACGAGTGATCCGGCCAAATTCCTGGACAATGCCGAACGTTCCTCTGTCAACGACACAATGGTGCAGCAGCAAAGTTTTGAACGCGCATTGGCTGATGTTCAGCCAATGCGCGGAGATGCCGGCCGGGGGGATGTCGCGCGATGACCGGAGGGTTCGATTTTGCTGCTGTGTGTCTGCTCGCCCTTGCCATTGCAGCAATTGTTTATCGACTCGGACCCCGCAGCCGCACTGGCCGGCCAGGACGGCCCACCAGCGCCCCTTCGTGGGCTCACCACTGCCCCAACCGCGAGGGTCCGCCGTCATGAGCGCTATCGTCGATTATTTGCCCTTGGCGCTGCCAGGCTTGGCGATCATTGGTTTGATCTACGCGTTTTGTCCGCCCAGACGTCTTGCCGCCTGGATGGAGCAATTCAAATCAAGGCCCCGCCCCCAGGTCGGTTTGCGTGAACACGGCCGCACTTGCGCTGCCTATGAGCTTGTCCCGCTGGAGAGCTCCATCCGCACTGCCGCGCTCGCCGGGCCGCTCGCGGCCCAAGCCGCCACTCTGGTGCCCGGTCTGCTCTATCTGTGGGCGCCGCGCCTGTGTGACATTATCCAGATCGCGCGGCGTTATGAAGGCACTCAAAGAGCGATCCAGATGAACAATCGACTGCGCGACCATCGCGTCGCCCTGGCCATCGTGGATAGCACCACCTTGAAGCCAGCCGGGGTGCTGTTAGCCTCCAACGTCGACAATGCCGCCGCCAAGAGCCTTTTGCGGCAGGCCAGGATCGCGTGCGTCGATGTCCGGCTTGGCGATCCGGATGCTGTTCGCGAAGCGTTTGAGCAATTTGGCTGGAGCCTGCCGGCGCTGACCGCAGCGCAAGAGGCCGCGCCCCAAATGGCGGGCGAGGCCGATCTGGCCTTCATTCGCCAACACCCAGATACGCTTGGCGTTGAGGTGCCGCTCGAGCCCATCGCGTTGGAGCTGGGGGTTGCCGATGAGGCACCGCCGGCGCAGACCGTTCAGAAAGCCGAGCCTGTGATGGCCGGTCCGGCGGTCACGGATCAGGCGCTCGACCTTGTGGAGCAATCGGCCCGATCAAGCCTGGGCGTGATCAAGCCAATCCGGCCGGGGCGGCCGCGCGGGTAATTTGCGGTGGGCCCGGCGAGGGCGCTTCGCATCACCGCGCGTGCGCGCGCGCCCACAAATTCAGACTGGCCAAATCTGTGGACAGTGCTCGCGAAGATGCTCTGGTGGCGCGCACCGCAAATGAGGGCAGTCGACCGCTCTGATTGGGTTCATGGGTAACGCCAGCGACACCGGATTGCTCGTCGCCGCCCTGGCGGGTCGTTCAGTCGCCCAAAGTGGGGAAGGGGTGGATATTTCTTGGTGAGGGTTTTTCCAGCCGGGTGCGTAAACACCATGATGGAGATGTCGGTGTCCGGTTGTGCCTCTGACCTTGGCCGCGACGCGGACATCCGGGGGCTTCCCGATGAGCAGGTAATACAGCCATGATGGCTGGACAGCGTGTTTGATTCTGAGTGCGACACGCCACTCTTTTGTGTGACAAGGAACTGAAAATGAAGACGATAATTATTGCTGGAATTGGTGCCGTCGGCTTGGCCTTGGCATCGGGAGCTGCCTTGGCTCAAGAGCATTCTCATGGTGCCCATGATCATGCGGCAGCAACGTCAATGCCAACCATGGCCGAATGCCATTCCATGCATGAACAGATGATGGGTGAGAGCTCGGATCATCACGATGAGGCGTCTCGGCAAACCATGATGGAGAACATGGACGAGGGCATGCGCACGCGTATGCACCAATGCCACGAAATGATGGAAAACATGCATGATGACGGCGCAGCCGATCAGCAGCCGTCCGAAGGCCATGATCACGGATCGCCTGAGGCTGATCCTCAGCACTGATGAACGTCTACGGGCAACGAGGCGGCGCGGCTCAAGCGCGCCGCCTCATTTTGTGCGTTCGGAGATACGACCCCTCTCCCTTGCGCGCTTGCGGTCGCTGCTGACGCCGACTATTGGCTACCGCGTGAGGGATCGACTGAAGGGGCGAGCTATGACGGCACTGTTGCGCTGGACCATTCGGGTGCACAAATGGATTGCCCTGATCGTGGGCATTCAGATCGTTCTCTGGATCACCGGCGGCGTTGTCATGAGTGTTTTGCCGCTCGAAAAGGTGCGCGGTGAGCATAACATCGCGGAACACCCCGACGTCGCGCTCCAATCCGCCGGCTTGATGACGCCGCAGATGGCCCTGGAGGCGCTTGGGCTGAGCGACGGCGCGTCAGAGATACGCCTGCGAGTCTGGCGGGGGCGCCCGGCATATTTGGTCGAGGCGATAGATGGCACCACCACCCTTATCGATGCCCGCAACGGTGAGCGGCTGACACCAATCTCCCGCGATACAGCCGTAGAAATCGCTCGGGCCGACTACAACGGCGAGCCTGACCTTGAGGCCGTGGAGTATTTCGAAGAACCAACGTGGGAATATCGGCAATCGGGTCCCGCTTGGCGTATCAGTTTTGCTGATGGCGAAGGCACGCGCATTTATGTTTCGTCCGACAGTGGGCTTGTGACGGCTCGCCGAAACGATAACTGGCGCGTTTTCGATTTCTTCTGGATGCTCCACATTATGGACTATGAAGAACGGGAAAATTTTAACAACCCACTGTTGATCACGGCGTCATTATTCGCCCTGATAACCGTACTGGCAGGTCTGCTGCTTCTGGTTCTGCGGATGCAAAGGCTGGTGCGTATGGAACTCGCAAGGCGCGACACCAAAACGAATTGAGCTGTGGATGGAATTCCGGTCGCCCCCCACGATGCGTTTTGCATTCGTCCGGGCTTTTCGTGATGAGCCCCAGGATATCGCAGAGCCGTGTTATCGGTTGAACAGGCGATAAAGCGGGACAAAGAGGATCGCGATATACCAGCCATAGCTGTAAGCGCCGATGGCGCCGAAGAGGACACCGCGAGGCGTGAGCCATTCGAATCCGGGAAGGAGCGGGGCCCAGGCCGAGTGCATGTGGAATGTTTCCGGGGCCAATAATCCGAACACGATACAGAGCGTGTAGGTGACCAGCAAAAAGCTGGAGAGCGTTAGACCGAGAGGCACGACACGGACGGTCGTTTCGGGGGGCGACTTGTCCATTTTTTCAATCCTCTCGATCTAACACTATGACTACGCATCTCGCGTGACTTCCCCTCAAAAAAACTTCGGTGCGGCCGAGCCCAGGGCAGCGGTTGTCGCGGCGCGGTGTCGGTCCTATCGCGCCCGGAATGGCGCAATGAGTTGAGCGACATAGCCGGTTGGGTAGTCAGGATCATTCTCGATACCCAGATCGGCTGAGGTGAACTCGCGTGTGGGATCGAACGAAGCCGTGCCGAGCAGCCAATCCCAAACCATTGTGAACAGACCGAAATTGACGTCACCCTCGCGCGCAGTATTGAGGTGATGGAAGCGATGTGCGGGCGCGAGCGCGAGGATATACTTGAACGGGCCGATACGAACGTCGGCATTGGAATGCTGCAGCAGGAGTTGCAGGGCAATCGCGACAATCAGCAACCAGGCGATCTGCTGCGGGATTCCCAGGATGAGGAGCGGGGCTACACCGCACACACCTTCGATCAGCTGGTGGATGGGGTGTTTCATGAGCCCGTTAAACCCATACATCCGTTTGGCACTGTGGTGGACGGCGTGAAAACGCCATAACCAATTGATCCGGTGACTGGCGAAATGAGCCATTGTGATACCGAAATCGACGATGAAGATCGCAAGCAACAGTTGGGCCCAGATCGGCCAGTTGTTGGGCCAGAAGCCGAGGTCCGGAATGGCGGGTGCCAGCAGGGGAAGGGCCAGGATCGACAGAAAATTGGCGCTTTCATTGATCAGAAAATGAAAGATATCGCGCCACTTATCGCTGTGTTCCAGATTCCAGGCTCGATGGTAGGGAATGAAATTCTCCGCCAAAAAGGATGCAAGGACAGCACCCAATATCAATGCCGCCAGCCACGCATGGGACGCACCGCTGCTTGACACTGTAATTGCAAGATAATTGCCGCCGACCAGTATGGCCGGAACAAACCCCAATCGTACGATCCAACGCAGTATTGTCATGGTTACATCCTGTTCTTGCCCTCAAGCGGAGCAAGACAACACAGTCCGGTAACCGGCGCTTGAACGTTTCAACGATCATTCGCATGGCATCGTGGAACCTGCGTACTCAGCTCTCCGGACGCATCGCGCTGAGCGCGATTCCGAACATCCGTTTCGTTGTTCGTGCGAGATGTGCCGAATCTGAGAAGCCGGCGTTATAGGCCGCCTGCGTATGGTCTGCACCGCCGCGTATGAACCGGATGGCATGGCTCAGCCGAGTCCAAAGCACCCATTGCCGAAACGGCAGACCCATGGTGTCTCGAAACACTTCAGAAAAACGAGATCGAGACAGTTCGAGAACGACCGCCGCATCGCGCGCCGAGTATCCGGGCGGCAGGTGATCCGCCGCGCTCAGAAGAATTGGGTTTAATCTGTTGAGGGCGGCACCACGAGGGCGGGATTGGTTGAGGAATCCTAGCCACGATTCCAAGGACGATGCCGGGACCGCGCTCCCAAGGTGGGGATGAATAACATCATAGAGCGGCGGCTCGATGAAGAGCACATGGCTCATCTGGTGAGATCTGCGCAATTGGTGGCGAGCCCCGCTGGGTATGACGAGCGGTTTTCGCTTCGCGGGCCCGGAACGTGAATCGGGATCAATACTTCCCACCGTCGGTGGAAAAACGACCTGGACGGCGTAATGCGTATGCGATGTCGAATCGCCGATCGGTCCGAAGTAATGCGCCCAACCCGTATGAATGCTGAGGTGCCCCGACCAGGGTAGCCTTCCGCTACGACACTGCACATGCGGTGAAAGCTGGATAGCCATAGTTGATTCTAGCCGTTCTGTTGACGGATGACCAAGTTTTGAGGGGAGCGTCGATTTGTCGCGTAATCCCAAGAGGCGATGCAGGGAGCTAATAACATTGGAGTGATGAAAACAATTGGCCAAGCTTATACCGGGCGAGACAATAGGCTCACGTTAATTCGATTGGCGCTTGCGACGGCGGTTTTGACGGAACACGCGATCATCGTGACGCAAGGACCGCTCTTGCCACCGCCGCTGGCGGTCAATGGATGGTCGCTCAGCTACGTTGCTGTGAATGCCTTCTTTGTACTGAGCGGGTTTCTCATAGCTGACAGTCTCGAACGCCGGGCCGATGTGTTCACCTACGCCGCCTCGCGGGCACTACGCCTCATGCCGGCGCTGCTCTTGCTCTCGGCTGCGGCTGTGTTCGGGTTTGGACCATACTTCACCGAACTAGCCCCGGCTGAGTATTGGGCCAGCGCGCAAACCTGGATGTTCCCGGTTCAGGTGCTTGGTTTTCTGGACACATCGCAAGGGCCCGCAGGTCTATTTGCCGATTTACCATGGGCGGGTGAGTTTTCTGCCAGCCTGTGGACGCTGCGTTATGAAATGATCGCTTATGTCGCGGCGGCCATAATCTTCTTCTCACCTCTGCCGTGGGGCAAATATACGCATCTGATTTTGTTCGGGATAACAGGCGCAACCTACCTGGCGCTCGCCCTATTCTGGAGCGAAGCACCGCCGGTGATAATCAGCTCGGCCCGGCTCTCTTCAGCCTTCACACTCGGCATGGTCATTCATGGGTGGCGTCACTCATTGCCGGTCGCGCCATGGATCGCCGGGATCTCTCTACCCGTTTGGTTGCTTGCCGGTGACGCGCCCTGGGCGGAGCCGTTTTTGAATATTACACTCGCTACGACCTTGTTCTGGCTGGCGTTCGCCCGGCTGGCCGGATTGCCGACCTGGTCGAAACTACCAGACTGGTCCTATGGCATATACATTTGGCACTACCCGATCATGCAATCGGTCCTCTATTTAAACCGAGATGCCGACCCGCTGTTTATCGCGGCGATTTCCCTGCCAGCATCTTTCATCGTCGCGGCGTTTTCCTGGCACGTCGTTGAAAAGCCGAGCCTTGGCTCCAAATCCAGGTTTGGTGATCTCTTGAGGTCATTGTTTGGACGCAGCAAGCGTGTCGCCAAGCCGGGAAATCTCTAGGCGACCTGGTGTCGTCAAGTGATGCGCGATGGATTGAGGGAAGGGCCGTTTTGATACGTAATCATTCAGGACGTGAGCGATGCGCACGAGGCGATCCGCGCGTTTCCAGGAGGTGGAGATGATTGACCGACGCAAATTGCTTCTTCAAACATTCGGTGCTGCGGGCCTGGTCGCCTTTGCCGCGCCCCTCGCGTTCGCAGACGACGCAGTGCTTGTTTACAAATCGCCGACCTGCGGTTGCTGCGCTGCGTGGATCGAACATTTGCGCGCCGCGGGGTTCTCGGTGCGGGCCAACAATGTTGTGGACATGTCACCGGTCAAGACGCGTCTCAGAGTGCCGCAATCGATGTGGTCTTGCCACACAGCGGTCGTTGGCGATTATGTCATAGAAGGCCATGTGCCAGCTGGAGATATCCGGCGGCTGCTGCAACAAGGGCCGTCTGTCGCGGGGATAGCCGTTCCTGGCATGCCGGCGGGGTCTCCGGGCATGGAAATCGATGGATACAGCGAGTCCTACACGGTCTGGGCATTCGGCGATGCCGGAATTGAGACTTTTGCCTTGCATGAGTGAGAGTGCCGGCGAGGGCGTTCGCTTCTGTTCGTGACGGGGTTCGAGGGATCGAGAGCGATTGGCTGATTAGCACCAAACACCTCTGGCGTCGAAGGGCTGCGGACATGTCTACGGTCGCGCTTGCGCGCGTTCGGCCGCAGGGCAATCAACCGCCCCCGGCTTCAGCGCAGGCAAGAATTGTGAATGATGGTGGGATCCTCTGAGGGGAGCCCGCGTCTCTTGAGGCTTTGTTGGAAGGAAAATCGACGCCATGCCTGTGATCATTGAATCATGCAATATGAACCGCTCTGGCAACCGGCCGACCAGTTGGTTGCGTCTGCTCGCAACGTCCGTGGCGTTGAGCGTCCTGGCCGCGCCGGCATCCCTGGCGCACAAGACCTTTCTGGCATCACAACAGCACGTTTGGGACGCCGGAGCGACGGTCGATGTCGTGCTGACCAGTGCCCTGGAGTTTCCCAATATCGAGTTCGGGCCAACCCGTGACCGCATTGCCTTTATCTCGGTTATCACCGGCAATGCCGCTGTGGAAGGCGTTGAGTTCGAAGAGAGCGAAACGGCGCTGACGATGAGTTTCGGGGCAGCTCGCCCGGGCTTTTCCGTAGTAGCGGTGAGCACCCACCTCCGCGCCGGGCAAATTGGCCCCGACGACACGTCTGCTTATCTGGATGAAATCGGGGCGAGTGCAGCGGTTCGCGGCGCCTTCGACGATCTGCCAGGATCTCCTCCTCTGGACCGGAGTTACACAAAGCACACCAAAATCTTCCTGTGCATCGAGACCTGCGAGACGGGCTTGGAAGCCGGCCTTGCTCCGACCGGCCAGGCGCTGGAATTTGTCGCGACGACCTCGGGGGGGCGGACGTTCCAACTTCTTCATGAGGGAGCTCCAGTTGCCGGGCACCGCGTGGAAATCATCCTTGGCGGCGGTGGGCACCATAACCTTGTTACGGGCGAAAATGGCGAAATCACGCTGGATGAGTCGATGGTGGGAGTCGCGCTCCTCTCGGCAATCTGGATCACTGTGCCGGCACGCCCCGATGGCGTCTATCATAGCGATCAGGCTACTTTGACGATCGATCTCGCTCAGCACTCTTGATTACGGATATGAAGGTTGGGGGCAGCGTCTTTTGAAGCCCGACCGTTCAGTGTGAGGGAGTCTGTCCTCCCGAACACGGTCGCCCGTTGCCGTATCGATCCGATGCAGACCGTTACAGGGAGGCCGAGCGGGCCCATCACACGGATTTTGTTGCGGAGTGAGGCGGATCATCCCGCCGGATCTGTTGCTCCGGGTGGGTGTGCAAGAAATTGAACTGCAGCCAGATCGGTCGCGGCGGGGCCTCAACGCTCCTGTGTGAGCTGAGTCCGGAGTGCTTTGCGGGCGCGATAAATCCGGAGCTCGACGGCTTTGGTCGACACGCCTATCGCCGCACCGATCTCCTCGTGAGACAGGCCCTCCATAGCGCTGAGCAGCAAGGGCGTTCGCAAACTCTCCGGTAGTGCTTGGATCAGGACCCCGACCTGGGTGAGCTCCTGTCGCTCTGCAGTCTCGTGCTCTGGATCGGGGAGCTGAGAGGCTGTCTGGTCGAGATGATCGTCAATGCCCACCCACCGGAGCGCCGCGCGCCGGCGGTGATGATCGCGCGCCTTATTGCGTGCAATCACAAAGGCCCAGGCCAAGAATGGGCGACCCGTATCATACCGGTCGAGCGACCGAAACAGCGCAACAAAGGTCTCCTGAGCAATATCGTTGGCCTCGACCTGATCGCGAACCTGATGTGAGAGGAATCGGAAGATCGCGCTCTGGTGCCGCCGGATCAACTGGCCGAACGCCGAGTTGTCACCGGATCGTGCCAAGATCACCAACTCGGAATCCGTCAGCGCGGGCTTTACAGGCTTCTCAGTCTGCGTCATCAAACGCCTGAGCTAGGTATCTATCGAACTCAGCGCGCTGGTTGATATCCAGTTCGGCGCGCATGGCGAGCACGTGGCTGAGCGTCGTCAGTTGGAGTTCGCCCATCACGCCATGAATATCCGCTGCTGCCCGCGTCACGTCAGCCGTGAGTGCCTGGTCTCGCAGCAACGCCTCGGCCAAGGCGCGGCGTGCGATGCTCATTCTGGCTTCATCCGCCGCCTGTTGAACCGAAAAATCCGCCTCCAGTGCTGCGATCGCCTCTTCCTGGCGCGGCGACAAGACGAGCCGTTCATGAATGACGTGGTGGAGATCCTCTCCTCCTTCGATGCTGCTTCCAAGGAAGGTAAGGCCGAGCCAAACGCCCAGAAACCCGCCCAAAATGCCCAGAATTGTTGCAACGAGACCGGTGCGAACCATCAGTGTCGAGTTCCCTGTGAGCCAAATTTGGCGGTGATCAGATAGGACGAACTGGACCGGAATACATCTAGCTCGTCGTGAGACGCCGGCGCCGCCATTGCGGCTCCAGAAATCCCGCCGATCACGAGGGCCAGTGCGGCGGGCGCCGCACGCCAAGCGACAGCCGGAGCCAGTTTACGCAGTCCGGCCATGATGCGCTCCTGCCACGGAACGGTTTGACGGATCTTGCGCCATACGGCGGATTCGAAGGTACCTGGCTCAGGTAGTGCGGACTTGTCTCGCAGGGTCCGCAGGAGCCGATCAAGATCTTTGTCATCCATGGTCATGTCCTTTCCTCAGGACGTGTGCAGATGGCGGATGCGCCAACCGTCGTCCGTGCGGCTCAAAATTGCGGTGCCGTGCCCGTTGCGCTCGCGGTTTTCGCCGCGCACAGAATACTCCATCCGAATGTCGAAAGTTGCGACACCGACATTGCCATCCGCACGGATGGTGTATCCAGACCAATCATACACCTGAAAACTAACGTCCTCGGAGGCGAATTCGGGCGCGAGATGATGGTCGCGATAGCTCACCCACCCAACATCTCGGCCAGAACCTTCGAATACCGTGAAGTCCTCACCCTCGGCAAGGACCCAAGTCTCGGCGGCACCGACATCCTCGGCAGCCAGGGCGAGTGAGTAGGATTCAAGGACAGCGCTGATCTCAGCGGCATCATCAGCCAAGGCCACATCGGTGATCAGCAGTGCCCCGGTACAGGCCAATATCAGCTTCGTGTATTTCATTTTTACATCTCCATCAGATGATTGACGCCGCCATGCGCGAGCGAACCACCCAGAAAGCCGTTGACTGCGACGGCTGCGGCGGCCGTGAACAAGGCCAGGTTCATGATAATGGCCGATTGGCCGCTTGGACTTTTCCGGTTCCATTCCACCGCGGCGGCTACCGCGAACAGTCCAAGGGTCAGACTAGAGCCGATCCACCGATGCGCGAGCATGATGCCGGCCTCATCGCTGGCCATCGGCCCGGCATGGGCCCAACCGAACAAGCCAGCTGCCAATCCACCGAAAGCTCCGGTCCAGACCAGGAAGCGAACCGTGTCGGCATTGGAGGCGCGCACCCCGGCCAGATTAAGCGCTTGGGCCAGTGCTGCCGCCAGGATCAGGGCGATTGGAAAGTGAACCAGGAGCGGGTGGAAAACACCCAGGCTTTCCAAAGCTTTCTCCACGGGCGTGTTCGCACCGTTATCGCCCCAGTGACTGTGACCCGCCGTACCGTGCGCGTCCTGCGCGGCGCCATCATGCTCATGCGGCGCGGATTCGTCGTGTTGCGAATCCCCAGAAGTTGCGTCGTGCCCGTGCGATACCGATTCGCCGTGCTGAGGCGCCATAACGGGCATGTCATGCCCGTGCGGCGCAGCGAGCGCGTCGTCATGCGCATTAGCGGTGTTGTTTTCAGGCGGTATCGGTTCGTCATGATGCGCTGCGCCCGTATTGGCGCCGTGCTCATGCGAAGATACCTCGTCGGGCGTGGTTTCGATCATGGCGACCGGTTCGGGGGCGACCGGTTCGGCGGCGACCGGGGCGGCGGTGTGTTCTTCGGGTGGGTGGGCCCATGCGGGTTGATTGACGGCTAGCGCCAGACCGACCGTCACCAGCCCCAATATCAAAATTCGCGACACACTCATTTTACGCTCCGTTGCAGGTCTTCAGCCCTATTACGCGCTATTTTGACGCACCCCTCATATTGATTTCAGCTCGACAAGCGAGAAGTCGAATCAGTTCGGGGGAGGCCGGGCAACGAAACCGACTGCGGCATTGAGCCAAGTTGGTGCAGGCGAAGGATGGTTCGCCCCGGAGCATGGGCCAACTCGCCGCCGCCTGCACCAGCAGGCAGGATCAATTGCCGTCGGGGTTTTCGGTCTCCTCGATCGGCGTTGAGCTCATCATCAAAAAGGCTTTGATGTCTTCGGCCAGGTCGCCGGGAATATTGGCCCGTACCCGCATATGATTGACCGTCATGTCCCAGTCCTCAGGGCTCATCTCGGTCGGGGAGCGCATGTTGTGGCATCGGGCGCAGGTATCGACCCAGGCCTCGGCGCCGCGACCGATCTGGTCGGCCAGCGCGTCCTCGGCCGCCCGGGCTTGCGCGGCGGGGTCCGGAGCTGGCTGCGCCAGGGCGGCGGACGAGGAGCCGGCGGCCAGGACGACGCCCGTGATAAACAGTGTTCTGAACATTTTCTTCTCCACCTCTAAAAGCCGTAGGCGACCTGGACAATCAGCCGGGTCTCTTCCGTTACTTCATCCGGTTCGCGGGCGGTGAATTCACGCCGCTGCAACACGGTTTTCGCGACCAGGCTGGGCGTCATCCAGTAATTGACGCCGACATCCCAGCGGTTCTCGGCACTGTGCTCGGCAAGTTCGTGATTGCCGGTGATATCGTATTCGCCATATCGCAATGTTGGCTCGACATTTGCCAGGGCTGGAAAGCCCGGTGTTCCCGACAGTCGATAAGCCAGCTGGACATACCAGGCCGTGCTTTCCAGCGTCGGGAACTCCTCAACATCGACGGCATGTTCGACGGCGGTGTTGATGGGATCACGGTTGCTGCGGATATATTCGCCGCGAATGTCCCAGGCCCCGCCGGTATAGGCAAAATCGGTTCCCCACTGGAACAGGTCAGCTTCGGTCGGCTCGATCAGGCCCGGCCCGGCTTCAGCCTCCAGTCCGACAACTTTTGCCGTCAGGAATGATGCACCGAGCTCGAGGTTGGGGATGACCAACAGGCCGAACCGGCCGGAGATGGCCTTGTTGTCATTATCGTCGCCATCGAAAGCTTCGAGTTCGGTATCGCCTTCTTCGCCGACACGCGGACCATTGCCCAGTGCGATCGAATAAGTGAAGGTTCCTGGGTCCAGATCGATCCCGCCGCGCACCTGGATGCCGGTTTCCGAAATTGGCTGCAGGCCGCCATGGCCGAAACCGGCCGGCGTGTCAGCCATCCGATTGATCCATGACGGATGCAGACGTTCGAAAAACTGGCCGAATGGGCTGAGGAAGCGCCCGACGACGATCACAGCATTGGGGTGGACGAAGAAGTCGGCCTGGGCGTATTCCAGTGCCACCTCCGTCTCCCCACCGGCGTTCTCGATCTCCAGCTCAGCCTCGAACAAAACCAGATCCTGATACTGGAACTGGAAGATCGGGGTGAACTTCATGGAGGTGAATTCGGACGATGTAGTTATTCCGTTGTCGAGATAGACGAAGCTGGCGTCGGCGAAACCGGTCACGCGGAAGCTGGTATCCGGCGCGCTTTGCGCGAGAGCCGGTGCAGCCCCCGCGAGAACCAGGCAACCGGCCGCAGCTGTTGTCATAAGCTTTGCCAGAAGACCTGGCCTCTTTGTTGTTAGGCAAGTCATGTTAAACCCCTTTCGATCTATTCGGGCTTGTCGTGCGATCACCATTCGAGGGTGAATAGCCGCCCAGATCAGTTATTCTCGCTTTCGCTGATGAGGACGCCCATCCGGCGCCGGGCGAGGCCAGGATGCCGGACCGCCGCAGCGGCGGCACCATTGACCGATGTGCCGTCACCGACCTCGATCAGTGCAACCATGCCGGCGGCGTAGTGGGGTGCACACCGGATGCCGTAGACGCCAACCTGATCGAATGTCGCGGTAACAGGCTGGTTCATCGCGCCGGTAAACGCAGCCGCGCCGTCGGGCAGCATGCCGGGAATAGTCTCGGCATTATGGCTGGGATTGGTGGGCAGGAACGTCACCGTATCGCCCGGAGCGATCTGCAGGAAAGCCGGCACGAAGACCATTGGCCCATCAGAGCCGCGATTGAGCATTTGAACCTGGTGGTCTTCGGCCACGGCGGCGCCGGTGGTCAGCAATCCGACGAGCATCGCTGAAAGAAATAGATGTTTCATGGGTATCCCCTGCAACAACCTCAAACAATTTGAGGTCTATACAAGAGATACGCGCCGCACCGGGCGAGGCCCTCGCGCTTTGAGCGCGGCAGGATGTCGCGCGCTTGGCGGCACCGACCACTGAGCCCAGGATACCGGTTTGGCCTGGGCCGCGCCTGACGGTGTGAAATATCGAAATGGCCAGCTGTTGCGGTTGTTCTCGCGCCTTTCGGACAATGGGCAAAAACAGTGGTCAGCGACTGCCTGAGGCCGATGGGGTCAGGCGCCGTGTGCAAGCAAAGCTCACGGCTCTGACGCGTCGCGCCGGCGGCGCATTTAACCGTGGCCAGTCTCGTGGCGTTCGTCAGCTTCTTTGCGGAACCGCGACAGGTAGAGTTTCTCGAACAGGAAAATCGCCACAATTCCCGACACGGCAATCGCGATGATCGCTGGATCGCTCATCGCCTTGATCGCCATAAAGGCACCCAGCGCGGCCAGGTCAAATATGATGGCGGTGGCGAGCACAACAGGGTTGGCGCCGACATCATTGCGCATTCGGCGAAGCACGCCCCAATGGATGATAATGTCCATCACTAGATAGAAAATCGCTCCGATCGAGGCGATGCGTCCAAGATCGAAGACGGCCGCGAGCAGGCCCGCTGCCACCACGGTGTAGACCAGGGCATGCTGTTGGATCCCGCCCGGCATGGCGAAGTGTTTGTGCGGAACTAGCTTCATGTCGGTCAACATGGCGATCATGCGCGAGACGGCGAATATGCTGGCAATAACGCCCGACGCCGTGGCAATGATCGCAATGATCACGGTGAAGACCACACCGGCATCGCCGAAGGCCGGGCGCGCCGCCTCCGCGAGCGAATAGTCCCGCGCCGCAGCGATCTCACTAATGCTCAGCGTCGAACTGACGGCGAGAGCAACAAGCAGATAGACGACGAGGCAGATCGCCAGCGAGATGATGATCGCCAGGCCGACATTGCGGTGCGGATTCTCGACCTCACCGCCGCTATTGGTGATGGTGGTGAAGCCCTTGAAGGCGAGAATAGCCAGGGCGACCCCGGCGAGGAATCCCGGAACCGTCGTCGTATCGCCGCCCGCGACCGCGGCGGGCTGAAAACTGAAGCCGGCCGCCCAAAGGACCAGAACGGCAAAAACCAGAATTCCGCCAATCTTGGCGATCGCGGCAATTTTCGACATCCCGCCGATCACCTTGTTGCCGGCAATATTGATCAGGAAGGCGACAACGATCAGGCCGACCGCCAGGAGAGGAACCAGCCATGCCACGGGCTCGGCATCGAAGAGCCGCAATGTGTAGGTAGCGAAGGTGCGCGCGACCAGGCTTTCATTGATGATCATCGAGAACGCCATCAACAAGGCTCCGCCTCCAGTGATCGTCACGGGACCGTAGGCCTTGTGCAGGATCATCGCGATCCCGCCGGCGGAGGGGTATTTGTTCGACACCTTGATGTAGGTGTAAGCGCTGAAGGCGCTGACCACCGCCGCCAGCAGAAAGGCGAGCGGGAAGAGCGGTCCGGAAAATTGCGCGACCTGACCCGTCAAGGCGAAAATGCCAGCGCCGATCATGACGCCGGTGCCCATTGCGATGGCACCAGCCAGCGTCAGACTGTTCGGTTTGTAGCTTGATTTCATGGATTGCCCCTCTTCAATTCGCCTGGACGTTTCATGGCGTCATGGATTTTCGATCAAGGCCGGCCCGGAAAATCGAAATCGATCCGGTGGGCGTGGGTATGACCCGCGTGGTATCAACCGTCAGGCCCGCATCTCGCATCAATAGAGGAAGCACGCCGTCGGCATTGGGTTGGGTATCGGTCACGCCGTCCAGGGCCTGCACAGTCAATCGGAACAGGGTTCGCATCAGCGCGCTTTCCTGAAACCCGTAATCGGCGACGTGAATTTCTCCGTCGTCCGGGATCAGCTCCCGCATCGTGCACAGGATCGCCGTTTTTGTTTCCAAAGGCGTTTGATGGAACATCAAGCTGGAGACGATTTTGTTGGGTCTCCATCCAGACGGAAATGGCGTATCGCCAAGAAAACCTCCAATAAAATTGATGGTTTGACCGCCGGCGCGCGCCTTGAGCCGCGCCCGCGCCAACACGCCCGCGTCGGGGTCGATGCCAATTATGTCAGCATCCGGTTCGCGCCGTTTTAGAGCAATGGCCAGCGTGCCAGTGCCACAACCCACATCAAGCACCCGATCCCCCGGTTTCGGGTCCAACTGTTCGATGAGCGCCGCCCGCCATACTTCTTCGCGCGTCAGCGTTCGGATCACGGTGTCATAGAGCGGCGTCAGTGCATCGTAGCGCAATGGCGGCGTATAGGTGTCATTTGACATGGGCCATCAGACCTCCGCTGAACGCTCCAGAATAGTTCTGATTCAAGTCAAGCCATCGAGTGAAAGAGCTTGTGTCAGGCCGGTCATTCCCTATCGCACTCCAAATCTGCTCAGGACCGCCATCGGGAGCAGTAGGCCATGACCGTCGGGAGAATTTCGGCGGTGAGCGCGGCCCAGAACGGCGCTCAGCAGAACTAATCATAATTTGACCGTCCGGAGCCTAAGCGCGTTGGAGATCACTGACACCGAGGACAGGCTCATAGCCGCAGCGGCAAAGATTGGTGAGATCAACAACCCCAGAACCGGGTAAAGCAGGCCTGCGGCGATCGGCACGCCGGCGGCATTGTAGATAAGGGCAAAGAACAGGTTCTGGCGGATGTTGGCCATGGTCGCGCGGGCAAGGCGGCGGGCGCGGACGACCGCGTTGAGATCGCCCTTGATGAGGGTCAGGCCGGCGCTTTCGATCGCGACATCCGCACCGGCCCCCATCGCGATACCCACATCGGCCTGCGCCAGGGCAGGGGCGTCGTTGACGCCGTCGCCGGCCATGGCGACCTTGCGGCCCTCCGCCTGGAGAGCCTTGACGATATCGACCTTGTCCTGTGGCAGGACATCGGCGCGGATTTCATCAATCCCCAGGCGTGCGGCAACGGCACTGGCCGTGCGCTCATTATCGCCTGTGGCCATGATGATGCGAAAACCCAGGCCATGAAGGGTTTTGAGCGCCTCCGGCGTGGTCGCCTTGATCGGGTCTGCAACACTGACCAGGCCAGCGATCACGCCGTCGACGACGACAAACATCACCGTTTCGCCCTGGTCGCGGCGGGTATCGGCTGTCTTCACGAGACCGGCGCTGTCGAGACCGAGATCGGACATCAGACGGGCATTGCCCAGCGCGAGCTGGCGGCCGGCAATTGACCCCTTTACCCCCTTGCCGGTGATGGCTTCAAATTCGGTGGCGGTCTCTAACGTCAAGCCGCGCTCTTCCGCGCCGCGAACAATGGCCTCGGCGAGTGGATGCTCTGAACCGCGTTCAAGGCTCGCGGCCAGGCGCAGTACATCCGCCTCCTCATGTCCGGCTTCCGGCAGCACCGCGACCAGCCTGGGCTTGCCTTCCGTCAGAGTCCCGGTCTTGTCGACGACCAGGGTATCAACCTTGGCAAAACGTTCGAGCGCTTCGGCATTCTTGATCAGAACACCGGCCTGGGCGCCGCGTCCCGTCGCGGTCATGATCGACATCGGCGTCGCCAGTCCGAGCGCACAAGGACAGGCGATGATCAGCACTGAGACCGCCGAAACCAACGCATAGGCCAGTGCTGGATCGGGGCCCCACACCGACCATCCGATGAAGGAAAGCACCGCGATCAGGATCACGACCGGGACAAAACGCCCGGCAACGATATCAGCGAATTTCTGGATCGGCGCGCGGCTGCGCTGGGCAGTCGCGACCATCTCGACGATCTGGCTGAGCATAGTGTCGGCACCGACCCGCCTGGCTTCAATGATCAGGCTGCCGGTTCCATTGATCGTGGCGCCGGTAACGCGGTCGCCGATGGTTTTTTCGACAGGAACGGCTTCGCCGGAGATCATAGATTCATCAATCGAGGAGCGGCCCTCCACGACTTCGCCATCGACCGGTACCTTGTCGCCGGGAAAGACTCGCACGCGATCGCCGACAATGACATCTTCCAACGGCACTTCCTCTTCGCTGCCGTCGGGCCGGATCAGGCGCGCGGTCTTTGCGGCCATATCCAGCAGGGCACGGATCGCCGATCCGGTACGCTCGCGCGCGCCAAGTTCCATAATCTGACCGAGCAGCACCAGAACCACGATCACGGCCGCCGCCTCAAAATAAACGCCGACATGACCATTGGCGTCGCGGAAGCCGTCCGGGAATATCCCGGGTGCGAGCACTGCGGTCAGACTGAACAGGTAAGCCGCCCCCGTTCCCATCGCGATCAATGTGAACATGTTTAGGTTTCGGGTGATGACCGATTGGACACCGCGCTCGAAGAACGGCCAACCCGACCAGAGGATAACCGGTGTAGCCAAAACCAATTCAACCCACATGGCCGAAGTTTCGCCAATCGCGTCACGAATGAATCCGAGGCCGGCGAAAGGTCCCATCGAGAGAATCAGGAGCGGGATGGTCAGGATAGCGCCGACCCAGAAGCGTCGCCTGAAATCGATCAGCTCCGGGTTGGGTCCTTCCTCGCCTGTTGGCACGCCCATGGGTTCCAGCGCCATGCCGCAGATCGGGCAGGATCCTGGTTGGCTACGCACGATCTCCGGATGCATGGGACAGGTGTATTGTGTGCCCGCCGGCATTGGGGCGCTGGCTGTCTTGTGCGCCCCGGACAGAAAATGGTCCGGGTCCGCGACAAACTTGTCATGACACTTTTGCGAGCAGAAATAATAGGTCGTGCCGGCATGGCTGTAATGGGGCCGGTCAGGTCCAGGCTCGACCGACATGCCGCATACCGGGTCCAGAACAGTTAAGGTGTTTGTTCCACCTTGCGTGGCTTCGCCGGGCGCATGATCGCCCCCACAGCACTCACCTCCACTGTGAAGCTTGTCTTGCATGATACCCATCCTCGATCTCAAATCCCGTGCGCCGTATACTCGGCGGCGCTGTTCAATGTAGCGTGAACCTTCCTGCGACTGGAAGGTCAAGCTGTTGATTTGCGCTTCCTGCCACGATCAGATCACTCGCCGGCATTGTCTGTGTCGATGACGAGTCCTGGGCCGGGCGGGCAATCGAGCCGACTCTCGAATTTCTTGTGAACGATTGATATCGGCCCGCCGCCTACGGCGGCATCGCGAGTCGATCACCACGCGTGATCGGATACCCTGGACCGTTCGCTCGGTTGCGCCATCGCCCGCTCTGATCGTCATTGCGCCAAGTCGCTGGTCGCAGACGGCCCGTGTTTTCGCTGTTTAGGTTGGCGCAGCGCAAGGGTTTGCCAAATCAGAAACGCCGCGGGTATCACCAGCAGGGTGAGGACGGTCGCGCTGACCATGCCGCCGACCATCGGCGCGGCGATGCGACGCATCACCTCGGAGCCGGTGCCGCTGCCGAACATGATCGGCAGAAGGCCGGCGATAATCACCGCAACCGTCATCATGATCGGACGCACGCGTAGCAGGGCGCCCGCAATGATCGCCGCGGTCAGATCCTCCAGACCCAGTTCGCGTCCCTCCTCGATCGCCAGATTGCGGCGGTCCGCCAGGGCGTGTTCAAGATAGAGCACCATCAGCACCCCGATTTCCACCGAGACCCCCGCGAGGGCGATGAAGCCGACCCCGACCGCAACCGACATGTTGTAGCCGAGTAGGTCGAGCAGCCAGATGCCGCCGACCAGAGCGAGCGGCAGCGTGCCGATGATCAGCAGGACCGGGATCAGGCGGCGGAAATTGAGGAAGAGCAGCAGAACGATGATGATCAGCGTCACCGGCACCACCACGGCAAGCCTCGCCTTCGCGCGCTCCATGAACTCATACTGGCCGGACCAGCTGATCGAATACCCCGGTGGCAGTACCAGTTCGTCGGCCAGGATGCGCTGGGCGTCGGCGACATAGGTGCCGATATCGACATCGGCGATATCGACATAGATCCAGCCGTTCGGTCGCGCATTCTCGCTGCGGATGACGCCGGGTCCGGCGGCAATGGAAATGTCGGCGATACGTCCGAGCGGGATTTGGGCCCCGGTCGGCGTGATCACTGGTAACGATCTGAGCTGTTCCGGCGAACCGCGATAATCGCTCGGATAGCGAATATTGACCGGGTAGCGTTCCTGGCCCTCGACGCTTTCGGTCACCGTCATGCCGCCGATCGCGGTGCGGATGACATCATGGACATCGGCGACGTTGAGACCGAAGCGTGCGGCCTCCAGCCGATTGAGGTCGATATCAACAAAACGTCCGCCCGTGACTCGCTCGGCATAGACCGAGGCGGTGCCGGGAACGCCTTCGATAATGTCCTCGATCTGTTGGCCGATCTCGGCGATGACGGCCAGGTCAGGCCCGGCGATCTTGATGCCGACCGGTGTCTTGATTCCCGTTGCCAGCATGTCGATACGGCCGCGGATCGGCATCACCCAGGCATTGGTCAGGCTGGGAATGTCGACCAGGGCATTCAGTTCCGCTCTGATATCGTCCATCGTTATACCCGGACGCCACTCCTCGCGCGGTCGCAGCTGAATGGTAGTTTCGATCATCGACATCGGTGCCGGATCGGTGGCGGTCTCGGCGCGGCCGGCCTTGCCATAGACGGTCAACACTTCGGGCACGGTCATGATCAGGCGATTGGTCTGCTGCAGCAGCTCGCCCATCCGGCCCGCCGAGGCAGCCGGGTAGGCACTGGGCATGTAGAGAATGTCGCCCTCGTCCAGATCCGGCATGAACTCGCTGCCCATGCGCGACAACGGCACCGCGGAGCTGGCCAGCACCAGCACGGCCAGACCGATCATCGCCCAAGGGTGGCCCAGCACGAGTTTGATGAAGGGCCGGTAGCCGGCGATCAGGATCCGGTTGACCGGATTCTTGTGTTCCGGCGTGATCTTGCCGCGAATGAAAATGCCCATCAGCACTGGCACCAGCGTCACCGACAGGCCAGCGGCCGCCGCCATCGCATAGGTCTTGGTGAAGGCGAGCGGGTGAAACAGCCGCCCCTCCTGCGCTTCCAGGGCGAAGATTGGCACAAAGCTGAACGTAATGATCAAGAGCGAGAAGAACAGGGCCGGTCCGACTTCGGCCGCCGCGTCGCCGACGATGCGCCAGCGGTTCTCGGGCGTCAGCGGTTCGCGCTCGATATGCTTGTGGAGGTTTTCGATCATGACGATGGCCGCATCGACCATCGCACCGACCGCAATCGCGATCCCGCCGAGCGACATGATATTGGCGTTCATGCCTTGCGCATTCATGACGACGAAAGCGGCCAATACACCCAATGGCAGACTGAACACGATCACCAGCGAGGAGCGGATGTGAAACAGAAAGATCACGCAAATCAGGGCGACGACAATGAATTCCTCGATCAGTTTCTCGCTCAGCGACTCTACCGCCCGCTCGATCAGTCCCGCCCGGTTATAGGTGGTGACGATCTCGACACCTTCTGGCAAGGAGCCGCGCAATTCGTCCAGCCGGTGCTCGACCCGTTCAATCGTCGCCTGCGCGTTCTCCCCGAAACGCATGATAATGACGCCGCCGACCGCCTCGCCCTCGCCATTCAGCTCACCCAGCCCGCGGCGCAATTCCGGCCCGATGCGGATCTCCGCGACGTCGGACAACAAGATCGGCGTGCCGGTATCGCTCAATCCGATCGGGATCGCCGCGAGATCGTCAATCCCTTCGATATAGCCCGAGGCGCGCACCATGTACTCGGCTTCGGCCATCTCGATGACACGCCCGCCGCTTTCCTGATTGCCGCGCTGGATCGCCATGCGCACATGCGACAGCGGGATGCCATAGGCGCGCAGCCGGTCGGGATCGGCGACCACCTGGTATTGCCGCACCATGCCGCCGATCGTGGCGACTTCCGAGACGCCTTCGATGGTTTGCAGTTCGAATTTGAGGAACCAGTCCTGGATCGAGCGCAATTGCGCCAGATCGTGCTGTCCGGTCCGGTCGATCAGCGCGTACTGGTAAATCCAGCCGACCCCGGTTGCATCCGGCCCGAGCGCCGGCGAAGCACTGGCCGGCAGGTTGGGGGCGACCTGGCTGAGATATTCGAGCACCCGGGAGCGGGCCCAGTAGAGATCCGTGCCGTCCTCGAAGATGATGTAGACATAGCTGTCATTGAAGAAGGAATAGCCGCGCACCGTCACCGCGCCCGGCACGGCCAGCATGGCGGTGGTGAGCGGATAGGTGACCTGGTCCTCCACCACTTGCGGCGATTGTCCCGGATAGGTGGTCTTGATGATCACCTGGACGTCAGACAGGTCGGGGATGGCGTCCAGCGGCGTGCGCGACAGCGAAAATGTTCCATAGCCCGCCAGCAGCACGGCAAGAATGAGGACGATCACCCGATTGGCGATCGACCAGCGGATGAGCGAGCCGATCATGGCTGGTCACCTTCAGGCGCGGTCTCGGCAGCGATGGAGCCGACCTGCCAGTTCGCCTCTCCGGCATCCATCAGTTCAAACGCGACATTCATTCCCGGCTCAATGCTCGACAAGTCGACGCCAGGCATTGCGTTGAACATGGTTGTGCCAGCTGGACGGCCCAGTTCGACAATGGCCCCGTGTTCGATTTCGATCATGCCATGGTCGCGCATGAGCGAGATGACTGTGCCGCGCGAGACGATGCTCATCGGCATAACGTCGCCCGGCGGTACGGGCTCATGGATAATGACCCCTGGCGGGCTCATTCTGAGCATCGCGCCCTGGATGCTCGCTTCGGAATCGAGCAGGAACTGGCTGGACACGACGATCCGCTCACCGGCGGCAAGCCCGGACAGAATTTCCACCATGCCGCCGGATTCGGCGCCAGTTACGATGCTGGCTGGCCGAAAATGCCCATCGCCCTCGGCCAGAATAACCCGTTCCGATTGCCCGGTGCGGATCACCGCCTCAAGCGGGATCTGGAGCACATCGGTGCGCGGCTCGGTCTGGATGGCGACATTGAGATACATGTCGGGCCGCAGCGCACCGTCGGCATTGTCGAGCCGAATGCGCACCGGCACGGACCGGCTTTGCGGATTGACTGTCGGATAGACATATTCCACTTCCCCAACCCACTCACGGCCGGGCAGTGAGCGTGTTTCCAGCCGGGCCTGATCGCCGGCGCGAACCCGCTGAGCATCGTCCTCGAACACATCGGCCATCACCCAGACCGTGCCCAGATCGCTGACAGTCATCAGCTGACCTCCGGGGCGGACGAAGGCGCCGTTACGGATGGAAATGGCGATGACGGTTCCGTCCTGCGGCGCACGAATGGCCACGGTGCGACCAGCACTGCCGCGTCGGCCCAGCTGGGCGATCTGGTCCGGCTCCATCCCCAAGGAGACCAGGCGCGATCTCGCGGCCTGCAACAGGGCTTCGCGCCCGATCTGTGCGGCCTGGAGGTATTCGGCCTGGGCCGTGGCGATCGCCGGAGAATAGAGTTCAAGCACCACCTGCCCTCGGGTCACGCGGTCGCCGATGGCGGACACGGGCAGGTTCTCGATCCAGCCTTCAGCTCGGACATCGACCATCGAGGTCAGCCCGTCAACCGGCCTGACATAGCCGACTGTGGACAGAGTACGGTGGAAGCCCCCCCGAATGACGACATCCGTGCGCACCCCGATATTGTTCTCGACAGCGGGGCTGATGCGGATGGCTCCGTCGTCGGACGCTGTGTCATCGCTCTCATAGACCGGGACCAGATCCATCCCCATTGGTGATTTGCCCGGACTGTCGCTACGAAACGTTGGGTCCATCGGGGCGGCCCAGTAAAGCACGCGGGGTTCATCGGAGGATGCCACGCGATCTGCTTCTGGCTTGAGCACGGCCATCAGACCAGCCCCTCCCACGAGACCGACGAGCAGCAGGGCGAGAGCAATGAAAAGGTTACGGGTATTCATGAGGGATCTCCGGCGAGAAACATGAGCCGGGCCTGGGCTTTAAGGGCATCGACCTGGGTTCGGTAAAGGGCAAGTTCGGTATCGAGCAGTGCGAGTTCGGCGCGGACCAGCTCGGCGAAGTCAGCCCGCTCATTGCCATAGGCGAGCAGGACAGCCTGCGCCGTCTCGCGTGAGCGCGGCAGCACATCGGTGCGATAGAGCGCAACGGTCTGGGTGAATTGCCGGAAACTGGCATGGTTCGCTGCCAATTCGCGGTCCATCTCCAGCAAGGTCGAATCACGGCTGAGCACTTCCGCCTCGCGCAGGCTTCGGGCCGCCGCAACCCCTGCATCCTGACCGCTATGTCCGAATAACGGCATCTCGACGCTGACGCCGACCGAGGCCAGGTCGGAGCGGCTGTCGCGAAGGCCATAGCCGGCCTCCAGAGAAAACCCGGGCCGGTAGCGCTGCTGGGCCAGTTCCACACCGCGATCGCGCGCCGAGATGCGGGCGTCCAGGATGGCGATCGCCGGATGGCGCACCAATTGCGCCCGCATCGCATCGATTTCATCCGGAGCCGGCAAAATCGGCGTTTGCGGCGTCAGGGGCCGTGCCGCGACCTGGTCGCCGAGATAGCGGCCCAGTGCGGCCCGCGCGACCTCGCGACTGCGCTCGATCTCGACCAGGCGCGTCGTCAATGTTTGAAGTTCAAGATCAATCCGGATCACATCGTGACTATTGCGATTCCCCGCGCCAAAGCTGGCCGAGGCGATCTCGCCCAGCTGTCCGACCGCATTGCGATGTTCGATGATCATCGCTGCGGCCCGGTCCAGATAATATAGTTCCAACCAGGCTTCACGGATGCTCAGACGGATGCGCCGGCTTTCCAACGCCCCCGCCGCACGCGCCGAGCGCGCTTCCCACTCGCGGATTTCCCGCGAGAGGCGCCGCGAATCGCCACGCGGAAACATCTGGCGAATGGAGACTTGAGTCTGGGTCATGCCCTCACGGTTCAGGTCAAAATCGCTCAACCGGATATTGGCCAGACCAACCCGGAGCATCGGATCGGGCAGAGCCGCATCGGCGATCCCCTGACTGTCAAGCGCCTCGGCGCGGGTGCGCCAGACCTCAACGGAGGGTTCTTCGACCTGTCCGGCCAGCAGCACGGCTTCCGGCAGGGACAAGGGATGGTCCTGGGCCTGCGCGAGACCGGCGGTGCCAAATACGAGCGCCGTTATGGCCGCGCGAGCGAAGGCGGAAGGGAACATGTCATACTCCTGATCACTCATCTAACGAGCGCTCTCCTGAACAACGCGAACGGATGCCCGTGGAGAAATGTTGGGGACTCTTCGCTGCATCACGCGGCGAAATCAGTCCGGTCGATCTGCCGTCAAGGGCGAACCACAGGACCGATCCTCGCCGCGCGCGTTGTGAAAGCTACTCTGATTGGTTCAATTGTCATGGCGAGCACATTCAAGGCCGTTCTGTTGATTTGAGAAAAGGGTCAAAACCAGACCCGCAAGCCTGCAACTAGGGCGGTTGTGTCCTGATCGGCGCCAGCCGCTCGGGCATAGTCGGCAGTGTCGCCAAGTTGACGTGTCCACTCCACCCCGACATAGGGCGCAAATTGCCGCACGATCTCATACCGCAGACGCAAGCCGGCCTGGATGTCGGTGAAGCCGCTTCCGGTATCAAGATCGGGGATCGCATCTGCAGACCAGGATACCGCCGCTCGCGGCTGCAGTATGAGACGCTGGGTCAGCAAAAGCTCATATTCAACCTCAGCTGCGCCGGTCAGCTCACCTTGATCGGATAGGTAGGTCGCGACATCAATTTCGAACCAATAGGGGGCGAGACCTTGTATTCCAAGCACGGCATGGGTGCGCCCATTGCCGGATTCGAAATCATGGGCGAGACCCGTTTGCACATCAAAATATGGTGAGATCGCCCGCGACCAAAGAGCTTCCAACCGCGCCTCGTCGAACGCACCGCTGTCGAGGTCGTACGCGGCGTCGCTTTTGATCCACAACCGGTTCAGGCGCCCACCATACCAAGCGTTGATGTCCCATGCCAGACTCTGCGTTTCGTCATCGGACCGGTATTCAAACCTGTTCGCCTGGAAGTAGAACTGCCGCTGTCCTCCAGTTTCGTGTCGCACCGCTTCAAGCGCTGCATTCATCGCCTCGGGCGGATAGTAGGCATCGGCATAATCCTGGGCGGCAACCGGGGCGCCAAACGCGATCATGCAGGCCAGCGCGGTCCATGTAGACGTTTTCATTATTGCGCTCCGTGATGCATGTGACGGTCGGAGCCTGCCGGTGCGCGAACCGAGACCACCTGAAACATGCCGGCGTGCATGTGATAAAGCAGGTGGCAGTGAAAGGCCCAGTCGCCCAGATGTTCGGGCGTGACGTCTACTGAGAGTTTCTCTCCGGGCTTGACGTTGATCGTGTGCTTGCGCGGTTTGTGACCGGTTTCGCCATTGACCACATCGAAGAACATGCCATGCAGATGAATGGGGTGAACCATCATCGTGTCATTGACCATCGTCAGGCGAAGCCGCTCACCCTGGGTGAACTGGATCGGCTCGACGACTTCGCTGAACCGCCTGCCGTCGAACGACCACATATAGCGTTCCATATTGCTGGTCAGATGGACCTCGATCTCGCGGGTCGGGGCGCGCTGATCAGGGTTGGGCTCCAGGCTGCGCAGATCCGTGTAGGCCAGAGCCCTGTGCGGAACGTCCTCCAAACCGGCGCCCGGTTCATGCAATCGGCTGACCGGTCGCATGGCGACACCGGCAACGCCGGGTCCGCGCGGGTGATCATGCGCCTGCATGCCGGCGGCTGATCCCTGGACGCCGTGCCCCATCGCTGCATGGTCCATCCCGGCAGGCGGGGCTGGCGGGAGGCTAGCGTCATGAGCCATTCCCGGCATTGAGCTGTGGTCCATGTCAGGCATCGCGCCGTGATCCATTCCCGGCATCGAGTTGTTGTCCATGCCCGGCATCGCGCCATGATCCATGCCCATATCGCGCATTGTCAGGGTTGGTCTCGGGCGCAGCGCCGGAACCGGCGCGACCATGCCCAGGCGCGGCGCCAGAGTGGCCCGAGCGTAGCCGCTCCGGTCGATCGTCTCACACATCAGCGTGTAGGCCTGGTCGTTCCGCGGGGTGACGACCACGTCGTAGGTCTCGGCGACCCCGATCTGGAATTCGTCGGTCTCGACAGGCTGGACGTCGAGACCGTCGGCCTGGACGACCGTCATCGGCAGTCCCGGAATCCGGACATTGAAAAACGTCATCGCCGAGGCGTTGATGAAGCGCAACCGGACACGTTCCCCGGGATTGAACAAGCCGGTCCAGTTATCATTCGGGCCGTGCCCGTTGACCAGATAGTCGAGCGTTGCCGATGTCGCGTCCGAGATATCGGTCGGGCTCATTCTCATGCCGCCCCACATCAGACGGTCGCGGAGCGCCGACATGAATCCCTCGCGCGACGCATCGCCGAAGAAATCGGGCAGTGTTCTTTGTTGGAAGTTATAGGTGTCACTTTGCGCCATCAGGCGCTGGAACACCCGATGCGGGCCCTCGAACGTGTAGTCGGACAGCACGATGACGTATTCCCGGTCATAGGTGACCGGATCACCGCCGCGCGGCTCGATGATAATCGGCCCGTAATGGCCCAGCTGTTCTTGCAGACCCGAATGGGAATGGTACCAGTATGTACCCGCCTGGCGAACGGGAATGCGGTAGGTGAAGGTCTCACCGGGCTGTATGCCGGGAAAGGTGACGCCCGGCACGCCATCCATCTCATTGGGAAGCAAGATGCCATGCCAGTGGATCGACGTGTCCGCATCGAGCCCATTGTGGACCCGAAGCGTGATGTCATCGCCTTCGCGCCAGCGCAACAAAGGGGCTGGAAGCTGTCCATTGACCGTAATCGCTGGGCCGCTCTGCCCGTCAATGCGAACCTGCGATCTGCCAATTTCCAGCAAGAATTCGGTGCCGGAGAGCGGGCGCAGACCGCCGAGATTGGCGTCGGGTCCGCTCTGCGCCCAGGCGGGCACCAGCGAACTCGCAGCCAGCCCGCTGCCGGTGGCAGCCGTAACCTTTAGGAAGTGACGTCGAGACAGCAAGGATAGCTCCAACATTCAACAGACAAGTGTGACCGTGCCTGCTACCCGTCGGCTTAGCCAAGGGGGAGACGGACAGCGTGCCAGGCAACAGGCGCGGTCATGAACGAATACGTCTGTACCTGGCCCTACCCCTCACTCTGAATGCAGGAAATCTCGAAAGCTCTCCCTGACGCGGGAGGAAAGGCGAATTCTGACCGGAGTTTGAAGTGACAAATTTTCCTGTGATCAGCCATTTGCCGTTTTCATCACCTTCTTTCACATGTGTCTAAACCTCAATGGTCGTCAGCGAATAAGTCCCGATGGGGCGATTTCCAATCAGTTCTGCCTCGTGATCGTGGGTGCGCGGAGAATTGTGCGGCTTGCTATCGCACGGACCTTATCACCGGGGCTTTGCGGAACGTGGCGATCAAATGACCGGTTTTTCCGTTCAGGGCTTGCGTCCGGTTTCGCCTCCCATTAGTACTGACTGACATGTCAGTCAGTACTAATGGGAGATTGGTATCGTGAACGACCCCTCGGCCGTGCGTAGTCCGACCAATATGCAACGGCGACTTCTCGATGCCGCCGAGGTCGTGTTTCACGAGAAGGGATATCAGGGTGCTCGGGTTTCCGACATTGTCGGGAATGCGGGTGTTGCCCAGGGCAGTTTCTACCTTCATTTCAGGAATAAGAAGGCAATTTTCCTGGAGTTGATTGATGGCTTCTTTGCGCACCTGATGGCAGAAACGCTTGACCGATATCCAGTCACTGCCATTGAAAACCAGGACGACTTGCGTTGTCAGCTGGAGGGAATCTGGTCGATACTGATCAAGTTCTGCCGGGATCATCCCGAACTCACTCGCCTCATCCTTGACGCACAATCTTCCTTGCCGCCGGAGGATCGGGTTCGCCTGTCAGCGCACTTTGACCGCATCGCCGGCGCGCTCGCCCTCTATATGCGGCATACAATTGCCGCAGGCTTGGTTCGACCGCTCAATCCGGACCTTGTGGGCTGGGTGGTTCTTGGAATGATCGAACGCGCGCTGCATTTTGCGGTCTTTGTCTCACCGCAATCGGACAGCCGGAGTCTGGCCAGAGATCTGACCGAGTTCGAATTAAACGGCTTGTTGTCGCGAACATCTCTGAAGGAGGCGTGCGATGACTAAAGGAATTCGATGGGCGGGATTCGCCCTCATCGGCCTGCTTGTTGTGCTCGCAATGTGGTGGCTCAATCGTTCCGAGCCCGAACACCCCACTCATCTGACGCTTTACGGCAACATCGATGTGCGAGAGGTCGATTTGAGTTTTCGTGTCCCGGGGCGGCTTGAACGAGTGAATGTCGATGAGGGCGCGCGCGTGTCCGGCGGCGATATCGTCGCGGTGCTAGAGCGGGCTGATTTCGACGACGCTGTAACCCTTGCCGAAGCTCAACTTGCCGCGCAACAGGCGCTGCTGGATGCGCTCGCCGCCGGCAGCCGCCCTGCGGAAATTGCCCAAGCCCGGGCCAATGTCGAACAGGCTCAAGCCGCTCTCGTTTTCGCGCAAGCCACGCTCGATCGCCAGCAAACGCTGGCTGAACGCAACATTGCCTCGCACCAGATTCATGACGAGGCGCAAATGCAGGTCGATTTGTCCGCAGCGCGCCTTCGCGTGGCGCAGCAAACCCTGATTCTGGTACAACAAGGTCCTCGCGAAGAAGACATCCGGGCGGCTCGGGCGCAACGTGACGCGCTGGAGGTTTCACTCCAGCTTGCGCATCGAAGGCTGGAAGATGCACAACTTATTGCCCCGAGCGACGGGCAAATCCTCACCCGCATCCGCGAACCTGGATCGGTCATTGCAGCGGGCGAACCGGTCTTCACGCTGACCTTGAATTCTACTGTCTGGGCGAGAACCTATGTCGATGAGCCAGATCTCGGCCATATCCACCCGGGCATGCCGGTCACCGTGACCACCGATTCAGGTGGGACTTATGACGGTCGCGTTGGCTTTATTTCACCGACCGCAGAATTCACACCGCGAACGGTGCAGACGCGGGAGCTGAGAACCAGCCTGGTGTATCGCGTTCGGATCGTCATCGAGAATTCGGATCTCGACCTGCGGCAAGGCATGCCCGTGACGGTCCATGTCGATCGCTCAATCAACAATGACTGATCCGCTCATATCCGTTGCCGGTTTGGGCAAATCCTTTCGCGTAGGCGATGTGCCGGCATTGCAAAACCTCACTTTTGACGTGCATGCCGGCGAGGTCACTGGCTTGGTTGGGCCCGATGGCGCTGGCAAGACGACTCTGTTGCGGCTGCTCGCAGGGCTTCTTGATCGGGATGCCGGCGCGGTGCGCGTGTGCGGTCTGGACCCCCGAAACAGCGCTCAGCGCCTACACGCTGTTCTTTCCTATATGCCGCAAAAATTTGGTCTCTACGAAGACCTGACGGTCATGGAGAACCTGAGCCTGTACGCGGACCTGCGCGAGGTTTCCGGCAAGTCGCGCACCGAGCGTTTCGAAACTCTTCTGGAATTTACGAACCTTTACCCGTTCACGGACCGATTGGCCGGCGCGCTGTCAGGCGGCATGAAACAAAAACTCGGCCTCGCTTGCTCGCTCATCCGAAAGCCCAGGCTTCTGCTCCTTGATGAGCCGAGCGTGGGCGTTGATCCCATTTCCCGGCGCGAGCTGTGGCACATGGTTCAAGGTCTGGTCGATGACGGGATCGGCGTCATATGGAGTACCGCCTATCTCGACGAAGCAGAGCTCTGCCCGCGCGTTCTCGTCCTGAGCGAAGGTCAGAAGATTTTTGACGGGATGCCGCAAGCGATGACCGAACCGCTGACAGGCAGGACATTTCACCTGACGGGCATGAAGGCGGGCCGCCGCCGGGCGCTCGACGATCTGCTGGCGAGCCCCGATGTCATCGATGGCGTGATTGAAGGGAAAAATTTGCGACTGGTAATTCGCGAGGGCGGTGATTCCGACACGCTCCTTGAAGCGTTCGCGAACACCAAATTGGTGCCGGTACGCCCCCGGTTCGAAGACGCATTCATGGATCGGTTGGGCGGTGCGAGAACGTCCCGGTCCCCCTTTCGAGCTTCGCCGGACCTTGCCAAAAGCGACCGGGATGCATCCATCCGGGCCGACAAATTGACGAAAGCTTTTGGGGATTTCGTTGCAGCGCGTGACATCAGCTTTGAGGTGGCGCGGGGTGAAATCTACGGCTTGATCGGCCCCAATGGAGCGGGAAAGTCGACGACTTTCAAAATGCTCTGCGGGTTGCTCAAGCCGACATCCGGACACGCCTCAATAGCCGGGTTCGACCTCGGCCAATCGCCCAGTGAGGCACGTGGGCGACTGGGTTATATGGCGCAGAAATTCTCTCTCTACGGCGACCTGAGTGTTCGCCAGAATTTGGATTTTTTTGCCGGTGTCTATGGTTTGACCGCGGAGCAGCGCGGCGCGACGGTCAGGCAAATGATCTCCACCTTCGATTTGAATGAACTGATCAATCAAAACGCCGGGACCATCCCGCTCGGCCACAGACAACGTCTCGCCCTGGCTTGTGCCGTGATGCACCGGCCGAATGTTCTCTTCCTCGACGAGCCGACATCGGGCGTCGACCCGAGGACACGGCGGGAGTTCTGGTCCCACATCAATGCACTTGCCGACAGCGGCACCACGATAATCGTCACCACACACTTCATGGAGGAAGCCGAATATTGTGACCGCGTTGGGCTGATCTACGAAGGGAATATGATCGCAGAGGGCAGCCCGGCGGCTCTGAAAGCCGCGGCTGGCGATCCGGGCATGACGCTGGAAAATGCCTTTATCCAGCTCGTCAGCGCATCACACCGTGACGGGGCTGCAGCATGAGCGATGATCCCACGCACGCGGTGTTCAGCGTCCGGCGCGTTCAAGGGCTGGTCCGCAAGGAGTTTCGCCAGGTGCTGCGTGATCCAAGCAATTTCGCGGTCGCGGTGATCTTGCCGGCCCTCTTGCTCTTCCTGTTTGGCTATGGCGTTTCGTTTGATCCGCGTCACTACAATGTCGGTCTTGTTGTCGAGCAAGCGACTCCGCAATCCGGCAGTTTCACTGCTGCGCTCACGAATTCTCCCTTTTTCGATGCAACATACGCGCGAGATCGACGCGTCCTTGAGCCTGCCCTCATTGCCGGCGACCTTCACGCCATCATCGTTCTGCCGGCGGACTTCGCCGACCAGGCGTACCGGAGCCATAGCGCACCGCTCCAGGTGATCGTCGACGGCAGCGATCCGAACACAGCTATTCTGGTTCAGGGCTATATCGAGCTGCTCTGGGTGAATTGGCTTGAGCAGGAGAGCTTGAGCCGCGGTGGAGCGATGATCACGCCGCCTGTCACCATCGAACATCGCGTCTGGTTCAATCAGGAATTGGCCAGCCGGAACTATCTCGTACCGGGTTCGATCGCCATTATCCTGACGCTGATCGGCTCATTGCTCACCGCGCTCGTCATCGCGCGCGAATGGGAGCGCGGGACCATGGAGGCGCTGCTTGCGACCCCCGTCAACATCGCCGAATTGCTGATTGGAAAACTCGCCCCATACTTCCTGCTGGGAATGGGTTCGATGGCACTTTCCACCGTGCTCGCGATTGTCGTATTCGACATCCCGCTGCGCGGCTCACCGGCGATATTGACCCTGGTTTCTGCGGTCTACATGCTGACTTCTCTGGGCCAGGGTCTGCTGATTTCCACCCTGACGCGAAACCAGCTCGTAGCAGCCCAGGTGTCCATTCTCGCGGCCTTCTTGCCAGCCTTCTATTTTTCCAATTTCGTTTTTGAAGTGGACAGTATGCCGGTCGCGCTGCAGTGGGTCAGCTATCTGGTCCCGGCGCGCTATTTTGTACCCTCGCTTCAGACGATTTTTCTGACGGGGGACGTCTGGCCGATTATTTTGCCCAACCTGGCGGCCTTGTCAGGCATAGCGCTGGTGTTTTTCGCGATCACGCTCCTCAGGACCCGTACACGGCTGGACTAGCTATGCTCACGCGCCTCTTCGCTTTGATAAAAAAGGAACTCCTGGCAAGTGCCCGCGACCGGCAAACACGTTTGGTCGTCCTGATTGCACCGCCCTTTTTGCTGCTCATCTATGTGTTTGCAATCACCCAGGACGTCACGAACATCTCGCTCGGCGTCGTTGATCGGGACCAGGGCCGGTATTCTCGCGAAATCCTCGACCGTGTTGTCGGTAGCTCGCGGTTCCAGGAGATCTTGTATTTTGAATCCGAAGCAGAGCTCGGTGCTGCAATCGATGCCCAACGCGTGCTCGTAGGTCTGCATTTTCAAGATGGTTTTTCGCGGCGGATCTTGCGGCGCCACTCTTCGAACTTCCAGCTCCTGCTGGATGGAAGACGTTCCAATGCCGCGCAGATCGTCTCTGGTTACATCTACCGGATCACCGAGAGTTACAATCTGGAACTCCTGGATGAGGCTGGGATTACAATGCCGACGGCCGTGATTTCGCGAACCTGGTTCAACGCGAATTCGGAACCGTTGTGGTCGGCGACACCGGCACTCTTTGCCGTACTCGCATCGATCGTCGGTTTCATGGTCTCCGCACTCGCAATTGCCAGAGAGCGTGAATTGGGAACATTCGAGCAGCTGCTCGTCTCCCCGCTGACGCCATTTGAGATTCTGATTGGAAAAACCTTGCCGGCGCTTCTGATCGCATTGGCCAGTTCGGCCGTCATGCTGGCGTTTAGCGTCTTTCTCCTCGACGTGCCGCTCCGCGGTGATCTTGCGGCACTCTTCCTCGCGATGGTCGTCTTCCTCTTGTCCATCATCGGTATTGGGCTCTTCATCTCATCGGTTGTTCGCACGCAGCAACAAGCGGTGATCGGTCTTTTTATCTACATGATCCCTGCCGTGCTGCTGTCCGGTTATGCAACGCCCGTGGCGAACATGCCCGACTGGCTGCAGCTTGTGACGCAAACTAACCCGATCACGCACTTCATCGTGATCTGCAAGGGCATTTTCCTGAAGGACCTGCCGGCCTCCGATATCTGGGCTCACACCTGGCCGATGATCGTTATTGCGATTGCGACGCTTTCGATCGGCACCTGGCTATTCAACCGCCGGCTAGAATAGCCGCGACCGGGCAGTGGCGGTGTTCCCGATCGGTGTATCCTTCCCCATCCAACGCCGGGCCGGGTGGTTGGGTCTCGGATTCGGTTCGCTTCCCCATCCTCAAAAATTCCCATGACATGTTCGCTCAACTTCGTCGACCACGCCGGTATTGGATCCAGATCGCGACGCCTCAGGACGCCGTGTCTCCATGTTGAGGGGAGGGGTGGACTGAGACGTAACACCTGTATCACCCGCAATCTGAACCGGGCCAAATCAGGGCTGGATCATCAAAATGGCGTGTGCAACCTGTTCGGCTCCGCGGCGATCTCCAGCGAGCCCAACCCCGCGCAAAGCCGCCGAGGGACTGTAATGGATGATACGACAACACGGCGAGATTTCATCTACATCGCGGCCATAGGCGGCGCGGTGATCGGCACGGGGCTGTCCGTCTGGCCATTCATTGATAGCCTTAATCCCGCTGCCGATACCCTGGCGGGAAGCAAGACAGAAGTCGACGTGTCGTCCATGCAGCTTGGTGAGCGATTGACAATCGCCTGGCGGGAACGGCCGGTCTTCATCGTAAGACGGACGTTGGAGGCAATGGGGCAGGCGCGCGCGGACGACAATGATGACACCCTCATCGATCCACAAAATGATGCTGACCGGGTGATTGATCCTGAATGGTTGGTCGTCATCGGCGTCTGCACACATTTGGGATGCGTGCCGCTCGGTCAGTCCAGCGGTGATAATCGTGGCCGGTTTGGCGGCTGGTATTGTCCCTGCCACGGTTCGGTCTACGATGTTTCGGGTCGCGTCAGGCGCGGTCCCGCGCCAGAAAACCTTGTGATCCCGCCCTATCAGTTTGTTGGTCCCGCGCGCATTCGCATTGGCAATTGAGGCCAGGACGCACCGCGCTCCACGTGGGTCTGGCCGGGCTAGTAACGCAAGCCATCGTTGACGGTCGTCGCCCGCACCTCGGTGCAATACCGGCAGACCCGCTCTTGTTTTGCCTCCTACCGTCGCGGCGCGACCTGGTTGGATCTGTGACATCCGCACAGGTCCGTTTTCTCGATTTGGGATGGAAATCACACTGGCAGGATCGAATCTGATCCAAATTTGGAACCCGAATTCTATCGAATCCACACTCTAGCCGTAAGGGCGGGTGGGCAGGGGCGGCCCGCTTTTTGCATCGCTGCGCCGGGGGACGGGCAGACGAGGACGAAGCGATGCGTGCGATCTTTCATTCCGGCCATGGCCGGCTCGAAGACAAGTCGAACACATTCACGGCCATGCGGATCGGGTTCGCACTGGTCGTCGTCTATGCGCATGCCGTCCTGATCCCGATGGGCCTGCCCTATCACGGCGTCTGGCCGGAGTTTGTCGACGCGACGGTGCAGCTGGCGCTCGACGGCTTCTTCATCCTGTCCGGCTACATGATCACCGCCAGCCTGCTCAACCGCCCGAACATGACCTCCTTCACCCTGTCGCGTGTGCTGCGGATCTTCCCCGGCCTGATCGCCGCCGTGCTGCTGATGTGGCTGGTGATCGGCCCGCTCTTCACCGAGCTTCCGCTCGGCGCCTATTTCAGCCAGGCCCAGACGCTGCAATTTCCGCTGATGGTGTTGTCGCAAGCCGACCCGATGGCCGGCCTGCCGCAAGTCTTCAACGCCTCCCCGATCGGCGGGACGATGAATGGCGCGCTGTGGACGATCCGCTATGAATTGCTCGCCTATCTCGGCGTCGGCCTGCTGGCTGCGGTCGGCCTCTACCGCAACCGCAGCCTGATCCTGGTCTGGGCCGGCCTCGCCGCTGCATTCGGCGTTCTCTATCAGATCACGGGCTATAGCGGCCCGGGCGACGATACGATCGGTTCGATGGCCCGTTTCGGCCCCGCCTTCATGATTGGCGCCGGCTTCTATGCTGCCCGTGACCAGCTGCCGCTTTCCGCCGGCTATGTCGGCCTGGCACTGCTCGCCGCCTTCGCCAGCCAGGGCACCGCAATGGGTCCGGTGATGCTGCAGATCGCCCTCGCCTGGCTCTATCTCTGGGCCGGCTTCCTCGATGTGCCCGGCCGGATCGGCAAGGCATTGCGCGAAGTCGAGGACGTCTCCTACGGCATCTACATCCTGCATTGGCCGCTGGGCATGATGGCCTTCGCGCTGATGCCGGGCCTCGGTGCCAACGCCCTGTTCGCGATCATGACCGTCAGCGCCATTGCCGCCGGCTGGGTGATGCGGGTGACGGTCGAGAAGCCGGCGCTGGCGATGAAACCTCGAGTCCTAGCTTTTCTCCGCGGTCCCGCTCGTTTGGCTGCCGCAGAGTAGACCGGGGGGGGAGCGACCTCGATTTCCGGCGTTGCCTGGACGTCAAAGACCCAATAACGCTTTTGAAAAATTCAGTGATCGGTTGCCGCTCGCGCCGCGCCGAATTGGCGCGGTTGGTCTTCAAGTGAATGCCAATATGAGCCGAGGGGCAGGTTTGGGCCGCCGATAAGCTGGTGACCCCCTTTGTCGGTGCCTGGTTTCCCATCCGACAGCAGGAATTGTTACTGCCGGGCAGCCTCGGTCATCTGGCGATGGCGGTCGCGAATATCGTCTGGCCATCGCGATTTGATATAAGCGAGCACCGCGCGGATCTCCGCGTCAGTCAGGATGTCTTCATAGCCCCCCATATCGGTTTCATAGTCTACCGGCAGCAAGGCGGCGGTGCCATATTTCACAATATCGAACAGCGTGCTGTCCGGGTGGTGCCAGGTATGCCCGGTTTCATCATGCGGTGGCGCAGGTAACCGCCCGTTTGGCAGCCGGCGCTGCCAATCAGCCTGTCCTTCCATATCGGCCCCATGACAGGACGCACAATTGGTCGCATAGAGCGGTTCACCCATCGTGACGAGCCGTTGATCACGCTCGTCTATTTCCATAGCCGCCGGTGAGGGCGGTCGTCTGGACGCGGTATCACTACCGGGTTTGATCATGAGCCAATAGCCGGTCCAACCGGCTGAAACGGCCGCGGCCAGTGCCAGGCCAACGAAGAGGGGCTTGCCGCGAGGCCTATTTGGATCGGTCATGGTTGGTCTCCCGTTCGGGCCAATTGGCGAGGGTCAAACCGCCGAGGACGATGATGATTCCCAGGAAGGTCATTGCGGTGAAACGCTCGCCGAAATAGGTCCAGCCAATGAATAAACCAATCACGGGCACCAGGAAACTGAAGGCATTGGCGCGGTTCAAATCCATCGTTCGCAAAACACCGGTCCATAACCAGTACGCCAACGCCGTGCCGGGCAATGCCAGGAAAAATAATGCGAGGCCAAACGATGCGGTAAATTCAAATGGTCGATCCGCCTCCATGACAAGGGCGGCCAGTCCCAGCGGGACCGCACCTATCAGCAGTTGGAGCCCCATCATAACCAGTGGATCTATTTCCCGGGAGATCTGCTTGATGAGTACATTGCTGCCGGAAATCCCAAGAATCGCGATCATCAGGAATGGCAGACCGAACGCCGGATCCGCGGTGTCCTCCGGATGTGCGTTGGTAAATGCGATCAGCGCGATGCCGGCAAAACCCGCGAGCAGTCCGGTCAGGAGTCGCGGGGATAAACGCTCCCTGAGAAAGATGACGGCCAGCACAGCCGCGATCAGTGGCTGGGTATTTGCCAGAACGGTCGCCAAACCGGGCGCGACCCACCGGCCCGCCTCAAACATGCCCCAGAAACCCAAGCTGGTCGCTCCGATTCCAATGCAGGCGATTTTCAACCAAACGCGCCGGGTCCGCGGCCACGGTTTGCGCAAGATGACGGCTGTCCCCAATAACACTGCGCCGGCCAGAATCGCTCTCATCGTCGCGAAACGCAGTGGCGAGACATCAACGCGCCCGACTTCGATCAAGGGAAAGCACAATGCCCAAAGAAAAAATACGAGAAATAGTCTGGCCAGGCTCATGATGTTGGCGCCCTTCGGGACGCCCTTGCTCTTTCAGCTTCCGATATCGGGAGCGTCCCTTGTCGACGGCTTGTCGTGGCCAGGAGATTTCGTTTTGGTATCAAGAGACCAGTAAGCTCGTGATGGAAATGCCGACGGAGACATGTGGGATGGTATTGGTGGAGACAATACGCGAGGAGACCGCCTCCAACGCTTCATACGCATCGTCGGCGAACAGTGGATGGACAACGACGCAGACAGGTTTGGCAAAGCCAGCCTTTTCAAAATGATGGGCCGCTTCGATCATTGTGCGCCCCGAGGAGGCGATATCGTCGACCAGAACGGGCTGCAGGCCTTGCCATTTTTCAAGACCCGGTGCGATCACTTCAACATCCCGGTCTCCAAGGCGCACCTTGTCGAGCACCAGATGCGGGGCGCCCGCCCGCTGCGCGACGTCGGCAACCCATTGCTCGCTTTCAATATCGGGCCCGACGATCAGCGGATTTTCGACATGGGCCTTGATCCAGTCTGCCAGCGCGGGAGCGGCGTGCACGACTTTGGTATTGATCGAAAACACCTCTCCGAGATCATGGATACGGTGCAAATGCGGATCGACGGTCACAACCCGGTCGAACGCCCCGGCGAGCAGTCTTGCAAAATGCTGCGAGGACACCGACTCGCCATCGGAGAAACGTTTGTCCTGTCGCATGTAGGCGAGATAGGGCGCAATCAACCCTACGGATGTCGCGCCCAGCTCGCGCGCCGTGTAGGCCGCGAACAACAGCCCCGGCAGTTGCGGGTCGGGCCTGGCCAGCGTGCAGACCAGTTCGACTGCCTTGCCCGCGACATCCGAAGCGATGCGGACATAGGTCTCTTCATCGGGGAAGCGACGCAGCTCGAGCGCGCCAAGTTCGCTGTTTGTGAGCGCGGCAAGCTCGGCGGCCATCGCCTCATTGCCGGGCAGGGGAATGTAGATCGTCATGGGTCAGCCCTCTATTGTGAACATGTCAGTGTTGGCGCGGGCATAGCTCAGCGCATACTCGATCTCACCGGAGGCCTCAGCGTGAATCGTCACGAGCGGGTCGCCGGGCGCAATTGTGTCTCCGAGACGCTTATGGAGCATCAGGCCTGCGGCGGGTTGTTGCGGCGCGCCAGCGAGTTTTGCGAGCCGCGACAGTTTGCGATTGTCTATCGCCACCAATTTGCCCGCCCGGACAGCCGCCAGCGGCGCCGTTTGCGCTGCTGTCGGCGGCTCGCGCATACCGCCCTGAGCTTCGCAAATCGCCTGAAATTTCTCCCAGGCAGACCCATTGTCGAGTGCGCTTTGCGCCATCGCCGACCCGGATTCAGCCTCGGCCCTGCCAGCGAGCTCCAGAGCCGCACCCGCGAGCGCAATGGCGCGTTCACGCAGATCGGGCGGCGCGTCGCCGCGTCGTTGCAAGACGCTCAATATATCCCAGGCCTCAAGCGCGGGGCCAATACCGCGCCCGACTGGTTGCAGCCCGTCGCTGAAGACGAATCTGGTCTTCAGGCCGAAACCGTCGGCGACTTTCGCCATATGGTCAGCGAGCGTTCGGGCATCAGCTTGGCTTCGCAGTTTTGCGGTGGGCCCGACGGGTAGATCCAGGACAACATGAGTAGCGCCGGCGGCGATTTTTTTTGATAGGACAGAGGCGATGAGCTGACCTTCGGCGTCGATGTCGAGCGCGCGTTCGATGCGGATCAGAACATCGTCAGCGGGGCTGAGTTGCACTGCGCCGCCCCACGCCAGACACCCCCCTTCGGCGTCAACGACGCGTCTGATGTCCGCCAATGTGAGGTCGACTGGCGCCAATGTCTCCATTGTATCGGCTGTGCCGGCCGGAGAGGTGATCGCGCGTGAAGATGTTTTTGGTATGGTCAAACCAAGGCTGGCCAGAATGGCCACGACAATTGGGGTTGTGCGATTTCCCGGCAAACCCCCGACGCAATGCTTGTCCATGACTATCTCTGCATCCCACTCAAGCTGCTCGCCGACTTTGACCATGGCGCCGGTCAGGGATCTCATCTCATCGATGTCGAGCTTCAGGGTGGAACAGGCGGAGACAAAGGCGGCCAGCTGGATATCGGAGTACCGGCCGGCCGCGATGTCGGTGATGATCCGCTCAAAAGCGACGCCGTTGAGTCGTCGGCCGGTCATACGCCGGCGAACATCTGAAAGCGAAGGCAGCGTTGGTGCATGGCTAACCTTGAGGATGGAACCCGCCTCAGCGTCAAGCCGGATCCAGGCCGCTTCCGACAAGCCCGCCTCACCAAGACTCAACCACTCAGCGTCGACCTGGTGAAGGGTTGCGACGACCTCCCTCTCGCCGCATCGGACCAGTATGCGTGAGCGCGAGTTCAGACCTTCCGAACGGCATATCGGACAGTCCGTCCGCATCAAAATGATCGCATCGTCCTGAGTGTGCCATCTCAGCCGCCGCGCGGTCAGCGCGGCTTCGAAGGCAGCACGCTTGTCAGGCGCCATCACTGCGTGCCTCCAAGCTCATAGGTCTTGTCGATCTCGACCACGTCGGAGCGCCAACCGAGTTCGTCCTGGATTCGTGCGCTGAATGTGCTGGACGCCTCCGGCTCACCGTGGACGACGAAGACCCGCGCCGGCGGTGTCTCAAAGCCGCTCAGCCAGCTCATCAGCTCATCAGCGTCGGCATGCGCTGACAGGGCCGG
>TARA_R110002167_G_scaffold50547_4_pt1 | contig 88347 bp, 87 predicted proteins | sample TARA_R110002167 | Tara Oceans TARA_R110002167 (sample SAMEA4398238) | marine metagenome | biome: Polar Biome; feature: [MES] marine water layer (ENVO:01000295) within the mesopelagic zone...; material: water (ENVO:00002006), including particulate matter (ENVO:01000060) such as......
GGTAATGTAATAACATTGTTGGATATTATTATTGTTTTTTACTTTGTTTTTAAAATAATTAAAACAATCGTTATAACTTCTATTTAGTTGTACAGATATAATAAAGGTCATTGATTGATTTACAGAGTCAGGCGATATTATTGCTACTTCCTGAGCGATAACTTTATTATCTCTTAAGCGCTTTAAGTGCCGCTGTATACTTGCCGTCGATAACCCTACTTCTTCAGAAAGGCGCTCAACAGAAGTTTTTACATCTATTTGTAATAATTCCAATATTTTTAGATCTTGCTTACTTAATTTCATCATCAAACACGCCTCAATAATATTGATACAATTCTATCAATATAAGCCAACAATGACGAACAAATAATCACTTAACTTAAAATTAAGACCGATAAACACCACTACTGGCAGATAGACTATCTATAGTTCGTTAAATCATTAAAAAAGGAATATCGCCATGCTTACAATACAAAGTTTGTCTGCTCCAACTTCTATAGATGTAAAAAGTTCACAACCACAGATACAAGTATTAAACCCTGAAGACGGTAGTTTAGTCGGAACAGTTATGAACAACTCTTTAAGTGAAGTGGACTCTATTATTGAGGCAGCAGTATTAGGTGCCCAAAAAGCTAAAAAACTTTCTTCAAATATACGGATGTCTGTACTTAATGAAGTTGCTGATAATTTAAGTAATCAAAAAGAATTGTTCGCACAAATGATTGCACGTGAAGGTATTAAAACCATTAATGAAGCTCGTAAAGAAGTTTCTAGATGTGTGGAAACCATACGAATTAGCGCGGAAGAAACGAGGCGTTTAACTGGAGAAACTATTGCTTTTGATCAAGCTCCCGGCTCTGAAAATAGGTTTGGGTATTATCGTCGGATACCTCTTGGCGTTGTTGCAGCTATCACTCCCTTTAATGACCCATTAAATTTAGTCGCTCATAAAATTGGTCCCGCTATAGCGGCAGGAAATTCAGTAATCCTCCTGCCTCACCATGAGACGCCTCTTGTCGCAAAAATGCTTGTGGAGCTATTTAATAAAACAAATTTACCTAACGGTATCTTAAATTTGGTTACAGGATATGGGATAGATATAGGCGATAAGATCGTATCAGATCCTCGCATTAATATGATTTCATTTACTGGAGGAAAAAGTGTCGGAGAAAGAATTCTAAGTCACGTAGGTTTAAAGAAAGTGTCAATGGAACTTGGAAGTAACTGTCCAGTAATAGTAATGAATGATGCAAATATTGAGATGGCAATGGAGGCATGTGTCAGTGGTGCTTTCTGGGCAGCAGGCCAAAACTGTTTACATGTTCAAAGAATTTATATTCAAGATGAACTATATGATCAGTTTGCCTCAGAGTTTTGTTTGCGTGCAAGCAAAATATCTATGGGAGACAAACTATCTGAATCTACTCAGATGGGTCCAATGATTAATAATCGTGCTGCTCTTAAAGTTGAAGCGATGGTACAAGATGCTCTTGAGAAAAATTCAACTTTACTGTGTGGTGGAAAAAGACAGGGAAACTTTTTTCAACCTACTGTTTTTGAGAATGTAAGCAGTGACTGCTTAATTGCCAAAGAAGAAGTGTTCGGACCTATAACTGTTTTGTATCGATTTTCTGATAAAGAAGAAGCCATAACTCAAGCAAATGATGTCGAATTTGGCTTACAAGCTGGAATATTTACCAATGATCTTGAATTAGCGTTTGAACTTGCAGATTCAATGGATTGTGGTGGCGTCATGATAAATGACAGCAGTGATTATCGAATTGATGCAATGCCATTTGGCGGGGTTAAAGGTTCAGGTGTTGGCCGAGAGGGTGTTATGAATGCTGTTAAAGAAATGACCGATATAAAAACTTATTGTTTTAATTTACGAAACTAACACTATCAAACAATCATGCAACATTTTAAAGAGTTAACTTAGGAAGAACATAATGAAAACATATAAATTAGCAATAATCGGTTTTGGGAATGTTGGTCAAGGCCTAACTAAAATTATTAGTGATAAAAAACAACTCTTAATAGAGAAGTTTGGTATTAATTTAAGCATAGTAGCTGTATGTGATCTATATAAAGGCAGTCTTTCTAACCCTAACGGTTTGGACCCTGAAGTTTTATTATCTGATCTAGAGAAACATGGAGATTTAAAAAGTACTTCGGCTCCAATCAATGGCTGGAATGCGACTGAAACGATTGATAAGAGTGGTGCTGATATTTTAGTAGAACTTGCTTTTACTGATCTACAAACAGGTGAACCCGCAGTAAGCCATATTAAACAGGCATTGAATAATGGTATGCATGTTTCTATGACTAATAAAGGACCCGTTGCTTTACATTTTCCTGAGCTTCGTAAAATAGCATTAAGCAATAATGTTCAAATTGGCATTGAAGGCACGGTAATGAGCGGAACGCCTGCAATAAATTTAGGTAGTGAGATGCTGTTAGCCGCCGGAATAACAAAAATTCAAGGGATTCTTAATGGTACGACAAATTATATATTAGGTGAGATGTCTTCAGGATCAGGATATGAAAATGCACTCAAACAAGCTCAAGAACTTGGTTATGCTGAAGCAGATCCTACGGGGGATGTTGAGGGTTATGATGCTGCTGCAAAAGTAGTTATTCTGGGAAATCTTTTAATGGATTTATCGCTTACATTAGATGATATAGATCGTGAAGGCATTAGCCATATCACAAAGAATGATATTTCTAACGCCACTTCTTTAAAGAAGCATTGGAAATTAATTGGAACAATTGAAAAGCATAACGATGGGTTCTCCGCATCAGTTAAACCTGAGATGGTATCGAGTGAACATCCATTAGCATCAATTAAAGGCGCGACAAATGCTATTACCTATTCAACAGAATTACTAGGTGATATTACATTAATTGGTCCAGGTGCTGGACGCTTGGAAACAGGATACGCAGTTATTGAAGATATACTTTCAATACATAAAAATTCACTCTAAAAAACCACTAACATGTCAATATTCAACAACAAATCACATGGGTGACTATTGTATTTCAATTTATTATTCATGTGGTTAAGACGCATAAGTAGTGACTTTAGCTAGACCAAGCCGTTGACTTGTAATCAGTAGGTCGCCAGTTCGACTCAGGCAGTCGGCACCATTCATATCAAGCCCTAGCGTTAAGTTAGGGCTTTTTTGTATTTGTTTCTAATAAATTGTTTGGTTGAATTTTATAGCTATTTCACTAACACCAATAAAACCACCACCCCACCTATTTGAATAACCCTAACTAGTGCACTGATTTGAGATAGGGTAAGTAAACTTGGTTTGATTCATCAATTGATTATTTAAAATTTAATTCGTTAATTTTTGATAAATTGGGCGAGTAAAAAAGGATTTAATCCGTTGCTTAGGGTATTGGGGTTGGTGCTTAGCCCACTAAAACTTCGGGTAAATTTTAATAGGGTAAATTAGTTGATGGTGTAAATATCCGAACTGGGTATTAGCACCAGTGATAGCCGTTAGTTTGCTCATAATAAATGATGAGAACATAGCCCACTATTCAAAATATTGCGGATAAGTTTCATAGTAGTAATTCAATATTCCAACTATATAGCGGATAACATAATCATGCTGTTTCAATAATGCTTCGGTATATGCTGTCATAACCTCAAAAGACATTAGCTTTGATTGCATAAACAAATCTCTGTATATCCCTAAATTCTCATTTAATACCTTTTGTGACTCTAAAAGAGAATTATGGCCACTTTCCATCAAATAGTATTCGACACTTACCGTTTCTTTACTGTGACTTGTTTTATCTAACTTTAAAAATACTTGTTCCAAAGGCGCAATTACTTTATTTCGCGCATATAGAATAAGATCTGTAAGCCGGTGTTCCTGAATTGCTTCTACTATCACAATATCCAATTTTTGTTGTAATAGCTTGTCATCCAGCGTATATAAAAACTTCAATATTTTTAAGAAACCATAAGGGGTTTCAAGACCTTGCTTACTACCCCACAAATCTATAGATAAACAAATTTTTTGCATTGTTAGGGTTTCAATATCTGATACTGTTTGAAAACCACTTTCTTTAAGAAATATAGGGATATACTTAGGCCTAAACACGACATCATTTGTAATATCAGTAAAGGACTTAGAGCGCTCTATATCTTTAGGTGTGATATTACTAGGTAGTATTTGAGATATAGGCAAACCAATATCACTAAATGCTAACGCAACTAGGTTTGAACAAAATAAAGTGTTTGAGTCTTTGCGGTTTAATCTAAACCGACTTTTGATTGCGCCTTGCCACCAGTACTCTGAATGCAAATATTCCTTAATAGCTTCAGAAGCGTTTAATGCAGAGTTACTGTCACCATATCGCAGTACTTTAATATTATTTACTAAAATCGTATTTAATGATCTTACTCTTACCCCTAAACCTAACGCTTCTACATAAAGACCACCTGAAACAACCATAGATACATGACTAAACCTTGACCATAACCCCAATCGAATAAGCATACTTAGGCTGGATTTTTCAGAAGTTAAGATCAGATCACCTGGCTGCAATTTGCTGGTTTCTAGCATGTATAATTTTTTCATTCTCAATCCATTGATTAAACTGTTACTAAGAATAGTTAAGCATTAATCATTAAACCGATCAATTACCGCTTTCATTTTCTCAGCTACCTGATTCTTCTCTAAATGAGCATATCTCATGGTGGTTGCAATATTTGAATGCCCTAAAATATGCGCAGTTTCTTGAGCCGTCATACCATTTTGCACTAATCTACTAGCACATGTATGACGAAAATCATGTACTCGGAAATCTTCGATACCAGCATTTTCTCTTATTAGTAAAGGCCCGTCGAATGGAGATAGTAGAATGCTTACGTGGATTATTACCTGATTTATCAGTGCTATTTATTGGATATGCCATTTGTAATATAGCTTCTTATCAGTTCTTAATTTCAACACCTGAAAAACACGGTTTGACATGTATAACACCGCTTTATTATTTGTCTTTGAACGTTTCAATAAAATAGTTTTATCTTTTAAATCAACTTGCTGCCATGTTAACTCTGCAATTTCACTATAACGTGCGCCTATATCCAAAAGCATAACCACTAAATCCCAGTTATCTTGACGTTGTTTCATCAATTCTGGTTTATCAGTGAATGGTGTTAATTTCTTATAATATTTGGTGTTATCTGGTACTAACTCCGCTAATAAACGAATTTCTTCATCACGACTCAATGAACGTATACGCTGGTTTGGTACCTTAATTTTAGGAAACTTAATTATTGGTACTTTAGGTTCGATAAAGAATTTTACCCATCAAGGGCAAAAGACAATCAAGCAATCCCCATAGTACCGAATTAAATGCCCGCGGTTTCCTCATTGTGAGCCTTTCAGACATCAGCCTTTCTATGATGGGCTGATGATAGGTTTTGTGTACTGGCTGATATCTAAAAACCTTAACATAGCGGCCATAGATACTTTAAAATAAAGTGCCAGTAAAAACTAACACTTCACTTTATTATCCATTGCTCTACTATGTATAACCAGAATCAGGATGAAGTAAGGCCATACATTTTCTCTTATTATGAAAAATCTATTATCCATTCGCTCTTATAGTACAAAACCAACTCGTCACTCACATCACTTTAATCAATTGGTTTTACCTTTACGTGGTGTCATAAATATATGTGTTGGTAATTTCAATGGTAAAGTTGCACCTAGTGAATGTGTTGTAGTTAAAGCCAACGAAGAGCATTTGTTCACTGCTAATACTGAAGCTAGATTTGTAGTCGTAGATATAGAAAACCTGCCCCTAAATATTTCATCTTCACACTATATTGTTTTTGCGATTAGTTCATCTCTTAGAAGTTACTTAACTTTTATCGAAAACCAACTAGAAAACAAAGTTAATGCTCAATTAGAACAGGCGATGTTTGAAATGTTTAGTTTATTGCTTGCAGAGCAACCTTTATTACCAAAAGTAGATAATCGCATTGGTACAGCAATATCTTTCATAGAAAAAAATATTGCAGAGCAACTCCAAATCAAACGTTTAGCTGCATCAGCTTTCCTAAGTGAGACACAGTTTAAGAAACTGTTTAAACAACAAACAGGTATGACTGTGATGAAGTACGTAACGAAACTTCGAATGGAAAAAGCCCAAGCTTTACTTACCCACACAGATTACCCATTACCAATTATTGGTGAAAAAGTAGGTTATAAAGAGCCATCGGCCTTTAGCCGAAAATTTTCACAATACTTTGGTCTATCACCAACTAAGTTCAAAAAATAAATGTAGTCTGAATTGTTAACGATTGCGTCCTAATTGTTAAAAACGCCTTTCATAATTAGCATACTATTTCTGTATTGAAGTTATCATTTGTAGGTTTCATTATGGAAAATCATCACGAAAATTTTAAGGGCATTATTGCTATTATTATTGCTAGTTTTTTGTGGGGAACAACTGGTACTGCGGCAAGCTATTCACCTGATATAAGTTCTTTGGCGATTGGTGCGTTTTCTATGGGAATAGGCGGAGTGTTACTTGTAATCACCGCTCGAAAAAAGTTATTTATAGATTATAAACTTATGCTCGAACAACCTAAGGTATTAATATTAGGTGCCGCTTCTGTCGCTATTTATCCATTAGCATTTTATACCTCAATGCGTTTATCAGGTGTTGCCATTGGTACTGTAGTCTCTATAGCTACAGCACCTTTTTTTGCTGCAATCCTTGAACGTCTAATCAGTAAAAAGAACATATCATTGCAATGGATATTGAGCTTTGTCGTTGGAACTATAGGTATTGCTCTGTTAACTTTAGGTAGAGACCAGAGCAATAATACTGCTTATAGTATTAATCAACAGAGTTTGGGTATTCTTTTGGGTTGTATTGCTGGATTAACTTATGCAGGTTATTCATGGGCAGCAAGGCGTTTAATTGAAAGTGGCGTTCATTCAAAATCGTCCATGTCAGGGCTGTTCGGTTGTGCTGCTCTATTGTTACTCCCGTCATTATGGTTTACGGGTGATAACTTATTTTCAAGCTCAACTAATGTTTTGGTATCTTTGTATATGGCAATAATTCCAATGTTTTTAGGATACCTATTATTTGGTTTTGGCTTGAATTATATAGACGCAAGTAAAGCGACACTAATTACCCTAATAGAACCATTGGTTGCAACTATTTTAGCTGTTTTTATTATAGGTGAAAGATTTAAAGTCATTGGTTGGATAGGTGTAGCTTTAGTCTCACTATGTCTATTGATGCAAACCATCAAACCTCAAGGCCAACTAAGATTAGCCTTCAAATCAACTTAGTTATACAACCTGATATAATTACTGCTTTGACAGAAAGTTCATAACGCTTTTAGCTGCCAACCATAGTTAACGTAACAAAAACACCGCATGCGGAAGGAACATATACGGTTTGAGCAAAATGCTCGAATAACTATTATAAATTATTACTTGTTTTAGCTTTATTTCTAAAAATTTATTTCCATATCAATCCTGTGCATGTCATTTCCCCAACCATCTTTAATGTAATTAGTTTCTATAGCCCCAAACTTTTTGAAAAAAAGTGATGATAGATAACTTGCTGCAATATCAATCCCTACGGACTCAATATCAAGGGTATACTGTTTAACATATGACATTAACTTTGTGCCTATTCCTTTTCCTTTTTCATTTGGACAAACCATGATCCAAGTAACTCGGCTTCTATTTGAATTTTTTACCTGACTAATACCAAAAGCTGCAACTACCTTTTCTTTAGAGATGAGAACCTTGTATGTATCAGTTAAATTCAATAAATAGTTTGAATAGTCTTCACGTTCCTGTTTTATTCCTGCAAGGATAGTTCGTTTATGATCGCCAAAATCTACAGATAGCTTCATTAATTTGTCTGATTTTTCAACTTCAGATACTTTTAAGATAGTACCCACTCTAATATCTAACTTTGCCAAGTCGTCAAATGTGTATTTAAACGAGTAGTAGCTCCAATTCCACAATGCCAGTTATTAAATATATGGTTGATAGACAATGTTAAATTTTAAATTTAAGACAGGTTTAGCTTCTTTTATAAGATGGAGCATCTAGGTGAACTGCCGATCGATCTTCAGAATAGCGTAACTATTGAACATATAAAAACAGGATATCGTCATGGTGGTTGCCATCCCGTAGGGTTAGCATTAGCCGCTCAAGCTAGAGGATTTCACGCAAAAGTTAATATTAACAGTAGTGAACCATTATTTGTTGATGGTGTGCGTAGCGAAGATAAAAAACAAATGTTCATGAATACTTTATCAAGCAAAGTAAACAAAAAAAATATTGATTAGTTTTCAAGAAACAACGGCTCAAATGCTTAAAGAAGCTTGTGATAATGGTCAAATATCATTAGTACTTATCAGCACATATAGATTAGATAGAAAAAAAGCACCTCATTGGGTGGTGATTAGTGGTTATGATGAGCAGTGCTTTTATGTACATGATCCAGATCCTGATGAAAAGTTTCAAGATCATAATGATTGCCAATATATACCCATTTGCTTTGATGACTTTGAACGAATGTCGGTATTTGGTGCAAGCAGAATGATAACGTCTATACAAATCAATAAGTAATTCATTATCCTGTTATAGTAAAATGTTATGTTTACTCAAGAAGCGCACGAATTATACGAGACAAAAAATTTAATCTGTTGCTACATGCTTTTACTGCATGCTTTTACTAAAAGTTAATGACGTTAGTGCATATTCCATATTTTGTTATAAGTGTCATATTAGTGACATTCTTAATTTTTCATTGTTTTTATACTAATGCCATCAAATTGGCTTAGCTGAAATTAATGTAAAGTTAATCTAAAGTTATCTGCAAAAGTTATTTACGCAAGGAGTCACTGTGAATTATAAAGATTATTATAAAATTATGGCCGTTGATAAAACCGCGTCCCAAGATGAAATTAAAAAATCATATCGCAAATTAGCGCGAAAATTTCATCCTGATGTGAGTAAAGAAAAAGAGGCGGAAAGCCGCTTTAAAGAAATAAACGAAGCCTATGAGGTATTACGCGATAAAGAAAAACGCGCAGCCTATGATCAACTAGGTAGTAATTGGAAAGCTGGCCAATCAGGCTTTACCCCACCGCCTAATTGGCAAGATCAATACCAACAACAGCATCAACAAAGCAACGGTAATTTTAATTCTGGCGGTCAAGGCGATTTTAGCGACTTTTTTGAATCGTTATTTGGTGAGGGTTTCAGCGCTAATCAACATGCATCGCATGGCCGTCAGCCCTATCAAGGAGAAAGACAAGGGCAAGATAGTCACGCAAAAATATTGATTGATTTGCAAGATGCATACACTGGTGTAACTCGCAGCTTTACACTACAAGAGCAAGTTATTAATGAGCAAGGACAAAGGCAAACGAAAGAACGCACACTAAAAGTTAGTCTTCCCAAAGGAATAAAGCTGGGTCAAAAAATTCGTTTAAAAAAGCAAGGTGAAGCAGGGTTTGGCGGTGCAAAAAATGGTGATTTGTATCTTGAAGTGGGGTTTAACCAGAATCCTTTATATGTTGTTGAAGGAGCTGATATTACAACCGAGCTTGCTATTAGCCCATGGCAAGCAGCTTTAGGTGAAAAAGTGAAAGTACCTACACCTTCAGGGCATATTGATTTACGTTTACCTAAATTGGTGAGTAGTGGCAGTAAAATGCGCTTAAAAGGCCGTGGATTACCAAGTAAAATTGCTGGAGACTTTTTTGTGAAACTAAAAATTGTTTTTCCAAAAATTTTGTCAGCCGAAGAAGAAACGCTTTACCAGTCTTTAAAAGCACTAGCGCTTGATGACAATGAAAGTAAAAATAAAAACGAAAATGTTAGGCAAAAAGTTGATGCTTAACTTTCCTTAACGTCATACTAAACTGGTGGTGACTGTGCATAAACGAGTAGTTCACAGAGAGCTACCATTAAAACGCCAATAAGCTTGATCAATACAAATTCATTTAGAATTACAAATAAAGTGCACAATTTGAATAACTATTAGTTATAAAGGGTGTTAATGATAAAGTAAGATTCGAGCACAGTGATAGGCTATGCTTGAATAGGAAGTATTAACCGAAGTGATTAAAAACGATTTTATTACCATCTAAATCACGGAAATATGCGCCATAAAAGGCGTCTGGAATACGTTGTCCTGGTTCGCCATCGCAGGTTGCACCTAAGGCTATTGCCTTATTATACATTTCGTCGCACTTCTCTTTTGAACCTGGAGCAATAGCTAGCATATTGCCGTTACCACAGTTTTGTACTTCTTTGTTATATGGAATACAAATGGCGAGCATGGGTTCTTTCATATTTTTACCAATAAATATAATACGTTCCATTTTTATCAAAGTTTTCGCGCCAAGTGGTGCCAATAGTTCATTATAAAAGGCTTCTGATTTTTCTAAATTAGATACACCGATGGTTGCATAGCTGAGCATATTTATTCCTTTTTTATTATGATTAAGTCGTTATGTTAGACAGACAGTTGACTACAACAGGTTAGTTAAATCATGTCAACAAGAACAGCTGGGCTAATGAAATGAATGCCTTCTTTTATTCAACTAGGTTTTCATCAAAGGCGCGTTAGCTAAAGTTTGGGTGTATTTCGCTTCTTTTTCTAATGCTTCTAAATCTTTAATAATCAGTTGATTACGTTTTTTATCAATGATGCCTTCTTTTTTCCAGTGCTGTAATTGTTTATTAATCACTTGCCTAACTGACCCCGTCATTCTCGCTAACGTTTCATCGTTTAAACCATTCACTAAATGATGCTGATGCTCTTCTTCTTTTCTGCCTGTATAAAACTTAATTTTATTAATATGTTCTAAAATAATACGGCTTAAACGTGTGGTTACATCGTGCAAAATTAAACTACTTGCCTGTTGTTCTTTTTCACGCATTTTTTTCGCTAAATAAGGCATGAATTGCTGGTTAAATTCTGGATAGGTCCACAACCAATGTCGCATCGTTGCAAGTTTGACTGACAGTAATTTTACCGTGGTTAAAGGTGAAATAATAACGTTATGCGGTTGATCATCAAACAACACCATTAAATCAAAACAATCGCCGGCATAGAGCATATCTAACGTTGCTTCTCTGCCAGTTTCAGGGTTACTTTGTTTGATTTCTAATTGCCCATCAATCATAACAAAAAAGCGTTTCGTTAAGATGTCACAATTAATGTAATCGCCTTTGTGCCATTCATTAAGCTGAAATTCTTGTTGAAAATCTTCAATTAATTTTGCTGGTAAATCGGCAAAGAGGTTCGCTTGCTTTACTAGCACCGGACTTAACGCCGGGCTTAACAGTGGATTGGCTTTTTGAGGTAAATGACTAACATTTTTATGCATAAATATAAGAATTTAAGCCGTGGCGTAAACGAGTGGTTTTTATTCTACCTACTTGTGGCTACATAGTAAAAGCTAATGCAGGCCAATACAAATAAAGAACAAATAAAGAACAAAATCATCGCTACTGTCATATTTGTGACAGAAGCATCTTCTTACCTTACGTATTATAGCCCCACTAACCAAACAGCTTGCGTTAAATCATTAATACAAGATTGTTTATACGGTCAAATTGCTTACTGGATAATTGCCATGAGCGTAAGACCTTTTTATTAGACTCTAACATTAAATGACAGGTGATTATTATGACAAAGATTATTGGTATTGACTTAGGTACAACAAACTCATGTGTAGCGGTTATGGAAGGTGGCGTTGCAAAAATCATTGAAAATGCAGAAGGTAGCCGTACCACGCCATCAATTGTTGCTTATGCAAACAACGAAACGTTAGCGGGTCAACCAGCAAAAAGACAAGCCGTTACTAATTCTAAAAATACATTATTTGCGATTAAGCGGTTAATTGGTCGCAAGTTTGATGACAAAGAAGTGCAAAAAGACATTAAACTAGCGCCTTATAAAATTGTAAAAGCAAAGAATGGTGATGCGTGGGTTGAGGTCAATGGTAAAGCATTGTCACCACAAGAAGTATCAGCACAAATTTTACGTAAATTGAAAAAGGATGCTGAAGCCTATTTGGGCGAAACGGTAACAGAAGCGGTAATTACTGTACCGGCATACTTTAATGATTCACAGCGCCAAGCAACGAAAGACGCAGGTAAAATTGCAGGCCTTAATGTTAAACGTATTATTAACGAGCCCACGGCAGCAGCATTAGCCTATGGGGTTGATAAAAACAATAAAGCTGACCAAAAAGTGGCGGTTTACGATCTAGGTGGTGGTACCTTTGATGTTTCTATTATTGAAATATCTAATGTAGACGGTGAAAAACAATTTGAAGTATTAGCAACTAATGGTGATACCTTTTTAGGGGGTGAAGATTTTGATTTACGCCTCATTAATTACCTTGCTGATGAATTCAAAAAAGAAAGCGGTATTGATATTCACAATGATCCCTTAGCTTTACAGCGCATTAAAGAAGCGGCTGAAAAAGCGAAAATCGAGTTGTCATCGGCACTACAAACCGACGTGAATTTACCGTACGTTACCGCTGATGCCAGTGGTCCTAAACACTTAAATGTACAAGTTACTCGCGCTAAATTAGAGTCGTTAGTTGATGATTTAGTAAGAAATACTATCGCACCGTGTGAACAAGCATTAAAAGATGCCGGTTTAAGTAAAGGTGATATTAGTGAGGTAATTTTGGTAGGTGGTCAATCACGTATGCCAAAAGTGCAAGAAGCGGTTAAAACCTTCTTTGGTAAAGAGCCACGTAAAGATGTCAACCCAGATGAAGCAGTTGCCATAGGTGCTGCGATTCAATCGGGCGTGTTATCAGGAGCTGTTAATGATGTTTTATTACTTGATGTAACACCATTATCACTGGGTATTGAAACCTTAGGCGGTGTAATGACTAAGCTTATTGAGAAAAATACCACCATACCAACACGTGCTTCTGAAACGTTCTCAACGGCTGAAGATAATCAAGCTGCGGTAACCGTACATGTGTTGCAGGGTCAGCGTGAAATGGCAACAGACAATAAATCGTTAGGTCAATTTAACTTAACGGATATTAACCCTGGCCCACGCGGTTCGGTGCAAGTTGAAGTAACCTTTGATATTGATGCTAATGGTATTTTAAATGTGTCAGCGAAAGACAAAGCAACAGGCAAGGAGCAAAGCATTAAAATTACCGCATCAAGTGGTTTAACGGAAGATGAAATTAATAGTATGGTAAACGATGCACAAATGCACGCTACTGAAGACAAACAAAAGCGTGAGTTAGTTGAGCAACGTAACCACGCAGATCAATTAATTCATACCGTACAAACGTCAATGACGAGCTTGAGCGATGATCAGCAAACTGAGCTTAAAACATTAATTGAGCAACTAAAAATGGCAGTTAATGGCAGTGATAAAGGTGCGATTGAAATGCGACAAAAAGCATTGCAAGCAGCTTACAGTAAAGTGATGCAAGCTCAACAAGCGCAGTCTCAAGCAGAGCAACATCAAGGTGAAGCGGCCAATGATGGCGCAGCTAACAACGCTAAAAAGGACGAAGATGTTATTGATGCTGATTTTGAAGAGGTAAGCAACGGTTAATTGTTAAAATATTAATAACTAATTGTTAAATGCTAGCAACAAAACCCCTAATATTCTTTATTAGGGGTTTTTTATTGCTTGGAAAAACCCCCTTTAAAAACTATTAAAAGATGTAGTGACAACCAAGAAAACTGCTTACAGCTCAAACAAAACATCAGTGCGGATTATATATTTAATCCCCTCAGTGATAGGTACTGAACTGTGAATACAATGCAAAGGGTGCATACCGTGAGGAAAGCATAATATACCGCCAACTGGGGTTCGAATGTCAACATTTTTTACCTTGTCATTCCTTGTTGCCGGTTGAGTCGGATCATCAGCATTCACTAAGAAGCGCGTTTCACCCCCTTGAAAATCTTCACTTAAAAATATTAAAAAAGTCATTTGGCTATAACGATCAGGATAAGCATTAGCAACCAGCTCATCATTAATAACACGGCTACCCGGCCAAGATCCATCAGAGTGAGGTTTGAAGTAGTCATTAGGATTATAACGATAAAAGCGAAAACGTGCGTTAATCCCCAACGCTTTACTGCCACCGAAAATAGCCTGTCGATCATCCATTACATGCGCAATACGTTGCCAAATAATACCATCGGTTTGTTCATCAACTATCCACGTTAAGCTATCGTTATGACGAACACTGCGTGGTAACGAAACAGCGGCATCGGGCAAATACCCCAGCTGTTCACTAAGTCTAATCAGCTGCTCACACTCATCTTTTGTTAATACATTGAATAACTGAAATGCACCAGGTACCTGCGCCAACTCGCGTCGCTCAATACCACTTACATCAAAGTCTTCACTTAAGTTTGCAGAATTTACCTGGCGATTACCCCATGCAGGTAAAGCGGGATGCTCAGCTCCTGGCTCTAAAGCAGCGACAAAAAAGTCAGCTTCTGTGTCTATTGTTTGATTCATATATTACTCTATTGATAATTAATTGATCTTAATCGCTGTGCTTTAATTATTAGTGCACTGCGGTTAAGCTTGCCAAGGCATATATTTATTGGCTGATAATTCTCAGCTGGGCAAACTGGCGATGACCAGCAGCAGTACCATGAAAGCCGAAGCCACTTTGTTTAGCCCCAACCCACGGCCCAAGACCGCCAGCCCCTTGATTGATAGCCACCATGCCAGCTTCCATTTGCTGGGCAACAGCATTGGCACCTGCGCCACCAAAGACCACCGCGCCTAAACCATATGGGCTGGCATTAGCTCGCTCAACCGCCTCAGACAGATGCTTAAAACGACTAATAGCAACCACGGGACCAAAGGTTTCATCTCGCTCTAAAAGCATGTCTGGTGTGATACCGGTCACAACAGTGGGTTGTATATAGGGCAACTGATAATGGTGTTTTCCTAATAAGAATGTCGCGCCTTTAGCTTTAGCATCCTCAAGTTGAGACAACACATTAGCATGCTGCTTAGGGTTAACAATTGGGCCAATATTGACATTATGTTGATCCCAAGCGCCCGCTTGATATCGACGAGCTAAAGCAACCACTTTCTGCTCAAACTCATCGGCTATACGTTCATCAACATAAATACGTTCCGTAGAGGTGCACATTTGGCCAGTGTTTTCAAAGGAGCTAGCCACCGAAAACTGCACCGCTTCATCAATATCAGCGCTTGCCATAACGATAAGCGGATCATTACCGCCCAATTCCATTACTAAACGTTTAAGCCCTGAAGCCGCACTTGCCATAATATGTTTGCCAGCAGCGAGTGAGCCAGTGAAAGCTACCATATTGATTTCGCTATTAACCAATGCTTTACCAATTTCTGCATCGCCATGCGCTATTTGTAATACATTCTCAGGCAGCACCTGATTTAATGTTCTAACAAAAAGATCGGCAACTAAGGGGGTTTCTTCCGACGGTTTTAACACCACACTATTGCCAGCAACCAGCGCAGGCAACAGCAAATTGTTCGCCATCGCCAATGGATAATTCCAAGGTGAGATTACGCCAACGACACCTAATGGTCGATATTGCATTTCGCCATTGCGCCCCATTTGCTCAGTCTTTAGGGCTTGCGCTATTTCCTGAGTAAAATAGGTCGCGTTTTGGATGGTGCCAGCGACCTCGTAACTTGCTCTTCGATAATCTTTACCCATTTCTTTACTGATCAATAATGTTAGCTGTTCTTCTACCGCCGTAAGACATTCGTAAGCCTGAGCTACTTTTTGTTGGCGCTGTGTAAGAGACAGTGCCCCCCACGTTTTTTGCGCTTGCTTGGCACGTAAAACAACCACTGGCATTTGTGCTGGTTCCGTAATCGGAACATCACCCAATGGCGCTCGATTAATGGGATCATAAGAAGTGAGTGTTGGCATAAAATGGATTCCTAAAATTGCGCTAATGTTAATGTGAGCGTTAGCTGTTAACGTCAATGCATCTTGATTAGTAATGTGTATGGAGCCGTATTATGCTATAGTGGTTCATTAAAGCAACTAGTATACTTTTAGTAACCACTCAATTAAAAATAGACATAAAATGAAAAGCACTACAAAAACAAATAGTAATGTTAAAAAAATAAATTTAGAAAGCTGTGAAGAACCTTGCCTTATTGAGCGGGGCATGCGGGTTTTAGGGGGAAAATGGAAAGCATCTATTCTCTGGCATCTAAAAGATGGTCCAGTTCGTTTTAACGAATTATCTCGTATGTTAGGTGGCGCAAGTAAGAAAATGGTCGACCAACGCCTGAAGGAATTGGAAGCACAAGGCCTAGTTACGCGTGAAGTGATCAGCGATCGCCCTATTGCTGTCGCCTATGAAATTACCGATTTTGGCCGTACAGCATTAGATATTTTAGAAAAACTCAAAGACTGGACCGAAGATAACGGCATTTAACACTTTTTTTCGTCTAAGTGGTAACTATCATAAGTTCCCTTCTTTGGGTGGTATGTTTGCTATTTTAGTGATTAAAAATCAGCTATTTTTGTTAGCTGTCTTCGTATAGAATCCGCCATGTAATTTTACGATGAGAGTTATAAGTGGGGGAAAATTGTTCTCCTATAACACCGTAATGTAAGCAAGATAACAATCAGCCAAAACAAACAACAACAACAACCAATAAAGGAAAAATCAAATATTTAGTCATATCATGATTGGGGCGAACGATGTTAAAGCGTCTAAAGTATTTTACGATGCTATTCTAGATGAACTAGGTGGCAGGCAACTTTATCTTGCCTATTTACGTGACCCATCGGGTAATAAAGCTTGTGCGCTATATCGTATTAACTACTAACAAGTAACTTTTCACATAAAAAAGGCGATTAAATCGCCTTTTTTATTGATACGTATTAACGATAAAACGCTTCAACAGCTCCTTTTATCATCATCATAAGCGGCTGCCCGCGACGGTCCAACGCTTTGCTCGACGGGACTTTTACCCAACCTTCACTGATGCAATATTCATCGACATCAAAACGCTCTTTGCCGTTGAGCAGAATACCAATGTCGTGCTCGAAAACTTCTGCCACATGATGTGGGCTACGAGGATTACCCGAAAGGCGATCCGGTAAAGCGGGTTGTGATTTAATATCGTTCATGTTGATGAGCTGTTGTAAATAAAAAGTGCACTATTGTAGGCAATATAGGCCTCTCCCTCAAGAGCTGCAGTAATAAATAATAACTTCTACTGGTGCGACAAAGTAAGTCAAGAAGAGCTTATGCATAACTATACTTTTTGGTTATCGAAGACAAGATTGTTATATACTTTAATTATTAAAATAATGCTATTACTGTTATTATTGTTTTATCAATTCGTCTAATCGTACTCGTTATTAACGTCACCTTCTGAGTGTCATCTCCATGATTGAAATAAAAACAGCCGCTTATCGCCGTGCAAGCTTTGCGTTAGCGTTAGGATCTTTCCTCGTATTTTGCAACTTGTACATGTTTCAACCTATGTTGCCATTGATGGCTGAAAAATTTAACGCCAGTGCCATTGAAATTAACTGGTTACTGGCGGCAAGTACCTTAACCTTAGCGCTTACGCTTGTGCCATGGGCTATCGGTTCAGAAATTATTGGGCGTCGTAACGTGATGATGCTGAGTCTTTTCTTATTACCGTTTGCTGGTATGGCAATGTTGCTGACAGATTCATTGCTGATGTTAACGTTAGCACGCGGGGTAATAGGTATATCTATTGCAGGATTTGCGGCCGTTGCTGTGGCATATATGGCTGAAGAGTTCACTCCAAAAGCCTTAATGCTTGCCATCGGGGGCTATATTAGTGCGAATTCATTAGGGGGGATTACTGGGCGTTTATACGGCGGTTTTGTCACTGAATATTGGGGTTGGGAAGTGGCTGTTATTGGGATGGCTATTTTCAGTTTATTAGGCGCGCTATTAGTTAACCGACTGTTACCAGAACAGCAATATTTCACCCCAAAAAAAGGGCAATTCCACAGCCATAATCGGAATGTGATTGGTCACTTAACGCAGCGTAAATTATGGTTAGCGATGCTTATTGGTGGGCTAAATTTTGCGTTGTTCGTTAACCTCTATACGGTAATGGGGTTTCGTCTTGTCGCGCCTCCCTATTCACTTTCTATCAGCTTAACGTCGATGATTTTTTTATGTTATCTCAGTGGCACCATTACGGCAAAACTAAGTGGTCGTTGGAGCCAAGTTTATAGTCCGATCAATGGCATGATATTAGGAACAACGGTGAGTGCTATAGGCATGTGGGTCGCCGCTTATGATTCATTGTACGCAATGCTTATTGGTCTATTGCTTATTAGTTCTGGCGCATTTTTCACACACTCACTTGCGTATGCATGGGTGAGTCAAAAAGCGAATACGGCGAAAGCAACAGCAACTGCGTTATACCTTGTACATTATTATGTTGGCGGTAGTTTAGGCGGCTTTTACTTAGTTGCCTGTTGGCAATATGGCGCATGGCATGGAGTGCTTACTGGTGGAATGGTACTTTATGGTTTAATTTATCTGTTGTGTTGGCGCTTACACCGCTGTACATTTTCGAGTAAAAATCATTTTAAAATAATGAGTTAACCTATGTTAAAAGTTTTCAGCAGCTTTTTCTGTGTTCAATGTGATAAGGGATCAACACCGAGTCTGTTGCCCTATTAATGAATAATTCAGCTGCCTTGATGCCTTTTTCTTCACTATTTTGATGAATAGTGGTTAAAGGAGGGGTTGAACGGGAGGCTTCGTCAATACCATCAAAACCAACCACTCTGATATCTTCTGGTATTTTAAGGCCCATTGAATTAATTTCTTTTAACGCTGCTAAAGCAATTAAATCACTCATACAAAGTAGAACATTGGGGCGAGGAATTGATGTTAGTGCTTCTTTAGCGGCAATTAAGGCAAAATGGTGACTACTTTCTGGAATATTCCACAACCTATCAGTTCTTAGGCTTACGCCTAATTCCTCAATTGCCTTTTTGTAACCATTTAAGCGCTGGTGAGCAATCGAGCAATGAACATCAAAATCAGCTAAGTCGTAAACTCGAGCAGTTAAATTTGAATCAAGCAATCGTAAACCAAGAATGGCAATATCATCATCTTTTGAATTAATAGCGAGTTTTGCAATTTCGTATGCAGCGTGTTCGTTGTCAATACCAACGGATGCTTTACGGTCAATATCAAAGTCGGCGGTAACAACTTTTTTATCTGTCGTTCTTAATTGATCAATTAATTTAGTATTGCGTGGACTACCATAACAAATAAAGCCGTCTACAAAATCAGACACCGCATTGATATTGTCAGAAGCGCCAGAAAACAATAATAAATTAACGTGACTTTTCTCTAAAATTGAAGAAACGCCTTTAACAAAATTACTGGCTACGGGATCAGTTATCATGTATTCAACACTGTCTGGTAGCACCAAGGCAACAATATTAAATTGGCCTTTTCTTAAGGATTGAGCTGCTTTATTGGGACCTGAATAACCCAACGTTTGACATGACGCTAGAATTTCTTCTCTGCGTTTTTTAGAAAGTTGATCTGGCCGGTTAAAAGCATTAGATACGGTAGCATTTGAAACACCCAGTTCTTTTGCAATACTTTTAAGTGTCCATATTTTTTTTTCTGTCATAGTTACCTTGCATCATCATTTATTCTAAATCGTTTAGATTTAAATAGTTAGGGTCTGTTAACTCTAACTATTTAAGTATACTTTTATTCTCATAAGAAATATCGTTTACTTTAACGTAAATTAATATTCACTAAAGCTTAATTTAAAAGACTGTCCAGTGTAATTATTCGTTTGTTATTATTTTCAACTATTTCAATCACTGTTTCTCTGTCAGCAAAACTTACCCATAATGTTGCACTGCTGTCATAATAAGTCCATGTCATCTTAAGCGATGGTAATTCATTAGTGACGGTAAAATTGCCATTAAATGCCTTGCAACCATTACGTAATTTTATGAGTTCAATCATTGCTTTAGTAAACGGTTTTTCAAGTGCTTGGGTAATACGTTCATTATCAAGATAAGGGCGATTTATATCTCTGCCAACGTTTGTTGTTGATAACAATTCCATATCATTTTCTTCAGCCATTAAACCGGCGTAATAGACTTGCGGTGTACCTGGAGAGAAAAATTGAATAGATCTTGCGACCAAATAGTCATAATCATTTTGTCCAAGCGCATCATAATAAGTACAGTTCACTTGGTATAAATCAACATTACTGGCCGCAGCGCCTGTGGCTTTTTGGCTCTCGCCAGCACTATTAAGATGAATAGTTTCAACCAAATTGTTTATTTCAACGTTATTAAGTAGTCCACTTTTATCGCCCATCGCCCCAACATCAATAATGCCAATGCCATCGTGAGTATCCAAAACTGTAATGCAATTTCTTGGCGAAATTTTTAACCATTTAACCAGAGCAGAAAAGTCCTGACTAAAGATGCTATGCAAAATCAAGGGTGGCAGCGCAAAGTCATATACTTGGTCAACACGTTTAGCAATTTCTATTTGAGTTTGATAATAAGAATGAATTTCGACTAAGGTTTCAATACCTAAGTTGTTAGCTTTCTTAGTAAGTTCATCAATAAATTCAAAAGTTTCGTCAAGCATAAAACAGCTAGTGCCTGCTTTTTTAAGTGCATAACCAGCAGCATCTAAACGAATACTCTTAATATTATTTTCAGAAAAAGTTTTTAAAATACGAGATAAATAATCTTTACCAAGATCTGAATTAATGTCTATATCTATTTGATTATCTGTAAATGTCGTCCAAAAATCGGCTGTTTCATTATTAGGTAAATCAAAAGTAGTAAAGCAACTACCCGGTCTAGGACGGTAGATTTTGGCTGCTTCTTCTTCACTTAATCCGTTAGGGAACACTTTATCTTTTGTTAAAAACAGATCCCAGTAAGGAGATTTTTTCCCATTTTTTAAAACATCTTGAAATTCTTTAGACAGAGCAGACATATGATTGACGATAAGATCGGCCATCAACTCGTGATCTTTACCCAGTGCTTTGACATCTTGCCAATCACCTAATCTTCGATCAACTTTTGTATGATCGATTGGATCGAAGCCTGCATCACTACCATCTATTGGATAATAAAAGGGCAATAAATGGACACCAGAAAATAATCCTGAAAATTGCTCATGTAAAATATTGTTAAGTTCTTTGATACCTGCACCTGTTAACCTATCTACGTAGGTTATTAGCTGAACATTGTTTTTCATAAATATACCATTAATTTTTAAGTTGTATCTTAATCGATTAAGATATATATTTAACTACAATGCAATTTTAATCAAGAACAATTTTATTTTATTTTAAGCTGCTTAAGTATTAATGAGCACTCTAAAGTTAAATAGCACTGCAGTTATATAACCATCAAGCAGCGACGGAAATATTCATAAAAGGGTAAAGTGATGAATCAACCAAACAACTTAACACTAAATAAATCAACAATTAATGATACCTCTGCATCCCGAATTAAGCTTTTAACATATATGATGTTTTTTGTTTTTGCCATGACTTCAGATGCAGTAGGAGTGATTATTCCCCAGCTAATTGAAACCTACAACTTAAACTTAACACAAGCCAGTGCATTCCATTATGTACCAATGCTTTTTATTGCACTTAGTGGTTTATTCTTAGGGTACCTCGCTGATAAGCTAGGAAGAAAAGTAACCATTGTTATCGGTTTGTTATTGTTTTCTATTGCCTGTTTTTTATTTTCCGCGGGTAACTCATTTTTCTACTTTTTATCATTACTAGCATTAATTGGTGTCGCTGTTGGTTTATTTAAAACCGGTGCATTAGCCCTTATTGGTGATATTTCTTCATCAGGTAAGGAGCATACTGCCACAATGAATAAGGTAGAGGGTTTTTTTGGTATCGGCGCTATGGTAGGCCCTGCAATAGTCAGTTATTTACTTATTACTGGCGTATCTTGGAAGTACTTGTATATTAGCGCAGGCATATTATGTTTATTGTTATGTTTAGTTGCGATGAAAACAAAATACCCAGTCACCAAGCAGAATACTGAAGGGAAAATCAATCTAAAAAGTTCGCTTAACGTAATGAAAGACCCTTATGCTATCGGGTTTTCATTAGCGATTGCTCTGTACGTTGCTACTGAGGTTGCTATATACGTATGGATGCCCACACTGCTTGCTGACTATAATGGCTCCTTCGTATGGCTTGCCACTTATGCACTGACCATTTTCTTTGCCTTACGTGCAGGAGGACGGTTTTTGGGTGTCTGGATGTTAAAACACTTTAGCTGGCAAAAAGTGATTTTTTGGTTCTCGTTTGCCGTGTTTTTGTGTTATTTGGGTACGGCACTATTTGGTGTTGAGATAGCGGTAGTGCTTTTACCCCTTTCTGGCTTATTTATGTCAGTCATCTATCCAACGTTAAACTCTAAAGGTATCAGTCACTTCCCTCAATCAAAGCATGGCGCCATTGCAGGTGTAATTTTATTTTTCACCGCCGTATCAGCAGCCATAGCCCCCTTACTTATGGGCGTAGTTAGTGATCTGTTTGGACACGTTTCTTATGGTTTTTACCTGGCTACATTTTTCTCAGCCATACTTGCTTTAGCTGCAATTTATAACCTAATAGTCGATCCTACTTAACATTAACTAAATCACTTTATTTATCAATATATTAATTAAAAATAACTGGCTGTGCAAAAATAATGCTTGCCAAACGATAGTTTTTTAGTAAATAATTAACTTAATCGATTAAGTTAATTATTTACTAAATACTTTTTTAGATTCAATAACACATACTATAAAGAAACATGGGGCGATTAAATGAAACAAATTACTTATTATAAAAAATTCATGTTGAGTACTTTAGCTATGGCTATATGTGCCAACCTAAGTGCAGCAGAAGCAAATACTTCAGATGTGGAAAAAGAAGTTGAAAATAAAGGTCTTGATTTTGAACGAATCGTTGTAACAGGTACTACTGGTAAAGGCCAAACAGTTATGGCATCGAGTGTTTCTGTAAGCAGTTTATCTTCTGACCAAATTGAAGTAACTACGCCGAGAAGTTCTGCAGAAGCTTTTAGATCAATTCCAGGTATCCGCTCTGAGTCTTCAGGTGGCGAAGGTAATGCAAACATTGCTGTACGTGGTCTTCCTGTAGCAGCAGGTGGTGCAAAGTTTTTACAAATTCAAGAAGATGGTTTACCTCTTCTGCAGTTTGGTGATATTGCCTTTGGTAATGCTGATATATTCCTTAGATTAGATAGCACAATGTCTTCAATCGAATCAATTCGTGGTGGCTCGGCATCTACTTTAGCAACAAACTCACCCGGTGGTATTATTAATATCATCAGTAAAACAGGTGAAAATGAATCAGGTAGCTTAGCGACTACCATTGGTTTAGATTACGACCATACTCGTACAGATTTTGAATTTGGTGGTGAACTTAGCGATACCATGTATTTTCATCTTGGTGGTTTTTACCGTCAAGGAGAGGGGCCAAGAGATGCGGGTTACACCGGTAATCAAGGCGGACAAATCAAAGCTAATTTAACCAAAGAATTTGAAAATGGTTACTTAAGACTTTATTACAAGCATTTAAATGATAAAACAATTGCTTACTTACCAATGCCAGCAACCTCTAAAGGTAAATCAGTAGGAAGTTTTGATCCTTCATCTGACACGCCTCAATCGGCATATTTCACTTCATTATTATCAACAGATGGTGATGGTAACTTACGTCGTTCAGATATGCGTGATGGTATGAACCCTACTGTTGACTCTGTTGGTGTAGAAGCAGTATTTGACTTAGGTAACGATTGGTCAATTGAGAACAGATTTAGAACGTCAAGCACAAAAGGAAGTTTTACTTCTCCATTTCCAGAAAGTATTCAAAGCAGCCAAACACTTGCTGATAGCTTAGCAGGTTCAGGTGCAACACTCACTTACGCTAATGGCCCCTCTCAAGGTGATGCGTATACTGGTGCCAACTTAATGCGTATTCATACGTTTGATGTTGAAATGAGTAATTTGGACTTTATGGTTAATGATTTAAAAATCTTAAAAACTGTTGGTGATACTAATATTACTTTTGGTTATTACAAATCATTACAAAACATTGAAACATCATGGCTGTGGAACTCTTACTTATCAGAAGTTAAAGGTGACAACGCGGCGCTTATTAATGTAGCAGCAGCCGATGGTACCAGCTTCTCTGATAGTGGTTTAATTGGTTACGGTGTTCCTGCTTGGGGTAACTGTTGTACACGTAACTATGACCTACAGTATGATGTAACAGCACCTTATATTGCCATTAATTCAGTTTTTGGTGACTTAACTGTTGATGCAAGTATTCGTCAAGATATTGGTAAAGCAACAGGTACTTATGCAGGTTCAGTTCAATCTGAAATAGATATGAATAGAGATGGCAATATTTCAGAACCTGAAAAAAGTGTCTCCTCTGTAAATAACAGCTCTCCTTCACTCGTTAATTACGATTGGAGCTACACTTCATACTCTTTTGGTGCTAACTATATTGTCAATGATGATTTAGCTGTTTTTGGTCGTTTAAGCCGTGGTGGCACAGCAAATGCTGACCGTTTAGCTTTCGGTAAAATTGCAACTGATGGCTCTGTAAATGATGAAGATGCCGTTGATGAAGTTGACCAATTCGAAGCTGGTGTTAAATTTCGTCAAGGTAACCTATCGTTATTTGGTACCGCTTTCTTTGCTGAAACTCAAGAGCAAAACTTTGAAGCAACTACTCAAAGATTTACTGACCGTGTCTATGAAGCACGCGGTATTGAACTAGAAACAGCCTATTACATTGGTGATTTTGATATTCGGGGTAACGTTACTTGGACTGATGCTGAAATCACAAAAGATAACATTAATCCTGATCAAGTAGGCAATACACCAAGAAGACAAGCTGATTTAGTCTATTCACTAACGACTCGTTATAACTTTGACGAAGGCTCTGCTGGTATTAGTTTAATAGGTACAACAGAAGCTTACGCTCAAGATAACCTTGATCAAAGTGTAGATAATGTTCTTAAATTTGATGGCTACACGCAAGTAAATGCTTTCGCTCAATATTATTTATCTGAGTCATTCAGTGTTGCTTTGAATATTAACAACCTCTTTGACGTTACCGGTATTACTGAAGCTGAAGAAGGCATTATTCCTGCGAATGATATTATCAGAGCAAGAACGATAAATGGTCGAACAAGTAGTGTTACGCTTAAATACGATTTTTAGTATGTAACGATAGTTATACCAATTGAATTAATGTTAGCAAGCCCATTTATATGGGCTTTTTATTAGGTGAAATTATGTTTTCTTTACTCAGTTACGGCGAAGTAAATGTGGGGCTTTAACTTGCCAGAAAAAAGGTGCATTCGCAGCACTACCTTCAATTGACGCGTTATAACTTGTTATTTACTTTACTAAACTCAACTGAAAGCAATAATGCCCCCATCAATACTCTTAGGCTATTCGAAAAATGTCATTACAAAAGCAACGATTTCACTGCTAACTAATCTTGCGAAAGAATATGATATGGAAGAATGGCGTGAAAAAATGTTTAGCTGATACGTTAAGGATTGTGGAAAGGGTATTCTGGAGAACAAGCTGACGCATGGCATATTGCAGGTGTTGCAAACTATTTTCTATAAAACCAGTGGTTTAACTGCACCATAGAGGTGCTTATGCCTTATAATAAGCATCAAATTAAACTTTAATCAAATTTTAATTAAAGACAGTTTTTTCATTTTTGTAAGCTGTTGAATTTATTTTGTTATTACACATCATTTGATAATTTATTTTACATTATAGTGGTCTGTAATGTGCATAGTACTTATGAGTTGAATTTTAAATTTTGATGTGATTTTTGGTTAATTTAAGGAATCAGATGGACTCTATACTTGTTATTATTGCTATATCGTTGGCGCTTGCTAGCGTGATAAATATTGTTTTAGCCAAATTCTCTATTTCACATATCATTGGTTATATTATTACGGGCACTGTAGTTAGCAATATTTTCGATTTTAATGGTAGTGAAAACCTTCATTCTCTTGAACTTATTGGTGAATTTGGCATTGTTTTTCTCATGTTTACCATAGGCTTAGAAATGTCTTTTTCTAAGCTAGATAAAATGAAAGAGTTGATATTTTTTAATGGATTTATCCAGGTTGCCTTTAGTTCTTTAGTTCTTTTTATAATGGCATTTTATGTATTTCATATCGAGTCAATCTCATCATTAGTTATTGCACTGTCATTCAGCTTATCTTCAACGGCCATCGTATTACCCTATCTGAAAAAATCAAAAGATATTGTTACGCCATACGGTAAAAAGTCAGTCGCTATATTGGTTTTTCAAGACTTAGCTGTGATCCCTATTTTATTATTAATGGGCTTTTTATCTAATAATGAATTATCTCTGGCAGATATTTTATTAAAAACGTTTTTGTATGCGAGCATAATTATTCTTTTCATGTTCACTATAGGAAAAAAAATAATCGCTTGGTTACTTCATTTCTCTTCGAATGCTCGCATGGAAGAGTTATTTTTAAGTTCGGTATTTACTATTGTTTTAGGCGCATCATTAATTGCACATGAAATGGGTTTTACCTATTCTTTAGGCGCCTTTATTGCTGGTATGATCATTGCTGAAACTAAATTCCACATTAAAGTAGAATCAGATATAGCGTCATATAAAGATTTATTACTAGGTGCATTCTTTTTTGCCATAGGAACAAAAATCGATGTTTTTTACTTTATCAGTAATTTACATTGGGTACTGGGTGTATTAGTACTGGTGATGTTGATAAAAGCAATTATCATTTATTTTCTGATGAGAATTAAGTCGAATAAAAGTGAGTCAATAAAATCTGCTGTTGCCTTATGTCAAGTAGGGGAGTTTTCTTTTGCTATTTTTGCAATGGCGTTAAATCAACATATTATCTCAGAAGATTTAGGAAGCTTCCTTATATTGATCACCGTGTTATCTATGATATTAACGCCTTTTATGGTGAGTAATATTTATAAGTTAGCCTCCTTTTTTGTCGTTGAATTTTTTGAAGCAGATAAAATAACAGCTGTAAACGTGGCTAATCACACCATTGTTTGTGGCTTTGCTATTTTGGGCAGAATCGTTGCTAAAGAACTAACAGATAAAGGTGTTAACTTTTTAATTATTTCTGACAATTTACAACATGTATTACTGGCAAGAAAGCGTGGTTATGATGCCTATTTTGGCCACTTAGATAAAGCGCCAGTATTAGAGTCATTAAAAGTAGAACAAACAAGTAGTATTATTATTACGGTTAACTCATTAAAAAATAAACAAATTATTTGCGAGACTGTACTTGGTTACTATCCTAATGCAAACTTAATAGTAAAAGTTAATACCCTTGAAGAAAAGAGTGCATTAGCAGATATAAAAATTAATTCTTTTGTTCATGCTCAACAAGAAACTGCAGTACTATTAGTAAAACAAAGTATGACTCGAATTTAAACGATAGATAAAAAGCAGTCTTATTATAATGATAAAAGACTGAATGTGATCACGGTCACTTAAGTTAAAATTATGCGGAAATCTGAGGTTTTAACATATCGCCATAGGGCTTACCTGTGGACTTACCTATGAACTGACGTTTTTGTGCAATAACGTTTCTGTTGTTCTGCCTGCTCATAATATGCCGATATAATCATAAAATATGTTACTCATACTAAATATGACAATATAGTCAAATATGAAAGGCATTTCATTAAGTCGATAACTTTAAGTCAATAGTATTCATAAATAGCCTTGGATCGTCAATTTTATCCAGTATTGAACTATCCGGCAAACAATCGTCATCAACATAGTCAACAAAATTGGCTGACGAATCAAAAACTAAAATATCTAACGCTAACCGATCCATTCCGTATAGACCACGATGGATCATATCAGCCGAAAAAACTAACAAGTCGCCTGCGGCTAACTTGATTTTTTTACCGGTAGAAAGGTTTTCACTACTCAGTCTACTCTTTTCTTCTTGTCGCACATTAAATTCTTCTTCATTATCCCACCGTTTATGCGTTCCAGGCACTAGCTCCATACCGAGCTCATCAAATAAAGGCACTCGAAGGTGTACTACTTGTGTGTCATGAATGACTTTTTTTTGCACTTCAACGTCATGATCATATTGACAGTCTCGATGCCAGAAATCTTTTTGCGCTGGATTAATGGGGTTAAAAAATAATTGGGTATTCATAAACGCTGGATTAGTGGGAATAACCGAATCGACAACATTCATTATTTTTTTTGAACTGATAAAGTTAAAAAGCGCCACGCGATCGTCGAGCGCTAAGTACTGACTGCCAGTAATTAAAGAAGAGTTGAACGCTTCCTCTTGATAAAATTTTGCGTTGTCTTGTTGCCATAATTTATGAAATTTTAATACAACTTTTCTAAGTGATGATATTTCAGACGCCGTAAAATAATTTCTAATAACAAAGTAACCTTGATCGTCATAATTGCTATTGAGTTGGCTACAATTTTCTCCCATTACACCTACTACCATTACACCCACTACCTTCACTTTAACTTTCTTATAAGATTAAAGAACAACATTTATTAGTGTTTTTCATTTGGTAACTTTTCATTAGGTAACTTTTCATTAGGTAATAACAAATTAAGTAAAATTGCAGATATAGCAGCCAAAGCGATTCCTTTTAACTGAAAGCTACCAAAACTAAAGTGCATACCACCTAAACCAAAAACTAAAACCACAGCAACTATGGCCAAGTTTTTACTTATTGATAAATCTACTTGCGCTGTCACTAACGTTCTTAAGCCAATAACCGCAATGGTACCAAACAATAGCACCATAATCCCTCCCATAACGGGCACAGGAATGGTTGATAAAACAGCACCTGTTTTTCCCATAAAAGATAAGGTGATAGCAAAGAAAGCTGCCCATGTCATAATGACGGGATTAAAAGATTTGGTTAACGCTACAGCTCCAGTAACTTCTGAATAAGTGGTATTTGGCGGTCCACCTAACATGGCTGCAGCCGATGTTGCCAAACCATCGCCTAGCAACGTTCTTTTTAAGCCTGGTTTTGCTAAAAAGTCTTTGCCCGTTATATGTGAAATAGCGGTAATATCACCAATATGCTCTACTGCTGGGGCAATAGCGATAGGCAAAATAAACAGCACCGCTTCCCAATGAAAAACGGGGAAAACAAAGTTAGGTATAGCGAACCAAGGGCTTTTATCTACGATAGAAAAATCGACAATACCAAAAGCTAAAGCGAGTCCATAACCAACGACTAGCCCACCTAATATGGGTATCAACTTCAGTACACCTTTTCCTAACAGAGAAATTAAAACGGTTGTGACTAAAGCTGCCATAGAGATAATTAAGGCAACACTAGGATCAACAAGTTGCAAGGCGCCATCACCTGATTTACCTAAAGCCATGTTAACGCCAACTGGCGCTAAGTTTAACCCTATAACCATGATAACAGGCGCTACAACAACAGGGGGTAGCAATCGGTTAATTACGCCATCTCCGCGCCATGCAATAATAAAACTTAACAGAACATAAAATAAACCCGCGGCAACTAATCCTGACATTGTTGCGGCTATTCCCCAACTCGCTACTCCGTATGAAATAGGCGCAATAAAAGCAAAAGATGAAGCAAGAAATATAGGTACTTGACGTTTAGTGACAAGTTGAAATAAAAGTGTACCTATACCAGCAGTGAATAAGGCTACATTTGGATCTAACCCAGTTAAAATTGGAACTAAGACTAGCGCACCAAAAGCAACAAACAACATTTGTGCACCTAGCAAAGGTGTTTTTATGTCTATCATCTTTTATTTGGTTCCAAATATTTTATCGCCAGCATCACCTAAACCAGGAACAATATATCCGTTCTCATTAAGGTGATCATCAACAGATGCTACATATATATCAACGTCGTTATGAGCTTCTTGTAACTTTTCTATTCCTTCTGGTGATGCGACTAAAAATAATCCCATAATATCCTTACAACCTTTTGATTTTAATAAATCAATTGTTGCAATCAATGTTCCACCTGTAGCCAACATAGGATCAACAATTAATGCTGTTCTTTGCCCTATATCACTCACCACTTTATCAAAATAAGGAACTGCCGCTAGCGTTTCTTCATCACGGTATAAACCAACCACACTAATTTTTGCACTAGGGATCAAAGGAATTACACCATCTAACATACCTAATCCAGCACGTAATATAGGCACTATGGTGATTTTTTTACCTTTAATATGCTCAACGTCTATATTATTACCTTCCCAACCTTTAATAGTGACTTTTTCCGTTGCTAAATTTCGGGTAGCTTCATAAGTAAGTAATGCGCCAACCTCACCACAAAGCTCTCGAAAATTCTTGGTACTAATACCATTAGCACGCATCAATCCAAGTTTATGTTGCACTAAAGGGTGTTTTATTTCGTGAACTGCCATAACCGCTCTCATTTATTTTATTTAATACTACCTATAATTACCGCTAATATATCATTTAACGAGGAAAATAATGACTAATTCTCCACGTTATTAGTAATTTGTACAATCAATAGGAATAAATGGATTTTCGACCCTGTAATTGTAGTAGATGCCGTCGCCGTTTCAGCAACAGACACTTGTATTTTATAGTGCTTCCTCTTAATATTGTTTTGCATAGAAAACCAGAAAAGCGTAATATTTATCTACTTTTAGTTTATTAATAATTTTTTATGCCTGTCAATTTACCTGAAATAATTCCTGCTTCACTTAACCCAATTCAAGGCATTCGCCTAGGTTGGGCCGAATCAAATATTAAACAACCAAACCGTAAAGATTTACTCGTTATTGAAATTGCTGATGGCAGTGCCGTATCTGGCGTTTTTACCCAAAACCGATTTTGTGCTGCGCCAGTAACCTTGTGTAAAAAGCATTTAAATGCAGTGAAAAACAATGACGTGTTGGGGACTAACGTTTCAGGTGCTAATGTTTCAGGCATTAAAGCTTTAGTGATCAATACGGGCAATGCCAACGCTGGTACGGGCGAACAAGGCATGGTAGATGCGCTAACTACCTGTGAAAATTTAGCTGAAATTATGGCTATCCCAGCTGAATCCATATTACCGTTTTCAACGGGGGTAATTTTAGAACATTTACCTATGGATAAGCTCTTAGCAGGTTTGCCTCACGCGGTTGCTAATTTGACCGCCGACAACTGGGCTGATGCTGCATCAGCTATTATGACCACAGATATTGCCCCGAAAGCTTATGCTACCCATGTGAACATTGGAGAAGATCGCGTAAACATTACCGGTATATCGAAAGGCTCTGGTATGATCCATCCTAATATGGCGACCATGTTAGGTTATGTGGCAACTGACGCTAATATCACCCAATCGTTATTAGATAGTATGACCAAAGAAATCGCAGACTTATCATTTAACTGTATTTCTGTTGACGGTGACACCTCAACGAATGACTCCTTTATTGTTATTGCCACTGGCAAAAGTAATGCTGCACCTATTAAAAACCGTAACGATGAAGGTTTTACAGAAATATTTAATGCCTTGCTTGCAACCGCCCAATATTTGGCTAAAGCCATAGTGCGTGATGGCGAAGGCGCGACAAAGTTTATAACGGTAACGGTTAAAGGTGCATTAACAAATGATGAAGCTAAAACTATTGGCTATTCAATTGCTAAAAGCCCTTTAGTTAAAACGGCTATGTTTGCTTCTGATCCTAATTTAGGGCGTGTACTTGCTGCTATTGGCTACGCATCAAGAGAGTGTAAGTCGTTAGAGGATTTAGACACTGAGCAATTAGAGCTCTATTTTGGTGATTTATTAGTAGCAGAAAAAGGTGGCCGCGCGGCAAGTTATATTGAAAAAGAAGCACAGGCAGTAATGGATGAAGCGGAAATTAATATTACCGTGCAACTGCATCGTGGCATTGAACAGGCAACTATTTGGACCTGTGATTTTAGCTATGATTACGTCAAAATTAATGCCGAATACCGAACGTAAATATTCGGGTCAGATTAAAATTATCCACTAAATATGTTAACTGCGGTAGTGCTAATTTTAGGTCAACTGACGCTATCTTTTGACGATTACCAGTTCAAATATTTACTTAAATCATGATGGTATTAGCTGAATTTTTGCTATATTAACAAAGTTACCTGTATGATTATTTATGGAACTCCCTCTAATAAAGATATGACTGGTTTGAAGATTGAAATAAAAATAACTTTTACCTACCAGAAAAATTTAACTCGCTGTATTAAATATGGATATACCTGATGAAATCTGGCTCTCGTAAAATACTCTTATTTTCACTATCCTTAACGTTGTTCACCATGGCGATCGTTTACTATTCATACTACACTGGACGCAATATAGTAGAACGCCACTCGCCTTTAGTTGATGCTGCTATGGAAATTAAACTTGAAGCGACCACGGCACATTTGTGGTTTGAAGAGGTTATTAGTGGTGACCGAACTATTCATATCGACGATGTATGGGCACACCTTGATCAATCACAATGGTATGCTCAAGCAATGCTTGATGGTGGCACTAACGAAGAAGGCACTTTCATCCCCCTGAGCGATCCTAATTTACGACTCCAAATTGAAGAAACAATAGCAGGCATTCATCACTTTCGCCAAATTGCACAAAAAAGGTGGGCATCAAAGTCAAGCTCTGGAATTGGTTCTGATATAGACCAACAATTTGATCTCGCCTTTTTAAAATTTAATCTTTCTGCTGATAATGTTGAGACCGCCTTACAGAAGTTAATAACTAAGGACTTACAATCGTTCAAATTTACACACCTATTATTGACCATGTTTATTCTTATATTGGGGATAGCCATAGGTGGCTTATTACTTCGCTACAACACTAGGAAAATCAAAAATATACAGGTGTTACATAAACAAGCAGAAAGTACACGTATTACGCTAAACTCTATCGGTGATGCTGTAATTACGACAGATACACATAGCATTGTTACATTCATGAATCCTGTTGCAATCCAGCTTACTGGCTGGACATCTGAGAAAGCGATAGGGCAACCTTTAGCCGAAGTTTTCAATATTGTTCATGCTCACACCTTAAAACCTGCTGATAATCCAGTAAAAAAAGTAATGGAAACAGGTAAAACTGTTGGATTGGCTAACCATACTATGCTTATTGCTAAGGACGGTGCTGAATACCAAATTGCAGACTCAGGAGCACCAACTCGCTCACTTGCTGGTGATATTACTGGAGTAGTGCTTGTTTTTCGTGATGTCTCAGATGAATACGCTCGACATGAAGCGTTAGAAGCAAGTCAAGCACTGATAAAAAAATTGATAAATACCGTGCCTGACCTAGTTTGGTTAAAAGATAAAGAAGGTATTTACCTAACCTGCAATGCCAAATTTGAACGCATGTTTGGCGCTCAAGAATGTGACATTGTAGGTAAAACAGATTATGACTTTGTAGACGAAGAGCTTGCAAATTTTTTCCGAAACAATGATGAAAAAGCATTAATTGCAGGTAAAGCCACTGTCAATGAAGAATCAGTGGTTTTTGCAGATGACGGTCACATAGAACTTCTTGAAACGATTAAAACACCTATGTTTACTAGTACTGGTGAATTAATTGGTGTATTAGGTGTTGCTCGAGACATTACCGCACGAAAACTCGCTGAACTACGTGAAAAATCACACATTCAGATACTAGAACTCATTACGAGTGGCGAGCAATTATCTGTAATTCTAGAAGCTATTGTGCATAGTGTTGAAGAAAATAATACTGGCATGTTATGCAGTATTTTATTACTAGATGATACAGGTAAACATTTATTAAGTGGCGCAGCACCTAGCCTTCCTGATTTTTATAACCAAGCGATTAATGGCATTGAAATTGGTGTGGGCGTTGGCTCCTGTGGTACAGCCGCATATACCAATGAACGTGTCATCGTTGAAGACATTCAAAACCATCCATATTGGACCCCCTACAAAGCGCTAGCAAGCAAGGCCGGGTTAGGGGCGTGCTGGTCAGAGCCGATACGCTCCACACAAGGAAAAGTGCTAGGTACTTTTGCTATCTATCATCATGAAGCAAATCAGCCAACAGACGCCAATATTGCATTGATTGAGCAATCAGCCAGTTTAGCAAGTATCGCTATTGAGAAAACCCAAGGCAACCTGGCCTTAAAGGCAAGCGATGAGCAAATGCAACTAGTATTAGCGGGGGCCGAACTAGGCTTTTGGGATTGGGATATAGTCATAGGCAAAGTGGAAAGAAATGAGCGCTGGGCAACCATGCTTGGGTATACCTATAACGAATTAAAACACACCACTAATCAGTGGGCTGATTTCGTACATCCAGATGATAGAGACAAAGCATGGCAATCAATCAATGACGTACTTGAAGGTCGCTCAAAATCCCACAGTCTTGAATATCGCATGTTGACTAAAGAAGGTGGTTATAGATGGGTGCATGACCAAGCTAATGTGATGAAGCGTGATGGTAATGGCAAGCCACTTCGTATGAGCGGTACACATAGTGATATCACCAACCGCAAACTAGCAGAAGAAAAGCTCAAGTTCGCCGCCAGTGTCTTTACTCACGCCCGAGAAAGCATCATTATCACCGATGTTACTGGCACAATCATTGATGTAAATGACACATTCACTACAACAACAGGCTATAGTCGTGAAGAGGCTATTGGACAAAACCCACGAATTTTCAAATCAGAACGGCAATCACCTAAGTTTTATGCCTACATGTGGCAAGCAATTCGAAAGGAAGGTTATTGGTCGGGCGAAATATGGAATCGTCGTAAAAGTGGCGAAGTGTATCCTGAAATAAAAACGGTCAGTGCCGTTTTTGATGAACACGGTATTGCTACTCATTATGTTGCTTTAGGTAACGACATCACCCGATTAAAAGAACATCAAGACCAATTAGAGCGTATTGCCCATTACGACATGCTCACTAGTTTACCCAATCGTGTATTACTGTCTGACCGATTATCTCAAGCCATGTTGCAGTGCAGCCGACACGGGAATGCACTTGCTGTGGTATTTCTAGATTTAGATGGTTTTAAAGCCGTCAATGATGCCTATGGCCATGATATTGGTGATGAACTGCTGATTGCACTCTCAGTTCGTATGAAAGAGGCGCTACGTGAAGGTGATAGCTTAGCCCGTATTGGCGGTGATGAATTTGTGGCGGTATTAACTGACTTAACTGACTTAACTACAGTTGAAGATTATGAACCCGTATTAGAGCGATTGTTATTGGCAGCGTCAAAGCCCGTCACAATCGGTGATGTGGTAGTGAATGTATCAGCCAGTATTGGCGTCACTCTTTACCCGCAAGATAATGTAGATGCCGACCAACTAATGCGGCATGCCGACCAAGCCATGTATGTGGCTAAAGAATCGGGTAAGAATCGTTATCACCTATTTGATACCGCTCAAGATGACGCGGTTAAAGTGCAACGGGAAAGCCTAGAAGCTATTCGCGGCGCATTAGATAATCATCAATTTGTGCTCCATTATCAGCCTAAGGTTAATATGCTCACAGGTACAGTTACCGGTGTTGAGGCGCTTATTCGCTGGCAACATCCAGAGCGAGGGTTATTAAATCCAATTGATTTTTTGCCTGTTATTGAAAATAACCCTATGATGATTGAAGTAGGTGAGTGGGTTATTGACAGTGCACTGACACAAATCAGCCAATGGCAAGCAATGGGGCTTAATCTTCCAGTAAGTACTAGTGTAAACATTGCCGCAGTACAATTACAACAGCCTGACTTTACGCAAAGACTAACGTCACTGCTAGCAGCACATCCCGATGTTGAACCACGCTATTTAGAACTAGAGGTACTGGAAACAAGTGCTTTAGATGACGTACATCATGTGTCAACCATCATGAATGCCTGTATGGCGCTGGGCGTAAGTTTTGCCTTAGATGATTTTGGCACAGGCTATTCGTCCCTGACTTACCTTAGACGATTACCGGCAAACTTAATAAAGATAGACCAGAGCTTTGTGCGAGACATGTTGAGTGATGCAGATGATTTTGCCATTGTTGAAGGCGTGATAGCCTTAGCTAAATCATTTAAACGTGACGTGATTGCTGAAGGCGTGGAAACAATAGAACACGGCACTGCACTATTACAGCTCGGCTGTGAATTAGCACAAGGTTATGGCATTGCCAAACCCATGCCGGCTAGTGATATTCCTGTGTGGATTAAAGACTGGAAGCCCGATGTGAGTTGGTAAACTTGAATAAACGGTAGGACTATTTGAGATCCATCGACTTTACACTGATGCCAATTCGATTCCTGCCTTAACGCTTTAAATGACAAAAAATGGCAAGTTGATGTTGCCATTTTTCATAACCGCTAGTCGTTAAAAATTCACATTGATAAATCTTCACGTAATACGTAAACGTTATAAGTAATTGATTTAAAATGAGATGACCAATTTTTTAGCAATTCCTTAGCCTTTTTTTTGCTATTTAACTGTTTAGCTAACATTTCACTAAATTTAACTTCTGGGGGTGCCATAGCCCCATAATTTATATAAGGAATAGCAAGACTCATTTCTAATTTTCCGTTGACATTGTCTTCCCAAAACCAATTATATGGCCAATTTCCATTTTTAGCGGCATCACTCATCGTTTTTTTGTCTTTTGCTAACGCCTCGTAGTGTCCTAATTTAAGCTCATAGTTATTAACACCAACATACTTATATTTCACATCAGCTGGCCAATTACTATTTTTTAGATCAGCTTCAGAGCGATGGTGCTCGAAATGGGTAATATATTTACTCACATTTTCACCCCAGTTTTCAGTGGCTTTTGATTTAGTATTCCATTGTCGATAATCATCAAGATTTGACCAAGATTCACAACAATGACGAACTATATAAGCATTCATATGTGATCCCATATCAGCTTGATACACATGCCAAGTACGAGGATCATTCATAGACTTGCGATATGTAATGTGTTTTTTTAACGCTTGTTCAAAATCAGCTGACTGCCCTGCTTTAGGAACAAATATCCAAACATTGGATACATTTTTCTCTACTTTTTTTTCTTCTGCATTTACAGGCACTGACACCCAACATATCAAGAATATAAACAGTGGGATATAAAATGATAAACCTTTTAGTTTTTTAGTCATAATGGCTTCCTTTTTTGATTATTAACCCATGACAACCGCCAACAACTTAATGGAATATGGATAGGAATACGAAATAATCTTATTTTCATTTAAATTCCAACACTTAAAAAGCGTAGTCAATGAATTCAATAAAAACCACTTTTTGATGGTTTTTCATACAGAAAGTTTTCCTTGGAAAGTAAACTTTTCTAGTAAGCTATTTACCTTGTTGGTAAATAGTAGTTTAGTTATTGAGCACATACGCTCTGGTCGCTTGGTAAAACTACTCAACTACTCAAGTAAAAGTCCCTATTCACTTTATCTTGTAGCACCAGCTCAGCAATTTTCATGGAAAAAGGTCAAACTATTTGAAGACTGGTTAGTTCCTAAATTAATAGAGTCCTTCTCAGATTTAAACAGATATTAGCATCTGGTGATAAAGCCTTTTATTTATGCAATACGCAGGTGAAATTATTGTCAATAATACGTATAAATAGGGCGAACAGCGCTAAACGGGGAGAGTTAAGGTTAAGTAGAAAGTTTTATTTAATAGTGGCTATTAGTTAGACCTTAAGCCGCCATTAAATAAGACTCTCGTCTTAGGTTTTTAGCTTTACGCTGATACGAACCTTTGCCTTTTTTAGCTTTCACCACCTGCATCTTATACAATTTTGATGTAACTAACGCCGCTAAAAAATTATCTTTAATTTTCCCTCGACCTAGTTCTGTTTCACTTATACCAGCTTTCGCTAATGTTTTTTTCTGCTTACTCATCATTTTTCCTTTAAAATGTTATTTATTCATTACGTTAACGTAATGCCTGCTTATTATACAATTTAATGCCTAGAAAAAAATATATATTTATTGAAATAAAAGCTAACGATCACTATTGTCTTTACCTTGTTCAACACGAATAGTCATGCGTTGGCTATCGATATCACTGACTTTTAAGGAAACGACTTCATTAACACGTAAATTCGCACCATAGGCCACGGCTAATTCGGCTTTAAATTTAGGGTGTATCGCACAGGCCATAAAGAGTTGAAACTCACGCAACTCTTCTTGGGTCGTTGTAAGGGTTTGAAATATTGATGACTATATATAGAGCGATCAAAAGACATTTTCCTTAACTCATAATTGGGCAAAAGCAAGTCATTGGTGTTAATTTAATGTCGTATAAATAAAAAATTGTCTGATAAATATTTTTATACGACAATGCCGTATAAACTAATAATTGTCCGATAAAAATCCAAAGGGAACATTAGCACTTTCAGCCTATACGATGAATTGGATTAGATTTTGTATTGATAATGCCTTACTAAGCGGCGCGAAATAGTTTGTGTAGAATCCGCGAAAAACGGCCACAAGAGCCAAAGGGAATTGCCACACTAGTCAGGGATGAACTGCCACCTAGGTCACTTAAATTTTGCCAAAATAATATTTAATTCAGCTGTGATTAGACATAAAAAATGCCTCGTTGATTGAGGCACTTTAATCTATCTAATTTATGTCCTACTTTGTTTTAGGATTCAATATCAGGGTATAAGATTATTCATATAAGCATTTAAAGCTAGGTTACCTATTGAACCAAGAGCTATTGCAGCTGCTGCAAACAAAGCACGTTTTGCTGTTTTAGATGAAGAATTTGCAGAATTAGCCGCTTTTGTGGCTAATTCTTGTTGCTGAACATAGCGTTTTTCTGCATCTTCATGCTCCTGAAATTTTAAAGCCACATCATAACCCTTTGAAGTCAATTGATATTGTAAATACTCAAAGAAAAACCTCCTAGGTGGGCTGTTATCTGTTTGGTCAAAAGTAATAAAGCTTTCTTTTTCTTCGTTAGTTATTAAGGCTTCAGCAAACCAACTTAAAGTCCACGCATTTGTTAATCTGAGGGTTTTATAACTTAACTCTATAGGATCATCTTCTGGGATGTCCTCATTGGTAAAATGAGTTTCTCGTTCAATTAAGCCTCTCTTTTCAAGCCCTGTTAAGGCTAGCAAAACATCAAAACACTCCTTAGCTTTCTCTGATAAATTTTTATAACCATAATCGTTATGTTTTAGGGCTATGCTTGTATATTGATTTAATTCACAAAGTTCCCTAAGCGCTAAAATTTCATCTGTATCACTATTTAAAAATTTAAGAGAGGCGAAACCGTTAAATAATAACTTCAACAGACTCTGTTCAATACGCGCTCTTTTAGCCCCTTCAAGTTTCAGTTGTTCAGATTTATTAGTCATATGTGTTTGTTCCATTTAATAATCCCTTCAATGTGCATTAGAGTATGTCATAGCTAATTTGAGGTAAATTGAATAACGATGTGGGAGAGTAATAGAGTTTCATATTAGTTAACAAAAAATTTAAATCAACTAATTATGGTAATCATCACTTTTGCCACATTCGAGACATTAGGTTTTATGCTTTAGTGTTGCTTTGGATTAGATTTTGTATCGGTAACGTCACATTAAGCGGCTGAACATAGATGATAAATCGGTTGCAGCCGGGTAAAAAAATTAGGTAATACAAAATCTAAATATCGCGAAAAGTAAAATTATTCAGCAAACTCTGAAATAACACTATACTTAATATTAGAGGTATTATTAAAATAAGGTGGTACGGGTGGCTGAGTGTACATTAATAGCTAGAAGTGGAATGTCTAAGCAGTACGAGTTTATGAATATTAGCTTAGATGAAGATAGTCTAGACAATCATCAAATAGAGCCTTGTGTCATTCTTGTCACAGATAAATTTCGTAGATATAAATCGATTAATAAGGTGTCAAACCTTTACAAGGAACGTTTAGCATTACAGAGTAAATTAGAGAATGGAGATACCGTTTTTTTGAATGTTGGAGACGATAGTATTGATGAAATCTATACTTATTTTGATGGATGCAGTGTTTTGAATTTTTCATGATTTATTGAAAATACATTTTAAAAATTTCACAAATGCAACATTTCTCTACAGAACTGTTGCACATTTCAAGCAATATCATCTAAGAGTAAAACAAGGGAATACGGACTAGCGGAAAGTCACTAAGCCGTTTTGCAACACTTTAGGGTAGAGTGATTAGGCTAACTCATGCCACACACAACGGACATTACACATTAACGGCAAAACAAAGCTTGGATTAGATTTTGTATTGATAACGCCTGTTTCATCTGCGCAAAAAACTCGTGGCATTTGGCGTCAGGCTGGAAACACTTATTAGTATTCACTCTGAATTTTTACATTGTTCGGCGTGGTCTCGAATAGTGTTTTCTACTAACTCTTCAAGTTTTCTTGTTACTAAATATCTATCGTTATTCAACTCATAATCACATTCAAAAACATCCGCTTCCGACAGTTTTTCCAAATCGTCTTTCATCATTGGCCAATCGTCGTCTTCGACTTCCATAGGGATATAGTTTCCTATTTTTATTCCTATAAGTTTTCGTCGACCCAGCCCACCCAAGATAGTTAATCCTTCAAGTTTATCGTCTACACAGCGCACCATAGCATCAATTAGAGACCCGTTTATTGCAACTGACATTGTTGTTTCTTTAGGTTTTATCCAATCCATAAATTCGATCATTTCGGGCGAAATATCTATATTGATATCTCCACCTGACAATATCTGTAAAACTTGATCTAATTTGGAGTTGATATTTTCGCTTTCATTTTTAAGGTCTTCTAAGAACGTGCCATTACATTCGATAGCATCAGCCAACTCATCAAATCGATGATCTCTCATCCAAGCAAGTAATTCATCGGTATCCAAACTATCGTCTTCACCTACGATTTGCCGTTCAGCTCGCCAAACGCCAAAAAGCTGAACTATTGTCGCGAAAATTAAAGCGGAATCCATCATCTTATTATCCTCTATTTAATGACTTGATGTTTTTTAACTACATGAATACTCTTGCCAAGGAATTTGAGAGGGATGTATGTTAGCTAGAAAATTAACTATATCTTTGCGCCCTCTATATTTAGGTGTGCCACGTGTGTCTTGCGCCATAAGAGTCAACGGCATACCAGGAAACAAATACATAAATGAATTAATTGCTTTTTCACTTTCATGTTGAGAGTTAATTACATGCATTTTTACAATGACTATCGCAAAAGTAATACCTTGTTCCTTTATAACTGCACCTTGTATTTTCATAATCCTTTTTCCTTTTTATTTTAACGCGATTTAATAGCTTACATAAAAGTTGATATTTTCATAAAACACAACGGTTTACTAGAAGGTAAATATCAAATTTAAACATGGGTTTTACCTTTCTTTTTTACAATTTATCTTAAAACAATACCTTTAAACCTTTGCTTTTTCAAATATTTATAAAACCATTAAAAATTGAAGATGGATAAATATCATTTTTCATGTAATCCGATGATTTTGTGTTAGAGCCGTATATAAATACACCGTCAATTGGTTATTATAATTTTCTGGACTAAATCATAAAATGACTTTAGAAAAGATTACAAAATATATGGCAAATATTTTATGGCTAATGTCGTCTCTGCGCACCAACTTGTCGTTAGGATATATTTTGAAATAGCGAATTTTTAAAGCAAAACTAAAAATTCATACAACGGACTACTCTAAGGACAGTAGCTGCCACTTTGAAGACATTAGCTGATAACCAGCAACCAATGTTTCTGATTAGATTTTGTATCGATAAACGAAATGTTAAGCGGCAAAAAGATCGTGACTAAAATAGTGAGGAACACGATCCAACAGCTTGTTGTCCGACTTCAAAGCCTTGATATGTGCTAAAACTGATAACCAACTTGAAAGAAAGCACCATAGCGTCCCTCAAAATCAGCATTTGTGGCATGAATAGATAAACCAAAAGTAGTACCTGACTGGTCGATTCCATTCATAAAGTATGTATAACTTACACCCGCGCCATAAATATCATTATCATTAATTGAATATTGATCATTTAAAGTAGCATAGGTTTCATGACCTACCAAACTGGCATAAACACCAAAGCCATGCTTATTTGAGTTAAAATCAAATAAATCAGTTTTTATCCATCCAGCTCCAAAACCACAAGAATAACCACTCAATGAACTGTATTCTGTACAGCCCGCAGAGATATATTTCATGTCATTTTTTGAAATAAATGAGAAGTTGGCACCTATTCCACTATATAAAGCCCCCATTCCAACACCAACAGAGTATTCCTTTTCTTTATTGCTATCTTCAGCAACGCAATTAAGGGATAAAGCAGATAAGAGTAAAGCTAATTTTTTCAAAATATATCCTTATATATTATTTTACATTCGCCAATAAAATAGCTAGCCCTGTGAATGGGCAAAAAAGAGATGGTTAAAGTATTGAAGTACGAAAACAAGTAACTATTATTTACCTTATTAAATAACCTGTCATACCTAGTTCTTATTTGCGTCGCTGATATGCTTTTTTAAAGATTCTACTTGTGCCTCACAAGATGCTCTTTGATCTCCAGACATATCTGAACACTTTTGAAACTTATTGTTAGACATACTTTTAGAAATGGCAACTGCTAAACATAAAATATCATTGCACCTTCCTGAAGGGTTATACTCATATTTCTTGTGAGGCTTATTAGCACAACCTGTAAGGTTAATAACTAAAATTAAAATTATCCATTTCATAAAATATCCTTTTTGAAAGCACCATGCTAAATATAACAGAGATGATGGTAATTTTCACTAATATGACAGTAATAATCCATTAAAAAATATATAGCAAAAAATAATTACTAATGTTTCCAATGCGCGCCGAGAAGTCCTTAGAGCTGACCTGTTTTTCATCGAACATTTATTACGTTCTAAGGCTCACAGTTGCCACTAAGGAGTTAATAAATATTTAATTACTTAAAAAATTCACAATAAATTTTTAAAGAATTGGCCCACAATCAGTACAATAGCTCTTACCTGTATACATAACCTCTCCCATAACCTCTCTATTTGAATAATATGTACCATCAAAGGCTCTAACAGTAACGCGAATAGGTCCGTTGTGGCTAGGTGTGTAAGTCATAGTTGTTGAGTTAGATCCAATGTTTTTAGTGATACCATCAGATTCATTGAAGAAAGTGTAGAAAATTTTTGGTGGGGTGCCTATATTTTCTACTTCTATCTTGGAGTATTGATCAACTGTTGGTTGTACTGTTACTGATATTTCATTACCACCAGTCAGTGAAACTAAGTTAACGCTCGGTTTTTTTTGTACTATAACTGATTTAGCCATACACCCATCACCTCGAGACCAAACTAATCCAGGACCATAAGTATAGTGAAATGTTAAATTCGTATAAGCATTATTATCCCAATCTGAGGTTTTTTCTACTTCACTACCGAATTCGCTAGTACCAAAGCGAACCGTGAACCACCTACTAGTCCAGTCAAACCAATTACCGTCATACTTAAAGCGGGTGGGAACACCTTGAAGTACATAATCTGGCCCTTCTGTTGACATTGTACTCGATGACTTAATAGTGCTTAATGCGTAAAATAAATTGGCCCAATCGAGATAACTCGCCTCATTTTGATAAATCACACTGCCAGCATCTATCAAGTTTGAAATATTTTCTGGGTTATGCTCAGAAAATGTAGAAGGCTCAAGGCCGCAGTCATATGGGACATCCATAGAATTAGCTAGCACAGAACTAATTTGTGTAAAAGACAATAGCAACGGTAGAGAAATTAATAATTTTTTCATTGAAAATCCTTTTTATTGTTAAAATTAAAGGATTTTGTCGAGGTAGGTAACGCACAAAATCCTTGTTAGTGTGTTAAGTAAAAACAATAATTTAATTTTAATTAAAAAGCAAACGATTAACTTGTAATCATTTTTAAATGATTAGCCGCATCACTTGTGGGGTAAAACGTTCAAATTCAATAACTATCATTAGAAAAAGTATGGCAAATATTTACATGCTAATGTCCGGTCTGCGCACCAAGAAGTCATTAACGCAGATATGTTTTTCATTACTTATTGATTACGAACGAAGGATCACTGCTGCCACTTTTAAGACGTTTCAAAGCGTGATTTATATGTGGTTTTTTGAAATTTTCGAGAGAGAAATGTACAAGGAGTGGATCATACTATCGTGCCTGCATAGAGATGAGCACGACTTATTATTCATAGCGGTAATTTCCCCCGCCCCTAGTCTAAAGTTTTAAATACCTTGCGACAACAAGGTAATAATAAATCTATTGGTTTATAGTTAAAAAATAAAAAGGCGAATCATTTCTGATTCGCCTTTCAAAATTATACAGTCAGAGTTTCCAACTAGATTAGCAGTTTCCAACTTGATGTCACCGGTTTCCAACTTGATCTGTTGTTATCAACTAGTCACTAGTCAATATAAGTCTCAATTGGAGGACATGAACATACTAAATTTCTATCCCCATATACATCATCAATACGATTAACGGTAGGCCAGAATTTATTACTTGCGACACTTGGCACTGGGAATACAGCGGTACTTATAGAGTAGGCTCTATCCCAATTAGCATCGGTGATATCTGCTAACGTATGCGGTGCATGGTGTAATGGGTTGTTTTCTAACGTCCACTCGCCTGATTCTACTTTACGTGCTTCGTCACGAATACATACCATAGCTTCAATGAAACGGTCTATTTCAACTTTAGATTCCGACTCTGTTGGCTCAATCATTAATGTACCAGCAACAGGGAATGACATGGTTGGTGAATGGAAACCGTAATCAATTAGTCGTTTAGCGATATCCATTTCAGTTACGCCACAGGCTTCTTTAATTGGGCGTAAATCAACAATACACTCGTGGGCAACTCTGCCGTTTGGATCAGTGTATAAAATAGGGTAATGCTGGCTTAACTTGGTGGCTAAGTAGTTGGCATTGGTGATCGCGTATTTAGTTGCCGCGGTTACGCCTTCTTTACCTAATAAAGCAATGTAAAGGTATGAAATACATAAAATGCCGGCACTACCAAAAGGTGCTGCTGATACAGCGCCATTACCTGCGGTTGTTTCATCAATATTGATTAAGGCATGATCAGGTAAAAATGGGGCAAGGTGCGATTTCACACCGATTGGTCCCATACCTGGGCCACCACCGCCATGCGGAATAGCGAACGTTTTGTGCAAGTTAAGGTGTGATACATCGGCGCCAATAAAGCCCGGCGAGGTAATGCCAACTTGGGCATTCATGTTTGCGCCATCAAGATAAACTTGACCACCATTATCGTGAATGATGTGACAAATTTCGCTAATGGTTGTTTCATAAACACCGTGCGTTGACGGGTAGGTGATCATGATACATGAAAGGTTATCAGCCAACTCTTCTGCTTTCGCTTTTAGGTCATTCATGTCAACGTTGCCTTGCTTGTCACAAGCAACAACCACTACTTTCATACCAACCATATTGGCTGATGCTGGGTTAGTACCGTGCGCAGACGCAGGAATTAAACAAATATTACGATGTGAATCACCACGGCTTGCATGGTATTTATGAATAGCGATAAGACCTGCATATTCACCCTGTGCACCCGAGTTTGGCTGCATTGATACTTTGTCATAGCCTGTTAATTCAACTAACCAGTCGGCTAGTTCGTCAATCATTTTTGTGTAGCCAAGCGCTTGGTCTAGTGGTGCAAAGGGGTGCATGTTGGCAAACTCTGGCCAACTTACTGGCACCATTTGCGCGGTTGCATTTAGCTTCATGGTACAAGAGCCTAATGAAATCATTGAATGATTTAAGGCTAAATCTTTGTTTTCAAGACGTTTAATATAGCGCAGCATTTCAGTTTCGCTATGATACGAGTTAAATACTGGGTGCGTTAATATTGCGGTATCACGTACTAATGAAGCAGGAATTGATGAATGACCACAGCTAACTATTTTATCATCAAGCTCGCTTACGTCTAAACCGTGACCCGTGCCTAATAAAATATCAAAAAGTTGCGCTACGTTTTCACGTGTTGTGGTTTCATCTAGTGATACTGATATTTGATCATCAACGTCAGTGCGAAAGTTAGCGTTAGCCGCTAATGCGCGTGCAACCACTGCTTTTTTGTTAGCTGCGTCAACATTAAATGTTAAGGTGTCAAAGTAGTTGGCATGAATAGCTGTTAAGCCTTTCATTGCTGTACCTAAACATAAAATATCAGCAAAACGGTGAATGCGGTTTGCAATAGTTTTTAACCCTTGTGGGCCATGATAAACAGCATAAAACGCTGCCATATTGGCTAATAATACTTGCGCTGTACAAATGTTTGAGTTGGCTTTTTCGCGGCGAATATGTTGCTCGCGTGTTTGCATTGCCATACGCAGTGCAGCGTTACCGCGAGTATCTTTAGAAACCCCGATAATTCTACCCGGTAATGAACGTTTGTATTTGTCACTGGTTGTGAAAAATGCAGCATGAGGACCACCATAACCCATAGGTACACCAAAACGTTGGCTTGAACCAATTACCGCATCAGCACCTAATTCGCCCGGCGCTTTTAATAACACTAAGCTCATAATGTCGGCAGCAACGGCAACAATGCCTTTGTTTGCATGAATTTTCTCAATTAACTCGCTAATGTCAGTTACTTCACCTGTCGCACTTGGGTATTGAATTAGCGCGCCAAAAATATCGTGCTCTGCCGCTTCATTTGCGGGTGCAACGATAATATCAAAACCGAACATGTCTGCACGTTGTTTAACAAGGTCGATAGTTTGTGGAAAAACATCACTAGCGATAAAGAAAAGATTAGATTTTTTGTTTTTAGAAACACGTTTAGCCAATGCCATTGCTTCAGCAGCGGCTGTGCCTTCATCTAATAATGAAGCACTGGCCAGTGGTAAGCCGGTCAGGTCAATACACATTTGCTGATAATTAAGCAATGATTCTAAACGCCCTTGAGCAATTTCAGGCTGATATGGCGTATAAGCCGTATACCAACCAGGATTTTCTAGTACGTTACGGGTAATAACATTGGGTGTTAATGTACCGTAGTAACCTAAACCAATGTACGAGGTGTTTACTTTATTTAAGTTAGCAACGGCCTTTAAATCAGCTAATGCTTGAACTTCTGTTTTACTGTCACCAATTGCCGGTAACGCGGGTAAACGAATATTTTTTGGTACGATTTCATCAATTAATGCATCAACTGATTCAACGCCCATATCATTAAGCATGGCTTGAGTTTGCGCTTCACTTGGGCCGATATGGCGACGAATAAAGTCTTGTGTTTGCTCTAGTTGTGCTAACGACAAAGGAGCAAGAGAGTTAGCAGGTGATTGAGAAGTCATAACAGTTTCACTTAAATAATTATTTTCGTAAAAAAAAGTAATAAAAAGAAAGCCTCAAATTCATATGTTGAATAAAAGAGGCTTAGTAATCGGTAGTAATCTTTTTAGCTAAGATAATCAATTTTTAGACAAAGCCGTCAAGTTGCGAGCCGTTGGAACTTAGTAAAGTAAAATAAGCAACAAGGCGACTAATACAAGGAGAACGGACAATGCCGACTAAATTTGATTAACGACGCTAAAAAACGAAAACTAGTCTTCGTCGATAGAGTTAGCATACCCTTGGGCATCTAGTAAGTTGTTTAACTCACCAGCATCAGCCAATTTAATTTTAAATAACCAACCGCCACCAAAAGCATCGGAGTTTACTAACTCAGGTGAATCTTCAAGTTCTTCATTCACTTCTACTACTTCACCAGATACTGGCGCGTATATGTCTGAGGCCGCTTTTACTGATTCAGCAACAGCAATATCGTCGCCTGTGCTTACGTTGTCGCCAACATCAGGCAATTCAACAAACACCATATCACCTAATAAATCTTGCGCGTGCTCAGTAATACCAACAGTAACAATACCGTTATTCTCAACGCGTACCCATTCATGCGATGTTGCATACTTTAATTCTGAAGGAATGTTGCTCATTTTTATTTTTCCTATTATGTTGTAAATTAAATTTATTTTTTATCGTTAATTAATTCGTTTAGCTGCCCATTTAATATAGTGCATCTATTTATATTTTCAATTAAAAAACCTTTTTTCCATTGCGAACAAAACTCGGCTTAGTCACTTGTACTTTCACGAGTTTTTTACGCATTTCAACTTCAACTACGTCACCAACTTTTACACTACGAGGTACACGTGCCAATGCTACGCTGTGACCTAATGTTGGTGAGAATGTTCCAGAAGTAATTTCTCCGTTACCAAATTCAGTAATAACAACTTGGTGTGAACGTAAAACACCTTTTTCTGTCAGAACTAAACCAACAAGTTTAGGCTGATCGCCCGCCGCTTTTTGAGCAGTTAATACATCACGACCAATAAAGTTGCGATCGATTGGATCCCAGCTAATAGTCCATGCCATGTTTGCGGCAATTGGCGAAATGGTTTCGTCCATATCTAAACCATAAAGGTTCATGCCAGCCTCTAATCGTAAAGTATCACGTGCGCCTAGACCACAAGGTGCAACACCTGCATCAATGAGCTTCTGCCAAAAGTCTTCAGCGGCATGATCAGGCACAATTATTTCGTAACCTTCTTCACCTGTGTAGCCAGTAGTCGCAATAAATAAGTCTCCCACTTGTACACCAAAAAAAGGTTTCATACCTTCAACGGCTACAATTTGTGCTGGTGTTAATAAGTTTGCTACTTTTGCTTTTGCTTCAGGGCCTTGTACGGCAATCATGCCAAATTCTGGACGTTCGGTAATAGTGACATCAAAACCTGTTAATTGTTTGGTCATCCACGCAAGATCTTTTTCACGTGTGGCTGAATTAACCACTAAACGGTAATTAGTTTCTGAGAAGTAATAAATGATCAAATCATCAATCACACCCCCACTTTCGTTTAACATGCCAGTGTAAAGTGCTTTGCCGGTAACCGTTAATTTAGCCACATCATTAATCACTAAGCGACGTAAGAAAGCTTTAGCATCATGACCTTGAACGTCAACAATAGTCATGTGAGACACATCAAACATGCCCGCATTTTGACGAACAGCATTATGTTCTTCTATTTGTGAGCCATAGTTAATTGGCATTTCCCAGCCATAAAAATCAACCATTTTAGCGCCAGAGGCTAAGTGTTTTGCATGTAATACGGTTTTATTAGTCATACGTCATTCCTAAAGAAGTCAAGAAGCTGATCAAATTTGCGCTAATTATAGCCGTTGAACTCTGCTGATTCAACAAAAACACAATAGCTTATACAAATTAAAAACCGACTTAATAACATTATCAGAATTAAATTTCGCAAAGTGCGTTTTAAAAAAATTTATATCTGACCTTCCTTCTTAATTAGGGAAATAGTCGCGATAAATTTTATTTATTTTTTTACGACTATCCTCTCATAGAGAAATGCAGAAAAGAGTTTATATTATTGTGGTTTTTGTTGTGCTAATTCAGGTAACTCGCTTTTCAAACCAAGTGCTTGTTCTATTAGCAGTTTTTTAGCTGGTTTAAAATTATCAAGCAAACTCATGCCAATACCCCTGAGTAATTTAAAACCTGGTTGATTGATCGAAAAAGTTTGTTTAATCGCTTCCATAGCGGCAATCATTTCAATGGCTTCACTTTTTCGATAACGGGCAAAAGCTTTTAATTTTTTTGGATCGCTAATGTTTAGCTCGTCTTTACTTTGCGAAGAGGAAACAGATAACGTTTGCGCTAATGAAACGGCATCTAATAAACCTAGGTTTACGCCCTGCCCTGCAAGTGGGTGAATAGTATGAGCCGCATCACCAATAAGCACCATGCGATCTTTAACAAAATCTTGTGCTAAACGCATGGTTAACGGATGAGTAAAACGCTCACTGATTAATTCAACAGCCCCTAATTTACCGTCACTAGCCGCAGTTAACTCCTTTGAAAAATCAATAGGAGAAAGCTCTGTTAAGCGTTTTGCTTCCTCAGGTGAGGTTGAGTAAACAATTGAGCAGGTATCACTATTTTCTGGGAAAATAGGTAAAAAGGCTAATGGGCCATTGGGCAGAAAAACTTGCCATGCCGTATTTTTATGTCCTTGTGGGCATTTAACTGTGGCGACAATAGCGTGGTGATCATAATCTCGGCTGATCATGGCCATATCCATTTGCTTACGTAACCAAGAATTAGCGCCATCGGCACCGACAACTAGCTTGGCTATAAGTGGAACTTGCATGTTACTACTTGCATTGCTACTTGGGTTATGGCTTGAGTTATGACTTATATTGTCATTCGCTAAAGACATTTCAAAGCTCGCAAAAACTTCGCTATCACCAACAGCAATGTTGGCTAACTTATGTTGAGTAAAAAAGCTTATCCCTTCATCAGCTTGCGCTTTGTGCCATAAAGCATTACGAATAACCTTGTTTTCGATTATCCAACCTAGGTGTTCATTTTGAGGAAAAGCATCAAGATCGTTAACCGAAAAATCTAATTTGCCTAACCCGGCTTTATCCCAAATATGCATATGCTGATATACTTGGGTACGTTGGGCAATAATAGCTGACCAAACACCTAAGTTTTCGAATATGGTTTGGCTGGTAACATTAATTGCGCTTACTCGCACTTCTGGCTCAGCAGTTAACTCAGAAACAGGTAAAGTGTCGGCAATGGCAATCGTTAAGTTACTGGTTTTTCTTAATGCCAGCGCCAGTGTTAAACCAACCATGCCAGCACCAACAATTAACACATCAAATTTTTGCATTTTTTTCTCTTATCTTTGTCAGGTAATTATTTCTTGCCCGTTTGTCGGCCTAAAGTCCAACCTACATAGGATCATTTAACCTTAATAACCCATCAATTTATTAACAAGCGTATTTTTTAACCCCGATACATAATTCATTACTTTTAAACCCACATTTCTGCCAACCACTAACGGTAAAAGATCATTGGCAAATAACGTTACTAGCGAATCGGTGAGTTGAATAACTTGTGTTTGATCTAGCTGACGCTTTTGTGCATATTCATTCAGTAAAGCAAAGCACCCTATATCGGTATATTTATTCAACGCTTTTTCATTCAACGCTTTTTTAATAAGCGCACTCATTTGCTGTACATCTCTCAAGCCTAAATTAAATCCTTGCCCTGCAATAGGGTGAATAGTGTGTGAGGCATTGCCAATAAGCGCCATACGATGATACGTTTGCTGCTCGGCTTGTAGTAAAACTAAGGGATAAACGTCACGTTTTCCCACGTGAGTAATAGCACCAAGCCAACTACCAAAAGCAAGTTCAAGCTGTTGTGCAAATTCATTATCAGTTAACGCGACCATTTCTTCACTTTGCTCGGGCGACATAGTCCACACGAGAGAATAACGACTATCGCCATTTGCCGATGCACTTAACTCTGGTCTTAATTCTGATCTTAACTGTGGCCTTAGCTTAGACAGCGGCAACATGGCGAGAGGGCCATATTCGGTAAAACGTTCAAATGCCTTATTGTTATGTGGTTTTTTAGTCGCAACATTAGCAATTAGCGCAACCTGTTGATAATCACTATGGCTAGTTTTTATGCCCGCTAATTGACGACATGGAGAGTTTCCCCCATCACAAGCTAATAATAAGTTTGTTTGTAAACGTTGTTTTGAATCGAGTTTTATCTCAATCTTATCTTTACGAGCGTTTTTCTGATTGCCATTTACTTGCCAGTCAATATCAATAATACGGTTAGGGGTAAACCAGTGAACATTACTTTTACTTGCTAGCTCTTTTAATTGTGCTTTGCCAATTAATGCCATTTCAATAACATAACCTAAGGCAGACACACCATGTTCTTGTGCTTCTAAACGCGCTTTACCGTAGTGCCCTCTGTCAGAGATATCAATTTTTTCAATCGCACAAGCGTCACTTGATAAATATTGCCACACGCCCATTTTTTTTAAGTAAGCGGCACTACCATGAGAGAGTGCTAAAACGCGGTCGTCAAACAAGGGTTTAGGCTTATCATGTGCTGAACTATTTGTGGGGTCTGTTGCCTCAATAATGGCAATTGACAATAAACGGCCATCAGCCTTTTTCAAATCAGCCAAACTTAATGCCATTAAGCTGCCTGAAAGGCCACCACCTGAGATGATAATATCGAAAGTTTTACGCTGGTTTTCCATCACGTTAATTCGCCATCAGTGCTTCAATATCTTCAATAGTTTCAGGACAATATTGCGTTAAATTTTCACAGCCGTTTATCGTAACAACAACATTATCTTCAATACGAATGCCGATTCCGCGCCATTGTGAATCTAAGTCCATATCATCAAGTGGCATATAAAGCCCAGGTTCTATGGTTAATACCATACTGGGTACAAATTCACGACACTGTGCTTTTTCTTCATTAATATGATAATCACCCACATCATGAACGTCTAAACCAAGCCAGTGACCTAAGCCATGAATAAAATACTTTTTGCAGGCTTTTTCTTTTACTAATGCTGCTAAATCACCTGATAAAATATTTAATTCAAATAAGCCATTAGTTAAGCATTCATTGGCAATATCATTTAATTTTGCAAAACTAACGCCCGGTTTAATAGCTGAAATAACTTGCGTTTTTGTCTCAAGCACCAGCTGATATAACGCTTTTTGCGGTGTGGTAAATTTACCATTAATCGGGAATGTTCGGGTGATATCTGCCGCATAGCCTGATAATTCACCGCCCGCATCAATAAGCAGCAAGTCGTTATCATTAAGCGGTTCACTATTGTCGGTGTAATGTAAGATAGTAGCATTATCACCGCCTGCAACTATCGTAGCGTAAGCAGGATAACGAGCGCCATGGCGAGTAAATTCGTGTAATATTTCATTTTCTATTTGATACTCAAACAAGCCAGCTTGAGTTTTTTGCATCGCTCTTTTATGCGCTAAACATGAAATATAATTAGCTTGGCGCATCAGTTCTATTTCATTAGCACTTTTAATTAAGCGCTGCTCATTAATCAGTGGGCTAGCATCAACTAATTGCGTTGGCACTTTTGCACCTTGACGAACAGTTGCTCTAACTTGTGCTAATAAATCAAATACCTGTTGTGTTATTTTCTTATCATCAAAGGCAAAATAAACTTGCGTTAAGCCATTTAAATATTGATGGATAAGGTCGTTTTGTTCATCAAGCGTAAAGCATTGGTCAAAACCATATTCCTGACAAGCTTTTTCTTGCCCTACTCTTCGTCCGTGCCATACTTCTTGCGCTTTATCTTTTGGTAAAGAAAACAGAATAGCTTGCTCAATTTTATCGCGCTTAAGCAATATCAATAAAGCATCAGGTTCATTAAAGCCAGTTAAGTAAGAGAAGTTTTTATTTTGACAAAACGTAAACTCGGTATCATTACTACGGGTTACTTCATGGGCTGCGGGGAAAAACGCAATAGCGTTATCTGACATTTTTGCAAAAAAACACTCACGATGACTTTTAAAGTCGCTCATTGATAAACTGGCTAAACCCGGTAGTTCTTTATTTTGTGCTGTCATAACGTACTCTAATATATGGTATTTTAATGTATGGCGCTGCTTTTTTGGTCACTGTCGCCCAAGCTAGTCGGCAAAGAGGCTAATTCACTAAAACACAATAAGGCTGAAATACGTACGTATTCATTTATTTCAAAATAGGCTTGCTCTGACGTTTCATCTTCTTCCATTTCATCAGACAAATTAGCAATTTCAGCAAAGTCAGTAAGCACTTCTTTAACTTCTTCTAATAAAACAGGTTTATCTTTTTGTTGCAAACCAAAACCTAAATTAAAACCTTGAACCCAAACACCTAAAGCATGGCCTCGCTCAACAATAGAATCATCGTCATCGGGTAACATTAATTGAAAGCGGTATTCATCATCAAGTATGTCTGCCCATAACTCACTAAACATTTGTTTTACACACGATTTTACCCTTGTAGGAAAACCTTCTCCATTATTAAACAAGTCATTCAACATGGGCAAATAACTGGTGTCTTCAAAAGGAAAACCAGCACAAATCAAACCAGTTAACACCCCATGAATTTCACTGGCATGGGCTTTGATATTTTCAGTGGTAATAATAGCTTGTGCGCTAGCAAAGTCTAATTGATTACTTTGCGCCGAGCTTTGGGCTGAGTTTGGATCTGAACTTTTATTTGAGCTTTGAGACATAATGAATCCCTTTAAATAAAGAAAACTAATGGCGTATCCTAACATTGGAGTAGTTAAAAGGCATGAGAAAAATTGTCATTTACTTGCATAGCTAGATCAGCACAGTTATAGTGCAAATATATACATAAATTTTTTGCTATGTTGTTAAATACGCTTGGAAATTATACAAATGACTCAACGTACTGTTGAAATCAATGTGATTGACCGTAAACTAAAAGTAGCTTGTCCTATTGGGCAAGAAAGTGCCTTATTGTGCGCTGCGGCTGAGCTAAGCGATCGTCTAACTAAAGCTAACAATAGCAAGTCTATTTCCAGCCCAGAGCAAGCCTTGTTGATGACAGCCTTAAACCTAGCTAACGATTTATTAACCGCTAAACAACAACTCAAAACTGCGCAAAAAGAAAACAAACAAAAAATTGCTTTACTGCAATCAATCATTGAACAAGCATTGGCACCCGCTAGTAAAAAACAAGCGTAAACGCTTTGTTTGCTACTTTATTTGCTATTATACTTACTACCAAAGTTTATCACCAAACTAAAAATTACACTTTTCAACGAGCCTCATACTTTGCCATAACCTACTCGCAACTGGCCCAAGTAATCGAGACTTCAGCTTTATCACTTGATAATTTAACGCTATATTCGTATCAAAATCAGTTAAGTTAATAGCGACAAGCTCTTTTGAGTCTAACTCTTTTTCAATCATGTACTCAGGTAAACGTCCCCAACCCATGCCGCTCATAATTAATGTTTTCTTGGTGCTAAAATCATTTACATACCAACATCGCTGCCCTGTTTGTACACTATAATTAACTCCCTGACTGCTTTGTCCTGAGTCTTGCACAACGATTTGATATTCATCTTTTAATTCTTCAACGGATGTTAACTTAGGGTGACGTTGCAATAAAGCTAGTGCAGCCACATTATACAAACTACCTTGATAAAGCTTATTTGCTTCATAATCGCCCGATTGTAGCGCCAAGTTATCTATTGTTGTTAGCGCAAGATCGGCCTTTTCTGACTTCACCGCCTCTATAGCATCATTGATATATTCTTGCTTCAAAATAACCTGCGTGTGAGGAAATTCATTTCGTATCATTTCAAGCACCGGTAGTATTCTTTTTAAATCATAAGAAGCTTCAATAGCTATGGTGACTGTTGCTTCATTTCCTGCTGACAAAAAAGAGGCTAATTGCTTTATTTGCTTTGCTTCATTAATTAAGCGTAAGGCATGTTGGTAAATTTGTTTGCCGTTATCAGTTAACAGCAAACGATAACCTTGGCGATTAAATAACTGTATGCCCAATTGTGTTTCCAGCTGTTTAATACCCTGACTAATAGCTGGCTGAGTTTTAAAAAGTGTTTCACTGGCACCTTTAAGGCTACCTAATTCAGCTACTTGCACCAGCATTTTTAATTGCTCTAAAGTCATCTGTTTACTCATCAATAAATGATAGAGTATAAAAATATCACAAAAAACAAGTTAAGTATAAGTTAATAAGTTATAAATAAAGCTTAAATATTAATTAAGTAATATTACAGTCATACTGTTTTCCATTAATTGAATACACTTTCAAATAAAGAAAACCACGGAGTAAAGTATTGAACAACACGCATTCAAATTATGGCTATGTTAGTGTTTTTTTTCATTGGTTATCCGCACTCACTATTTTTGGCTTATTTGGCTTAGGCTATTACATGGTTGATTTGACTTATTATAGCCCATGGTACAAAACAGCACCTGAATTACACAAAAGTATTGGCTTAGTATTTTTTGCTTTTATGATACTCAGAGTAATATGGCGCACTAAACAAATTGCGCCAAATCATTTAGCAAGCCATAGCTCGTTAGAGCAAAAAGCGGGAAAAATAACACATTCTTTACTTTACCTGCTGATATTCATCATCATGATATCAGGCTATTTAATTTCAACTGCCGATGGTCGAGGAATTGAAGTATTTGAGCTAATTACCATACCCGCCTTTGGCTCTATTATTGAAAACCAAGAAGATATAGCTGGTATTGTACATAAATGGTTGGCTTATCTACTAATAGCACTTGCAGCATTACATGCTCTAGCAGCACTAAAACACCACATTATCGATAAAGATAACACCTTAAACAGAATAATTGGCAAACGCCAAAAAATGGAGAATACCAATGAAAAAACAGTTCACTAAGCTAAAATTAACCTCAGCACTAACATCAGCGTTTGTCGCTGCCACCTTCATACCATCAGCCAATGCTGCTGACTATATTATTGATACTAAAGGTTCGCATGCTTCAATTAACTTTAAAGTACAGCACTTAGGTTATAGCTGGTTAACAGGTCGCTTTGATAAATTCGGTGGGACTTTTAGTTATGATGCATCAAATATTTCAGCATCAAAAATTGAAGTCAATATTGATACGAGTAGTGTAAATTCAAACCATAGCGAACGTGATAAACATTTAAAAAGTGATGATTTTCTCGATGTAAGCGCATTTGATAATGCTAAATTTATTAGTAATTCAGTAACTGATAAAGGCGAGGGGAAATTAGCAATAGCGGGCACACTAAGTCTACACGGTGTTAGCAAAGACATTATTATTGACGCGAAAACTGTTGGTGAAGGTAAAGACCCTTGGGGCGGTTACCGTATTGGTTTTAGTGGCACAACAACTATCGCGTTAACTGACTTTGCTATAAAAATGAACTTAGGTCCCGCTTCAAATAATGTTCAATTAAACCTATATATTGAAGGTATAAAACAGTAATAAAAACGTAGCAGTAACTTTACTTGTTAATGGCTAGCTCTCTTAGCCAGTCACGGGGAACTAAATAGTGATTTAGCTTGGCTTCATCACTATTTTCATCCGCTTGAAAATTATACTCCCAACGCGCTAAAGGCGGCATAGACATTAAGATAGATTCTGTTCTACCACCTGATTGCAAGCCAAACAAGGTACCTCGGTCAAACACTAAATTAAACTCAACATAGCGACCACGACGATATAGCTGAAACTGTCTTTGGTGCTCTGTATATTCATCCTTTTTACGACGGTTCATTATCGGAATATAAGCATCAATAAAACCTTGTCCAACCGCTTTAATGTAATTTAAGCAAGGTTCAAAATCCCATTTATTTAAATCATCAAAAAACAAACCGCCAACACCTCGAGTTTCATCACGGTGTTTTAAATAGAAATATTCATCGCACCACTTTTTATAATCATCGTAAACGTGTTCGCCAAATGGTTGAGATAAGTCATGCGCTACTTGATGCCAGTGTAATACATCTTCATTTACGGGATAAAATGGCGTTAAGTCAAAGCCGCCACCAAACCACCAAACGGGCTCTTCTCCTTCTTTTTCAGCAATAAAAAATCTTACGTTCGCGTGAGACGTTGGAATATGTGGGTTTTTAGGATGGATCACCAAAGAAACGCCACAAGCTTGCCATGTACGCCCTGCTAATTCTGGCCGATGAGCGGTTGCTGAAGGCGGTAACTTATCGCCTGAAACAACTGAAAAGTTAACCCCTCCCTGCTCTATTACCGTACCATTGGTCATCACTCGAGTGCGACCACCGCCGCCCGCTTTGCGTTTCCAGTTATCTTCAATAAATTTTCCGCTACCGTCAGCTTGTTCTAGTGCTTGGCAAATATTATCTTGCAGCTGTTTTAAAAATTCTATAACGATAGAAATATCAGGAACTTTACTAGTTGTTAATGCTTGGTCATTCATGAACGAGGTTTTCCGAAAACAAGGAATAAATTTGATTTTATTATACCAATTAAGTTTAGCTAGTGCTCATGCTCAAATTGCACAAGCAACCTTTCCATTAATTGATTGTTATAGTTGTTAATAACATTTTCACTATTAAAAAGCTGCGGCAATTCAATGATAAAAACAAATAGAATAAGCACTGCACCCAATAGTGCAAAAACACCGGAAAGGTAAAGTAAGACTCCAGCAAACATTAAGGTTAAATTAATCAAACCTTTTTGCCATTTGCCTAAATAAAAATGATGTAAACCTGCAACAAAAACCCAGTTTAATGCAGCATAAGTATCAGGGTCTTTAATGTGTTGTAGCTCTTGAGCGTAATATCGCCTTTTTTGCGCAACAGAAAGAGCGGCAACTTGCGCTCTTAATTGATTTTCTTCTAAACGAAGTTGTTCTTTATCTTGTACTAATCCCATAATTAAAATCCTTTTTTATTGTTTTCATTGTTTTTATGCTCTGCTTTATCACGTTTTACTTGGCAAAAATAACGGCACAGGATCCTCTATAATAATCACACAGTCACCATCATTACAACGTCTAATACGGTTAATTCCTAATCGAACGCCTTTCACCACACCATAGTCTTCAATGGCTTGATAGGTATAATGAGAACAAGTAGGAGTAAAGTTACATGACGTTGCAAAATGCATCTCTGAGCCACCCGTATTTTGATAGTGACGAATGGCTTTTAGCAAAACATTTTTAAACATGCTTTCCATTGATTAAGTTATCCTTTACTGCGACCGAGCGTTAAAATAACCGCTTCACGAGTCCAAAATAACCAAAAACGTTTTTGTTCAATTACTTGAAACACCAGCTGCCAACCGTCATTAGCTTCTTGATTCAATGTTGCCTCTAACCGTTTCAAAGGCAAACCACTTGACCCTAGAAAAATAGTGCCACACCCACCTTCAGTTACATACATGACTTTATATTCTTCAAATTTCATAAATTACATCCTTGATATTATTATTGATTTTTATTCTGGTGCATAAAGTATAAAAATATGCTTAATATTTCAAGCACTTTAATACTCATTCTTTTCCGATTCATATCAACTTTTAGCCAATTACTGTCCTAGACCTCTAGTCAACAGCCTAGTGACACTGGTAGAATCTAGGGCATTATTATTTTATGCAAATTTATGCAAAATAACAAAATGAGACAATAAACAATGGGAAGAGCTTACCAAAACCGAAAATTATCCATGGCAAAAACTGCTGGAGCAAAAACCAAAGTCTATTCAAAGTACGGTAAAGCGATTTACGTTTGTGCTAAAAATGGTGGCATAGACCCTGACGGCAACCTTGCTTTACGTGGTTTAATTGACAAAGCAAAGAAAGACCAAGTACCTACGCACGTAATTGAGAATGCAATTAATAAAGCATCGGGTGCTGGCGGTGAAGATTTTGTAGAAGCGCGCTATGAAGGTTTTGGTCCGGGCAATTGTATGGTAATTATTGATTGCTTAACCGATAACGGTAATCGCACCATTAAAGATATTCGCCAATGTTTTACTAAAACAAATTCAAAAATAGGCTCTTCTGGCACCGTATCGCATATGTTTGATCACCAAGCGCTATTTGCGTTTCAAGGTGAAGATGACGAAGCCGTTTTAGAAAACTTAATGATGGCAGACATTGACATATCTGACGTTGAATTAGAAGACGGCATTATTACCGTTTATGCGCCACATACTGAGTTTTTCAAGATTAAAACCGAGTTTGCTAACGCCATGCCTGAATTTGACTTAGAAGTTGAAGAAATCACTTGGGTTCCTCAAACTTATATTGATATTGAAGGTGAAGAAGATTTAGCTAACTTTGAAAAATTCATTGCTATGTTAGATGATTGCGATGACGTACAAAATGTTTATCACAACGCAGAAATTAAAGAAACGTCTGAAGATGACGCTTAAAAATCTTCATCTACTTGAAAGGTCATCACTTCTTTGCTGACAGGATGACTCAGCGTTAACATCTGCGCGTGTAGATGTAAACGCTGGGGTTTTTCATTTCCATCGCTATCATTACCCTTATTCCTGCCATAATGAGTATTGCCATAATTATTACTGCCATATAAGTCATCTCCTAATATCGGTATATTTAAGCCTTGTGGGTGGGCACAATGCACCCTTAATTGATGAGTTCGCCCTGTTTCAGGATATAAATACAGTTTCAATTTACCATCAACAACACTGATAATCTGCCATTGAGTTCTTGCTTGCTTGCCATGTTCAAAACACACTAACTGTCTTGGTCTGTCTTCTAAGTCGCCCCGTAGTGGTAGGTTAATCTCTCCTTGGTTTTTCATTAATGTTTTTTCAATATCACCTTCTACTTTTCGTTCAACTTCTCTTTCAACTTCTCTTTCAACTTCTCTTTCAAGCAGTGCCACATAACGCTTTTTAATAGTGCGATTAACAAATTGTTGTTGGATGTTTTTTTGCGCTCGTTTAGTTAATGCTAGTACCATAACACCTGAGGTAGACATATCTAATCGATGCACGATAAGCGTTCCAGTTGCTTGAGGAAATTGCTGCTTGATACGTAAATAGACCGAGTCTTCAATATTTTTTCCAGGCACCGATAAAAACTCATTGGGCTTATTCACTACGACAATATCATCATCTTGATAGATAATTTCTAGCGCTTTACCTGCGGCAGGATTAACCAATAAAGGATTATCATCCATAGCGATACCGTCTAACATGTGCGTTAAAATTGGCTGACATTTACCAGAGCAAGCAGCATAAAAATTTTTATGTTGTCGTATTTCAGATTTTGGCGCACATCCCCACCAAAATTCAGCTATCGCTAACGGCTTCAACTTTTGCAAAAAAGCATATTGTAATAATTTAGGCGCAGCGCAATCTCCGGTACCGGCAGGTGGCATTGGATAAGGCGCATGTTGAAATAATTCCATCAAATCTTTTTCAACGCCCGCACTATTTACTAAACGGTACTGTTTAAATAACTTTTTTTGCAGTCTGGTAGATAATCGTTTTCGCTTATTTTTAATCGCGTTAATTTCATCGGTTAACACTGTTAGTTTTTGCTGCACGGTAGTAATTTTATCATGCCAATACTGCTTTAAATCACGTAGCTGGTTTTTATCATGCACGCTTTCTTTTGCCAGTTGTTTAAGCTGTTGGGCTAATTCGTCATCCACGAAATCACTGCTTACTTGGCTTCGTTTAGTCTTTCTTATTTTCCGGTTAAGGCTCATTTGGCTACGATGTTGTTCAAGTTGTTCATTTTGCTGATCAAGCATTGAAGTAAGCGTTAGCTGGTATTTTGCTAACTGTGGATTAATCAGTAATTTTTCAAGTTGATCATTTAATCGATTAATTATTAAGTTTTCTTTGTGAAAGAAGTCGGTTTGATCATCAAGATCAAAAACAGATGGCACGAATTTGATGGTACTTTCAGGAGCCAGCCATTTTCCAGAAAAAGCAGCAAGGTAGCCTATTTCACCTTGCTCATTCTCTACTAAAAGTACACCAAACATTTTTCCTGTTTGTTCAAATTCATGCTGAAATTGTTGATGACTTTCTAACTGCTGTTGCAACTCTTTTGATGCTAACAAGCAAAGTGGGTGCGGCTCATAACAAAAAGGGAATGTGAAGCGTTCAGGTAAGGTGTAACTTTTTATACTGTCGCTAAAAGAGGTAAAACAAATTTGTTGATTCATCATAAGGCTATTTTAGTATATATCGTTAACGCTAAGCGTTGTTTTAACGCTATTCATTCACTGATTATACGGGTAAAATTCCCCTCTTTTAAGTTTTGCTCAATTAAAATAGTTAAATAGGTTATAAAAATGCGTTCTAAAATTGAATTATTAGCCCCCGGTGGTGATGTTGATGCCATTAAAGCCGCCATTATTGCTGGCGCCGATGCGGTATATTGTGGCCTAGATACGTTTAATGCCCGCAACAGAGCGTCTAATATTTATTTTGATGAATTAGTTGGCATTATTCGATTGGCGCATCAGTATCAATGTGAAATTTTTCTGACCTTAAACATTGTTATTTTAGAACGAGAGTTTAAATCTTTAGCAAAATTACTCAGTAAATTAGTTAATACCCCATTAGATGGCGTGATCGTGCAAGATCTGGGCATGTTCAATTTAATAACCAAACATTTTCCAACGTTAGATATTCACGCGTCAACACAGCTCACCACGCATAATGCTGGGCAAATTCCTTTCTTGAAAAAATTAGGCGCTTCACGCGTAAATCTTTCAAGAGAGTTAAACCTAAAAGAAATTAAAGCCTTAGCAACAGTCGCAGAAAAAAACGATACCCTAGTAGAGGTATTTGTTCATGGTTCGTTGTGTGTTGCCTTTTCTGGTTTGTGTTACTCAACGTCTGCTAGCGTAGGTAATTCAGGTAATAGAGGTAGATGCAGCCAAGCGTGTCGTGAAGAATATGAAACCACGCCGTCAGGCAATAACTTTCCGTTAAACATTAAAGATAACTCTGCCTTTTTCGACTTGCCCGAGTTGATTGATGCTGGCGTGCATTCGTTTAAAATTGAAGGACGTATAAAAGGCGCAAACTATGTGCATACTGTTGTCGATAGCTTTCGAAAACAAATTGATGGCTTCGTTAATACTGGAAAATTAACCCAAGATGGCGAGCGACTTTATCAAGTATTTAATCGCGACTTTTCAAATGCCTTTTTACGAGGTGATTTAAACCAGTCAATGTTTATTGATAACCCGCGTGATAATTCAACTAAACATGCCCTTGATAAAAGCAACGCCATTTCCGTAGTGCAAATACATGAGGTAGAGCAAGAACTTCATCAACAAAACAAGCAAATTAAAGCCACTGTCTTTGACAAAATAAGCTGTTTAAGCATTGAAAAACTACCACTAACGCTGAGTTTTTCAGGTGCGCTTAACGAGCCATTATTAATAGTTGCCACTATTACTCACAGCAAAGACAATGGCGACAGCAATGACAAAGACAACAGCAACGGTAATCAAGAATTCATGGTGCAATCTACCAGCTTACTGACTCAAAGTGACCAATCGAGTATTGATAACAGCGTTATCGAAAAACGTTTTAAAAGCTTTAACAATAGCAGCTATAATTTAGCTAAAATCAATACTGACAGTTTACCTCAAGGGTTAAGTATTCCTTTTAAAGAGCTAACTTCGTTGAAAAAACAGCTTGCCTTGTTATTAAATGATAACAACGCCGTGTTGCCAGAAGTAACGCTGCCTCCACTTGATAACTTTCCTAAAACCACTGATGCTAAAGCTAAATTATCATTATTGATTTGTGATGAGGCCGATATTAGTTTAACGAAGATAACAAATGCTGATGTTTACTTTAAGTTACCCGATGCCTACAAACGTGGTTGTACTAAATATGTTGGTGTTTTCAAAGAAAATCCGAATTTAATCCCTTGGTTTCCGTCTGTTTTGATTGGTAAAGATTATGATGCTGCCTTAACTATTTTACAGCAAGTTAAGCCTAAGTTAATTGTTACCAATAATACCGGTATCGCTTATGAAGCGTACCAACTAGGCATAAAATGGCTAGCTGGACCTTTCTTAAATACCACCAACTCTTACGCCTTATTAGCGATGAAAGAAACGTTTGATTGTGCTGGCGCCTTTATTTCAAATGAAATAAACCATCAACAAATGAGAACCATTGCCCGTCCTGAAAACTTTCAATTGTTCTATAGTATTTATCACCCTATTTTATTGATGACTAGCAGACAGTGTTTCTTCCAACAAAGTGTCGGCTGTGACAAACCAAGAATTGACAACGGCTGCATGCTGTCATGCGATAAATCTACTAGCATTACCAATCTCAAAGGGGACAACTTTGCTATTGATAAACAAAAAGCAGGTTACCCAAGCATTTATAATCAAGACCAGTTTTTAAATATGGAGATCATTAATGATCTTGCTGATATGTATGATGGCTTTATGATTGATTTAACCAATATAGGTGCAGGCGATAAAAAGTCACCGGATAAAATTGCATTGATTAAACAATTTGAACTGTTGCTTAATAAAGAGAATAACGAGCTAGGTAGGCAAGTAAATAGTCAAAAATCTCACAATACTCTCAATGCTATGGTGCCTGAGTCAACTAACATGCAATACCACAATGGGCTTTAAATTTTCGTTCGACATTATCAAATAATAGGCTAAGATTAGGGAATCACTTCATTAATAGATTACTTGACTGTAATTATGCCGAAAATAATAGCTCACTTTTTTTTGTTAGCTTTATTGGTTTGTTCCCCAGTACTAATGGCAAAACAAGTGTTAAGAATAGGTGTAGGGAACTTTCCTCCGTTTTTTGTTGAGAAAGAAAACAAAGGTATTTTCATTGAAATAACCAATGAAATATTCAAGCAACTCCCTAAATATACAGTGCAATATATATTTATGAGCAACAGTAGGTTGTTACATGAAATCAATTCAGGAAAAAGAATTGATGCTGCCTGTAATATATTTCCAAACGCAAAGGTAAATGCCTATTTGTCAGTGCCTGTATTTCGTTATACCGACGTAGCCATTTCAAAAAAATCGTCTCAACTGGTCATTAATAAAATATCAGATTTGCAAGGAAAGTCCATCGCAGCTTACCAAGGAGCAAAAGAGTTATTAGGCAATGAATTTAAAGAAATGGCGATAAAAAACCCTAAATATTCTGAACATCCTCACCCTAGGGATACAACTTATTTAATGCTATCTGATAGCAAAGAAATCAGGGTAGGTGACATCAATATATTTTGGCATGATTTAAAGAGTAAACATTATCAAGATAACGTAAACATAGATGTTAGTGATTTTAAAATACACACTTTATGGCCTGATGTTTATTCCCATATAGCCTTTAAAGATCCGGCGTTAAAAGACGCTGTTAATCAAGTGATAGCAGAATTAAAGCGCAATGGAAAAATCGACCAAATCTATGCTAAATACTAGCCTAAATAACCCATTGAATAGTGTATAACGTCAATCAGTCATTATGTTATGTATGGCTAAAAAAGGGTAATAACATTTTCATATTATTACCCTTTAATTAAATAACTTATTAAACTGAACTAGTGAGTTTCAGACACCATGTTCACCGTATACTTTGGAATATCAACAACCAAGTCTTCATCACCAACAATTGATTGGCAGCTTAGGCGAGATTCTGGTTCTAAGCCCCATGCTTTATCAAGCATGTCATCTTCTAGCTCATCGCCCTCTTCTATTGAGTCGAACCCTTCACGGATAATGACGTGACAAGTTGTACAAGCACAAACTTTCTCACAGGCATGTTCAATACCAATGTCATTTTGTAAGGCTACATTTAATATGCTTTCACCTTTTTTTGCTTCAACAACTGCGCCATCAGGGCATAACTCATCATTGGGTAAAAATATAATTTTTGGCATGTTATTTATCTCTTTTTGTCTTTTCTTTTCGCAACTTAATACGAGTAACTTGTCGGCTTACAATTTATCTACAGATTGACCACTTAACGCTTTATTGATTGAGCTATCCATCCGGCGTTCGGCGAATATAGCCGTCGCTTGATCCAATTTTTCTATGGCTGATTCAATAGCGTCAGCCTCTTCCCCTTGACTGATATCTGCCACAGATTTAATTGCTTGCTCAATGACACTAACTTCATCAGTACTCAGTAAATATCTATCTAACGTAATAGCCGCTTGAATAGACTCAATAACACGTGCGGCTTCAACTTGTTGCTCTTTAAGCATACGCGCATCAATATCAGCTTTAGCATTGCTCATTGAATCTTTCAGCATTTGCGTTATTTGGCTGTCGTCTAAACCAAATGAAGGTTTCACTTCAATACTCGATTCAACACCCGATGATTTTTCCATTGCACTAACGGATAATAAACCGTCGGCATCAACCTTAAAAGTCACACGAATGTGCGCGGCCCCTGCGGTCATTGCAGGAATACCACGTAATTCAAAACGTGCTAGTGAGCGACAGTCATCAACAAGCTCTCGTTCACCTTGTAATACATGTAGCGCCATAGCCGTTTGACCATCTTTAAAGGTGGTAAACTCTTGCGCTTTTGCCACAGGAATAGTGGTATTGCGTGGAATAACTTTTTCAACTAAACCACCCATAGTCTCTAAACCAAGAGATAAAGGAATAACATCAAGTAATAATATATCACTGTCAGGTTTATTACCGGCAAGAATGTCAGCTTGAATAGCCGCACCGATGGCGACAACTTTATCAGGGTCAATAGACGTTAATGGCTTTTTATTAAAATATTTTTCAACTTCACTACGTACTAATGGTACGCGAGTAGAGCCACCAACCATTACAACTTCAAGCACCTCATCAATACTAATTTGTGCGTCTTTCAAACTTCTGCGACAGGCTTTTAAGGTTTTTTTCACGAGTGCTGAAATTAAGTTATCAAACACTTCTTTGGTTAATTTTGTAGACCACTGCTGATCATTATCTAAAGATAAAGTAACTACAACGTTATCATTGGTTGTTAATTGCTCTTTCGCAGCACAAGCTTGTTGTATTATTTGACGTTCAAGTGATGGCGACAATGGACGCGTTAAACCCGCTTGATCAATTAAATAATCACCTACCGCCACATCAAAATCATCACCACCTAAAGCTGAATCGCCACCGGTAGAAAGCACTTCAAAAACACCTTTATTAAGGCGTAAAACAGAAATATCAAAAGTACCACCACCTAAATCGTAAATGGCAATAACACCCTCTTGACCACCTTTCTGATCAGAATCAAGCCCATAAGCCACAGCAGCAGCAGTTGGCTCATTAAGAAGACGTAATACATTAACGCCAGCCAACTTTGCCGCATCTTTAGTGCTTTGGCGTTGTGCATCATCAAAATGAGCAGGAACAGTGACAACCACACCCGTAAGCTCACCGCCTAATGCTTGCTCTGCGCGTTGGCTCAAGGTCTTTAAAATTTCAGCCGATACTTGTACAGGGTTGATTTTACCTTGGCGAGTCATGATTTCAGGGTGATTTTCATCACCACAAAATTGGTACGGCAAAGAGGGATATTTACGTTGAATATCAGCCAATGAACGACCAATTAAACGTTTAGCCGAAACAATAGTATTTTGTGGGTCACTAACGCTGAGCGCTTTTGCTTCTTCACCCACTAGAATGCCATTACGTTGTAAAGAGCTTTGAGAAGGTTCTTGATAACTCACTATAGAAGGTAAAATATCGCGACCTTGATGGTCAGCTAAAGTTTTAGCTTCACCACTTGTGACACTCGCAATCAGTGAATTTGTCGTGCCTAAATCAATACCTGCCGCTAATCTATGCTCGTGAGGTACTGTGCTTTGACCGGGTTCTGCTATTTGTAATAAAGCCATGTTTTTCTTTTCTTAATTTCTTGATTTTTAATTTAAAGCAAAACGTGAATACATTTCGCCTATGAGCTAATCATCAAACAGACTATCTTCAAGACGTTCGACTTCAATATTGAGTTTTTGATAAAATTTTAACTTGCGTAAAATATCGCATGCAAGCGCATTTCCTGCTGCATTATCTTCAAGAATTTGTGCTTGCAGCAAGCTAAAGTGTTGTTGATATTCTTGAGCAAGCTCTTGTTGAGCCCGTTCTAAAGCAGCATCAACATTATCAGCAAACTTCACGTCACCCAACATTTCCCTTAGTTCCATTTGCCTCATTAAAAAGCTAGTATCACCAAAAGTATGCTGTTCATTAGGTAAATCAACACCACGTAGGGTAAGTATATATTCAGCACGCTTTAAGGGTTGCTTTAATGTTTGGTAAGCATCATTAATTTCTGCAGATTTTTGTACCGCAAGCAGTTGTTCTTGGCTTGAGGCATGTGCAAACTTATCGGGATGAACCGTTTTTTGCAGCGTTTGATAAGCCTGTGATAGTTGATTTAAATCGACATCGAAAACAACGTCAATACCGAATAATTGGAAGTAATTCACTTTGTTACCTAAAGATTTTTTGCTCTACAATATCTAAAGTAATGCACTAAAAACAACTCGCAGATATTTGATTCAGATTCAAGGCGAAAGCACGGAGTTGACTTTAGTCAATGAGTACTTTCAACGATGAAGGTGAATCAAATAGCAAAGAGCAACAATTTAAACGTTGAAGGACTCACCACAGCCGCACTCACCTTTGGCATTGGGATTGGTGAACTTAAAGCCTTCATTCAAGCCTTCTTTAATAAAATCTAATTCGATGCCATCAAGATAAACCAAACTTTTAGTATCAATGATAATTTTAACATTTTCAATATCAAAAGTATGATCATCTTCGTTTAAATCATCAACAAACTCAAGCACATAAGCCAAACCTGAACAGCCTGTTGTTTTAATACCTAAACGCAAACCAAGGCCTTTACCTCGGTTTGTCATAAAAGATTGAACTCGCTCTGTTGCCGCTGGCGTCATGGTAACTGACATACTACTTTTCCTGTTTAGAGTCTGGTTGTAAACTGTTTTTTATTGTAAAGGTTAACCGTTTTTGCTTTTGTAATCTTCAATCGCTGCTTTAATAGCATCTTCTGCCAAAATTGAGCAATGAATTTTTACTGGCGGTAACGCTAATTCTTCAGCAATAGCGGTGTTTTTAATTTTGCCAGCTTCATCAATTGATTTACCTTTTACCCATTCTGTTACTAATGAGCTTGAAGCAATAGCAGAGCCACAGCCATAAGTTTTAAACTTAGCATCTTCAATAATGCCATCAGCTGAAATTTTAAGTTGTAACTTCATTACATCGCCACACGCAGGTGCGCCAACCATGCCAGTAGCTACCGATGGATCATTTTTATCCATAGAACCAACGTTACGTGGATTTTCATAATGATCGATTACTTTTTCACTATAAGCCATAATATTTTCTCCTTGCAGTTATCAGTTTCTTTTTTCTTATTAACTAAAATAAGTAAAAGAATTAATGAGCTGCCCATTCAATTGAGTCTAAATCAATACCGTCTTTGAACATTTCCCAAAGCGGTGACATATCACGTAAGTGACCAATAGATTTCTGTATTAAGTCAATAGCATAATCAATTTCTTCGCTCGTAGTAAAACGACCGAAACTAAAGCGAATAGAACTATGTGCCATTTCATCATTTAAACCTAATGCTCGTAATACATAAGAAGGTTCAAGGCTTGCTGAAGTACAAGCACTGCCCGATGAAACTGCTAAGTCTTTTAGCGCCATAATTAATGATTCGCCCTCAACAAAGTTGAAGCTTACATTTAAATTACCAGGGTAACGTTTATCAGCATCACCGTTAATAAATACTTGTTCCATGCTATTTAAGCCGGCCCATAAACGATCTCGCATGGCTATTGCATGCTCAAGATCTTGTGCCATTTCTTCTTTTGCCAAACGACAAGCTTCACCCAAACCAACAATTTGGTGAGTTGCTAATGTGCCAGATCGCATACCGCGTTCATGGCCACCACCGTGCATTTGCGCTTCAAGACGAATACGTGGTTTACGACGCACATATAATGCACCAATCCCTTTAGGGCCATACATTTTATGCGCAGAAATTGATAACAAATCAACTTTTTGGTGTTGCATATCAATGTTGATTTTTCCGGCACTTTGCGCGGCATCAACATGGAAAATAATTTTTCGAGCGCGGCACATTTCGCCAATTTCGCCAATATCTTGAATCACACCAATTTCATTATTTACATGCATAATACTGACTAAAATTGTATCTTCACGCATCGCTGCTTCAAGTTTATTTAGATCAATTAAGCCATTATCTTCAGGATCAAGATACGTTACTTCAAAACCTTGGCGTTCTAATTCACGACAAGTATCTAATACGGCTTTGTGCTCTGTTTTACAGGTAATTATATGCTTGCCTCTTTTATTATAAAAGTTAGCAGCCCCTTTAATAGCTAGGTTATCTGATTCTGTAGCACCTGATGTGAAAACAATTTCACGTGGGTCAGCATTAATTAATTCAGCAATTTGGTTACGAGCGATATCTACCGCTTCTTCCGCTTGCCAGCCAAACTTATGTGAACGTGATGCCGGATTGCCAAAATGACCATCATTGGTCATATATTGCATCATTTTTTCCGCTACACGTTTGTCAACAGGGGTGGTTGCTGAGTAATCAAAATAAATAGGAAGCTTCATTGGCTTTCTTTCTCCATTTGTTCAAGTTATCTAATATCAACCTAAAAGTTAATCTAAAAGTTAATACGTTATAAGTTAATACATTATAAATTATAAATTAATAGGAATAATAGTTTCTAACGATGGCTTTTTGTTTACAGTAATATAAATATCATCTTGTCGTTTTGAAACCGTTTTTACATCATTTTTAGCAACAAGCTCTGCCAAAGAAATATTTTGCAGAAACTCTTCAATACGCTGGCTTAAACCTTCCCATAAGGAATGCGTTAAACACTGCTCTCCCCCCTGACAATTGCCTCGCCCTTCACATTTAGTGGCATCAACATTTTCATTAACAGCGCTAATGACGTCAGCAATAGTTATTTGTGCTGAACATCTACCTAAACGATAGCCGCCACCAGGCCCACGAATACTAATCACTAAACCATGTTTACGTAATTTAGAAAATAATTGCTCTAAATATGATAAAGAAATGGCTTGTCGCTCAGAAATATCTGCTAATGACACTGGCCCATATGTAGCATGAATAGTAACATCAAGCATTGCTGTTACGGCATAACGACCTTTAGAAGTTAACTTCATAATTTGCCCATTTAATCTATTCTAGTGGTATATATAATCAACAGTTACTTGTAGTCTTAAAAAGCACTGCGACAATTAATTGTACGCAATTTTACATAACCCTACAAAATAGTCAAATATATACCTGAGTAATATAGTCAAGTATTTTACACTAAGATGATTCAATGGAAAAGCAATACTTGAGTGTTTTAATCAACTATTATTTTTTAATGAATTTTTTTAACGAAAATAATTATGTTTTTATTAATGAAGATTTTTTAAATCTCTGGATCAAAACTCTCTACTTTGCTTTCTCGACGTTGAGCGGCGGCTTTCTCATCTTCAACAAATTCACCTACTTTAAGCTCTGGCAAATCTTTCGGGCAAATATTACCACCTAATTGATTAACTTCTTTACAAATAGACGATACTCGATCATCCATTAGGTGCATATGGTCTAACAAACGCCCTATGGCTTTAGCCACGGGGTCAGGACTGTCTGCAGAGACCGCATAAGCATCAAAGCCAAACTTTTTAGCCGCTTTATCACGAGACTCTTTACCTAAACTACCATTAAGTTTTTCACCTAAATCGCTATCAAGTAAAGAACTAGCATTATTATTACTATTCACAATGCGGGCAGGAATACCCACTGCGGTTGCATTTTCAGGTAAGTCTTTTACCACAACAGAGTTTGAGCCAACTTTCCCGCCTTTACCAATAGTAATAGGGCCAAGCACTTGTGCACCCGCACCAATAACAACATTATCTTCTAAAGTAGGATGGCGTTTACCTGCATTCCAGCTTGTGCCACCTAAGGTGACCCCATGGTATAAAGTAACATCATCACCAATTTCTGACGTTTCACCAATAACAACGCCCATGCCGTGATCAATGAAAAATCGACGACCTAGCTTGGCACCAGGATGAATTTCAACACCTGTTAGCCAACGAGAAAAGGTAGATATAACTCTCGCAAGTAACTTCCAATTAGCACGCCATAGCCAATGGCTTAAGCGATGTATCCAAATAGCATGTAACCCGGGATAGTTAAGCAATACTTCAAAGGTAGTGCGTGCTGCGGGGTCTCTGTCAAAAACACTATTAATGTCTTCTTTCATGCGGCTAAACATATTATTTCCTTTATTTTTTTTCTGTATTTTTGTTTGAAGCTCTTTCTATTGAAGCAAGGATGCCACGCATCATTTTAATTTCTTTAACATCAGGACGAGCACGATTAAATAAACGTCTTAGTTTTGTCACTACAAGACCAGGATGCTTGTCGCCAATAAAGCCTGTGGCTTTAAGTGCATTTTCAAAATGCTGATAAAATCGCTCTGTTTCTTCGGTAACAGGATAAAGCTCATCGTCTTCACTTTTAGCTTTAAGCATTTTTTTGCCAATGCCTTTTTTTCCAATATAATTACCATTACCCGTACTATGCTCTTGATATTCATTCTCTGTAGATAACAAATAACTGGTACGTATTTCATAACTTAATGTTTGCACTGCCATCGCTAAATTCAATGAGCTATATTCTGGGTTAGCAGGAATTTGCACATGAAAATGGCACAATTGTAATTCATCATTAGTCAAACCACTGCTTTCTCGCCCAAAAACTAAAGCCACTGGGTACTCACTCGCCTCTACTATCATTTTTTCACCACAACCACGTGGTTCAAGCATAGGCCAAGGCAAAGTACGTGAACGAGCACTCGTACCAACCACTAAACCACAATCGTCAATCGCTTCACTTAAGGTGCTAACCACTTTTGCATTCGCTAGCACGTTAGTTGCGCCAGCGGCTAAGGCTTGTGCTTGACCATTGGGCATTTCAATAGGGTCAACTAAAACCAATTGACTTAAGCCCATTGTTTTCATTGCTCTTGCGGCACTACCAATATTTCGACAGTCTGAAGTATTAACTAACACAATACGAACTTGATCTAATAAATTAACTTTTTGTAAATCTGGCTTTGAATCTTGCTTTAAATCTGACATTTTGCTTTACGCTCATATTTAGCTTTATATATGGGTTGTTTTTTAAATACTATTCTTAAATACATTCGACCCGTTTCTATGGCGTTGATTCTAACATAGAAGAATACTGCTGTGCCTATTAAAAAGCACGTAAAATCCACAATACTCATGCTATTAAATTCGCTTATCTTAGTCTATTTTCCTATATAAATTTAAACAGCTCATTTATTAGCCTACTTTATTTAATATCACTCTCGCTAAAAATATTAAGACTTGCTATAATCCGCGCGCTTGAATTATACATAAGGTATACAAGGTGGAAATTCCATCTATAATATTCATAGCTACTCGTTCTTTTAAAAATCATTTACAAATAGGTACATTATTATGCATCCCATGCTAAATATTGCCGTGCGCGCTGCGCGCAATGCAGGAAAAGTTATTATTCGCTCATTTGAGCAACTTGATAAAGTAGAAGTTGAATCTAAAGGTTCTAACGACTTTGTGACCAGTGCTGATCTTGCAGCTGAAGAAGCAATTATTGAAACTATTCGTAAATCATACCCAGCGCACACTATTATTGGTGAAGAGTCTGGTGTATTAACTGGTTCAGACGATGATTATCAGTGGATTATTGATCCACTTGATGGCACAACAAACTTTATTAAAGGCATTCCACATTTTGCCGTGTCAATCGCCCTAAAAGTTAAAGGTAAGCTTGATCAAGCGGTGGTTTTTGATCCTATCCGTGGTGAATTATTCACTGCTAGCCGTGGTAAAGGCGCACAATTAAATAGCATGCGTATTCGGGTAAAAGCACACAAGGATCTATCGGCAACTATATTAGCAACAGGCTTTCCTTTTAAGCACAAACAGCATACTAATGCTTATATGGCTATGTTTACCTCGTTATTTCAAAAAACATCAGACATGCGCCGCGCAGGCTCTGCTGCACTAGATCTCGCTTATGTAGCTGCTGGGCGAGTTGATGGCTTCTTTGAAATTGGTTTAAAGCCTTGGGATACCGCCGCAGGCGAATTATTAGTGATTGAAGCTGGTGGTTTGGTTACCGACTTTACTGGTGGTCATAATCATGCCAAATCTGGTAACATCGTTGCCAGTAGCCCTCAATTACAAAAAGAAATTTTGAAAACTATTCGTCCGCACTTAGGTGAAGCGTTAAGTAAATAACCTTACTTGCTTATACATTTCAATCCGGAAAAAGTAGTGGTCTTTTGTAGGGGGTAATTTATTGCCCTTTTGTCGGACTGAAGTCCAACCTACATCGAATAAGTTATATTTTAAAAAAAGCGCCTTTTGGCGCTTTTTTTGCTTTAATATAATTAGAAACATAAATATGGTTAGCAATACCAATCCTTAAATATAGTCAGAGTAATAATGAATTCTTCTTCCCAATATATACCGCCTCAACATAAACAAACATTTAAAAAGGGTGAAGTTGCCTTAGTTGGCGCAGGCCCCGGTGATCCTGATTTATTAACCTTACAAGCTTTTCGCTTTATTCAACAAGCCGAGGTAGTTGTTTATGATCGCCTGGTAAGCGAAGAAATAATGGCGTTATTACCAAGCCATTGTAAAACAGTTTATGTAGGTAAAAAACAAGCTGAACACCGTGTACCGCAAGATGCTATAAACCAACTGTTAGTGGATTATGCAAAGCAGAATAAAAAAGTGTTACGCTTAAAAGGTGGTGACCCTTTTGTTTTTGGTCGTGGAGGTGAAGAAGCTCAGTTTTTATTAGACCATGGTATTGCCTGCCATATTGTACCGGGAATGACGGCTGCATCAGCTTGTACTAGTTATGCTGGCATACCTTTAACCCACCGAAAAGTAGCGCGAAGTTGCACCTTTATTACCGGAAACGTGCAAGATAATGGTGCACTTGATCTACCTTGGCAAACGTTAACTGATGCTGAGCAAACCGTCGTCTTTTATATGGGCATAAAAAGTTTACCTATTATCACAAAACAATTAGTTAATGCTGGACGCTGTCAAAATACCCCCGCGGCATTAATCCAAAAAGGTACACATGCGAACCAACAAGTGATTAAAGGAAGCTTAGAAACATTAGAAGGTCTGGTAAAATTGCATAATATCAAACCACCTAGTTTAATTGTTATTGGCAATGTTGTTGATACTTTTGCAGATTCACAGTTGAAAAACTTAGGGTATTTAGCCCCTGACTAATATCTACCCAAGTTACCTGATGAACTTAAGCGTGTTTACGTGTTGAAATTTTTACAATATTATTCGCGCTCTTATAGTATTTTTCTTTATAGTTATCGCTGATTTTTATTCTACTTTGGTTAACGATAATTCCTTACTCACTACTACGAGTTCACCTGCCACCTTACACCGATAGTAAACCTTGAGTTTCCTCTTGAATTTAAGCCACTTATTTATACTAAATTTAGATGCCGGGCTTCTTTCAGCCTATCGGGTTTGCCAGCTTCGCTGGGCAAACAAAAAACCACTGACAATGCAGTGGTTTTTGTTTTTAAACGGTACAACAAGCAAGATTAGCTAGAGGCAAGCTCTTCTTGTTTAACCGTAATTCCATGACTTTGCTGTTTGTTCTTCTTACGAGTAAATAGACCACGTAAATCTTCAATAATCACATACAGACTAGGAATAAATACTAGAGTCACGATTGTTGCAAACAGTACACCAAAGGAAAGTGATACCGCCATCGGGATAACAATTTGTGCTTGTGCACTCGTTTCAAAAAAGATAATGGGAACTAAGCCAATAAAAGTCGTTAATGATGTTAACATTATTGCTCTAAAGCGCTTAGTACCCGCATGTATAACCGCATCTTTTAATCGTTCGCCGCGCTTTCTGGCATTATTAACATAATCTACCATCACTAGGGAGTCATTTACTACTACGCCCGATGCCGCCAAAATACCCATAACAGATAAAGCACTTAAATCCATTCCTAGTATAAAATGACCAAATACCGCGCCAATAACACCAAAAGGAATCACTACCATAATCATTACCGCTTGTGCGTATGACTTCAACGGTATAGCAAGTAGTGAAAAGATAACCATTAAGGAGATAACAAAATCTCTTAATTGATTATCTGCACTGTCCATTTCCTCTTGAATACTGCCAGATACTTCACTTCTGATTAATGGAAACTTCCTTAATAACTTAGGAATAAAATTGTCGCGAATATCTTTAGCTACTTCAAATGGCTCTACTTGATCCGCGTCAACACTCGCCCAAACATTAATAGTACGGTTGCCATTTTCACGACGAATACGAGTAACACCATCGGTTAAGGAGATTTCAGCGAGTTCAGATAAAGGCAATTCGGCACCATTAGGCGCTTGGATCATTACATCTTCAACATGACCAACACTACTACGTTGCTCAAGTGGATAACGTACCATCACTTTTATTTCTTCACTATCACGTAAAATACGTTGTGCTTCTAAGCCATAAAAACTGTAACTTACTTGTGATGCAACTTCTGCTAATGTTAGCTCCATGCTATACGCTAAGGGTTTCAATTCAAGCTGTACTTCTTTAGCGCTGGTTTGACGAGAGTCATTAACATCACCAACACCTTTAAGTGAGTTGAGTTTTATTTTTAACTCTTTTGCTGCCGCTAATAATTGCGCGTCATCTATGCTTTCTAATTTAAAGGCAACATCACCATCATCACGGCCGCCGCCAAATAAATTATCATCAATAGATAGCGACTTAACGCCCGGATAATTTGGAATGGCTTTCCGCCATAAATCAGCTAACTCAAAAGTATTGATTGCCCTGTCTTTTGGAATAACCAATTTCACCATAACGCGACCGTTAGTTCGACTACGTAAATCAACTTGCATATCAGCAATCATCGAGTTGCCGTATTGTGCTTCAATATCTTTATCAACTTTATAGATAATGCGCTCAATATTTAGCAAGGTTTCTAACGTTGATTTCTCAGAGGCATCAACATTCATTTCAACATTGACACGAGGAAAATCATGAGGGATTTTTGGTTGCCCAATATATCGAACAAAACCACCGCCAAATAAACCTGCACTTAACAGCATCAAGCTAATGAAAAACGTTAAAACAGCATAACGATATTCAATACAAGTAGTTAAAGCGGGTCGGTAGATATTATCAATAAAGCCTTTTAGTTTGGTATCAACCCAACGGCGAATTCTATCAAGTGGATTTTTCGGGTTAAATTCTTTAATTTTCATTTTTACCAAATGCGCAGGTAGGATCAATTTTGATTCAATTAAAGAGAAAATCAAACAAAGTACAACCACAGCACCAATGGCTTTACCAAAAGCAGATGAAGGGCCTTCGCCAAATAGAAAGGGTACAAATACTGCAATAGTCGTTAACACACCAAAGGTAGCTGGCATGGCAACCCGCTTAACGCCACGAATAACATTGTCCGTAGTATGACCATGTTCTTCTATTTCTTCGTGAGCACTTTCCCCCATAACAATAGCATCATCAACAACAATACCCAGCACTAGAATAAAGGCAAACAAGCTAATAACATTAATGGTAATATCTACAAATTCCATTGGCATTACCAGTAATGTACCAAGGAAACAAACAGGTAACCCCATCATTACCCAAAAAGCTAAACGCACACGTAAAAATAGTGCCAACATTAAAAAGACAAGTACAGCACCACTTTTCATGTTGTCTAACATCATGTTCAAGCGGCCTTCAAGATAGTAGGTCATATCAACCCAAGTTTCTAACTTAACACCTTGTGGTAATACTTCGGCTTTTTCATCAACATATTTTTTTATTACGTCAGCAACATCCGTAATACTCTGATTATCTGCTGCGCCAATAAAAATAGTGACTGAGTTTTTACCGTTGAATTTAGAATATTGTAAGCCTTCTTCAAAACCATCAACAATGGTGGCAACATCACCTAATAATATTTTACTGCCATCGGCTAGTGTAATAACGGGAATTTGTTCAAACTCGTGACCACGATAAGCTTGGTTTTCAACACGTAAATTAATGTAGCCATTTTCAGCACGAATTTGCCCTGCTGACATATTTCGTGAAGAGCTACGAACAGCATTGGCAACATCTTTAAAACTTAAACCATACTCTCTAAGCTTATCTTTACTTACTTCAACTGAAATTTCATACCCTAAGCCACTAAAAAACTCTGAGATACTAACATCAGGTAACTGTTGAATTTCATGATGAATTTTACGACCTAACTCTTTTAGCTCACCGTTAGTTAAATCGCCGTATAGGCTGATATACATAACTTCTTGGCGAAATTTTTCTCGTTCAACTTTAATGCGCTCCATACCATCAGGAAAGCTTGAAATAGAATCAATGGCTGATTTTACTTCTTCAAGAACAACCTGTGGATCATAATCTAGTTCCACCTCAAACCAACCGTTTGAAAAGTTTCGGTTAGAATAAGTAATTACCCGTTTAAGACCTTGCACTGTTTTCAATGCTTCTTCGATCTTTATCGTGATACCTTCTTCCACTTCTTGTGGGGCGGCACCTGGGTATGGCGCTGCGTATGAAATCCAATTTATTTTCACCTGTGGAAACATTTGTTTATCAATGGTTTGAATAGTTAAAAAACCACCAACTAAGATAAAAACCATTAATAAATTTGCCGCAATACTGTTACGGGCAAACCAAGCAATTATGCCTTTATTGGTATCAATTGTTTCATCGATTTGCTTAGTAGGAGTTTCTTCAGTGATATTCTTTTTAGTATCATTATTTTCAGAAAGCGAACTCATACTTATTCTCCTTCACTCTTATTGTTGACAACTTGAGTTTCAACTGCCTCACTAGACGTTTCATCCTCATTATTTTGCTCTTCAGGTTCATCACCTGCCAACGCTAATTTCATGCCATCAACAGGGTAATCTAAAGCAGAAACAATCAACTTATCGCCATCAAGCAAACCATTAGAAACAATCACATTGCCACCTTGCTGACGAACAATATTAATTTTTGCATAATGAAGTTTTGATTCATTATCTAAAATGGCAACTCGGTTATTTACGACTAAATAGCGAGGAACGATACTTGCATTAGCAACTTCAACACCTAAAATTTTTGCCTGAACATAGGAGCCAAAACGTAATGGCATATCATTTTCTATCGTTTTGCTTTGTAAGCGGTACGGGTCTTTAATCTCAGCAACTAAATAACTCATACGGCTTTTATCATCAACAACACCTTCACTTCTAGCAATTTCAGCTTGCCATTTTATTTCTTGACCTGCATAGGTACCCATTAAGTTAACTTTGGCTTGCTCGCCTCGATTAATTAAAAACTGTAATTTATCATCCGCAACAGGTAAGCGAATTTCTGCAATAGCAGTACCCAGTAACTTTCCTATTTCGCTGCCTGTACCAACATAAGAACCAAGACCAATTGTTCGGTTATTTATCATGGCATCATAAGGGGCTTTTATTTCGGTACGTTGTAAATTACGCTCTGCACGTAAAATAGATGCTTGGGCTGATTTAACACGCGCTAATTCTTGAGCAAGCTGAGGTTTACGTAAACTTAATTCTGTAGGCGATGAATCTGTTATTTGTTTCCATTCACTCTCTGCCACTTTCCCCTGTGCGACTTCTGTTTCTAATGCCGCTTGTGCTGAAGCCATATTGGCCTGAGCTTCAATTAATGCCGCTTGATAATCATTGGGATCAATACGCGCTAAAAGTTGACCTTTTTTAACCAAGCCACCGCGAACAAAAGTATCACTTAATTCAACAATTTCACCATTTACTTGCGCGACAATGGTTGTTTCATATTTTGGTTTCACAACCCCATAAGAACTCACTTCAAGCGTCATTGGCATTACGATAATATTTTCAACTGCCACAATAGGTGTGTTATCTACTTCAGCCTTTTCTTCTGGTGGTTTTTTCAAGCTAGAAAAACCAACGAATGCAACAACCCCAATAGCTAAAATGGCGATAGGTATAATAATTTGTTTTTTACGAGCCACGGTTTTATCCCTTATATAATCTATATTTTATTTTATTTTTTTAAACAGAAAATTAAAGTCAATTACCTGTTTATATGAATAAATCATAACGAATATGTCGTAACGAAATATCACAAAGTTGTAACTGTGTATTACAAAATGTGCGCCGATTTGTAAAAACCAATAACAAAAAAAGAAAAAACGTAACAAAAAATTATTTATCACTTAAATATCAATGCATTATATCTATAACTTTTTAAACTGCTTTTTTTTACTATTTATCATAAACTAAATTACTAAACAGACAATTAGCTTATTTCACCACTTATTAAACTTTTCATAAATTAAAATTGGCAAATTAACTACCGAAAGGAAATACCATGCTTAATAGAATAAATGATTTTTTCAATACCTTATTAAACACTGACGATAATAAAGCTGAATGCCAAATTTCCATAGAAGTTGCTTGTGCGGTATTACTATGTGAAGTGATGCGCGCCGACAGTGTATTCACCGAAAAAGAACAAGATGAGCTGAGTGACATTCTAACTAAACAATTTAATTTAACCGAACCAGAAGTGAATACCATTCTTGAGCAGGCTTTTGAATTAAGTGAAAACGCCCATGATTTTTATCGATTTACCTCTAAATTAAATCAATACTACTCGCTAGATGAACGGTTAAAAATAGTGACCTTGTTATGGAAAGTCGCCTATGCTGATGGAGAGCTAGCCAGTATAGAAGAACATATCATACGCAAAATAGCTGATTTACTTCATTTAAGACATAGCGAATATATCGCAACCAAAATTGCTGCTGAGCAGTTTGCTAAATGATTAGTGAAGCGTATTAGAATCGGGTAAACTAGCACCTGAATTTATCCCCTTTTAAATGGCACCATCAATGACAAACTCAAGTGAACAATCAACCAGCCCTGCTAATGCGGAAATGGGAAAATATAACACCCTCAATGTAATTGCCGTAACAGCAAATGGTGTTTACCTTGACGGTGGTGATTTAGGTGAAATTTTACTACCTAACCGTCATGTGCCAAGTGATTGTAAAGTAGGAAATAGCATTAGTGTTTTTATCTACTTAGATTCTGCACAGCGTCTTGTTGCGACCACAGAAAAAGCACTTGGGCAAGTTGGCGAGTTTGTTTCATTAAAAGTTGCGCAAGTAAATAAAATGGGGGCATTTTTAGATTGGGGGTTACCTAAAGATTTACTCGTTCCTTATAACCAACAACATACGGAAATGGAAGTAGGGAAATATTACCTAGTACGTATTTTTCTTGATCAACATACAGATCGCATTGCGGCATCAAGTAAGCTTGATAAGTTTATCGATATTTGGCCAGCGGAATATCAACAAGGTGACAAAGTAAAATTGATTATTGGCGGAAAAACTGACCTAGGTTTTAAAGCGATAGTAAACAATTTACATTGGGGTTTACTCTATGATAATGAAATTTTTCAACCATTACGCATTGGTAAACAAATTGATGGTTATATCAAACAAGTACGAGAAGATGGCCGCTTAGATCTGATTCTAACCCGCGGTAGTAAAAATACAGTAAACAACTTTACCGATAAATTAATTGATTCTTTACAGAAAAACAATGGCTTTCTTCCTCTTCACGATAAAAGCGCGCCAGAGCTTATTCAAAGAACCTTAGGGGTTAGTAAAAAAACCTTTAAAGCAACGGTTGGTAATTTACTAAAAAATGGCAAGCTGAGCATTGAAAAAGATGGTATTCGGTTAAAGTAGTCAATTGTTAAGATGTTTCTACTGTTGCATAGAAAAGGCAATCATTAATGGCGATATCGGGATCGGTAGTTGCCATGAAAATCTGCAACGATTGCTTAGCAAAAATGCAACCATTTTGTAAACTAAACAATGTCGCTAATTGCTCAATTCCTTGTTCATCTTTGGCTGTAAACGGTAGCTCCCCTGCTCCCTCGTACCAACCAATAAACTCACCTTTTGGCGTTAACTGATTATTTAACTGTTCCGCATCTGCGCGTAAGGTCACATCCGCGGTAGGTAAGTGATTATGACCAAAAGCGACACTAAAATGAGGTAACAATTCAACACGGCAAGGATGTCGATAAATATTCACTTGGCTAGCATGGCGATCAAAAATATTATTTGCACTTAGCAATTTTGACAAGCCCGCATAGGCTAATTGATGCGACTGTATTTGTCCTGCCCCCCCACACTCAATGGTGACTATTGGCGCTTGGAAACTTTGCTCCATAATCGCACCAACGCGCAAACCGGTTAAGATGACCTTATTGGTAAATAATGAAATTAGATCAAGGACTTGATCACTATCATCAATGGCAACACCAAATGCTGGACTTAAACCTGAAGTATTATGCAAATCAATAACCGCTTCTGGGTTAACGGCTTTAATGGCTTGCTTAATTTGCTCAGCTCTCTTAATAATGGTTGAATTGCCCGCTGTACAGGAAAAAAAACGATTTAAGTCTTGTCCCGGTTGTAAATATCGATGAGAAAATTCTGGCGACAATTGCGCTGCTTCAACATTACCAATAATAAACCGAATATTGACTGCTGGTTTAACTTTTTTTTGCAGCCATTGATGTAAGGCAATAAATCCTGAAGGCTCATTGCCATGAATCAAGGTCGTTATAACTCTGGTTCGTTTAGTGTCATAACCTTGAAGATCAAAAATACATAAACCGCTAAGCTGACGTAGAAATTTTAACGGCGTATCGGCCAGATCGCCTAAATCAACGTCACGATAAAAAGTTGTTTTCTCAATAAAGTTACTCATCGCCAACATTGCTCCCATTCGCTAAGAGGATGCCCCGAGAGTTGGTTTTGGTAATACATCTCCAACATTCTTTCACAGGCTTTATCATTATTGAGTGATTTACGCAGTTGTTTCAACGTTTGTTTAGCCCAACTGCCTCCTGTAATACCTGCCGATAAACGTTGTTGAATTATCTGTAGATACTTGTCACGCTCATCTCTGTCAACACCCAAAGTTGTTAAGCCATCATTAGCCACTAACAGCATGTCATCAATAACATCTATTATTGGTACTTCTACGGGTTTATGCTGATAATTTTGCGGCCATAAAATAGTAGCATCTAACCCCTTTTTTGCCGCTCGATAAAAGTTGTAGCTAGCAAATTGAAAAGGAATACGTGAGAGGTACTGCTCAATTTTGCCCGATAAACCAACAGCCATACCAATAGTAAAAGCAGCATTAGCGGCCATGTCTAATGCTGTGGGCCCTGCAGGTAGCGCTCTAAATTCAATGCGCACATGCCCTTTTCCAGCAGGGGAGTATATTGGGCGGTTCCATGGCCAAGTTGTGCCCATATGAAAATCAAGTTCAGCTAGATCTGGGTTTTCATTCACATGACAAACTTTTGAAGCAAACAACTGCGGCATAATAGGTTGATAAAGATTTACGGTTTCAGAAAATAACTCCCACGCTCCTTTTCTTACCCAGCCATGACCAAAAGTGACCCGAGCTGGCTCGCGCCATTGATTACAATCAGGGGTGCGGTTATCGGTTGATTGCTTAAAAAGCGCAACGCGGGTTTCATCCCATGCACAGTTTCCTAGAAATACACCTGAGTTAGCGGCAATAGCCAAAGACATAGGCAAGGTTAATTGCGCCGCATTGAAAATATCAGCAAACTTGTCTTTTTCCGTCATTAAGTGTACTTGAAAAGACGTGTTTGCCCCTTCAGCGCATACTTCTGAAGTGTGAAAATCTATGGGTTCATCACCATCAATTTTAATGTGAAATGGCTGCCCTCTTAATTTACTTAACTCCCTTGCTAATAATTTATAGCGACCAAGTTGTGTCATATAAGCGTTTGATAAATGTTTTTCTTTGAGCGTAGGTAAAATACCAATAGCAACAGGGCGTGCACCTAATTTTACAGCTTTAGTTTTTAAATGAACAAACTTGGTGATGATTTCTTGGGTTAACTTACTAAAAGGCTTACCTTTAGCTTTTACCGCTTGTAAATTAAGCTCAAGATTGTATTTATTCAACTCAGCTTGAAATTGATCATCGTTGAGTAAAGCAAGCAATTCTAAATTCACGGGACTAACTTGCTGCTGAGCATCCATTAAATATATTTCTAACTCAGCGCCAATATAAAGTTCACCCGTGCCAAAGTCGGCTTTGGCCATCACTTTATTTAGCTCGTCAAGTTGGTCATGTATGCGATGATTAAACTTTTCATAATCATCAGCACTAAAATCTTGCTCTGATATATCACGCCCCATAATCCTCCCCTTTTTATCACTTTAGCATCTTAATATTAAGCAAGAAACACGCAAGCTCTGGACGGCCTAACATACCAAAGCCAATCATCAAGCTATCTGACCAACTAAAGTTACCAGTAAAACGGGCCACTATGCCCGCAGAGGCAATTTGTCCAAAAAACAAAGCAACAAATAATACTACGGCCTCAGGTAATACTGAGATAAAAATTTCTAAATTGAAAATAAGCTTTGTACCTAAACTAACAAAGAACACAGGTCCTATCCAAATAAAAGTAACATTATCAATTGTTTTTCTAGCTTGTTTATAAAAGTATACCGTTTTATCTTGGTGGAAATCAAAATACTCTCGATGCTGACGATTAATATAGCGGACTTAGACAAGTGAAATATTCGTGGGGATCCCTCAGGTTTGGGTATATAATCCTTGGTAAATTAAGAAGCTGAAGAGAAAATAATGAAAGCAGGCATTATTGGCGCAATGGAGCCAGAAGTTGCTATTTTAAAAGCAAAATTAGTAAATTGTGAAACTAGCACACAAGCGGGTTATACATTTTATCAGGGACTGCTAGACAACAATGATGTTGTTATTGTGCAATCAGGTATCGGCAAAGTAGCAGCCGCCTTAGCAACCGCAATACTCATTGATAAGTTTCAACCTGATTACGTGGTAAATACTGGCTCTGCTGGTGGCTTTGACGCCAGACTAAAAGTAGGCGATGTTGTCGTTAGCTCAGAGGTACGCTACCACGATGTTGACGTAACTGCATTTGGTTATGAAATAGGGCAATTACCAGCAAACCCCGCCGCTTATATCCCCCATAAAACCTTGGTAACTGCTGCTAAAAAGGGTATTGAGCAACTTAATAACATTCAAGCTATGGTTGGTTTAATCACCACTGGCGATACCTTTATGACTAAAAACGATGATATTGCCAAAGCGCGTGCTAACTTTCCCACTATGGCAGCAGTGGAAATGGAAGGTGCAGCCATCGCCCATACTTGTCATCAGTTTAATGTTCCCTTTGTTATCATTCGTTCATTGTCTGATATTGCAGGAAAAGAATCACCCACCTCTTTCGATGAATATTTAGAAACAGCGTCTGTTAACTCATCACAATTGGTTATCAACATGATTAATGCGCTTAAAGGCAAAACACTTAACTAAATTTTCACTTACATTAGAATAATAAAATGACTATCATGACTGACTTTAGTGCGCTTTCTTCTTTTAGTTACCAGCTGTTAATATTACTCGTCGTAATATCAACTAAAGCGATCGTGAGTCATTTTATTCATCATGAGCCGTTACGCTTTTTTCAATTTTATTGTCAAAAGCTTAGTGACAAAGTTAATAAACCACAGAACTCCCCAAAGCAGCAAACGATTGCCGGTTTAGTTGCCCTAATCATAACCTTGTCACCTATTATGATAATTTTATGGCTGTTTGAAGCCTTCGTAGCAGTTAATTTTGTATGGCAAGCGCTACTGCTTTATGTTGCCATGGGTTCATTTGGCCTAGCGCAAACAAATAAAGCCATAGCTCAAGCCTTAGCCTCTAAACAAAACTATCTAGCAAAACAAACACTTGAACCTTGGGTGTTAAGAGAAACCGAGTCGTTATCTAGTTTAGGACTAAGTAAAACAAGCATTGAAATGCAATTATTACGCACCCTACAACAGGGATATACCGTTGCCGTTATTTTTATTATTTTTGGCCCTTTAATGGCTATTAGTTATAGATTGTTGTTAGAAATGCACTATTGTTGGAATACCAAACTGGTTATACATAACCATTTCGGACTTTATAGTAAGTATATTGCAAACCTTATACAGTGGTTGCCGGTGAGAGTTTTCTCTATGTTATTGTTGTTTGCTAGCTTAGGAAAAGACTTTATTCTTTTTTGGCGTTTAAGCCGAACATACTTTTTTCAACTAAATAATAATATTGCGCTGTTATTGTTAGCGCTAAATTTAGAAATAAAACTTGGCGGTGTAGCCATTTATGATGATAAAAAACACTCAAAAGAGAAATTGCGCAAAAGTAGCTATAATGATTTAGCAAGACAACCACAAACCACCGATATTATTTATGCTAGCAAAAAAATTCATGGCGTCATTTATATCAGTCTACTTTTTATTACCTTATTAGCGGTTGCAATAGAGTTTGTTGCAGCAAATATATAGGTTTAGTAAAAAATAAAAATTTATTGTAAGCTAGTACCATCAAACACTTTATATCAAATACTGTAGACCAAACCTATTAATCAACTATTTTGGAAAAAACAATGCTTAAAATTACAAAAATTCTCGCTTTAGCCTTTAGTCTTGTTATCACAACAGTACTTGCTGGTGAGGCACCACAAATTTCCCAACAAGCATTTCTAGAGGCGCTTAAAGTACCAAATAATAACATTGTGCTATTAGATGTTCGCACTGCAGAAGAATATAACGAAGGCCATATTGCGGGTGCAATTAACATTAGCCATAACGCTATTGAAGAAAACCTTAAACAATTAACACAATATAAAAACAGCACGGTAGTCGTTTATTGTCGCTCAGGTCATCGTGCCGGTATTGCTGCAAATATTCTTAGCTCAAATGGCTTTACTAACCTGCAGCATTTAACAGGCGACATGAATGGCTGGATTGAAGCAAAATTACCTGTTGTTAACAGTGAACATAAACACTAATTCACACCAAACAGATTAACTATCAGCTAGCCAATGAATGAGCTTTTATACTACTTAAATATTTTTGGCATTATAGTTTTCGCTCTTTCGGGCGCATTAATGGCAGGCAGGTATAAACTTGATCCCTTTGGTGTAGTTGTGCTTGCTTGTGTTACCGCAATTGGCGGTGGCACTATTCGCGATACTATTTTACAAACGCCTGTATTTTGGGTTGTTGAGCCTTATTATCTTTACGTTATTTTAGTAACCGCATTACTCACTATCATTTTTATTCGTCAGCCCAAGCGAATCCCTAAGCGATTTTTACTCATTGCCGATGCATTAGGCTTGGCGCTCTTTGCTGTATTAGGCACTCAAAAAGCAATGGCATTAGGAGCACCTTTATCTGTTGCTATTGTTATGGGCACTATTACAGGCGTCGCTGGGGGTATGATTCGCGATGTTTTGTGTAATGTTATTCCAATGATTTTAAGAAAAGAGATATATGCTTTAGCTGCTATGCTCGGTGGTGGCTTGTTTGTGATATTTCATTTACTTGGTTGGTCAGATAATACAGCAATTATCGTGGCTATTTTGGGCGCATTATTACTAAGGTTAGCTGCCATTTACTGGCGAATATCTTTGCCTGCATTTGATATAATTGAAAAAGAGAGCAAGTAGGCTTGTTTGCTTATTGCTGTTCAAACACTTTTTTCATATCTTGCTGAGTTTTATCATACCAACCCTCTTCAATGGTTACCGGGGGTAAAGCTTCTATTTCAATAACACCATTTTTCGCTGTTTTTGCTGATTCATTATAAATTGATAAAACATTTTTTATCACAATAGGCTGTGCTTTAAGTTTGAGTTTTTCAACAACAAGTTTAGTGCCTCCTTCAAAAGGCTCAATTTCTCCTGATTGTGAGCGTGTACCTTCAGGAAAAATAACCACCTTTTTTCCTTCACAGTGTTTAATATCTTTAAGTAACTTTATAACGGCACGACGATCTTTTTGGTCAACTGTAATGTGCCCTACCATATTTACAATATGAGAAACGGGCCATTTATCCATAATGCCAGTTCTACCAACAAACCTAACATCATTACCAATCACTTCTTCTAATGAAAATATATCGATCATACTTTGATGATTAGCAATAATAATATCAGTGTCAGAATCAATAGCACCGACAAAATTAACTTTTGCTCCAGCACTGCGTACGATTCGAATACTAAAAAAGCGACGTAAACGATCAAAGGCTTTGCTATGAGGCGTACAAAGAAATAATGCGACTGACTCTAGAAAAATAGTTAGATAAGTCAGACTCTTTTTTATGTAGAAAAATATCATGTGCTGTTAGTAAACTTCAAACGTCAATTACGCTTCGATTCCCCAGCCATCATTGTAACCAGAAAACTTAGTCGCCAGTTGTTCAAAATCGGCTTCTTGCTTAATCACAGCATCATAACTTGGCACTATTTGCACTGTACAATCTACATCCCATACATTGGGCGTTTCATCCGGGTGCACACTAACACTCACATCTTTCATGTTTTCTTTAATAAAGTCAGCCATTGCGTGGGCTTGAGATTCTTGTTCAAATAAATGAAAAAAAA